>Ga0210407_10000172_pt1 | contig 79596 bp, 68 predicted proteins | sample IncBWC27MmetaG_FD_150860 | JGI IMG/M metagenome (GOLD analysis project Ga0210407, IMG submission 150860) | Forest soil microbial communities from Barre Woods Harvard Forest LTER site, Petersham, Massachusetts, United States - Inc-BW-C-27-M | ecosystem: Environmental > Terrestrial > Soil >...
GATTTGAACCCCCGACCCTCTGATTACAAATCAGATGCTCTACCAGCTGAGCTACGCCAGCACTGCTCAAACCGCACAAGAATAGCAGATTAGGCACAGAGCATGCAAGTGGGGGGATTGGGGATTCGCTTGCAGGGAAGGAGGTAAACCTGTGGAAAACAGGGGACTTAGCTGGCGATCGCCTTTCTAAGCCAACCATCTTATTTTCAGTAACATAGCAGGTAGACGGCCGCCACCAAACAGGTGGGAATCCACAGCATATGTTCGCGATTCCTTCGAAGGGTGATTTTTCACCTCAATTTCTTCGGGAGAAAGCCGGGGGAATGCGAGAATACGGCAGTTAGGCGACCGCACCGCCACATCAACAAGGCATATGCCGAATCGCAAAAAGCTGGTACTTGGACTCCTAATTCTTGGCGTCGCAGCCGTTTTCACGTGGCTTTATTTCCATTCGCAGGGTCGCGATTCGCAAAGCATGCGCGAAGAACTGCTTTCGCATCTGCCGGCAGATTCCACCTCCGTGGTCTATCTCGATTTCCAGGAACTGCGCGCTTCGGCATTCCTTTCACAGATTCTTTCGTGGGCGCCGCGGCCGCAGACGGAAGAGGAGTATGGAAAATTCGTGCAGGCCACCGGTTTCGATTACGAGCGAGACCTTGATCGCGTGGGGATCTCGTTCAGCGGATCGGCGCAGAACCCGAAGACGATGGCGGTAGCCGAAGGGCGGTTCGACCGGAAGAAAATCGAAGCGTACAGCGCGCATTTCGGGACATTGAATACCGCAAATGGAAAAACGATTTATGCAGTCAGCCTGAGCAATCCGCCGCGCACGGCGTATTTCACGTTTCTGCGGGACGACCAGGTGGCTGTCTGCAACGATGCTTCCTGCTTTTTTCAGGCTTCCGGGAAGTCGACGAACTCCGAGGAGTGGCGCGAGCACTTTCTACGCATGGCGGGGACGCCGCTTTTCGCGGTGATGCGGCAAGACTCGCAACTGATCTCGGAGTTGTCGCAACGCACGCCCGGGGGATATCGTTCGCCGCAACTGGCCACGCTGCTGGGCCAATTGCAGTGGATTTCCGTGGGGGCAAAGCCTGAAGGCGACCAGTTGCGCGTTGTGGCCGATGGGGAGACTTCGAACGATACGGTTGTGCGGCAATTGAACGATATGTTCAGCGGCCTGCTGATCCTGGCGCAAGCCGGGCTGGACGATCCGAAGTCGCGTAAGCAGCTCGACCCAAAATTGCGCGATGCTTATGCGGGATTGCTGAAGTCGGCGGAAGTGCAAAAGCTGGACCGGGGAACGTCCAAATCTGTCAGGCTGATTTTCGCGATTACGCCGGCGCTGTTGGAATCTGCAAAGAATTCTTCGGCTGCGGCGGACCCACCCGAAACACCACCAACTCCAGCGCCTTTGCGGAAGCGTCGCTGAAGCAGGAGAATGCGCTTCGCAATCAAATCCTGAGTGTGTGGAAAAACGCTGAATTAATCGGCGGAAGGATTGCTGCGCATGTAGCGCCACGGATTCACGGGCGCGTTGTTCACGCGGACTTCGTAGTGAACGTGGGGGCCAGTAGAGCGGCCGCTGATGCCGGTGTAGCCGAGGACTTCGCCGCGCTTGATGCGCGTGCCGGCGACGACTGCATAGGCCGAAAGATGCGCATACCAGGTGGTGATGCCAAAACCATGATCGAGGATGACGACGCGGCCATAACCGGAGTGCTGACCAACGTCGAGAACGACGCCATCCGCGGTGGCGTGTACGGCAGCGCCGTAGTCCGCGCCAACGTCGACACCGGTGTGGAATGCGCCTTCACCCGAGAACGGGTCGAGGCGTTCGCCAAAACTGTCGGTGATGTGGCCCAGAACCGGCCAGACGGAAGGCGTGTAGTTTGAGTCGGCAAAGGCCATCGAAGGCATCATGCGCAGGCCGCCGGAAGAGACAGCGATTGCCGTGGCATTGCGCTTCAAAAAAGTGAATTGTTCGACGGAACGATCGAAAACATCTTCAGGCGTTGAGGGTGAGTCCGTCTGTTCAAACGCCGCGGGGTGATATTTCATCACGCCGAAAGTCATGGCCACGTCGGTGGCGAGGGATTGCACAGCATCCAGGCGCTGGTTGGTGTCCTTTACCGTGCTCTGCAATTCGCGAACTTGTTTCTTCCAAACGTCGCGCTCCTGGCGGACCGCGTTGTAGTTGCCCACTTTCCAGAGCATGCGGCTGTAAGAGCCGACAGCTGCTATTACGGTGATGCTGCCGATGAGGGCAAGAGCCGCAAGACCATGCAGCACGTAGGCAGGCACGATGAGTTTCCTCATCTTGCCGGGTGTGGATGCAATATAAAATGTGTAGTTCTTGCTGCTGATCACGCTGGGCCCCTCAGGCCTATGCCTGTTTCTCTATAATAACGCGGCGTTTATTCCCTGTCGCCGCAACCACTACGAGAACTTCGAACGCTCGGAACCGTGAGTTTCGGTCCGCGACTCTCTGCATATTAGTTTTTGTAGACTGCCGGGTCAACCCTGTATTTTCTTTTTTTGGTACAGTGCCTGTGGAGCTGCCCCCTGTCCGAAAGGACAGGGTTTGCCGGGATGGCGCTGTAGTTATGAACGACTTACATGGTGAAGACGCTTTGGTGAAGGAGATCGCGCGGCATTTTCTGCCTAACCGCGGGCGGAAGCTGCGCCTCGGAATCGGCGATGATGCCGCGCTGTGGAAGCCGAAACCTGATTTTGTGACCGTGCTGACGAGCGACTGGTTCCTGGAAGGTTTCCATTTTCTGCGCGAGAAGCACCCACCCGACAGCGTTGGGTGGAAATGCCTGGCGCGGGCGGCGAGCGACATCGCGGCAATTGGCGGGACACCGCGGTGCTTTTTGCTGAACCTCGCCCTTCCCGGCTCCGCGACAGCAAAATGGCTCAAAGGCTTTCTTGGAGGGTTGCGCCGTGCGGCAAAATCGCTTGATTGCATGCTGGCTGGTGGCGACACAACCCGGGGCGTACGCACTCTGATCAGCATTACCGTGATCGGGGAAATTCGTGAAGGACAGGAGATTTTGCGATCGGGAGCGCACCCGGGCGATCGGCTGTATGTGAGCGGGACACTGGGCGAAGCGGAACATGGATTGCGCCTTTTGAGAAAAAGCGCGGGTCGCGCGAATCCTCAGAATGCCAGCATGCGGAAACATCTGTATCCGGAACCGAGGGTGGAGCTAGGGCTCTGGCTGGCTGAGAAAAGATTGGCCACCGCGATGATGGATCTCTCCGATGGATTGTCCACGGACTTGCCCAGGTTGTGTACCGCGAGCGGCGTTGGCGCGCTGGTCGATCCGGACAGGCTTCCGGCACTGCTTGGAATGGATTGGCAGTCCGCCCGGCAGCTGGCGCTGCATGGCGGCGACGACTACGAATTATTGTTCAGCGTTCCCCCCGCGCGGGCTTTGCTGCTACCGGCAAAATTCCGCGGGTTGCGATTAACAAAAATCGGGGAAATTACCGCCGGGCGGGGTGTGCGAATCATCGGCAAGAATGGAAAGCCGGAAAAATTGGCGGCGGCTGGTTGGGACCCATTTCGACAAACAAAGCCGAGACTTTGAATTTTAGCGTGCAGGAGGCGGCGGTGCAGGCGGCGTTATCGCGGGGGCAGGCGCGGTCACGGGCTTTGCCCGCGGCGCGGGAACTTCTTCTTCGGGGGCGGTGTCGGGCACGTCGGTGCGGACGTGATGTTCTTCGGCTTGCTCTTCCAACGTAACTACGTTCGGGAAATTCAGAGCTGGCGTACCGGCCATGGCTTTTTCCATGAACTCCATCCAGATGGGCAGCGCGGCGAGTGCGCCGGATTCGCGCTTGCCCAGGGAAATCTGCTTGTCGTCGTAGCCTACCCAGACACCGGCGGTAAGCTGTGGGGTGAATCCCATAAACCAGGCATCTGTGAAATCCTGCGTGGTGCCCGTTTTGCCTGCTGCGGGACGCCCCAGCGATTTTGCTTTCATCGCGGTGCCGAACTGCACGACCTCTTCGAGCATGGCGGTCATGGTGTGCGCCACGTCGGGAGAAACGACGTCGTGCACTTCGGGATGCGCTTCCTCGAGCAGCGCGCCATCGTAGCTGGTAACGCGGCGAATCATGTGTGGGTCAATGCGGATGCCTTCGTTCGGGAAGACGGTGAAGGCGGAAACGTGCTCTATCAAGCGCATGTCGGCGGCGCCGAGGGCCAGCGGCAGATAAGGCGGCAGCGGCGTGGTGATGCCGAAGCGCTTGGCCATGTCCACGATGTTGGAGATGCCCACTTTTTCGGCGAGTTTCACCGCGGGGACGTTGCGCGAACCGGCAAGCGCGCGCCGCAAAGTGATCGTGCCTTCAAATTTTTCGTCGTAGTTGTGCGGCGAATAGGTTTGCCCGCCGCTGATGGTTGTAAATGGCAAATCGACGATGGTGTCGAAGGGCGAGAAACCTTTTTCGATGGCAGCCGTGTAGACGTACGGCTTGAACGAGCTACCAACCTGGCGAACGGCTTGCGTCACGCGGTTGAATTTGGAGTCTTCAAAGCTGTAGCCGCCGACCATGGCCTTGATTTCGCCAGTGCCGTTGTCGATGGCGATCATGGCGGCCTGGGGAGCGGGTTGCTGCTCCAACTGGACGTGGGCGGTGGTTTCGCGAAGCTCCTGGATGGAAAATTGCGCTAGGTCACCAACAGACAGAATTTCGTTGACGCGCTTGTGGCCGGTCCAGGCGATATCGAGAGCGGAGAGAATCGCGCGATAGGTGCCGATTTTAATGGTGGCGCTCTTGTCGTCGACGGCCATCACCAGGCCGGTGACGTAACTTCCTTTTTCGATGGCGTGGCGCCAGTCGTCATCTTCGTAGGTGTCCAGCTTTCCGAGATTGTCTTTCAGAACGTTGGGCAATTTGTCGCGCCAGCCATGGCGGCGGTCGTAAAGGTGTAACCCGTCGCGAATGGATAGGTTGGCGGCCTTTTGCATCTGGATATTCAACGTGGTGTAGACGCGCAAGCCGCGTTCATGCACTGCTTCGGTGCCATAGGTGGATTCGAGATATTTGCGAATGTCTTCGAAGAAGTAGGGTGCGAGATCGTTGCGCGGATATTGGACGTGCAGGCCGAGGCGGGTTTTCTTGGCGGCTTCTTCTTCGGCCGGAGTGATTTTTCCTTCTTCCATCATCTGGTGGATCACCAGATTGCGGCGGGCCAGGGCGCGGGCGGGATCAGTGAGCGGAGAGTAGATGGGGCCGCGAATCATTCCGGCGAGGAGTGCGGCTTGCTGAAGATTCAGATCGGTGACGTTTTTGCCAAAATAAAATTGCGCGGCGGCGGCGAAACCGTAGTTGCCGTGTGCGAGATAGACCTGGTTCGCGTACATGGTGAAGATTTGCGGCTTGGTGTAGCGGCGCTCGATCTGCAGGCCGAGGAGCATTTCCTGAGCTTTGCGGCGGAAGCTACGGTCGCTGCGGTCGAGGAACAAGTTGCCGGCGAGTTGCATGGTGATGGTGCTGGCGCCTTCGGCTTTGCGGTGCTTCAGAATGTTGCGATACGCGGCGCCGGCCACGCGGGGGAAGTCCACGCCCCAGTGATCCTCGAAGTGCTGGTCTTCAATTGCGGTGACCGCGTTGTAGAGCACCTTGGGGACCTGCTCCCAGGTCATCAGGATGCGGCGCTGCAGGGCGAAGCTGCCGACAAGCTGGCCGTCGTCGGCGTAAATTTCGGTGACCACGTTGGGGCGGTAGGTTTCGAGAGCGCGGATTTCAGGGAGGTCGCTTTCGTAGACGAAGAGCAATCCGGCGGCGGCGCCCAGTGCGACGGAGCATAAAAGGAGGAATGCGACCGCGACGCGGTCAATCAGTTTCCAGCCACGGAGGCGCAGGGTGATCGGGGGAAGCGAAAACATGGACAGGCAATTCTAACGCAGAACAATTCCTCCAGCCTGGTGCGAAAATCGAAACCTTTGCGCTTTAGCTACATGCTCGGAAATGTGTTCTATCCTCGTGCGGGTGACTTATCCCATACTTGTGCTGCTTTGCATCCAGACTTGGGGGGATTGGGCCAATGTTTGTGCTTCTTTTTGCTGTATCGGTGATCCTTGCCTTCGGTTTAGCCTTCGGCATTTCCTTTATATTCCGGCGAATGACGCAGAACGTCCTGGCCAAGTATCTGGCCGAGAACGTAAGCCACGCGACTGCAAAATACCTGCAAATCGCGATTCTGCTGGCGGGCGTTTCGGGCGGCGCGCGAATTCACATGCTGAAAGATTATGTGAACACGCCCGCTTATAACGCGGAGGCGCTGCAGGCGCAGATGACAACGGGGCTCTGGAGCCTGGCGATGTACAACACCGCGACCGATGCGCTGCTGGGGATTTTGTGGCTGATGATTGTTTTTGCGTTTCTTGCCGTAGTGGCGGTGGCGTTTATCCGGAGGTCGAAGATCCGGTGGCTGCTGCCCGAGCGGCAGGAGATTCGCGGCAGTTGGTCCAAGTGAACCAGTACAGATTAGGAGCTGTGTAAGGTTCCGGCCGCGAAGGCGCAGGGTGGTTGGAGGAAGACCCAGCCTTCAAAGAGAGAGTTTAACGTAGATAAATCGCCGGAAAGGCATTGTGGCCAGATGTTTCATGCCGCGCTTCTCTTCAAGAGTTCCACATTGTGTCCCCAGGCTCAACCTGCCATTTCTTGTCTTTGTATTTCACCCGATATCTCGAACCTCCGCCACAGAGACTTCCACAATAATAACTGCCCTCAACCTCGGCCTCGTTCTTGCTTTTCCAGGAAATCCTGCCTACTGAGAAAATCACTCCAGGTCGGTCCGTAGCCTTATCCCGTATGTGTGAGAAGAAAGTCTTGCCCTCTTGGACATTCTTGCTTTGTGACGCCTTTTTGATGGGGTTGGCGAATCCTTTGAGACGCGCCACGAACTCATCGGACGGATCTTTCTCTTCTATTGAAATAAAGAAAACACGGTCGTCACCTCCCCAATCCTGCGCGAGATAACGAACCAGCGCTGCTCTGACCTCATTCTCTCGTTCGGCTCTCGTTGCAAAATGACTTGTGTCTTGGCCTAAACTGAGCTGAGTGGGCGCGAACGACAGAACCAAGAGTGATGCGGTAAGACTCCGACCTAGTTTCATTCCAAAACCTTTTTCTCAATGAATAGACACCAACCTGAGCGGTATTGTTCCTGCCCAGAACTAAAGCGCTATCGAGCCAAGCTCTTGTAGTAACGTTCGCCGGCGCAGGCGCAGCAGAGTGTGCGCCCGTTGACGGTTACTTCGCGCTTGAAGTTGATGCCTTCGCCGCATTCGGCGCAGACGACGCGGGGGCCTTTGAAGCCGGGTAGGTCTTCGGGGTGGATTTCCACCTTCACCCATTCTCTTGAGAACAGGACATCGTCGGAGAGTTGCGCGTAGGCCTTCTGCTGGGCTTCTTCGCGGGGCAAGTCGGGGAATAAATCTTTGGCGGCTTGTTTGGAGGATTCTTTTGCGGCGATGCGGATGGCGCGGCCGGTTTCGAGATCGCAAAACGTGGCGGCTACTTTGCCCCAGTCGCGGAATTTCAGGGCGCGCTTGCCCAGGCGGCAGTTGGCGACGAGCGCGACGGCATCGGTGACGCAGCGATCGATTTCGACGTAGGTGACGATGCGCTTGCGCTCTGCGATGGGATCGAGGCCTAGTTCGCGAATGCCTAACATTGCAAGGCGTACGCCCAGAACTTGGCCAGCGCAGATGTGGCCGTGGGCAACGGCGGCGAGTTCCAGATATTCGGGCAAGGACTTCATACGATTCATTGTAGCTCAGGCCTTCAGGCCTGAGGGTTTTGTTGCTATCGCAGGTCGTCAATCGAAGAGAACGCTGGTCGGAGACGCAGTGGAAAGCCTCACCCCTGAAGGGGTGAGCTACAGGTTTGGCGATTCCGCGTGGATCCAGGGATGCGGCTTGCGGGCTTCGACGAAGGCGAAGTAGGTCATCAGGACGGCAAGGGCGGAGAAGCTGGCGTCGCGGACCACGGTCATGCCTGTAAGTTTTTCCGGCGTGCCGAAGCATCCGCAGTTGATGTCCATGTGCAAAAGGTAGGCGCGCGTGACCACTGTAAGAAAGCCCACCATTATGAGGGTCACAATGCTTGCCCAGATGCGTAGACCCCATCCGACGATCAGCATCAGGCCGACGACGATCTCGACGAACGGCAGGGTGTGCGCCAGGAGGCTCGCCGATTCAGGCGAGAGCATTTTGTAGGACTCCACCTGCTGCTGGAACATGGTCAGGTTTGTGGAGACGGAAAATTTCAGGAAGAACATCGGCCAGAGGTGCGTATTCGGCATCAGCAGCTTCGCGAAACCGGCGTAGACGAAAATTGCGCCCAGGACCAGACGGCCGATCCAGATGATCAGGCGGCGGTAGTTGAAGGGAGAGGATTGAAGCATTGGGCCTCGGTGCTAGAAGCGAACAGTAATCGGTTTCGGAAACCTTTGGAGCTTACCGACCTAAAGGTCGGCCACTACATCACTTTTGGGCGATCAGTTGATCCAGGAATTCTTTCAGGACGTCGTAACTGAGTATTCCGGCGTAGGGATATGGTTGTCCCTTTGGCGAATGGAACACGGAAGTGGGCGTTTGCGTTACAGGCATCATCTGGCCAAGCTGCTTATCTTTTTCGATTAGCGGCTCAAGCGTCTTGGCGTCCACGATGGCCTGCACTTTTTTCATCTCAGCGGGAGAGAGGACGCCGGCTACGATTCCCTTCACGTCGCCATTCGTTTCCCACTTTTCCTGGTTCTGGAACAGGGCCTTTTCCACGGCTTCGCATTTCCCGATATGTGCCGCCGCGCGAGAATAGCTGGCCGCGACGCGTGAATAAGCATGCATCGGCAGCGGGAAGTCGCGGTGCACCAGGTAGACCTTCCCGGTGTTCACGTAATTGTCCATGACCTTCTGCGTGGTGTTCAGAAAGAGCTGCTTGCATGCGGGGCACTGAAAATCGCTGTAGATTTCTACGACCACCGGAGCGGTCTTGGAGCCGAAGGCTTTGGTGGGATCGATATCCGTTACGCCGTTTACGGTGATGGTGGCCGTGGAAACAGCGGGCGCTTCGGGCGCTTTCGGGGCCGCGGGCTTCTTCGTCGCTGTAGTTCTTGTCTGGGCGGTCTGGTTCGGAGGAGCCGCAGGGAGGAGGGTGCCGCAGGCAAGCACGGTGAGAAGGCTGACAGAGACGATCAGAAGTCGGCGGCTCACAGATTCCTCCAGAAGAAAGCGCTGATTGATGAATTCCCGCCCAGAGTATCATAGGTTCAAATGCTCAAACCCGGCCCCTCGTTTAGTGGTGGCCTAAGAGGCTCAAATGGTTAGTTGCGGCTGGGGAAGAGGGCGTCGTCTGGGTGTTTTGTGGCGGAAGCCCTCTCGACAGCCAGGATTAGATTCAGGCTGCAAGGGCATGTCGTTGGCAGCTTGCCGGGAAATCCGAAGCTCGAAGGAAGAGCCCATAAATCGCCAGTAAGGTGCATACAGTGAATAGTTTACGAGCAGTATCAAACAACTTGACACTATCACACTCAACCTATATACTGGCTACCGTTTGGCGCCCTCTTTGGCTGGCTAGCCTGCCAAACCACAGATTATTTTGGGTCTGTCAGGATTCGCGCCGCGGGCATCTATACGGATGGCCGGGCAATCTCCGGACATGCGCAAACACAAGAGTTTCTGGAAGGTCTGAGAAGAAGGAGAAGGAAGCGATGAGCAAGATTATTGGAATTGACCTGGGAACAACCAACTCGGTGGTGGCCGTGATGCAGGGCGGCGAACCGGTGGTGATTCCCAACCAGGAAGGCACGCGCACCACGCCTTCCGTCGTGGCCATCACCAAGTCCGGCGAACGGTTGGTCGGACAAGTGGCCAAGCGCCAGGCGGTGACGAACCCGGAAAACACGGTCTATTCGATTAAGCGTTTCATGGGCCGCCGCTATGACGAAGTAAGCGAAGAGATGAAGCGCGTGCCCTACAAGGTGGTGAAGGGCAATCACGACGACGCGCGCGTGGAAGTTGCCGGCAAGGTGTACAGCCCGCCGGAGATTTCCGCGATGATTCTGACGAAATTGAAGACCGCGGCGGAAGACTTTCTCGGCGAGAAAGTTTCCAAGGCGGTCATCACCGTTCCGGCGTATTTCAACGACGCGCAACGGCAAGCCACCAAGCAGGCCGGAGAGATCGCGGGACTGGAAGTGGTCCGCATCATTAACGAACCGACCGCGGCCGCATTGGCTTATGGCCTTGAAAAGAAGAGCGACGAAACCATCGCCGTGTATGACCTCGGCGGGGGCACGTTCGACATTTCGGTGCTGGAAGTAGGCAGCGGCGTGGTGGAAGTGAAGTCCACGAACGGCGACACCCACCTGGGCGGTGATGACGTCGACCAGAAGATCGTCGACTGGTTGATTGACGAATTCAAGAAAGAGCATGGCATCGACCTGGGCAAAGACAAGATGGCGCTGCAACGGCTGAAGGAAGCCGCGGAAAAGGCCAAGATCGAGCTTTCGCAGATGATGGAGACGGAGATCAATCTCCCCTTTATCACCGCGGGCGCGAGCGGCCCGATCCACATGCAACAGAAGCTGACGCGCATGCGGCTGGAACAGTTGATGAGCGATTTGCTGGACCGCTCGATGAAGCCGGTGAAGCAGGCCCTCGAAGACGCGAAGATGTCGCCGAACGACATTCAGGAAGTGGTGCTGGTCGGCGGTTCGACGCGTATTCCGAAGGTGCAGCAACTTGTGAGCACGTTCTTTGGCGGCAAGGAACTGCACAAGGGCGTGAACCCGGATGAAGTCGTCGCCGTTGGCGCGGCCATTCAGGGCGCGGTGCTGGGGGGAGAAGTAAAGGACATCCTGCTGCTGGACGTGACGCCGCTTTCGCTGGGCGTTGAGACCCTCGGCGGCGTGATGACCGTGCAGATTCCGCGCAACACCACGATTCCGACGCGTAAGGTGGAAACCTATTCGACTGCTTCGGACAACCAACCGGGCGTGGAAATCCACGTCATGCAGGGCGAGCGGAAGTTCGCTAAGGACAACCGGTCGCTGGGTACGTTCAAGCTGGACGGGATTCCACCGGCTCCGCGCGGGACGCCGCAGATCGAGGTCACGTTTGACATCGACGCGAACGGCATCCTGAACGTGAGCGCGAAGGACAAGGCCACCAGCAAGGAACAGAAGATCACCATCACGGCTTCCAGTGGTTTGAGCAAGGAAGAGGCCGAGAAGATGAGGGTTGAAGCTGAATCGCACGCGGAAGATGACCGCAAGCGGATGGAAGAAGTGGAAGCTCGCAACCGTCTCGACGGCATCGTGTACCAGGCTGAAAAGACGATTCGCGACAACCGCGACAAGTTGAATGACGCCGACGTGAAGCAGGCCGAGGAAGCGATCGAAGAGGCGAAGAAGGCCGTCAACGAAGGCGGTGTGGCGCGGCTGCGTTCCGCGGCTGAGAACGTGGAGAAGACGCTGCACAAGATGGCGGAAGAGCTGTACAAGAAGGCGCAGGCATCTGGCGCGGAGCAGGCAGGAGCTGCGGGGGCTGGTGCAGGCGCGGGGTCCGGGCCCGCTTCGAGCGGAGGTGGCGCGCAGGGCGGTCAAAAGCCCGGCGACGTGATCGACGCGGAGTATGTGGACGTGGACGAGAGCAAGAAGCCGAATTAAGAAAAGAAGTAATCAGTAATCAGCGATCAGTAATCAGGAAGCGGTCCGTGGATGGGATCGCTTCCCGGTGAAATGAGAATGAGAAAAGTGGGTCTAGCACGCGGCAACTAAATGCGACGGGTGTTGGACCCATTTGCATGATGGACATGATGGAAAGGGCGGTCTGACCGGAAGGTCTGCCGCTACAATATTCAGAATGGCGACGAGCGCTAAACACGATTATTACGAATTGCTGGGAGTCGAGCGCAAGGCGACGGCGAAGGATATTCGCACGGCGTTTCGAAAGCTCGCGCGCAAGTATCATCCCGACCTGAATCCCGGCGACAAGTCCGCGGAGGAGAAATTCAAGCAGCTGCAGGAAGCCTACGACGTTCTTTCCGACACCAAGAAGCGCCAAATGTACGATCAGTATGGCTTTTATAGCGACAATGCGCCGCCTCCCGGCTATTCCGGCGGGGCCGACGCGGGCGATCCCAACGTCAATTTTGATTTTGGTGGATTTGATTTCGGTGGCGGCAGCGGGGGTGCTGGCACCGGAGGAAGTTTTCGCGACCTATTCAGCCAGTTTTTCAGCGGAGGCCGCGGTGGCGCGATGCAGACCGAGCAGGAAGCTGGCGGCGACCTGGAATATCAGATCGAAGTTAGTTTTTGGGATGCCGTGCGCGGTGCTGTGAAAAAGCTGCAGATCACGCGGCTCGATTCCTGCGAAGTGTGCCACGGCACGGGAGCCGTTGGCACTCCGCAAACCTGCCCGACGTGCAATGGCACGGGACAGGTTCAGCAAGCCGCGGGGAAGATGCGCTTCAACGTGCCGTGCAGCCGCTGCGGCGGGACGGGAAAGCTGCGCACAGCTTGCAAGAATTGCGGCGGCGAAGGGCGCGTGCGCCGGACGGAAACGATTGACGTGCGGATTCCCGCCGGGGTGGCGAATGGCGGGCGCGTTCGCGTGCCGGGCAAAGGCAACGCCGGAACAATGGGCGCGCCGGCAGGCGATTTGTATTTGCGGGTGGTGGTGCGGTCGCACGAATTTTTCGAACGGCGGGGCAACGATTTGTATACCAAGGTGCCGGTTACCGTGGCGGAGGCGTCGCTGGGCGCAAAAGTGGAAGTGCCGACGATTGATGGCCGCGCACTGGTGAGAATTCCTCCCGGCACGAACAGCGGGAAGACGTTGCGGCTGAAAGAAAAAGGCGTGCCGAGCGCGCGCAACGGCGAGCGCGGCGATCAGTACGTGGAGATTCAGGTGATCGTGCCGGAGCCGACCGATGAGCGCGTGCGCACTCTGATGAAGGAACTGGAAGAAATTGCGCCCGCCGATCCGCGGAAGGATTTGTTTGCCAAGGCTGGAGTGTGATGGCTATGCCTCCAAAGACCAGAAAACGCGCCAAAGCCGGGTACATGATCAGCGCTGTGGCGGAAATTTATAAGCTGCATCCGCAGACGTTGCGGTTGTACGAACGCGTGGGATTGCTGAAGCCTTCGCGCTCGCAGGGCAACACCCGGCTTTATACGGACTCGGACCTGGAGCGGCTGGACGTGATTCTGACGCTTGCACGGGACATGGGCGTGAACCTGGCGGGGATCGAGATTATTTTGAATATGCGCGAGAAGATGATCGAGATGGAGCGCCAGATGAGCGAGTTTGCGCACGTGGTGCAGCAGGAGTTGTGCCGCATGGCGTCGCAGCCGGATGAGAAGACATCGAAGCACGCGATTGTGAAGGCGGGGCCGAGGATCGTGAAGGCGTGACGATTGTTGGATGATTTTTTGGACAACAGATAGCAAATAACAGCTATCAGGGAGCATTTGAAGCCCCGAGTGAATCGGGGCATTTGCTTTTTTGTGCACAGATTTCCGCAGCGGGATGCATTGTGAGCCGCGGAGATGGGTCGTATGATGCCTTATTGAGCGCGGGAGCGACGCTCCTGCTTTTGAGGTTGCAACCGAACCAAAGATTTTAGATTGGGAGTCAACGCGTACACCGTAAAAGCGGCAGCTCTGCTGCCGCACTCAAAAGGAAGAACATGGCCAGGGAAGATTGCGCGCTGTGCAAGGGGACAGGTTGGAAGATGGTGCCGCGAAAAGATGCGGCGGCGGGCCAGATGGCTGTGGCCTGTGAATGTGGGATGGAAGAGCGCGCCGAAAAAGTGATGGAGCGGGCGCGGGTGCCGAAGCGCTACGAGCATTGCGACTTCGAGAGTTTTGTTACAGACCTCGTGGATGCTAATACTTACACTCCAGAGCACTGTGCCGCGTTGAAGCGCGTAAAATTGATGGTTCAAGGATTCGTCAGAGACTACCCGGGTGGAGATCAATCGGGCTTACTCTTAATGGGGAATTCTGGAATTGGCAAGACGCACCTGGCTGTTGCGGCTTTAAAGGAACTCGTGGGACGTGGTCATAGCGGATATTTCTGCGAATACGGAGCCCTGTTAAGGGAGATCCAGAATAGCTATCGGTCGGACAGTGAAGTTAGCGAAGTGCGAATTCTCCAACCGATCCTCACTTCTGAAGTATTGGTGATTGATGACCTGGGCTGCATTAAGCCGTCGGATTGGGTCCGGGACATGGTTGGGTACATTTTGAATACACGGTACGCTGAAGCTTCCCGTGATCTCAGTCATCCGCGTTGCACAATCATCACCACGAATTTCGTAGACAATCCGAAGACGAAGGGAGAACCGGCCAAATTGCCTACGGGCAAGTGGATGCCGGCAATCCAGGACGATTCTCTCTCATCACGCATCGGGGATCGGATAAGGTCACGCCTTTTTGAAATGTGCCGCACGGTGGAGGTCGACGCGCCGGATTTTCGTCGTGCGGCCCGCCAAGCGGGCCGCGCGCGGGCCTAAGGCGAAAACAGCCAGCCTTCGTCAAGTCCCTTTGATTGACAGGGGGTTTAGGCGGCGAGTATTCTTTTAAGGCTGTGGCGCTCCCCGCGACGTTTGCAGCATCTCAGTAGCTAGAGACCGAGTTACTTCGAGCAGGAGCACTTCCTCTCTGCCCCGTTGTAACCCCTCCTTGCATTACCCCGGTTGGGATCTGGCAAGGATTGACTCGACAAAAAACAGGGATAGAAATCCCGGAGGCGATTGAACATGTTTTCTGACCATGATAACCCCGTATCTTCCGCAGCAACTGCAGCAGCCCAGGAAAGCGAAACTCCCCAAAACACGGAAACCACCCCGGCAGCCGAAGCCGCCGCTACACCCGCGCCCGTCCAAGCAGTGAAGCCCGAAGAGGCGCACGCGCATGCCGAAGCGCAGGCGCAGACGGCCGCGGTTGACGCCGAAGCCGCCGCTGCCGCTGAAGAAGCCGCCAGCGCGGAGGAGATGAGCAAGCTCATCGACCAATATAGCGAGCCGCAGGAAGCTGCGCCGCAGAACGAAATTATTGAAGTGAAGGTGGTCGCGTACACGGAGCATGGCGTGGTGGTGGACCTCGGCGGCAAGACCGAGGGCCTGATCCCCGCGTCTGAATTCACGGAAACCGAAGTTCCGCGGCCGGACCCCAACTCCACCATCGAGGTACAGCGCACGGGCGAAACGAAGGACAGCTTCGTTATCGTGTCCTATCAGAAGGTGCTGCGCCGCCGCACTTGGGAAAAACTGGACGCACAATTCAAGGCCAAGGAAACGATCACCGCGAAAGTCGTGGACCGCATCAAGGGCGGCCTGGTGGTAGACATCGGCGTTCGTGCGTTCCTTCCGGGCTCGCAGTATGACCTGCGCCCGACGTCGAATCTCGACGGACTGCTGGGGCAGGAAGTGCAGGTGCGCATCACCAAGCTGAACCGCCGCCGCGGAAACGTGGTGGTCAGCCGCCGCGCGCTGCTGGAAGAAGAGCTGCACGCCAAGCGCGCCGAATTGATGGAGAAGCTGAGCGAAGGGCAGACGGTGCATGGCACGGTGAAGAACGTGACCGAGTATGGCGCCTTCGTGGATCTGGGCGGCATTGATGGCCTGCTGCACCTGACCGACATGAGCTGGGGCCGCGTGCGGCATCCGAGCGACGTGGTGAAGCCGGAGCAGGAGCTTGACGTCATCATCCTGAAGTTCGACAAGAGCAAGCAGCGCGTTTCGCTGGGATTGAAGCAGCTGCACAAGGATCCCTGGGTAGATGCGGGCGATCGCTACGGAGCGGGCGGCAAGTACCACGGCAAGATTGTTGGCGTGGTGGACTACGGCGTCTTCGTCGAGCTGGAGCAGGGCGTCGAAGGCCTGGTGCACGTCACGGAAATGTCCTGGTCGAAGAAGCCCACACATCCTTCGAAGCTGGCCAAGGTCGGCGACGAAGTAGACGTGATCGTTCTGGACATCAAACCGAGCGACCGCCGCGTTTCGCTGGGCATCAAGCAGGCGCAACCCGATCCCTGGCTCCTGGTGGCGGAAAAGTATCCCGTCGGCACGGTCGTGACCGGCAAGGTGCGCAACATTGCGGAGTTCGGCGCGTTCATCGAAATCGAAGAGGGGTTTGACGGACTGGTGCACGTGGGCGACGTCAGCTGGACGGGCCGCGTGAAGAACCCGCACGAAGTGTTCAAGAAGGGCGAGCCGGTCACCGCGAAGGTGCTGCGCATCGATCCGGAGAACCGCCGCGTGTCGTTGGGCATGAAGCAGGTGAACGACATCTGGGGCGACTGGTTCAAGCAGCACAAGGTGGGCGACATCGTGCGCGGCAAGGTCTCGCGCATCGCCACGTTCGGCGCGTTCGTGGAGTTCGGCGAAAACATCGAAGGGCTCTGCCACAACACCGAAATCGAGGAGCGCAAGCGCCGCGACGAGGGCGTCGGCAATTTCCGGCCGTCCACGGGACCGCTGAAGAGCGCCGGCCCGCTGGAACCCGGCAAGGAATACGATTTCAAGATCATCAAGATCAGCTCGGAGACGCGGCGCATCGGTTTGAGCTACCGTGCGGCCGTGCGGCAGATCGAGCGCAAGGAGATCGAGCAGTACAAGTCGTCGAAGTCTTCGGCGACGGCCACGATCGGCGATGCCTTGAAGCAGAAACTTGCTTCGAGGTAACCGCCGGGAAGATTTCTTTTGCCCAGCCGGTTCATCAGATAAATTCATTTACCTGCGGGTCATTTTAATGATAGGAAGAGGGACATCCGGGCAAGGGATGTTCCTCTAAGTCGCCTCGCCCCAGAGAGTTGTGCGGCACGAGTGGTTTCCGATTAAAGAGGCATAGACCGATGACAAAGCAACCGACGCTCACGAAGGCCGATTTGATCGAGGAAGTGCTCCGGGTGACGGAGCTTCCGCGCAAAGAGTCGGAAACGATCGTGGAAACGATTTTCGAGAGCATCATTGACGCGCTGCAGAAGGGCGACAAGATCGAAATTCGCGGGTTCGGCAGCTTTCGCACTCGGCAGCGGCGGGGCCGCATTGGGCGCAACCCGAAAACGGGAGAGAAAGTGGATGTTCCGGCGAAGAAGATTCCATTCTTTAAGCCCAGCAAGGAATTGAAGGATTTTGTGAATACGTCGGCGAGCGCCGCGCAGAGTGAGGCCGCGCCGTCGTGAGCTGAAGTGCATTTGATTTGAGAGAGTGGCGACGCCCCGGATTAGTGGGGCGTTTTTGTTTTGAGTGCGGAAGCGCAGCTTCCGCTTTTGGGCGCAACGATATAGGCGCAGGTTAATTTGGGCGATGCGGCCGAAACCGCAAAAGCGACGACTTTGCCGTCGCACTCAAAATAAACGCGCTCCACGGTTGCGCCGCCGTTCCGTCTTACCGATAACTGATAACCGTCTTCTCCTCAATTACGCTATCCTGACAAGCGCACAATCCACACGGCGGTGCCATTCGATGGACTATCTCTGGACTCCCTGGCGTTACCAGTACATGGCCCAAGCGGCGGCGGGCCAGCAGCCGGAATGCATCTTTTGCGACGCGGTGAAGCGGAACCAGGACGCCGAGACACTGATCGTGCATCGCGCGAAGAAATCCTTCGTCATCCTCAACCGGTTTCCCTACACCTCTGGCCACGTCATGATCGTGCCGTATGCGCATGTGGCGGAACTTCAATTGTGCGAACCCGGCGCGCTGGCCGAGATGATGGAACTCGCGCAACGCATCGAGTCCATCTTCCGCGCGGATTACAAGCCGGATGGAATGAACCTGGGGATGAACTTGGGGCGAGCTGCGGGCGCCGGCGTCGCGGGTCACCTTCACTTGCACATGCTGCCGCGGTGGATCGGCGATTCGAATTTCATGACCGTCACGGGCGAAACCCGCGTGCATCCGGAAGAATTGAAAACCACGTACGATCGCCTCAGCAAAGCCTTGAAGGCGTAAATATTGAGTGCGGGAGCGGAGCTCACGCTTTACGCCGGCGGCTGCATCGCACAAACATTGCTTTGTTTTTGGGGCTTAGTCCGCAAAAGCGAAAGCTCCGCTTTCGCACTCAAAATGTGACAAGGCGCTGTCGCTCGGGCTAAAATCGTTATTCAAAATTGCGTTTGAACCGTGCCGGAGAATCCCTTTGAATCTGGAACTTACGGAAGAACAAAAACTGCTGCAGAAGAGCGTGCGGGAGTTTGCGGAGTCAGAAGTGCGGCCGCTGGCGAAGCACAATGACGAGACAGGAGAGTTTCCTCGGGCGCTATTCAACAAGGCGGCGGAATTGGGACTGACGGGCGTCGCGTTTCCTGAGGCTGAGGGCGGGGCGGGGTTCGACCACATCGCGTATACCATCGTCATCGAAGAAATTTCGCGCTGTTGCGCCTCCACCGGGGTGATACTGAGTGTGCAGAATTCGTTATTCTGCGATCCGATTCATCGCTATGGCACCGACGAGCAGAAGAAGAAGTTCCTGCTTCCCTTCACGCGCGGCGAAAAAATCGGCTGCTATGCGCTGACGGAGCCGCAGGCCGGGTCGAACGCCGCGGCGCTGCAGACGAAGGCCGTGAAGAAGGGCGACACGTACGTCATCAACGGCACCAAGGCGTGGATCACCAATGGCGGCGTGGCCGATGCGGCGATCGTTTACACGAACACCGATCCGGCGAAAGGCGAAAAAGGAATTACCGCCATCGTGGTGGAAAAAGGGACGCCGGGCTTCAAGGTCGGCAAGGAAGAGAAAAAACTTGGCATCAACGCGACGGCTTGCAGCGAGCTTGTGTTCACCGATTGCGTGGTCCCCGTGGGCAACCGGATCGGAAATGAAGGCGAAGGCTACAAGGTTGCGCTTTCCACGCTCGACGGCGGGCGCATCGGGATTGCGTCGCAGGCCGTTGGTATCGCGCAGGGTGCGTTTGAGGCGGCGCTGAAGTGGTCGCAGGAGCGCATGGCGTTCGGGCATCCCATTGCGCAGTTTCAGGCGATCCAGTTCATGCTGGCCGACATGGCGACGGAGATTGACGCCGCGCGGCTCCTGGTGCGCAAAGCTGCTTGGAAGCAGGATTCGGGCGGGCGGTTCAGCCAGGAAGCGGCGACCGCGAAACTTTTTGCGAGCGAGATGTCCACGCGGGTGGCGCACAAGGCGATTCAGATTCATGGCGGATATGGTTACAGCAAGGAATATCCCGTTGAGCGGGCGTATCGCGACGCGCGCATCACGGAGATTTACGAAGGCACCAGCGAGATTCAGCGGCTGGTGATTGCGGGTTGGCTGCTGAAGTCGTAACTAACACCCTCTGACGGTTTCGCCCAAGCAATCTGTAGGGGCGGAGCTTGCTCCGCCCGCCGCGGCAGGGGGCAATTGATGCGCCCTGATGCAATCGAAGAGGGGCCGGGCGAGCCCGGCCCCTACAAAATTTCTCGGACAAAGCGGCGGAAAACGCTCCGTAGTATCCTGACGGGGTGCTGGAACTTGACGCGGGGCTTGAATTCAAACCTGAAAACGACGAGGAATTTTTCTCTCTGTTGCCGGAGCGGCCCGCGGTTTGCCTGATCGAGGCTCATGAAGAAAAGGCCGAGCCGCATCTTATCCGCACTGCGAATTTGCGAAGGCGACTTCAGCGGCTTCTCGGTCCGCTCGATCCCGCCAGCAAACGATTGAACTTGCGGGAATTCGCCCGGCTAGTGCGGTATCGCGTCACAAATTCGGCGTTCGAGCAATCACTCACCTACTATCAAATCGCGCGGAGGCTTTTTCCGAAGCGCTACCGCGACATGATGCGGCTGCGCCCTTCGCCGGTGCTGAAGATCAACCTGAAGAACGCCTACCCGCGATGTTACGTGACGCGGCACATTGCGGTGAACGAGCAGGGCGTGCCGAGCGGGGGAATTTACTATGGCCCGTTTGCTTCCCGCCGTTCCGCGCAGGTTTATGCCGACAGCGTTCTGGACTTTTTCAAGGTGCGGCGCTGCCAGATCAAGATACGGCGCGACCCCACGTTTCCCGGCTGCCTGTACTCTGAAATGAAGATGTGCCTGGCGCCGTGCTTTGCGGGATGCACGAAGGAAGAGTACGACGTAGAAGTAAATCGTCTGGTGGGATTTCTGGAATCTGGGGGCGCGTCGCTGCGCGCCAATTTTGAGCAGGAACGGGAACGGGCTAGCGAGGATCTCGATTTCGAGCGGGCGGCGGCAATTCACAAGAAGCTGGAGAAATTGGACGACGCACTGCGGGCAGGGCCGGAGGTGGCGCGGCGGGTGCAGGATCTGGACGCCGTGATTCTGCAACGCATGGCCGAAGAGCAGACGATCGGGATCTTTGGGCTGCGCGGAGGCCGGTTGGCGGCGCCATTTGCGCTGCGATTTGGAGACACCAGTCAGCCGCGTTCCGCCGAGGAAGCGGTGCGTGATTACCTGGAAGCGATGGTGAGCGCGCCGCCCGCCGCGGGAACTCCGCGGCAATCCGCAACGGAACTTGGCGAGCATCTGCGGCTGGTGGCGCGATGGTTTTACAGCAACCCGCGCGAGGGCGAAATTTTCTTTCGTGAGAAGGATTGGCCGTACCGGCGGATACTGCGGGGTTGTTCGCGCCTGCTGGCTCCACCGAAAGAAGAAGCCAACGAATTGAGCAAATAGAGGGACAATCAAAAAGGCAAAGAGAAGGCTTCTCACGGAGTGCACAGAGGAAGAGCGCAGGGTCACAGAGAAGAGGGGACAATTCGATGAGTCAGGGTGCAACGGCAGAAGGCACGCAACGCTACGCCGACAAATTTAAAGAGATCGCCGCCGAAGGGCATTTTCGAAAGGCGCAAGGGCTGACAGTTTCTTCGCTGGGTGTTGGCACATACCTTGGCCAACCGAACGATGCGACCGATGCGAGCTACGCGGCGGCGCTTGTGGAGGCAGGCCTTGCCGGATTCAATGTATTTGATACGGCGATCAATTACCGCTTCCAGCGCAGCGAGCGAAACGTGGGGACCGCGCTGAAAGTGCTGGCGAACAAAGGGATATCGCGAGACGAGTTTGTCGTGTGCACGAAGGCCGGCTACCTGACGCCAGATGGCGCCATGCCCGCCGACGCCAATCGCTATTTTTTTGACGAATACATCCAGCGCGGCGTGTTCACAGCTAAAGAAGTGGCCGCGGGGTGCCATTGCATGGCCACGCGGTTTCTGGAAAATCAGTTGAACCGCAGCTTGAAAAATCTGGGTGTCGGTTGCATTGACGTCTTTTACCTGCACAATCCGGAAACGCAACTCAGCGAAGTGCCGCGGCCGGAATTTCTGACTCGCGTGCGCCAGGCATTTGAGTTTCTGGAATCGGCGGTGAAGGCTGGAAAAATTCAGTTTTATGGCACGGCCACCTGGAACGGTTTTCGGCAGGAAGCGAAGGCAGCCGATTCCCTTTTCTTATGGGAACTTGTGAAAATCGCACAGGACATTGCCGGTCCCTCGCACCATTTCCGTTTCGTGCAACTGCCATACAACTTGGCGATGACGGAAGCCCTGACACTGGGCAATCAGACAGTAGATGGCGTGACGCGCACGATGATGGAAGCAGCCGGCGACTTGGGCATTACGCTGGTAGCAAGCGCTTCGTTGCTGCAGGGCCAACTGTCGCAGAACTTGCCGGGGTTCGTTGCGGAAGCGCTGGGATTGCACAACGACCTGGAACGGGCGCTGCAGTTTGCGCGTTCTTCGCCGGGGATTGCGACGGCACTGGTGGGAATGTCACGCGCCGCGCATGTGGAAGCGAACGCGAAGCTAGTCGGCGTGAAGCCAGCGGGCATCGATGAGTTCAGCAAATTGTTTGAGCGCGGCGAGTCGGCTTAAGTTGACCCCAGCGAGGGATGCCGTTTGGTCAGCCAAGCGGCGATGGCGGCGTTGAATTCTTCAAGGTGCCCCGCAAAAAAATGGTCTGCGTCTTCCACGACAACCAAGCGTTTCTCTCCCTGGAGCGACGCTATCACTTCCTCCACCTTCGTTCGCGCGCCGAACTGATCGTTGGCGCCGTGAACAAAAAGTTTCGGCTTGAGGCAATCCGCCAGAAAAGAAAAGTCGCTACTGTTCACCGGAATGCCAATGCCGATCAATTCGCCAACGCGCGCATCGCGGCAGCCTACGCGAAGTCCCACAACACTTCCAAAGCTAAAGCCTGCCAGCAACAGCGGGATGCCCGGAAATTGTGCAGCGAGATAGTCGAGCGCCGCCTGCACATCGCCCTGCTCGCCGCGTCCTTTGTCGTGCTCACCCGCGCTCAGACCTGCACCGCGAAAATTGAAACGGAGCACTGGAATTCCCAGGGCGTCAAGGGTTTTTGCCGCGTTATAAACCACCTTGTTGTGCATGGCGCCGCCAAAGAGCGGGTGGGGATGGCAAACGACCGCTGCCAGCGAGGGGGAATCCGAGCGGGAGGGCGTCCAGAGGATCGCCTCCAGACGGCCGGCGGGGCCTTCCAGGAACAGATTTTGTGAATTGTGAAGGGTCTGCATTTGAGAACTAGTCAACAAAAGTTTAACCGAATTGGAACTTTCTTCCGAATCCCGGGATGGTCCTAGTTCTAGGCCGCCCACTACGCCATTTGCTCGTACTAGTGCTAAATTGTGGCACTTTCGCATTGCAGTTTACTGTTCGCAATGCTAATTTCGCCACGTTCGGCAATCCAGGGGGCTGAATGAGCGATCTTTCCGACCGGCGTGAAGCCCGGCGTTTCTCTATGAATTTGCCAGTTCGCGTGCTTGTGAACGATGCGAACGGCCCGGAGCTCAAGGCCAACACGCGCGACGTCAGCTATCGAGGCCTGTATTTTATTGTAGAAGCGCCCTTCGAAAAAGGCAGCGAGATCGATTTTATTTTAACGCTTCCCCAGCAGATTATTTCCGCGGGCGACGTGAACATCCGCTGCCACGGCCACATTGTGCGCGTGCAAGCCGAGGACCAGGGGAAAACCGGCATCGCCGCCAAGATCGAAAAATACGAATTCATCCCCGCGCGCGCCTCCGCCGCGTAGTTCCGCGTTTCCTTTTCAGCGACAATCTGCTCCATCAGCCAGCCTGGTGAAAGTTGCCTGCGCTTCTGACACTCGCCGGGATTATTTCTCCTCGGGCCCTATTTTCAGCAATGTCTAATAGTGAACTGTATAAGCCGCTCGTAACCCCCATGCTGTAGCTCTGGATTCACAAAACTGGCTTCGGTCAAGCAGTTTGTAGAGTGGAAACTCTGCACTTTTTGCGCTGCGACTTGAGGAGGTATCCCCATGAAGGCGACTGAGAACACTCCGATCAAGATCCGTGAGGAATTGAAAAACAAGCGGAAGTTGCTCTTCAAGCTGTTTTTGAATAACCCGATGCACACGAGCCTGGCTGTGGATATCAAGGCTCTGGACGACCAGCTCGCCGATTGGACGCAAACCGCTTGCGTAGACCTAGGCGAGGCGAAAACCAGTTCGACGCACTTTCAGTAGCGCCAGCACTTAAATCTGTGATGATGCGGTTAAAGAATTCCCCTTGTGCGCCGCGGCAGTTCTTGAATCCGCTGCTCCATAATCTCGCTATTGTTGATTGTGCACTCTGAGCCTCATTCTGATATCAGCGGATCGAAATTCCCGACTCGTGCTCCCCTGAACAACGGAAGCGGGTGTGGCCTGTCAAAGATTTCTGGGTGTGATTCGCCGCTCAGTTTGCGCGTAGAATAGGGGCTAGGCGTATTGTAGTGATGGGCGAAGAAGCCTTGGGGGCTTTATGTATCATTACAACCCGGAAATTGCTTTGGAAGAATTGAAGGAAGAGGCGGTGCTGCCGCATCCTGTGAAGCTGCGCGACATGATCCTGCGCAACCAGCTGGGGCCTCAGGACGCGCAGCTGCTGAACCATGACTTCCAGGAATATCTGACGCGCTTCGGCGAACTGCAGAAAATCGCCGGCGGCATCCTGGACAAGCTGGCAAATGGGCAGCGGAAGACGGCCTGACGGCGCCGCTGGATGAGCCTTTCTCTCTCGCTTACCCACAAGCCTCGCATTTTGATCCTCTCCGCTTCCTCCGGTGCGGGCCATGTGCGGGCCGCGCAGGCCCTCGAAAAAGCCTTCCGCGCGCAGGGCGATTGCGAAGTGGAGCACATTGACGCGCTCCAGTACGTCAGCAAACTGTTTCAGCGCCTTTACGACAAAGCCTACATCCGCATGGTGCGCCGCGCGCCGGAGCTGATGGGCCTGCTGTACGAGCAGACTGATAAGCCGTGGCGGCACCCCCGCCAGCGCCTGGCGATGGACCGCCTGAACACGCAACCGATGATTCGGCTGCTGAAGGAAATCCAGCCGGACCTGTGCGTGGCCACGCACTTTCTGCCCGCGGAAATTCTGGCGTGGCTGATCGCGAAAAAGAAATTGCAGGCGCGCCACGCGATTGTGGTGACGGATTACGATGTTCACGCCATGTGGCTGTGCCGCACGGTGGACCGTTACTACGTGGCGATGCAGGAGTCGCTCGAATACATGGCAAATATCGGTGTGCCTCGAGAAAAGCTGCACGTCACAGGAATTCCCATTGATCCGCTCTTCGAAAAACCAGTGAGCGCCGGCGACGCACGCAAGAAACTGGGGCTGACAGCGAGCGAGCCGATGTTGCTTCTATCCGCGGGAGGTTACGGAGTTGGCCCGCTGGAGCAACTTGTGAAAGATTTGCTGGCACTGCAGCGGCCGTGGCAGATTGTAGCCATCGCTGGTAAATCAGAACCACTGAAGAAAAAACTCGACGAACTTGCAAAAGGCGCCGGAAAAACGCCGTCGGGCCAGTCGCGTCTGGTACCCGTTGGTTTCACAATCGAAATGGATCAATACATGGCGGCCGCGGACCTGCTGATCGGCAAGGCCGGCGGCTTGACTACATCGGAGGCTCTGGCGCGCGAACTGCCGATGGCGCTCGTCGAGCCGATTCCCGGCCAGGAAGAGCGGAACGCCGATCATCTGCTGGAAGCCGGGGCCGCAATCCGCTGCAACAATCTTCCGGCGGCGGCGTGGAAAATCGCCACGCTCGTAGACCAACCGGAAAAGCTTCGCGCGATGAAACTGGCCGCGCGAGCGATGGCCCATCCCGAAGCCGCGCGCGTGATCGCGCAGGACGCGCTGGGACTGTTACACTAGGATTTCGCATTTGTTGGGGAATCGCGTAACAAGCTGACCCTTCGAGCTTATGAAACGCAACACACTGCTGATTGATGCAGACGACACGCTGTGGGAAAACAATGTTTTCTTCGAAAAGCTCATCGAGGATTTCATCACTCTTGTGGAGCCCTGCGGCTATAGCCGCGCCTACATCCGGCACATCTTGAACGAAACCGAGCGCAAGAATATCCGCCAGTACGGCTACGGGGTGCGCAGCTTCGGCCGCTCCCTGGAAGAAACGTATCTGAAGCTGGCTGACCAGATGGCCAAACGGGAAACGTTGGCGCAGATTCACGTGCGCGTTGTTGAGCTGGAGCGCACGCCGCCGAAAATTCTGGATGGCGTGCCGGAAACGCTGGCCTACCTGACGGCGCGCCACAGACTTATTTTATTTACGAAAGGCGAGCCGGCGGAGCAAGCCGCGAAGGTGGAGCGCTCCGGCCTGCAGGGATTTTTTGAAGCCATCGAAATCGTCGGCGAAAAAGATTCCAAGACCTACCAGGTGTTAGTGAACAAACACAAAATTGTGAAGACCCAGGGCTGGATGATCGGCAACAGCCCGCGCAGCGACATCAACCCGGCGATGCAAGCCGGGCTGAACGCCGTCTATATCCCGCATGTGAATACCTGGCAACTGGAGCACGAACCGGTGGTGGCGGGTACGGGGAAGCTGGTGATCCTGCCGGCGTTCCGCGAATTGCGCAACCACTTCTGATGTAACTTTCCGCGATTCCGATGAATCCGAATTGCAGGACAATTCCAAAATGACAAATGAAAAACAATGGCCGAAAGTTGCTGTGGTTGGCGCGGGCGCGGTCGGCGGCTATTTCGGCGGGCTTCTGGCTCGTTCCGGTGTTCCCGTGACCATGATCGGCCGGCCGGCGTTTGTGGAAGCGGTGCGGAAGACGGGATTGCTCCTGGACACCAAGCAGTTTCAGGAAACGGTGCACCCCGCGGCGTCCACCGAACTATCCGCTACAGACGGCGCGGACTATGTGCTGTTCTGCGTGAAAACCACCGACACTGCATCCGTGTCGAAGGAACTCGCAAAATATATTTCACCGTCCACCGTTGTTCTGAGCCTGCAGAACGGGGTCAACAATGCGGAAGAAATTCGGAAAGCTTCGGGCATCGAAGCGGTCTCTACTGTAGTTTACGTAGCTGCGTCGGCACCCGAACCCGGAACCGTGAAGCACCTCGGCCGCGGCGATCTGGTCATCGGGCCGCACTCGCCCAGAGTGGACGCGACCGCGGAGTTCTTCTCGCGCGCCAAACTTCCCTGCCGCGTTTCCGACAACATTGAGGGCGAATTGTGGACCAAGCTGGTTTGGAACTGCGCGCTGAACGCCGTCTCCGGCCTGGGCCGCGTCACTTACGGCGAGATCATCGCCAGCGACGACGCCAAGCGAGTGGTGGAAACGGTTGTTTACGAGGTGCTGGCCGTCGCGAAGAAAAAAGGCATCCACCCCCCGGGACTTGAGGATCCGCAAGCAGCGATTGCCGGAGCATTACTGATTGGCAAGCAGATGAGCGGTACGCGCTCTTCCACGGCGCAGGACATGGCCCGCAGCAAGCGAACGGAGATCGATTCGCTGAACGGCTACATCGCTCGTCTCGGTGCGGAGTTGGGCGTTCCGGTGCCTGTGAATCACACGCTTTATACTTTGGTGAAATTGCAGGAAGCGACTTTCTAGCCTGTATTTCCCTGGGCCGATCTGAAGTTCGGCCACTACATGAGGAAGAGGGCCCGCCTTGGAAGGCGGCCGCTACAAAACCTGGGATGGTGCGTGGTCGTTACTGGCGGGGCGGGGCGTGAAATGGAATGTGCACGATGGCTTCGAGGTCGACGGGTTGCCCTTCGCGCGTGGCTGGTTCGAACTTCCACTCCTTGAAGGCGTCCATCGCGTTGGCGTTCAGGCGGTCATCTACGCCGCGCACCAGTTGAATGCTGTCGACGGTTCCGTTCTGACGGATCACGCCGTAGAGAATCACTTCGCCTTCGATGCGGTCCTCAACCATCGTTGAGGGATACTTCGGGTCCACTTTATGCACCGGAACAGGCGCGGCAACGTTGCCCGCGTGGCTTGCGGTTCCCGAAAGATGCAGCTCCGAAAAATGAATGATCCAGCTGCCTGTGGCGCTATTGAAGTTGGGCATATTGACATTCATCGCGTACACGCGCCGCCGCGAAAAAATTTGCTCCGGCGGCGAGCCCGGCGGCAGCAAGGCAAAATTCGGCGGCCCCGTCCGCACCGGCTCATCTTCCACGGCGGCGTTTGGGTCGGGGCGCTTGCTGTACGCCTGGGGCTTGGCCATGCTGAATTTTCCGACTCCGCCAAGCCCCGACACGCTCGAATTTGGTTTTGGATTTCCGCCGCTGATCACGATGCCGGTTGCATTCGATCCACCAGCGGTGTTGCTGGCCATCTCCGCTGTTCCGCCATTCGAAGCGGAAGGCGCTGGAGAACCCCCAGGCACACCCGGCTTTTTACCCTCGGGTGAAATCGCCACGCGCGCCGACAAATTTCCGTCGGGCACGGGAACCACAGGCGCGGGCGGCGCAGGCGAAGCAGAGAGAGCGATCAGCGTTCCCGTCGAGCCCGGCGGCGCATTTGACGCCGATGGCGCAACTTCCGGCGCGGCGGCCAGTTCGCCCTCCTGTTTGCGCGCGCCAAGCCGCGGCGTGGAACCCGCGTTAATTTCGAGTTTCGGTTTTGCGGGACCACTTTGCTGAGTCATCAGGCTGACTTCCGCTGGCCGCTGCTCCAGATTCGGCAGATCCGGTGATGGCACATCCGTTGTCGCCACAGTCTTTTTTGCTTTTGGGCGAAGTTTTCTCAGCGTCTGCTCGCTGATCTCCAGGCGCGGCCGGGGCGGCGCGGGCACCGAAGCCAGATGCACCACGTTGGGCATGTCCGGCAAAATCTTTGGCGCTTCCAGAGGCGCGGCGGGATTCACCAGAGTCTGCCGCGGATGGGTCGGACGCGAAGGATCGGTGAAGATTCGCTGGCGTGGATGAAATGCATCCGCGCCTTCTGCGGGCGGCGGCTCGGCGGGAGCTTTGGCGCGCGGCGCCGCTTTCTTTGCACGCGGCATGTTCAGCAGTGGAAGATCGTCAATCGGCCCGGACCAGGTCAGCTGCGTATTGTCGAAGGCGGAATTGTGTTTTGCCGACAATGGCAGATCGGGCCACGGAATCAGCAGCAACAGGATCTGGAGAAGCGCGGCCAGCAGGATCGCGCGGCTCGGCGCGGGGTGTTCCACACGGCAATCGCGAAGGACGTAGACGAGTGGCACCGCGCCCGTCATGCGCGTTCGCTGAAAAAATACCGGGATGTTGCTGAAAAAATTCTGGTGAAAACTGTCCCAGGCGATGTCCAGCTTGGGCTCCAGCGTGCCGGGCAAAACGATATGCGGAGGATAGAGCTCCGCCTGGCCGAGTAAATCATTTGGATTGACCTGGTACCGCTTGCCCATAAACCTCTGATTGTATCGCGCCCGGCACAGCCGCGTGTTTTTTCCGATCCATTGAAGGACTCTGAAATAGATGAACTGGGCAGAACTAAGGTTTACTCGGAGCGGGGCCTCTCCGGCAGACTGGGGGGACGAAACCTGTAAAAAGTCAGCGCCGCATCGCCCTGACGCAGCACTCGGACTCGTTCGAGATTACCAGAGGATTCGGGAAGGTCAAGCGAACGTTGGTGTTCGGCGATAACCACTGCGTTTTCAGCAAGCAAATTCGCGTCACCCAAGAATGCGAGCACGGTTTTGTACTGATCCGTTTCGGCGTAAGGCGGATCGAGGAAAAGAATATTAATGCCGCCATTTGAAGCTGATGGTTCTTTGGCGAGACGCTCAAGAGCCTTCATCGCATCCGACGCCACAACTCGCGCACCACTTCGAATGTCCAGCGCTTCCAGATTTTTCCTGATGAGCGCCGCTGTGGGCGGATGCTTCTCCACGAAAATCGCTTCGCGCGCGCCGCGGCTGAGCGCTTCGATCCCCACTGCGCCCGTTCCTGCGAACAAATCCATAAATCGCGCGTCGACTATCAATTCACCGAGGATATTGAACAGGGTTTCCCGCAGCTTGTCGCTGGTGGGGCGCAGCGCCATGCCCTTGATGCTTTTCAACTGACGGCTACGAAATTTTCCGGCGATGATACGCATAAGCGGCGAGCCTTAGCCGATCCGTGCCAGATGATAGCGCCGCTGCCATTGCGGCGGCAGAAGCCGCAGCATGTGTTGCAGGGTTTCTTTTTGCGCGGGTTCCTCAACCAGCAGAAACGCCTCTTTTCTTGCGCGCTCCAGCAGTTCGCGATCGCGCAGGGGATTCGCTACATGAAAACCAAGTTCCCCGGATTGCCGCGTGCCGAAAAATTCTCCCGGCCCGCGAATCAGTAAATCCGTTTCGGCAATTTCGAATCCGTTCGTGGTGCGCACCATCGTTTCCAGCCGCGCGCGGCCGTCGTCGGTCATGCGCCCCGGCGCCACCAGGATGCAATGCGATTTCTGTGCGCCGCGGCCGATGCGCCCGCGTAGCTGGTGCAGTTGAGCCAGACCGAAGCGTTCCGCGTGTTCAATCACCATCACCGTGGCATTCGGCACGTCCACGCCAACTTCGATTACTGTGGTCGCCACCAGAATCTGCACTTCATTCCGCCGGAATCGCTGCATCACGTCGTCTTTTTCCTCGCTGGACATCCGCCCGTGCAGCAGACCCACTTTCAATTTTGGAAAAACGTCGCGCGAAAGCCGCTCGTATTCTTCCATCGCGGCTTTCAGTTCCAGCTTCGATTCCTCGATCACCGGATAGACGATGTAGCCCTGGTGCCCGGCTTCGACTTCGCGCCGCAAAGATTCCCAGACGCCGGGAAGATGTTTTTCCGTGGTCATGCGAGTCTCAATTGGCGTGCGTCCCGGAGGTAGTTCGTCCAGAACGGAAACGTCGAGGTCGCCATAAAGAGTAAGAGAGAGCGTGCGTGGAATCGGCGTGGCGGTCAGCACCAGCACATGCGGCGCGAAGCCAGTCTTTGCCGCTTTGTCCATCAGCCGTTTGCGTTGCAGCACGCCGAAGCGGTGCTGCTCGTCAATGGCCACGAATCCGAGGCGCGCGAATTCCACTTCATCCTCAATCAGCGCGTGCGTCCCAATCGCCAAGCGCGCCTCGCCGGTTCGAATTCGCTCGCGAGCCGCGGCCTTCTCCGCGGGTTTCAAGCCGCTGATCAGGAGCTCCGCCGTGTATCCGCCCGGTGCCAGAATCCGCCGCGCGGAAAGAAAATGCTGCACGGCCAGAATTTCCGTGGGCGCCATCAAAGCGGCCTGGCAGCCATTTTCCATGGCGATCACCGCGGCCTGCATCGCCACAATCGTTTTCCCGCTGCCGACGTCGCCTTGCAACAATCGGTTCATCGGCACGGGTTTTTCCAGGTCGGCGGCGATTTCCGCCAGCACGCGTTTTTGCGCCCCCGTCGGCTTGAAGGGAAGAATGCGTTTCAACGCCTCGCGCACTTTGTCTTCCCGTACCCGAAACGCGATGGCGTTTTCCTTGCGCTGTGCCTTACGACCCAGCGCCATGCTTAGCTGATAGAGGAAAAACTCCTCGAAGATCAGCCGTTGCTGCGCCGGCGAGCGAAAAAGATTCAGCGCCTCCAGCGATTCCTCGGCCGGAGGGAAATGCGTGTGGATCAACGCTTCACGCCGCGAAGGGTAGTGCAGTTTTTCCCGCAGCGCGGCCGGCAAAACATCGGGGATATTCGAATCCAGATTCTGCAGCGTGCTATAAATCGCGCGGCGGATCATCCGCGAGCCGAACGTGCCGACGGCCTCATAGATCGGCACGATGCGCCCCATCTCGGTCGAATCCACTTCCTCGCTGCTTAGCACTTCAATCTGCGGGTTTACCATCTCGCGCCGCGCGGGGCGCAGTTTGTCGATCTCCACCTTGCCGTGCAGGATCAATTGCTGCCCGGCCTTCAACCGGTCTTCCAGGTAGCCGCCGTGAAAAAATTTGCAGGGCAGCGAGCCGCTGTCGTCCTGCACAAGCAGGTGATAGATGGCGTCGCGGCCGTACATGCCACGCACGGCTTGCCCGCTCATTACCCGGGCGCGCAGCGTGTAGGTGCCGCCGGGTTGGACATCTTTGATCCTGGAAAAATGGATGCGATCTTCGTAACGAAACGGCAGGTAGTTCAGCAGATCTTCCAGGGTGTGAATGCCGCGCTTGGCAAGGAGTTCGGCGCGATTCGGGCCGACTCCCTTGACCATGCGCACTTCGGTTTGCAGGCTGATGGGCATCCTTCCTTCTTTATATCATCCCCGCCTAAGCTTCGCTTTTCGTGAAACTTGCGCCACCGGCATGCGTATCGTTAGAGTGGGCTGTCGCAGTGTGTTTAAGCTCAGGAGGCTGCCTTGCCGGACGCACGATTAACAGGGTCGGAAAAGCGCGCGCTTATTTTGTGGATTTTTTTCGGCGCGCTGGGCCTGCTGTTCGCGCAACGCTATTTCTTCCGCGCCTTCCCGGAAGCCGCGGTGGATTTCAAGGTCTCGCGCACCGAAGCGCAGTTGCGCGCTAAAAATTTCGTGCAGAGTCTCGGCGAGAATCTGGATGGCTACCAGTCCACCATCACTTTCCAGGTAGACGATAACGCGAAGACTTACCTGGAACGCGAACTCGGCTTGCAGGAAGCCAATCGCCTGATGTCTTCCGAACTGAACATCTGGTTCTGGGAAGTCCGCTTTTTCAAACCGCAACAGGAAGAAGAGTTTCAGGTGAGGGTAAGCCCAGCCGGGAAAGTGGCCGCTTACAGCCACAAGATCGAAGAAGCGCGCGGCGCGAAATCGTTGAGCCGGGAAGAAGCGCTGTCAGCAGCTCAGCAGTTTCTGCAAACCAAGGTTGGCGCCAGCCTGGACAATTGGAATTTTCTGCCGGAGGAAGCGAATTCGGAGACGCGGCCGAACCGCTTGGACTGGTCCTTCACCTGGGAGCAAAAGAATTTCAAGGCCAAGGATGCGCCGTACCGGTTGATCGTGGGTCTCCAGGGCGACCAGATCGGCAGCGCGCAAGAATTCTTGCAAGTTCCGGAAGCGTGGGCTCGCTCGTATCAACACCTGCGCTCGACCAATGTTCTTTATAACCAGGTTGCGCTGATCCCTTTCGGCTTCCTCCTTGGCGCTGCGCTGTGGCTGGGGATTTCCCTGATGCGCCAGGACAAAACTTCCTGGAGTGCCGCGCTAAAGCTCGGCGGGCTGGTGGCTATCCTGTATTTCTTGATGCAGGCGAATGATTGGAATTCCATCCGCGCAGGCTATGACACGCACCAGGCTTACTCAAGTTTCCTTTCAATCAGCTTGGCGAAATTATTGCGCGATGCATTGCTCGCCGGCCTCATGGTCGCGCTGGTGCTGCCCGGAGCGGAACCACTGTATCGCGCAGCGCAACCCGCCCGCTTGCGTTTGTATCAGGCATTCAGCAGGCGCGGGATTCGTTCAAAGGAATTCTTCAGTTCCTCGGTGGTCGGCATTTCGATGGCGGCCGCACACATGGGCTTCATCGTGGCGTTCTATCTGATTGGCAGCAAGTTCGGGGTCTGGGCGCCGCAGGATTTGAATTATTCGGACGTGGTGAACACATCTTTCCCGTGGATTGCGGGCGTGGCGATTGGCGTGATGGCGGCGACCAGCGAGGAATTTCTCTTCCGCCTGTTCGCAATTCCCTTTCTGGAGAAAATGACCGGCTCGCGCATCCTGGCCGTGATTCTCCCCGCGTTTTTCTGGAGCTTTCTGCACAGCGCGTATCCCCAGGAACCCGGATACATCCGCGGCATTGAGGTGGGGCTGATCGGCATCCTTGCGGGCGTGGTGATGTTGCGCTGGGGAATCGTGGCGACGCTGATCTGGCATTACACGGTGGACGCGTCTCTCGTCGGCATGTTGCTGATCCGGTCGGACAATTTGTATTTCAAGATTTCCGGCGTCGTCGTAGGTCTTGCGGCGGTTGCGCCGCTGGCCTGGTCTGGCATCTCCTATCTTGCGCGTGGAAGTTTCGAAGCGGTGGACGACCTGCTCAACCAAGCGGAACCGGTGGGAGAGATCTCGCTTGAGCGCCAACCGGCGGCAGTGGCGGAAACGAAGCTTACTTCCCGACGTTACGATCCGCTTACCACGGGAACGATCGGCTTTCTGGCCTTGTGCGTCATCGTGGGCGGGTCGCTGGCGTTCGTGTTCAAGCGCGAGAGAATCGGCGATTACCTGCACTTATCCGTGAACAGCCGCATGGCCGTCAGCCGCGCGAATGCGGTGATGCGCGCGCGCGGCTTCGATCCGAAAAGTTTTCACAGTGCCGCGCAGTTCGTGGACACCACCAACCCGCTGGCGAACGAATACCTCCGGCGCAGGCTTTCCATTGGCCAGATCAACAGCATTTACGCAGGAAGCGTGCCGGGAGCACTCTGGCGCGTGCGCTATTTCCGCGATTCCCAGCCGGAAGAGTTTGCGATCGTGCTGAAGCCTGACGGCTCGCTGCACGCCTTTCGCCACACACTGGCGGAAGCGGCGAACGGCGCGAATTTGCCCAAGGAAGAAGCGCAAGCCATCGCCGAAAAATTCCTGCGCGAGGAAAAGCAGATTGACCTGGGCGCCTGGAAACTCGTGGAAGCCAATTCCGACAAACGCCCCCACCGCACCGACCACACGCTGACCTGGCAACAGATTGCGCCGCTCGATCCGGAAAGCGTCGGCACGAAGAACTCCGCTGACCATGCGTTCGCGCGCATGGACGTGCAGGTGCTCGGCGACGAGCCCGCCAACTATCGCACGTACGTGAAAATCCCCGAGGAGTTTACGCGTAAACAGGAAGAGCTGAATCTGCCGAGGACACTCTTCACGATCGGGGTATACGGGCTTTTCCTGGCTCTGGCGATCTGCGTTCTGGTTTTCTATTTCCTGCGCTTGCGTTCGCAGCCCGCTGGAACGGTGCCGTGGCGCCGTTTGACGCTGTGGGGCCTTGTGGGCGGCGGGGTGTTTCTCATCGGATTCCTGCTCGGCAAGGGCACTCCCACTCTGATCATGCAGTATCCGACCGCGATCTCTTTGCGAATATTCTTCGCAACATTCGGCGTGGGCCTTTTTCTTATCACGGCATTCATCGGCGGAGGGATGGTGCTCCTCTTCGGCCTGGCGTGGTCGTTCGGGGCGCGCGCCTTCGGCTCAGAGAAAATCCCCACGTGGCTCGGGATGCCTGGGGAATATTATCGCGACGCCTTCTGCATCGCGGTAGGAGGGACCGGTCTTCTAGTCGGCTTGCGGCGATTGCTGGGCGCGGCCGACGCATGGTGGCCAACACTTCACCGAGCGTTGCCAGCCAATTTTGGCGAATCGTTTGACGCGCTTTATCCGGCGGCCGGCTTAATCGCAGGGGCAATCGTTAGAGGGTTGCTGATAACGGGCACATTGGCCCTGGCAGGTGCGTTTCTGGGGGCGGAGCTTCGTGTGCGTTGGTTGCGTCTGGCTCTCTTTCTTGCGCTGGCCGCCTCGTTGGTTTCCGATTGGGGGAGTTCCGGTGATTTCCTGAAGCAGTTCCTCACCTCCGCACTGATTCTCGGAGTCGTTGTCTTCGGGTTCCGGCGGGTGGTGCGCTTCAATCTGCTGGGATGCTTCCTGGTAGTCGCAAGCGTGGCGTTGCTGGGAGGCGCGGTGGAGTTGGTCAGCCAGGGGAATGGGTTTTATCGCTCACAGGGCCACCTGGTTCTGGCGGCGCTGGTTCTTCTGCTGGCTTGGCCATTGGTGGCTTGGCGGATGGGGTCTCGAAAGAACTTAGTAGCCTAGACAAGCGTATATACCTGGGGAGCATTTCGGGCATCGAACCAAAGGAGTGGTCCCGGGTGGTTAAGCTTGTGTCCTTGAGACTCTGCTTACAAAAGAGGCTCTCGAGCGTCCAATCAGTGTATCGGTTGTGTAGCCTGCAGCCTGGCCGTCCGCCGATTCACCAAAGTCTCTTGTTTCAATAAGTTACACAAGAGTCGGCAGAGAGAAACAAGCGATGCCTCTACCCCGTTTGGCTTTTGCGTTGGCTGACGATAGCGGCCGGTCCGGCACATCCAGTGCCGCGCTGGCATCGGGGACCTCCTTGACTCAACTTGAAGAGCGCGCCCTTGTCCAGGAAGCTCAGGCCGGGAACCGCCTTGCGTTTGAGGAACTGGTGCGGCGCTACGACCGCGACGTCCTTCGCCTCGCCCTGAACCTGATGAAGCGCACGGAGGACGCCCGGGACGTCTACCAGGAAGCCTTCCTGAAGGTCTACCGCAACCTCCACCGATTCCGCTTCGAATGCAGCTTCTATACTTGGCTCTATCGCATCGTCACCAACGTTTGCCTTGACCACCTTCGCCGCCGCCAGGCGCGCCCTGAAGACCAAGCCCCCGAATTGCATACCGCACACTATGAAGAAGGCATGACCGATTTCTTTGAGCGCCAGAAGGAACAGCGGCCGTCTTCCGATCCCGAGCGCCACCTGATCGGCCAGGAAATAAAGACGCGACTGGCCCACGCGATGGAGCGGCTGTCTCCGCGCGAGCGCATTGTTTTCGAAATGAAGCACTATCAGGGCTTGAAACTGCGCGCCATTGGCGACGCCTTGGGCACCAGCGAAGAAACCGTTAAGAACTCGCTCTTCCGGGCCACTCGGAAGCTCCGCAGCCAGTTGGGAGAGCTCCGATGACACCGGCAGAACTCAAGAACGCCTGCGAGCAGGTTGCGCCGCTGCTGGTTTTTTATGTCTGCGGGGAACTGGATGCCAGTGAACTGACACTGGTCCAGCAACATCTCGCTGTTTGTGCTTCGTGCAGCGCGCAGCTTTCCGAAGAAAAGAATTTGCAGACCCTTTTTACTTCCCTCCCCCAGAATGCCGACCGTTTAGACTCCGCTGGCGTGCTGCTTTCGCAATGCCGCAGCGAACTTGCGGAAACTTTGGACGATCTGGTGCGTCCTCCGGTCCTGGAAAAAACGCCGGTCTTCGGCGCGTTTCGCCGCTGGATGGCGCTTCGCCCCGCGTGGAGCGGCGCGGTGCTGGTGGCAATTGGACTTCTCCTCGGCCTGCAGACTTCCCAATGGTATTTTTCGCGTAATGCCGTGAACCCTCTCGATGAAGCGGTCAACGTGCATCCGGGCCCGCACCTTACCGATGACCAGCTTTCCAAAATACGAGTAGCCGGGATCAATTTCTCGCCCTCCGTGGGCAGCGCAGCACAAAACGTGCGCGTGGAATTGAACGCGGAACAACCCGTGGAACTCACGGGCAGCCTGGACGATTCCGACGTTCGCCGCGTTGTCACCTATGTGGTCAAGAGCGGCGATCGGTTTGATCCCGGCATGCGGCTCGATTGCCTGGAAGCGCTAAAGGCGCGCTCGGGAGACTCCGACGTTCGTGAGGCGCTGCTGGCCGCGGCGCGCAAGGATCAGAATCCTGCGGTTCGCCTGAAAGCACTGGAGGCGTTACGCGAGTCCGCTTCCGAAGAGGCCGTGCGGGCCTTGCTGCTCGATACCCTGAAGCACGATTCGAATCCGGGAGTTCGCGTGGAAGCCGTCAATTTGCTGGTGAACTCGCTTGAAAAACCAGGCAACGGAAATGGTCTGCCGATGATGGTGCCGGGAATGCCGTCCATGCCGGACGGAAACACGGTTCCGGCGATGCCCAACGGGAAAGCACATCAAGTGTCAATGACGGGTGTGATCATGACGCTGGAAGATCTGCGACGCAGCGACCCCAGCAGCTACGTTCGGCTGCGGAGCGCCGCCGCCCTGCGCCAACTGAGTGCGCGCGGCGACCAGTAACCCGGCGCAACGGATTTGGATTAAGATCTCGAACCGATGAAAGCGATTTCTCGCGACAACGTTTCTGGAAGATTTCTGCCGTGGCTGATGGCCGCGAGCTTCGCAGTGGCATTGTGCCTGGCCACTTCCTGCGTCTTCTGCCGCGTGTGCAAAGCCGAAAATGTTCCACCCCACCTCTCGGCGGATCGCACCGGGGAATTGCCCGCGGGCGACGCACGCACATTTTCCCTAATTGCGGACATGGGCTCGGTGCACATTCTGCCCCAGCCCACCGGTGCGCCCCCGGCCGTGCGCTACACCGTTCACCTGGAGACGGATGCCCACGAACCGCTTTCGCAAACTCTTTTTAGCCGCTACGTCCTGAATTTCTGCGAGACTCGCGGCACGATTTCCTTGAACGGCCTACTCCCCAGACTGCGCAGCATCGCGGGACGCAACGCCCAGTTCTGGGTGCAATTCACCGTTTATGTCCCGGCGAATTTTTCGGTCGAAGTACACACGGGTGCCGGCGACATTGAAACCGGTGATATCGGCGGGCACGCGCTGCTGGTGACCGACGGCGGCAACGTCACCACCGGCCGTGTCGGCGGAGTCGACCACCTTGCCAAACTGGATTCCGCTCCCGTCGCAAAGATTGAAACCCAGGGCGGGCACATCACCGTGCTCGACATCGCGGGCGATTTGGATGCCTACACTGCCGGCGGATTCATCCAGGCCCGCGACGTCGCCGGCAACGCCAAGATTCGCACCGGCGGGGGACACATTCGCGCTGCTCACATTCGCGGCACCGCGCAACTGGAGACCGACGGCGGCAACATAACCGTTGGTGAGGCGGGCGCGTTGGTTGGCGTGCGCACCGGCGGCGGCCAGATCGATTTCGGCGAGGTGCACGGCTCGGTGCATGCGGAAACGGCTGGCGGTGGCGTTCGCGTAATGTATGTTTCCGGCCCGATGGAAGTGCAAACCAGCGGCGGCGGCATCTGCTTGACCCGCGTTTCGAACGTTGTTCGCGCCGCAACCGGCAACGGCACCATCACGGCATGGATCACGCCCGACTCCGGCGACTCTTCGCGTCCCGTGCGCTTGCCCGGACCATCACAGCTTTCTTCCGGTACCGGCGACATCGTCGTTTTCCTGCCGCGGAATCTGGCGGCCACCATCGAGGCCAGCGTGGAAAATGGCGGCGCGGATCGTATCGAAGCGGATTCGGCTCTTGGACTGAATCTGGAGGCGCGCGAGGACGGGCCGGTGCGCGCCTCCGGAGCCTTGAATGGCGGCGGGGCAATTTTGAAATTGAAGAGTAACGCCGGCAAAATTCGCCTGCAGTATGTCGACGAGCAGACCGCTCTCCGGCAATCGCTGCAGGATGAGCAGAGACGCCGCCTGGAGCAAAAATTAAGCCAGATGGGATTTGAAGACTCGCAATCCAGAGTGATTCCTATCCCCGCGCAACCTACAATAAACGCAGGGTCTTGCACCGGCGGCGCGGACTGGTGGGACGCCTGGAAGAGCCGCCTGCAAGTGACCTTTTTGGGCGGAGTCCACGAAGAGCCGGATGAATTCAAGAAGCGCCTGATCAATTCGCCTCCGCCTGATTATCCGCAGATAGCGCGGCGGGCTGGAATTCAGGGCGTGGTGCGGCTGCAAGTGCGAGCGAAAACGGATGGAACGCTGGAAGTGGAAAAAGTTATAGAAGGGGAACCGGCACTGGTGGAAGCGGCGATGACCGCGTTACGTCAATGGCGCGCGAATCCGGGGATTTGCGGCAACAAGGTGGACGTAATATCAACATTGGCTTTTAACTTCCAGCTTCGCTAGTGTGTAGGGCTGGGGTCGGCGGTTCGGATTTGTCGGTCGTCCTGGGGGTAGTTTCGGGGTAGTCCGCGAAGGAGGCTGTATGAAGTTTCGCTCCGCAATCCGTTCGATTGGTCTGACTCTGTCGGCTGTGTCCCTTTTTGCCGTTCCCGCGTGTTTCGGCGTTACGCGCGAATTTTCGCAAACGTATCACCTGAAGTCCGACGGCACCCTGGAGCTGAGCAACATTAACGGGACCGTGCGTATCGAGGGCTGGGACAAGGATGAAGTCGAAGTGCGCGCGGTGAAGACCACCACCGACAAGGAATCCAAGCTGGACCTTGTCTCCATCGACGTGAATTCCAGTCCCGACAGCCTTTCCATCTCCACGCGGTATCCCTCGGAAGAGGGCGTGGAAGTCGCCGTCGAGTACACCGTCCATGTACCACGTCACACGCTGCTGAAGCACATCAACACGGTCAACGGCACCCTGCGTGTGAAAGATCTTGATTCGCTCGGCGACCTGCACACCGTCAACGGCAACATCGAAGTTTATGAGAGCAGTGGCAATCTGCACGCGCGCACGACGAACGGAAACGTTTACGTCGAACTGAAGCACCCCGCGGACCTGCACGGCACACAGGCGGAAACCACCAACGGCTCCGTCTTGCTGGCGATTCCCGCCGACTCTCAGGCGGACCTCGAAGCGCGTTGCATGAACGGCAGCTTCTCCACGGAACTCCCCTTCGTTATGGAAGGGGCCATCCAGCCTCGCATCCTGAAGGGGCGGCTGGGCAAGGGCGGCGCTCCAATCCGGCTCGGAACGGTGAATGGCGCTATCCGCGTCGTTGCACTCCGGTCGACCATTTAGCTTCTCCTGCGTCTAAACAGACGAAGGAGAAACACTCATGATTCAACGGCAAATGTGGACAAGCCTCGGCTTGGGCGCGTTGAGCACTCTACTCATCGCTCTTCCGGGTTCTTCCAGTCAGACAAAAGAAGCTTCGAAAGCAGCGCGCTCGGCTCAAGCGCAGGCGCAGGAAATTTCGCAGGCACAAGTCAAAGTGATACCCGATATGGAAGTCCAGGTGGAGCCGCTCGATAACGAGATCTACGTCGCGGTGAACGATCTCGGGGACGCCAATACTCTGGTTCGGGAATTCGACGACCCGAAGGTTACCGACGACGACAATTTCCAGATCTTCATGGGCGCTGGCGGCGGCTGGCTTGGCGTGGGCGTTTCGGAAGTATCCTCCGAAAGAGCAAAATCACTGAAGCTCCCCGAAGAACGCGGGGCGTTGGTTGGAAAGATTGTTCCGGACAGCCCCGCGGCCAAGGCCGGCCTGAAAGAAAACGACGTGGTGCTTGAAGTCAACGGCCAGCGGATCGAAGGCACGGAACAGTTTCGCCGCATGATTCATGAAATTCCCGCCGGCCGCACAGCAAATCTTACGGTCTGGCGCGACGGCCGCTCCCAGAACCTGAAGGTCACGGTTGGGAAGCACGAAGCCGGTAACATGAAGGTATTCGCCGATGGGCCGAAATCCTTCGCGTTTAAGATGCCTACTCTGCCGGAAATGCCGGATCTCTCCGGGTTCGATCACTTGCGCTCGTTCGCAATGGTTTCCCCCGGACGGCCTCTGCTTGGCATTGACGCGGAAACTCTGAAAGGCGAATTCGGAAATTACTTTGGCGCGCCCGATGGTGAAGGCGTTCTGGTGCGCGGTGTGTTTGCGAACTCCCCCGCAGCCAAGGCCGGTTTGAAAGTCGGCGACGTAATCACCAGCATGAATGGCGACCGAATCCGCAATTCCAGCGAGTTGCGCGAAAAGCTGCTCACCCACCACGAAGAAAAAAGCATCCAGCTTGGTATTCTTCGCAACAAGAGCGAGCTCAAACTCTCGGTGGAGTTGCCGCAGCAGAACGACGAAGAAGAACACGTCCTTTCCGAACGCACCCACATTTAGTTCCACTGCAGACACGGCCCGGCTCGCGAGTTTTGCGGCCGGGCCTCCCTTTTTGCTTTATCGCTTTCTTTTCTTCTCTCGGCGCTGCAACTCCGCTTAGCCGTCCTGGCCGTACTTGCGCATCAGGCGGAACGGCCGCTTGATCGCTTCCCACACACGCGAACCACGTTCCTCGCGGCCCTCGGCCCAGTCCTCTTCGGTCGGCGACAATGACAATCGCATCAGGTAGGCCATGCCGCTCAGCCCGCCTCCGCCCATTTTCAGCCGGAACATCGCTCGTCGGTACAGCGGCGGCGGCCGATAGCCCGCTGTGGGCAGCCAACCCTCCACCTGCTTCACCAATTCTCGCGCTGTGCCGTCCGCATGCGTTCCCGCGACCATCTCTGCGGGCACCGGGACGCCCAGCAACGATTGAGCGAGCAACAGGCCAACATGCACCATTCGCTCCGCCCCCACGTCGCATGCGGCCTGTCTTACGCGCTCCCAGGCAATCTCCGGGTGGCGCGCCACAATCGCGGCGATGTCCGCGGGCCACATCAGTCGCTCCCAGAAATGCTTCGCGCCGTGGATGCAATTGAGCACCAGTTCGTCTTCCAGGCAGAGCGCGGGGACTTCCCGGCCCTCCAAAACCACACGCCTCCGCCTCGCGAACAAATCTTCGATCCGCATGGGGCGCGGGTAATACCGGAATGTCTTTTCGGTATGGAGTTCGACAATCTGCTGCGCGCCGGCCCGCTTGAACAGATATTCACCCGGGATTTTGCCCGCGAGGATGGCCGCTTCCGGAACGTCCGCCTCGAATCCAAGAGCGGTCAGGATTCTGCAGGCAGGAAGGATCGCGGCATCGCGCACCAGCAGATCCAGATCGACATAACTCCGCACCGCCGGATTGCCATACGCCAGATAGGACACGACGGGCCCTTTCACCAGGATTGTCTCGATTCCCGCTTTTCCGTACGCGTCCAGAATGCGAAAAAGTTCAGCGGCCATGCTTAGGGAAAAGAGCTGTTGCGTCCGCATCATGGCTTGTAATTTCTCGCGGGCGTCCACGGGCATTCCCGCGTCCCCGGACTCTTTCAACCGTTCGGCGACGACGCCAATGACGCTATGTTCCTCGGCCAGTTCGAGCGCCAAGTCCCAATCGAGATTGGCGGCAGGCGCGAGGATATTGCCGCCGGACGACGGCAGGGGAGAAGCGCAAGCGCAAAGAAATTTCCATTCACGTTCGAAGGGCTTTGCCCCGAATGGAGTGCGTGCTGTCAAAAGTTTCTCCCGAAAAGATGCTTGTCAGTTTACACCGGCGTGGGGAAGCCGGCTGATGTCAGAGAATCGCCGCGGCGTCGCGCAGGATCAGGTCGCAAAGGGCCGCGAGGTTTTCGGGCTTCGCGTGTGGCGTGATGCGGCGCACGGGCACATGCTGAACCAGCCGGCAGAGGACGTCAAATTCCGTCGCGCGCTGCGCCCGGTCCAGAACCCAGTTCATATATGTGTTTTGCACCAGTCCAAGAAGCGCTTCGCGTGGACTGATTTTTTCAACGCGGGGAGCGCCCTGGTCGTCGCTGCGCGGCGCAAACAGATAGATAACCCCGAAAGGCAGCTTCGCCGCCGCGAATTTGGCGCGTCGCCCGTCCAGTTCTAGAAAACGTTTGCCCCACACCGGCGTCAATTGCGGCAGAGCTTCCTCCCGGCCAAGGAGCATCCGCACGCTCTCCGGCCAAAGGCACACCCGGGGATATCCGGGCACCGCACGGAATCCACCGCCGCTCTCTTCCAACACAACGATGTCCTCCGCAATCACCGGAAGCCCTCGGAGAGCCAGCGCCGCTGCCGTGGTGGATTTTCCGTAACCCGCGTCACCACAGAAGCCCACGGCATGGCCCTGGATCTCGACCCCGCTTGCATGCAAGCAAACAGTATTCCGCCGGCGCAGGACAAAACCCAGAACGGGCCCCAGAAAATAGGTCGCCATATCTTCGGCCGCCAACGGAGGCTGAAATTCCCCCCAGATATGGGCCGTGGCACCGTCCACGACAAAGCGCGTCCCGTCTGAATAGGAAAGTTGATACCCTTCGGCTCCGCCATGCGCGGTAAGAACAAAGGAGGGATCGGCGGAGCTTGCGGGCTCGGAGCGGTGGGAAAGAATTCGGGCGGGCAATGCTAGTAAATTCAAGACCCAGGCAGGTTCCGGACCGTCCTGAAACTCCAAGCTGGCCTCTCCCAGTTGCAGGGAAGTTGCGTGGAGCCCCGCAATACGGCAGGAAGAGTTGATTCCAAGGCCGTAAGCTCGGTAGGAATAACTCAAAGGAATCTATTTTTAGCCGCTTCGGCGCTGTGGGCGGGGTTCAGCGTCCGGTACGTCGGTGTCGCGGGTTGGCTCCGCCGTCGATCTTAAATTTGTTTCCGATGGCCTTGGTAATTTCCGCGAGATCGCCATAAACAAGCAGCTTAGGCGGTTGATAAACCTTCTTAGCGCTTCGCTTGGTCGGCTGCTTCATTCATGCCCCTCGTCTAGCACTCTACTGAATCCCCTTATCCTTTTCAATGTCTTTCAGCCAGAGCGAAAGGGAGAGCGGATACAGGCACTCGTATCGAAAGTAACCCTTTGCATCTTCGAAAGTTGCGAGCCAGGAGTTCCATTCTACAAATTCATGAATCATTTTCGGAGGATTTCTTTCGGGATTCGGTCGCCATCCATCCCTCCGCCAACAGAGTTCGAGCGGGTCTTCGATGAGCGGAGCCTTCGGCCGTACCAGCACTCGGTCGGGCAAGCTGCCTTTCATCGCCTGGCGGCAGAGGTCTTTGTTGATGCACCAGGGGACGGGAGGCACGCGCAGGAGAAATCGCAGGATGCGTAGGTCGAGCAGGGGTGCTCGCGTCTCCAGCAGCACTCCCGTGCAGCCTGCGTCCTCCGTTTCGTGAACACTGGCCCAATATCCTCCGTGCAGGGCGCGATAGGCTGCCGGGTGGAGCGGGTGTTCTTCGATGAGTGGCGGCTCACGAAAACTTGCCACGGATTCCGTGCGTTCGCGTTCCGCAAACCCCTCGCTCAACCAGGCTGGCAATTCCGGGGCTTTATCCTTTGCGCCGGCCCAGCGTCGAAGTTTGCTTCGAAATCCCCCGCGCAAAGGGGGAAAACGCCCGTGCGAGCCCAGGTATCCGCCGAATCTGCTTAAAATCTCCGTCCATTCGCCGCGACCATAAAGATACTTGAGATACGGCCACGATTGCCCCGACAAAACGTCGTCGCCGCCGTCCCCGGAGATAACCACGCGCGCGTGCTTCGAAATGGCTTGTCTGAAACGGTAATCTCGATCGAGGAAGAATTCGGAACTGGGCTCTGGCGCCCTCGTCGCCCCGCACTCGTTGGGCCGAATTGAATTCTCTTCCAGAATTTCATGGGCCAGGTTGAGGTGCTTTGCGGTGAGCATCGCAAATTCGGGCTCGGGATCCTCAAACAACGGCCGCCAGCTGATCGTGAACGCCTTCAGCGCCTCGGAATTGCCGGTTTCTTTTGCAATTCGGGCGGCTGTGGCGCACACGGAACCCGAATCGAGGCCTCCGCTCAGCGAAAACGAAGCTTTCCCCTCCGGCAACCGGTCGCCAACCGCCTGCCCCAGCAGTTCCCGGTAGTTTTCCAGATACTGGCTGGATTGCTTGAACCGCAACGGCTCTTCGATGGGTAAGTTCAAGAATCGCTGAACGTGGATTTGCCCGCCGGACAGAATCAGCCGGTGGCCCGCGGGCAACCGCCGGATATCTCGCCAGACAGTGCGCGTGGGATCGCTGCACAAACCTGTAAGCAGAAATTCCCGCACGTACGTTTCATCCAGACTGTCGGAAACCCCCGGAGCCAGGCGCAGCACGTGCAGCGTATTGCTGTAACAGAAAATACCTTCACACCAGGAATAGAAAAAGGGGCGGGCGCCGCAGAAATCCCGTGCGCAAGTAAGCATTTGCCGCGAAGCGTCCCAGATGGCGAAGGAAAAATCGCCCAACAATTTGGCCAGCGCTCCCTCTCCCCACACGTTCCATGCGAGAAGCAACAGCGCTTCGTCCGAGGCATCTTCAATTGCCCCCTGCTTTTTCTCCGACAACTCGCGGATCAATTCTTTTCGGGCGTCCAGACGCACGTCGCCGAACAGCGTATATCGTCCGCCAAGCTGTACAGGCTGGCTGCCGGATTGGTGGCGCGTCCCGGTCTCCATGTATGCGAAGCAGACGCCCAGGCCATCTTTTGCCCAGGTCTGGCCACCATCCGGCCCGCGAAAACGCAATCGCTGCGCAACCGTTTCCAGGAATCGCGGCTCCACGGCCGTGCCGTCTGTGCGCACTATACCGAAGAAACCACTCATGGCTGTTCCGCCGGCGGTTCCTGCAGGTCCTGTTCGAATGCCGCGTAGTGCCGGTGCATCGCCTCGTCCTGGTTCAATGCCTCGCCGCGGTGCTCCACCCAGGCGTGCGCTTCGAATTTCTCGTTTTCCTTGCGGACACCGATTCGCAGGCAGGCGGCGATTCCCTGCTTGCGCAGCAGATACCAGAGGGTGAGGGATTCTTCCAGGCAGGTATATTGAAGGAGGGAATAACGCAGCGCGGCGATTACCATGCGGCATGCGGCCCGCACTTCTTCGGGTTCACCGGGGCGGTTCTCCGTTTCCTTCGCCGCGGGAGGAACACGCTTGTGGAGCGACGCAAAGGTCTTGCTATAGCCCCGCAAGCGCAGCGACCATCGCAGCCACGGCAAAAGAATCGCGGCGCGCTGGAACATCCGCCGGGATGCGGGCTCCAGCGCGTTATATCGTTGAAGTGGTTCCCACATTCGCCGGCAGCACTTGCAGCAAGCCGTTCTCCACAAGCCTGCCCAAAAGTTCGGTGAGGTGAGCCCGCAGAGTCTCAGGGTCCACCTCATATTCTTCCTGAAGCTTCTCGAGTGCCGACGCGATACAGGGCTGCGAGGTCATCAATTCCCACATCCGCGTGCCCGTTGCGTCCAGGCCAAAATAACGTTCGCTGTCCAGATTCAGCAGCACGGATTCCCCTTCAAGGCGCCGGATCAGCACGTGGGCCGGCACAACCGCGCGCATTGTCAACTCGACCATTTCTGGGCTCCAGCCAGGACCTGTAGTTTTCGAATTTACACGGGTATCTTACCGAGGTTTGTGGCGATCCGCCATGTTCTGCCGGCAGAATGCCGCGTCCATCGCGGATTGTTTTCCTCGGGGAGACACGCTATAAATTCCAGAGTGTCCGACCCCGCGATTATCCTCGATTCCCTGGAGAAATGGTTTCCTCCGGCGCTTAGTGGTTGGCGCGCTTATCTTCAGCCCTTCGCGCCGCCCACCGCGCCGGCGCTGCGGGGCATTTCCCTGGAAGTGAAACAAGGCGAGGCGGTCGCGCTGCTTGGGGTCAACGGAGCCGGGAAAACCACCTTGCTTCGCATCCTGGCCACGCTGCTGCTGCCGACGCGCGGCACTGCTACCCTCGCCGGCCACGACACCGCGCGCGAGCCCGCGGCCGTGCGACGGCAAATCGGTTACCACGCGGGCAGCGATCTCGGCTTTTATGCACGGCTTACCGGACGTCAGAATCTCCGCTTTTTTGGCCGCCTGAACCATCTCTCCGATCAGTTCAGCACCGGCCGCATCGAAACCCTGGGCGAACGGTTCGGCTTGAGTCGCGTTCTGGACCGCCAGGCCCGCGTACTTTCTTCGGGCACGATCCAACGCCTCAGCCTGCTCCGCGCGTTGCTTCACCAGCCCAAGGTCCTGCTGATGGATGAACCGACGCGCAGCCTCGACGCCATTGCCGCGGCCGATTTCCGGCATTTCCTGAAAACGGAAGTTCTGGCGCGGAAAGACACGTCGATGCTCTTTGCCTCGCACACCATGCAGGAAATCGAACTCCTTGCCGACCGCGTGGCCATCCTCGACGAAGGCAAATTGCTGGCGTTCGATACCCCGACGGCGCTCCGGGCCAGGACTTTGTCTTCGTCCCTGGAAGAAGCGTTCGCGCGTCTGACTGGGCGCCACCTCTATTCCGTTGCGGAGTCGACCCCCGAATAATGCGAGTCCTCCGCGACATTTTTCTTTTCTTCCAGCGCGATCTCCGCATCGCCAGCACGTATCGCAGTCCGTTTATTCTTGAAGCCGTCGAAGCGCTCTTTGGCGCCGCGTTGTTTTACTATGCGGCGCGGTTCGTGGATTCACCTGCGCTTCGCGAAGCACTTCCGCAGGGGAAATCGTATTTCGCCTACTCGCTCGCCGGATTCGTTTTCTTCGACTACCTGAATGCCGCCCTGGACACTTTTGACCGTAGCCTCCAGGATGCTCGCGACGCCGGGACGCTCGAGCCTCTGCTGGTCACGCAAGTATCCCTGCCGGTCATCCTCATCGGTTCGGCATTTTATCCTTTTGCTGCCACCACCCTGCGTATCGCCGTCTATCTTGCGTGGGCCGCGATCTTGTTCGACTTTCCGCTGCACGCGGCGAACTGGGTGGCGGTTTTTGCCGTGCTCCTCTCCACACTGCTGGCCTTTTCCGGCCTCGGGGTCCTCTCGGCGGCGTATCTTCTGCTGTTCAAGCGCGGCAATCCCGCAAAGTGGTTCATCCTGGGAGTTTCCAGCGTCACGGGCGGCATGCTTTTTCCTGTAAGCATCTTGCCGCCGTGGCTGCAAATCGTCGCTCGCCTGAACCCCGTAACCTACGCGATGGACGCCATGCGCGGCGCGCTTCTCGATGGAGCAGGAATCTTCTCACTCGCGCATCCTCTTCTGCTTCTGCTCGTCTTTGCCGCGGTGTTGCTGCCTTCCTCCGTCCTGATTTTTTCCTGGGCGCTCCGGCGAACAAAAATCACCGGCACGCTCACTCACCGCTAAAAAGAAAAACGGCCCCGGCGAACCGGGACCGTTTGTTGAAACCAGGTTATTTTGGAACCTGGGAACTACGGCTTCTTTTTCTTGTTGCCAACTTTCGTATCGATGCCGCCGGTCAGCTGTTGGAGCTGTTCCAGCCCCTGCTTGGCCTGCGTGCCCCACGGCCCATTCGGATCCAGTTCGATGGCCTTCTGGTACGCTTCAATCGTTCCCGGCAAAGGGTGCACTTCTATTTTGTCGCCAGTGGTCTTGTAAATCGAAGGGTCCGCCACCATGCACGCGCCCAGCAAGTACCAGGCTTGCGCGTTCTTGGGATCCAACTCCGTGGCTTTTTTCAGCGGTTCAACCGCCTCCACCATCCGCTGCGCCTGATACAAGCTGATGCCGAAGTTGCGCCACGCCATCGCGGCATTCGGCGGATCCAGCTCCGCGGCTTTGGTGTAAGCCGCGCGGGCTTCGTCGATTTTCCCCGTGCGCCCCAGAATATTACCCAGGTTGTTGTAGTAGCTCGGATTGTCCGGCTTCACCGCGATTGCCTGCTGGTATGCGTTGATCGCTTCGTCGTTGCGTCCCGCCAGGTCGTATGCCTCGCCCATGCGCGCCCAGAAGAGGTGAATATTCGGATCCTTTTCTGGAGCCACTTTCAGGCCGTCCTGAAAGGTACTAACAGCCTGGTTCGAAAGGTCGGCGACCTTGGCCTTGATTGCATCTTTTTCTTCCGGCTTTGCTTTCGACAGCTCGGCTTTCGCCGCGCGTTCCTGGTCCAGCAGGGCAACGCCCTTCGCGAATTGCTCCTTCATGCCCACGAATTTCTTTTGTTCCGCCTGTTGCTGGCGGTATTTCGCGGCTGCTTCGGGGTTCTGCTTTTCCAGGATTTCCTTGAAGTTGATGTTCAGCGGCGGGCTATCCCCTCCGCGAACTTCGACTGCAACATCAAACGGAGTCTGCATCTGCGGAGGTTGCACGGTGAACGTGTATTTCCCGTTCTTCAGGCCCGTAAACGCAAATTTCCCGGCCGCATCCGTCTTCGATTCAGTTATCGTGCCCTGCTCGCTCTTGATCTTCACCGGAAGATTGGCCCACGGATTTCCATCAAAATCGATTAGCGATCCGGTTATCTTTCCATCCTGCTGCGCAGCCGTCCGCGTCGCAAAGCATCCCAGCATTCCCAACGCCAGGATTGCGGCAAGCGCGTACGTCTTCGTCCATTTCACCATGCCCCATTCTCCTTTTTTGTGGAGGAGCGCCGGCCTTGGTCCGCTGGCCGGTTTCGACCATTATCTCTCATATCGCCGGGAATCCAAGCGCTACAACTTTATTTCGCCGCCCCGGCGCGAGTTTCCGGCCGGTAAGCGATGGGGTCGCGAACTCCTGCTTCCGCAAACGCGCGCAAGCGAAGCAGACAACTGTCGCAGGCGCCGCAGGCCAACTCCTCGCCCTGGTAACACGACCAGGTCAATTGCAGCGGTGCACCCAGTTCCACGCCGCGGCGGATAATTTCGCTCTTTTTCAAACGAATCACGGGGGTCACGATTTCGATCTTCGTTTCGGGTCGCGTTCCCCGGCGAATCAATTCTTGAAACGCCTGGTAATACTCCGGCCGGCAGTCGGGATATCCCGAACTGTCTTCGGCCACGGCGCCGATGTAAATGGCGCCGGCCCCGCTCGCTTCCGCCCAACTGACGGCGATGCTCAAAAAGTGTGCATTGCGGAATGGGACATACGTCACCGGAATTGCGCTGCCCCCGGGCCCCGGCGCGCCCAGCTCATTTTCCGGCACGGCGATGTTCGCGTCGGTCAGCGCCGAGCCGCCGATCGAGCGAAAATAATCCAGCCGCACCAGGAGCTTTTTCTTCACGCCATAGAACTCCGCGATCTCTGAAAATGCCCGCTGCTCCCGCGCCTCCGTCCGCTGGCCATAGCTCGCATGAAGCAGGCCCACTCGATCGCGACCATGCGCCTGCAGCGCTTCTGCTGCGGTGACGCACGAATCCATTCCTCCACTCAACAAAACGATGGCATCCACTTTTCCCACGAATCGTTTCCCTCGACCTCTGATTTAGACGCCGCGCATGGCGGGGTCCCATACGATCTTGTGCAATTGCAGACCCAGCCGGACGGGCAATCCGTCTTCAAGCATCCACCCGACCAGCGCGCGTGGCTCCAGACCGGTCCATTTTCCATTTGGATCGTCGTGCACCGGCGAGAATAGCACCTCGCGCACCCGCTCTGCCAAGCGGTGCTCCCGGCTGAATTCACGTGCAAACTCATAATCCCTGCGGCTGGAGATCACGAACTTCACTTCGTCGTTCGCGCTTAATTCGTCCAGATTCCGAGGATCAAACGTGTCCGGCTCGCCGGAGTCCGGGCATTTCACGTCCACAATCTTTATCACTTGCTTCGGCAATCGCCCGATGAACCGCTCGCCGCTGGTTTCAATCATCACTGTATAGCCCGCTACGAGCAGCCGCTCCGCCAGTGGATAGACTTCTTCCTGCAGCAGCGGCTCGCCTCCGGTCAGCTCAACCAGGGAAACTCCACCTGCGCTGCCGTCCGCGCGCCGGCTGAGCGATTCGACGCGTTCCATCACTTCGTCGATCGTAACCTTTTGCCCACCGTGAAACGCATACGCCGTATCGCACCACGTGCAGCGCAGATTGCACCCTGTCAGGCGCACGAAAATACACGGCAGACCGGCGCGCGTTCCTTCACCCTGGATGGATTTAAATATTTCGGTGATAAACATTGATAACCGTGCGCGACCCTAAGAAACCCTCAACTTGATTGTCATCCCGAACCCGTGCCTTGCGCGGGTGAGGGATCTGTTTTCCCTGCCAATCATGCTAAAGGTGCCCGCCTCAGAAGGCGGCCGCTACAAATTCTTGATGCGACTGCTAGTTTCCGGTCTTCGCTTTCTTGCCGGAGCGTTTTGAAAGCCAGTAAATACCGCCGAAAAACAGCACCATCGCGATTACCAGCCGCGGATAACCCGGCGAGACGCCCATCATCCGCAAAACCACAATGTATCCCGCCGCAATCAGCAGCGCCGGTACGATGATGATGAAGAACGATCGGTTCATTGCGTCCCCAGTTCTCTGCCCTGGCGTGCTACGGCCCGTTAAGCTACGGGTGGTAGCGCGCCATGGCGGTGTCGGTCTCCCAGATCACCACATCTTTCAATTTCGCGCCCGGCGGCAAGCCGGTCAGCTGGCTGGTCAGATTCTCGTAAAAATACTTGGCCAGATTTTCCGCCGACGGGTTCACCGTCGTAAACGGCTCCAGATCGTTGATGAACTGGTGATCCAGCCGCGCGATCAATCCGCGCATCGCATGTTTTAATTGCGTGAAATCGATCAGCAAGCCAATGTTGTCGAGCTGTGGCCCTTCCAGCGTCACCTGCACGCGGTAATTGTGTCCGTGGGGATTCTCGCACTTACCTTTGTAACCGCGCAGGGCGTGCCCGGATGAAAACGTATCTTCCACACTCACTTGAAACATAGCCGGCTTTCTCTTCCTCTTCTTCCCTGGGGACAATGCGTTCAGGGCTTTCAGGCAGGGCTGGCCGCGGACAGGAACCGGGAGACATCTTCCAGATCGTTGGTCCTCCGGTAGCGGGGCAGCGACTCCAAGAAAATTTTACCATAGGGCATCCGCTGGATACGCGTGTCCAGCAGGGCCAGGACGCCGCGGTCGGTCTTGGCGCGAATCAGCCGGCCAAAGCCCTGTTTCAGCGCAAGAACAGCTTCCGGCACCTGGAATTCGGAGAACGGGTTGCGTCCCTCGTCCTGCAATGCGCGGACCCGCGCCGCCACGATTGGATCGCTCGGCACCGCAAACGGCAGGCGGTCCACAATCACGCAGGAAAGCTGCTCGCCTGGCACGTCCACGCCCTGCCAAAAACTGGCGGTGGCAAACAGCACCGCGTTCGGCGTGTTTTTGAATCGTTCGAGGAGCACGGAGCGCGGAGCCGTCCCCTGCAGCATCAGCGGAAAATCAACGCGAGTGCGGACGCGTTCGAAAAGATCGTTCATCTGCGAATAGCTGGTGAACAAGCAAAAGGCGCGGCCCTGGCTCAATTCGAGCAACTGTACGATTTCGTCGGCCGCTTTCCCCGGGAAACCCGCGTCGCGAACATCGGGCATTTTCTGCGGGAGGTAGAGCAACGCCTGCTGCTGGAAGTCGAATTCCGGAGGCAAAGCACACTCTTTCGCGTGGTCCAGGCCGAGGCGTTGGCGGATGAATTCGAATCGGCCGGCAACTGTCAGCGTCGCGGAGGTGAGAATCACAGTGTCAAACGCCTCGAAAAGTTTCTCGCGCAGGATCTGGCTGATGTCGATCGGCGTGGCGGCGAGGAATACGCCTTTGTTGCGCCGCTCGAACCAGTACACGTAATTCTTTTCGTTCGATTCGAACAGGAAAGCAAGTTCCTGCCGGACTTCAAAGCTGCGCCGGCCAATACGCGTCAATTCCTCCGGCTTCTGCGTCAACGCGGCGAATTCTGTTTCCATCGCTTTGCAGGCATTCAGCAGCGCGTCATAGGCTTCGCGGTTCTGCTCCAGGAAAGCTTCTCGCTCCTGGCGTGAAAACGGGAAGCGGCCGTCGCGCGGCGGGAAGGTGTCAAAAAATGCGCGGCTCTTTTCCCGGATGCGCTGGGTGCGCCGCAGCAACGTGGGCGAGCCTGACTTGGTCAGGCGCATGGCGTGGTCCGCGTCACGCGCCAGTTCTTCGAAGCGGTAATTCGAAATCTGCTGGCCGAAATAATCGCTGGCGACATCTTCCATCTCGTGCGCTTCGTCGAACACCACCGCCGAATATTCCGGCAGGATGCTGCCGAAATCGTCCTGCTTCAGCGCCAGGTCCGCGAAAAACAGGTGGTGGTTTACGATAATCAGGTCGGCTTCCTTGGCGCGGTTCTGCATCTGCGTCAGGAAGCATTTCTCAAACTCCGGGCACTTCTTCCCTGTACAGGTGTCACGCCGCGCGTCGATACGCGACCACAACTCCGAATCGTCTGGCAAAAACGTCAGCTCGGCCCGGTCACCCGTTTCCGTCAGGTTCGACCACTCGCGAATCTGCCGGAACGCGTCCACCTCTTCCATACCCTTCAGCATGGGCTGGTCGGCCAGTGCATGCATTTTCGAAAGGCAGAGAAAGTTGGAGCGGCCTTTCATCACCGCAACCTTCAGATTGGGCGCAAAATGTTTTTGCAGGAACGGCACGTCCTTCTGGTAAAGCTGCTCCTGCAGCGATTTGGTAGCCGTCGAAATCACCACGCGGCGCCCACTACAGATCGCCGGCAGTAAATACGCCAGCGTTTTCCCCGTGCCCGTGCCCGCTTCCACGACCGTGTGATGGTGCTTCTGAAACGCGTCGTGCACCGCCTCTGCCATCTGCAATTGCGCGGGGCGATGCTCGTAGCCGCCGATCATGCTGCGTTCCAGGAATCCGCCCGGGCCAAAGATCTGCTCCATCGAAGGGCCGGTGGAAGGAGTCTCTTCCTCCTGAGCAGGAGCCACTCCGGCGGCTGAACCATAGGCGTCGCCAACGGCGCGATTCTGCCGCAGCGGCTGCCCTTCCGGGTCATGCGCGCGCAACTCGTCCTCTAGCGGCACGTACACACGCTCCTGCACCACTTCCCTGTTCTTTTTCGGAGCCTCGGATAAGTCCGGCTTGGATTTACGCTTGACCAGAAACCCTGCCTACTCTGCGGAGCAACATCGCAAAGAACTAACGATAGCACATCCCCATCCTGCTCATCGGCGCGCCACGGACGTTAATATTTGGGCATTCCTTGCTTTTCCGCACGTCCCAAACAGTGGACTGGGTTAAAGTGTTGTTGGGGAATTCCAGCTGCCCTTTGCCGCCAATGGTGGCGGTGAAATCCGTCGTGGGGTGTTTGCATGAATCCAAGAAAATACATAGTTTTTGCCGTAATCGCCGCGAGTCTTGCACTCTCTTCCTGCAGCGGCACAAAGAATCACTGCGTCACGAATTGCAATGTGAGTGGCAACGCTTCTCTCAGCGTGACACTCGCAGCGATACCGTTCGTTCCGCCGCCCAGCACCTCAATCCTTTCCTTTGCTGTAGCCATCAACAGTGTTTCTCTAACCCCCACCAGCGGCGGAAGCGTCGTCAACATTCCCCTGAACGCTTCAGTTTATTCGGTTGACCTGACGAAGCTGCAAAGTGACTCCTCGTTTCTCGGCCAAGTCGTCGCCAACGTGCCGGCAGGGACGTATAACAAGGTCACTGTGGGAGTTACCATCGCCGTGGTCACCAGTTGCACTGCGTCCAACGGAACTCCTGGCTGCAATTCTGGGAGTGTCACCCAGCTCACTGCTGGGGCAGCCGCGCCGGCGACGTCCTCCTTTTCTCTCACGTTGGCGGACAACCAGCAGGCCGGTCTTCAGGTGATTTTCAATCTCGGCAACGCCGTCACTGTGAACCCTGCTACTCAGGTCGTTTCCAAAGTGGATCTAGCGGCAGCGAATGTCCTGACCGCTGTCCCTCTTCCGCCCGTGGCTTCGACGCTCTCCGCCGGTCAACTTGACTACCTCGAGGATGTCACCGGCGTGGTCACAGCAGCCTCGCCGTCGTCCGTAACGGTTCAAACGTCCACGCGCGGATCATTCACTTCCGTGATAACAGGTTCAACGATCATCTCCCCGACTTGTGTAATTATCACCACCGTAAGCTGCAACCCGCCGGCAGTTGGGCAGATTGCCAGCATCGATGCCACCCTCAATTCCGACGGCACTTCCACCTTGCTGGAATACGACGTGCTTTCTCCGACGAGCGTTGACGTCATCGAAGGGGTCGTTACTACTATTCCTTCCTCCTCGACACAGTTCCAGATCGTTACCAACGACCTAGTCCTCGCCTCAAGCAATAGTCACATCGGCAGCAATCTTGCTCTCGGCGAGCCGGTAAACATTATTTATACGGGCACAAATCCCTTTGTCATCGACACCAAGGGATTGCTGCCGATCACGAACACCCCGTTTAGTGGCAGCACCTCTGCGAACGACATTTTGCCGGGCCAAACGGTGGCTTTGCGGGTAACGGCATTCACACCAAAGGCCGGAGCTACTCCAGCGGCGGCGACTGTGGATTTCGTAGTCCTTCGCTTTACACGGGTTGCGGGTTCTGTATCTTCGTCGTCTCCGCCAACTTTTGGGATCCAAAGCCTGCCACCGTTTTTTGGACAAACGGCCTCCAACCTGGTCCAGTTGAGCACGACGACCACGCCAATTACCTATCTCGATGGTTATTCCGCAAGCGGCAACATCACGGTCGGCGACACTGTGGGTGTGCGCGGTCTATATTTCGGCGTGGGATTTTCGCCCGCGTTCACCGTCGCAAAGGTTCGCAAACACTGAGTTTTCACCCGCCTCCGCAAAAGGCAACGGGCCCCGGAAATTTCGGGGCCCGTTTTTTATTTGAGTGCGAGAGCGTAGCTCTCGCATTTGAGATTGTTAGAACGAGAAGAAAGTGAAATTTGGTAACTGAGGTTCGCGCCGTAAAAGCGGGAGCTGCGCTCCCGCACTCAATAGGTATTAAATCCCACCCACCGTCGTATTGGGGGGCAGAGGGCTCCCCATCGGCGCCATTGGCGCGGATGGAATGTTGGGCGCCATCGTCGGCTGCAGCCTTCGATAGAGCGCCAGCGAGATCGCTCCTATACCCCAGACAACCACCACGAACTTGATCCACGCTCCCACGTACGGAACCATCATCACCACCCGGAGCAGCAGCAACCCCACGATCATTCTTCCAATCTCCGGCCAGAATTCATCCGTCCGGCCCATGATCCACTGGCCCACGGCCGCACCCACAATAATCTGCGCGTAGTACAGCGAGGCATACCACAGGAAAAATCCGGAAATCCCGACGAACAATCCGACCACCGTAATACAGGCCAGCAGCGCGCCAATCGGGAATCCAGCCCCGACCAGGATCCCCAGACCCGCCGAAGCCCCAAGATGTTCCGTGTTCGCGGTCGCTTCCATAGAAAACTTCGGCATCAGGCTGAACAGCACCAGCCCGAACAGCACGTAAGCCGCCGCCCAGATCAGCTGCCAAAGATAATAGCCGCCGCTGCGCGCTTCGCGCCGCTCCTCGATCTGCGTGAATACCAGCGGCGACGCCAGCTTGGCATCGGAAGCGACATTCGGTGCTTTGTACCCCTTAAACGCGGTCTTGCCGTCGATTTCCGCGCCGGAAACAATCGAGAGGGATTTGCCCCTCCCTTGCACGGAGCCGCCGATCAATCCGGAAATGGTGGTGCTATCGGCAAAGCCGAGAAAGTCGCGGCCGATCTTTCCGTCAAGCGTCAGTGTCTCTCCTCCGGCGGTAAGGCTGCGGCCAATTTTGCCGCTGGCGTCCAGATTGAAGGTTTCGTTCCATACCATGACGTTGCGCTCAACGGTTCCGGTGAGCGTCACGTTGTTCGCCCCGCTGCGCAGATTCCCATCGATCACGCCGCTGACGCGCACCGCTTGCGCGAAGCAGATCAGGTCGCCATTGATGTGTCCGCTGACGTCCACCTGGTGCGCGAACGCGTAAACGTCGCCTTCCACGTCGCCGTCGATTCGCACGTGCTCGCCGGTAAGAAAAATATCGCCCTTGATGACTTCCTCTTTTTTAACGTTGACGTTGTCGCCCTTGCGGAATTCCGTGGCCGACGAGGGCGTGGCCACCGCCAGCAACACGCTGAATCCGGCAAACAGCACCGCCAGCGCCGAGCCGCGACGCAAATAGCGGCGGAACGCGAACAACCCGAAGCCAGCCATGCACATCACGGCGAGAACCTCGAACAAGCTGAACATGGATTGCCATCCTTTCCAGAATGCGCCCTGAAACACCACCAGGCTCAGCAGATTCGTGCTGCCGAAGCCGGCCTCTGCAAATCGGGTTTCCCACTGCACGATATATTCGTTGTACAGAGCGTAGACGCCCATTACCGCCAGGCCAAAGACCACGCCCCAAATCCATTGCATGTTGCGCTTCACTTTTTCTTGAAACTCCGCGAGGCGCGCCGGCAGTGGCTCGTCCTGCTCCAGCATGGAGCGCGTCAACAGACGCGATTCGCGGTCGAGTGCGCGCAGCAGCGTCAGGCAGCGCGTGCAGGTCTGCGTGTGGAGAGACACGCCCTGCGCGGCCTCGCGGTCCAGTTGCCGCTCGACGTACAACAACAAAGTCATTTCATCCACGTGGGATTCGTTCGCGGATTTATCCCTGTTCATGTCTGGTTCTGTCATCGGGTTCCTCCCACGGCCAGCGCGCTGTTCTCTCCCAGCGCCTGCCGCAGCTCATGCCGTGCCCGCAAAAGCACGACCCCTACAAACTGCCTGCGAACGCCCAGGGCGTCCGCAATTTCGTCGTAGCTCATGTCCGAGTAGTAGCGCATCACCAGCGCCATCCGCGCGCGCATGCCCAGGGTGTCCAGCGCCTTGCGGACCTCTTCGCTGGTGCGTTCTTCGATCAGTTTTTCGAGTTGGTTCGGCTCCGGGCATTCCAGCGGCACATCGTCCACGTCGTCCATGTCCTTATCGTGGCGGGCTTTCTTGCGGCGCAGCATGTCCCAACAGTGATTGGCGGCGACCTTGTAGAGCCAGGCGGTGAAGGACCGCGTCTGGTCGTACTGCAGCAGTTTGTCGCGCAACTTCATGAATATCTCCATCGTGGCGTCTTCCGCGTCTTCGCGCGTGGGCATGGCCCTCCGGCAAAAGCGGAAGATTGCCGGGGCAAATTCCCGGTACAGTTCGCCCCAAGCCTGGGTATCCCCAGTCCGGGCTCGAGCGATTACATCCGACGGCTCCGTTTTTCCCGGTGCGCTCATTCGCCCTGGTCTCAGCGGTTCCATAGTTAGTACGCGGCGGCCATGGCAAAACTATCACAAGTTGCAATGTCAGAGGCGTTTACGCGCCGCCCGGCACTCTGGCTGCGGATCCCGCGGCGAACTAAATACCCCGTAAGTGTGGCAATTAAAAGACTTAGGCTAGTATAGCCCGATAACGCCACAAAAACACGAAGGCCCCGGGCTGGGCGACCGGGGCCTTCGCGCTGCTTCTACAAAGTTGAAACCAGCTAGAACGTGAACTTCGCTGCAATCTGCAGACTGCGCTGACCGCCGCCACCGAGCACCGGATACCCGATACCAACGTCGCCAGTCACTGTCAAAGGCAGCACGCCCTGCAAATGCCCATTGGGAGCAAACAGGGGCTTGACTGGAGGGGGCGCTCCCGGCGTCGGCGTGCCGGTCACTGTGGGGTCGGACAAGAAATTGGGCCACAGCGGACTGGCAAAGTTCGGATGATTGAATAGATTGTAGGCCTCAAAGCGAAGTTCCATCTTGAGGCGTTCCGTGATGCTGGTGTTCTTGTAGAGGGAGAAATCGAATTGGCGGTAATGCGGCCCAAGCAAGGCGTTGCGCCCCAGGTTTCCAAAGTGGCGTGTCCCCGGCGCACAAGAACCCGCAGAACCGTCGAAAATAGGATTTCCACCCGCGTCGACGGCGGCCGTACAAGGCACGGCAAACGAGCTCAGGTCGAGGAAGTTCCTGGGGTCGCTGTAATTGTAATGAATCGGCCCAATCACATCAGGTTTCGCAAAGAATGTGCCCGCCCCGTCGAAGTCATCTGACTCCAGGATCATGTGGAACGGAGCGCCAGATTGCACGGTAACGATGCCGTTTACTCCCCAGCCGTTGGTCAGTTTTTCCATGCTGCCCTTGCGGTTCGGGAATTCGTAAATGAAATTCCACGTCAGGCGGTTCCGGATGTCAAAGTTGGAATTGCCCAGGTTGCTGTTCAGATTGGTGCTGTCCGTGGGCTGCGCCGCGTTCGGCACGTAATCTTCGCCGTCGCTGGCGTTGTCGATCGAGTGCGACCACGTGTAGTTCAGGCTGGTCGTCAATCCGTGCCAGTTGTCGATGCGATAGCTGACCTGCAGCGAGTTGTAGTTGGATTTGGCCGCGCTTTCCATCCAGTAAATGTAGTTGCGGTTCGCGTTTAGTGGGCCGGGCACAAATGTGATCGAGCCGCCCGGGCAAGCGGTTCCTGGTGTGGCCGCCGGACCGTTAGGACAATCCGAGGCGAAAATCTGGGCGGCGGATGGCTGGTTGATATCGCGGAAGTCAAACAGTTTGTGGCCCTGCGAGCCAACGTAGCCGACCTGCACAGCCATCTTGCGCGTTAGTTGCTGCTGTATGTTTAGATTAAAATTCTCCAGGTACGGGGTTCGGATGTGCGGATTGACGCCGAACTCGTCGGACATCGGCAAGAAGTTGAAGATGTTCCCGAAGACCGGCACGCCGGCCTGAAACGGCTGTCCAGTCGGAGAGGCAAAGGAAATCTGTCCGACGCCCGGTAGCCCGGAGTAAGCAGGGCCGGGATCGAAACTGCTGCTGAACGGCAAATGGCCGAGGAACAAATCCTGCGAGAAGGCGTCGTAGAAGACGCCAAATCCCGCTCGCACTACGGTCTTGCCCTTGCCAGTGACGTCCCACGCCGCGCTCACACGTGGCGCCACGTTGTTATAGTCCGGTTGGTACAAGCGATTTTGGCCAACAGCAAACACCGCACCCGTGGTCGGGTCCACATTGTTGAACATACTGTGCTTTTCTTGAATCAGGCCGAAGTAGTCGTACCGCAGGCCGAGATTCAGAGTGAAACGCCGATTCACGCGGTAGCTGTCCTGCAGATATATCGCGTGCGAGTTTTCAAAAGTATTGCGGTTGGTATCTCCAGTTCCTTGCGTGCCACCGTCATCAGGCACCCCCGCGAGAAAGGACTGCAGCCCAGAGAACTCGAGTTTGCCGCGGAAAGTGCGGTTGAAGATCTGCGAAATAGAAGTTCTGCGGAATTCGTATCCGAACTTAATGTCATGCTTCCCATGCTTCCAGGAAACGTTGTCGATGTAGTGCCAGTTCGTATCTACTCGTTGCCGCGGGTCAGCCTTGTCGGCGCCAAGTTGAGCCAGGCCACTCACGAGCATCACTGGCAGCCCAAAATTGTACGGATTTCCATTGTTGGGCGTGCCCGCGCCAACGGTATCCAGTCCGATCGAACCCGGATCAAAACTGCGATCCTCCGGGAAAAATCCTTCCGCGAAGCGGTTCCAGCCGATGCGCGATTCATTGACGATGGAAGGAGAGAGATTACTGACGTACGAAATCGCAATCATCTGAACGCGTGTAGGCACCTCTGTATTGTAGTTGGGAAGCAAGCCGCCGCCGGTTAGAGCAAGCGGAAACAACTGGGTGCTGTCGCCGATGTAGTAGCGGCCCGTCAGCTGATTTTCATCATTGAATTTGTGGTCGATCTTAACGATGGCGTTATCCACGCGGTTCGAGAAGGGAGTAGCCAGCGCCGCATTGGTACCGCCGTTGACGTAACAATCGTTGGCCGGATCAGTCGGACTCGGCCAGGGATTCAGCGCGAGTAACTTCTGAATTACGGGATTGATGCTCGTCAAATCTCCTGGCGTGGGTGCGTTGTTCGAGATGTCCGCAGCAGTGGGTACGCAAGCGGGACTAGCCTCAGCACCAGTCTCGCGCAGTCCCTCGTAGTCGATAAAGAAGAAGGTCTTGTCCTTGAAAATTGGCCCACCGATATCACCCCCAAATTGATTGAGGTGAAACGGCTGCTGGGTGTCTCCCACCTGGTTGAAATAGTTGCGGGCATTCAGCGCAGTATTGCGAAAATAATCGAACGCCGAGCCGTGAATTTGGTTCGTACCGCTCTTGGTAACGATATTAATCGCAGCACCCGCGCTGCGGCCGTATTCCGCCTCGAAATTCGATTCCACGTGGACTTCCGCGATGGCTTCAATCGGAAGAATCGTGGCCGGCGTGCCGAACACGCCCCCTTCATTAATGGCCGGGTCGTTTCGATAACCATCGTTCATGTCCGTGCCGTCCAGCAGGTAGTTATTCGAACGGCCTCGCGCTCCGTTGACGGAAAGCGTTCCATAGGAACCCGGCGAATCTGAAATGCCGTCAGGCGCTGCCGAGGCTCCTGGAACCAACAGAATTAATTTCTGATAATCGCGCCCATTCACCGGCAGATTCCCAGCTACCTTCGATTCGATTAGTCCTCCCAAGGTGTTCGAGGTGGACTCGATCATGGGCAGATCTTCGCCCTGCACGATGACCGTTTGTGCCAATTGTCCGGGTTGCAGCGTCACATCCGCCCGCCGCTCCGACGAAACCTCTACCTTGAGGCCGGTGACCACGCCGAGCTTGAAGCCTGCCTTCTCCACACTGACGCTGTACGTGCCAATCGGGAGTTCGGGCGCGGCATAGCTGCCGTCATCGGAGGTCGTCACCGTCCGCACCAGGCCCGTATCCAAATTCTTGATGGTTACCGTGGCGCCGGGCACGGCTGCGCCGGATGAGTCGGTGACGCTGCCGAGAATCGTGCCGCGGAAAGTCTGCGCGTACGTCGAGACTCCCGCAAAAATTGTCAATGCAAAAACAACCAGCGCAAACGTGCGTGTAGCGCGGAAAAAGCTGTTCATCAGCTACTCCTTGATCGGTTCTGTAGTCATCTCGAAACCCCGAGAGTTTTGCGGACGCGTTCCCCGACGCAGCGCCCAAGGACACCATGAATCATTGCCAATGAACATACTCAGAGAAAGCAAGAGAAGCAAGGTTTTCAAACGGAAATGTTTCTATTTGAACTATGAAGCAAATGGGAGGGCTTGGAGCCCGAATTCGTGACGCCGGTCACATGCGGGCCCGCCCCGCGCCGCCCGCCATTCGCTACTTCCGTGGGGATGCGGTAAATTGGAAGATTAGGGTTTCCCGGAAAGAGCGCCCTGTAAGGCGCACGCGCAAATCTATGGCTGAAAAACTTCCATCGCTGGTCATCGTCGGCCGCCCGAACGTTGGCAAGTCCACACTTTTTAACCGCCTGACCGGAACGCGCCGGGCGATCGTCACCGACGAACCCGGCATTACTCGCGACCGCATGTACGGCAAAACCGAGTGGAACGGCCGCGTGCTCGAAGTCGTGGACACCGGCGGCATCGTGCCCGACGACAAGGCGCTGATCCCCACCGAAATTTTCCGCCAGGCGCGCGTAGCGTTTGAAAACGCGGCGCTGCTGGTGCTGGTGGTCGACAGCCAGGCGGGACTGACGCCCCTGGATCAAGAGTTGGCCCGGCTGATGCGCAGCACGGGGAAGCCGTTTGTCGTGGCCGTGAACAAGATTGACTCCGCCATGCAAGAAGCGAATGCCGCCACATTTTATTCCCTGGGCGTGCCCGTATTTCCCATCGCGGCGGAGCACGGCACAGGCGTGGACGATTTGCTCGACGAAGCGTTGAAACAGGTGCTTGGACAGGCGGTCGAAGACCAGCCCGCCGAAAAAAAGGAAGTTGAGATCGCCATCATCGGCCGCCCGAATGTGGGCAAATCCACGCTGTTGAACCGCCTGGCTGGGGAAGAGCGCTCGATCGTCTCTCCAATCCCCGGAACCACGATGGACAACGTGGACACCGATGTCGTGCGCAATGGCCGAACCTACCGCTTCGTGGACACCGCGGGAATCCGCCGCAAAGGCAAAACCAAGCTGGTGGCCGAAAAATTAAGCGTCGTGATGGCCCGCCGCGGCCTGGAACGCGCCGACGTGGCGCTGCTGGTGGTGGACGGCGAACAGGGCGTGACCTCGGGCGATGCCACGATTGCGAACTATGCGGAAGAATCCGGCCGCTCGGTAATCATCGTCGTGAACAAGTGGGACCTCGCCGTCGAAGCCGCGCAACGCGCCGAAGACGCCTCTGAAAAGAGCGCGCGCGGCAAGGCCAAGCGCGCCACCGCCGGCGTGAAGCAACGGCCTGTGGACAAGCACAAGCTGCTGTTCGATTACGAGAAGATGGTCCAGCAGAAATTCAAATTCCTCAGTTACGCCCCGATCATTTTTCTTTCGGCAAAAACCGGCGAGCGCACCGATAAGCTCTATTCGCTGATCGACCACGTGGCGCAGTCGCGTAACCGCAAGGTCTCGACCGGCGAACTGAACCGCTGGCTGAAGGAAGATGTGGACTTGCAGCGCGCCTCCAACCCGAAAGCCCGGCCGGTACGTATCTACTACATGACCCAGGCGAAGACGGCACCGCCGGTCTTTTTGCTTTTCACCAACCAGAAGAAGCCCCTGCACTTCAACTTCGAGCGCTTCCTCGAAAACCAGTTGCGTGCAAAATGGGATTTTACCGGCACGCCCGTCCGCTTCATCCAGCGCTTGAAAAAGCGAGAAGATCGCTCCCCCGCTGGCGGCGACGAAGAAGAGTAGACCAGTTGAGTGTTCCATTTGGAGACAGTCGCCTTACCGTTTAACTACTGTGGCTCCCCGTAAAACCTTCTGCTAAACTCGCATCATTAACGCGGGGAGTCCCCTTTGCCGCGGCTTTCAGGGTGAACCGAACTCCATAATGGGCAGCGCAGCCTCAGTCGCGGTCTCCGAGGAGCAGGACGAGCGGTATTACCGCATCGGCGAAGTCAGCCGCATCACGGAAGTTCGCCCCTTTGTCCTGCGCTATTGGGAAGAAGAGTTTCCTTTGCTGCAGCCCGTGAAGGGTCACCAGGGTTACCGCCTGTACCGCCAACAGGATGTCGACCTGGTCATGAAAATCAAGCGCCTGCTTTACGACGAAGGTTTTACGATTGCCGGCGCGCGCCGCCACCTGCGCGACCTGGAAAACGGCGGTGGCTTGGAAGCTGCGGTCGAAGAACTTACCTCCTCGACGGTAACCGAAGGCGAAGCGGTCAAATTGAACCGCAAAATGCTCCTCGACCTGCGCGATTCCCTCCGCAGTTTCTTGACGCTGCTCGAAGGCAAGTGATACCGTGGAAATGGTTAGTTTGCGGCCGTTTAGCGTGTCCGCTCCGGTCGGGACGTAGCGCAGCCTGGTAGCGCGCACGCTTGGGGTGCGTGAGGTCGCGAGTTCAAATCTCGCCGTCCCGACCATTTCTTCATGTATGAAATCAACAAGTCTAGCAGGCTTCCCAGAGCGACTTAGCGCAAGTGCCTTCGTAAGCGGCGAAGATGTGGCGTGGGAACAGAAGAATTGCGCTGCTGTTGTAGATTGGCTCTGCAAAAACGCCTATGCCGTTACAGGTATTGAGCTTTGGTTGATTGAGGAAAACAGGATACGAACTGCAATTCGGACAAAATCCGGGCCTACAATATATGTGACAAATTGCGATCCAGTGAAGGGCGAGAGTTGGGACTCTTACGTGGAACGCTCAGCTCGAGCTGCCGTAGAAGAAATTACCTCGTTTCATTGGCCCGAAGGTTCTCTAGAATCACCCCGCCCCGTGTACTTCAATTTATGCTGGGCAGATCGGGATTGGTTCCGCACACACAACACGAATGTCGCATATCTTGCTGACTAATGATGATGGCTACCAGGCTGCGGGGCTGAAGGCGCTGGCGGAAGAGTTGCGCGCGATCGCCGATGTGAGCATTGTGGCGCCGAGCTGGGAGCGCAGCGGGGCGGCACAGAGTTTGACGCTGCGGCAACCGATTGTCTGCCACTCAACCGGGGAAAACGAGTGGGCGATCGATGGGACGCCGGCGGATTGCGTCATCGTAGCGCTGCACAAGCTGCTGAAAGAGCCACCGGACCTTGTGATTTCGGGCATCAACCACGGCGCGAATCTCGGCGAAAACGTCTATTACAGCGGAACTGTAGGCGCGGCGCGCGAAGCGGTGATTCATCACGTGCCGGGGATTGCGATGTCGCTGTGTTCAAAACGCGGCAAATCGGATTTTGCGCCTTCCGCAAGAATCGCGCTGCACGCCGCGGAGCTAATCCTGAAAGAGGGCTTGCCGCCGCAGGTTCTGCTCAACGTCAACGTGCCGGAAAACTGGAATGGCAGCGTGAAGTTCACCCGCCAGTCAAAAAAAATCACACGCACTGTTCTGCGCGAAGGCAAAGACCCGCGCGGCCAGGATTATTACTGGTTGAGCGAGCAGCGCATCGACAGCGGGATGGAGCTGGACGCCGAAACGGATTACGCCGCAGTTTTCGCCGGCGAAGCTTCCGTCACTCCCCTCCATCTCGACCCCACCCACAGCGAATCGCTCAACCATCTCAGCCACTGGGCCGCGTTGCTCGCTTCGAAGTAGTCTGCAACGAAAATCGCTAAGCACGATAGAATACCGAGGCGATGCCGGAATCCTCAAATTACGATGTGGTCGTGGTCGGCGCGGGCGTCTTTGGCTCGTGGACGGCCTGGCACCTTGCGAAACGCAAACTGAAAGTTCTGGTGCTGGACGCCTACGGCCCGGCCCACGCGCGCGCCAGTTCCGGCGGGGAAACGCGCATCATCCGTATGAGCTACGGCAAGGACGAGATCTACACGCGCTGGTCGCAACGTTCCCTCGTTCAGTGGAAAGAACTTTCGGCGGCGTGTGGCCAGCCGCTCTTTCAGCAAACCGGCGTGCTCTGGCTTGAGGGCGCCGACGACCTGCGGCTGCGCGAATCGCAAGCCACCATCGAACGCTGCGGCATCACTCACGAGGTGATGGACGGCGCACAGCTCGCGAAGCGCTATCCGCAGGTAAATTTCGACGGCGTCAGCCGCGGATTGCTCGAACCCGGCAGCGGCGTCCTGCTTGCGCGTCGCGCCGTGCAATCCGTGATCGAAGAAACGAAAAAGATGCATGCCGGTTTTATGATCGCCCAGACCGTCACGCCGGATGGCAGCGGCCCGATTTCCAAGCTGGCGACATCCCGTTGCGGTGCTTTTTCCGCGGGACACTTCGTCTTCGCCTGCGGCCCGTGGCTCGGCAAAGTTTTCCCCGAACTTCTCGGCCATCGCATCTTTCCCACCCGGCAGGAAGTTTTTTTCTTTGGCAGCCCGGCGGGAGATGACCGCTTTGCCCCACCAGCTTTGCCGACCTGGCTCTTCAACCACGACGAAGTCTACGGCATGCCAGACATCGAATCGCGCGGCCTGAAAATGGCCCGGGACACGCACGGTGAGCCTGTCGATCCCGACACCCAGTCGCGCATCGTCACCGCGGAAGGCGCGGAGTGGGCTCGAAATTATGTAGCCCGGCGCTTTCCCGCGCTCAAAGATGCGCCCATCGTCGAAACCCGTGTCTGCCAATACGAAAACACGTCCAACGGCGATTTCCTGATCGACCGGCACCCGGAAATGCCCAACGTCTGGCTCGCCGGCGGCGGCTCCGGCCATGGATTCAAGCACGGCCCGGCCGTCGGCGAATACCTTGCCGCGCAAATCTGCGGCGAAGGAAAAGCGGAACCCCGCTTTTCCGTGGCGAGCAAGGCAACACAGCAGAAACGTGCCGTATTCTAGCCCTGATGCACTGCGACGAAACTTTCGCCAGGCGTTTGCGTCTTTATCAGGGTAGGGGTTTGCCTCAAGCCTTTCCCACAGTCAGTCCAACGAGTTGGTTCTAGGAGGAAGCATGCAAGGAGCACGAAAAACAGCCGGGCAGGGTGTGCTGGCATTGCTGGGCCTGCTGATAGGGCTGGCGTTGCCGTTGGCGGTCGCCGCCGCGCCCCCGGAAGAGTTCCACGTCCCGGTGGAATATTACAAGATGCCGAATGGACTCCGCGTTGTCCTTTCTCAGGATCACACCGCGCCGACGGTCTGCGTTGGCGTTTATTATCGCATCGGTTTCCGCATCGAGCCGAAAGACCGCACCGGCTTCGCGCACCTGTTCGAACACATGATGTTCCAAGGCTCGAAAAATCTCGGCAAAATGGAATTCATTAAGCTCATCCAGACCAACGGCGGAATCCTGAACGGCTCCACGCGCTTCGACTTCACCAATTATTTTGAGGTCGTGCCTTCCAACAAGCTCGAAACCATTCTTTGGGCGGAAGCCGACCGCATGAGCGGCCTCGCCGTCACAGAGGACAACCTCAAGAATCAGCAAGGCGTCGTTGGCAACGAAGTAAAAGTCAACGTGCTCAACCGCCCCTACGGCGGCTTTCCCTGGATCGATCTCCCGATGGCCGCCAACACCAACTGGTACAACGCGCACAATTTCTACGGAGATCTGACGGACATTGAATCGGCAAAGCTCGATGAAGTAAAGCAATTCTTCGACACCTACTACGCGCCGAACAACGCCGTACTGGTGATCGTGGGCGACTTCGAAAACGCTGACGCCAAAAAGCTGGTGGAAAAATATTTCGCCGGAATCAAGTCCGCAAATGTCCCGGCGCAACCCGACCTGACCGAACCCCGCCAGGAAAAAGAAAAGATAGTCGTGAAGAAGGACGCGCTGGCGCCGCGCCCCGCAATTGCCATCGGCTACCAGATGCCGGAACGCAACACCCCGGAATACTACGCCATGGGCTTGCTGGAACAGATGCTCATCGAAGGCGACGACAGCCTGCTCCGCCAGGAACTTGTGCAGAAGCGCGGCTTGACCGACAGCATCGAAGGCGGCATCAACATGCTGGGCAACATGTTCAACTACAAAGGGCCGATGCTGCTCGCCGCGGATGTCACCTACGACCCGACGACCAAACCGGAAACGGTGATCGAAGCCATCAACACCGTTGTCGAACCCCTGCGCGCCAAGCCCATCGACCAGAAATCGCTTGACCGCGCGCGCGTAAAACTCCGCTCCAGCCTTTACGACACCATGGGCGAATTCGGCGGCTTCGGCCTGATGGATCTCCTGGCCAGCTTCGCGCTCTTCGACGACAATCCGGCGCGCGTGAACGACCTGGTGAACCAGTTCAACAAGGTGACGCCGGAACTCGTCCAGAAAACCGCGCAGGAGTATCTGCGCTCCACCAATCGCACCGTCATCGAATTGCAACCCGCACCGAAAGACGCCGCCGCGCCGGCGAAAAACCAGTAGGCAAGGAGAACACACATGAAAACGACAATGAAAAAGCTATGCCTGCTGGCAATCGCGGGAAGCGTTTTGGGAATCGCGCCTGCCGTGGCGCAAAAACAAGCGCCACCGGAGGGCGGTCCACCAAAAGCGTTCACCGTTCCGGCAAACGAAACCTACACGCTGCCAAACGGTTTGAAAGTCACCCTGGTGCCGTACGGAATCATTCCGAAGGCGGCCATCAGCCTCGCCGTCGATGCCGGAGAAATCAACGAAGGCTCCGGCCGCACCGGCGTTGCCAGCCTGACCACTGACCTGATGAAGGAAGGCACGGAAAATCAGACCGCGCAGCAGGTCGCCGAAGCCGCCGCCCGGATGGGCAGCACGCTCGAAATCCATGCTGGCAAGGACCAGACCAAACTTGGAATCGATGTCCTGCAGGAGTTCGCGCCGGACGCCGTGAAGCTGCTCGCCGACGTGGCGCAGCACCCGCGCCTCCCGCAATCCGAAATCGATCGCCTGAAGAATGACGCGCTGCGCCAGATCGCTCTGCAAAATTCCCAGCCGCAAACTATGGCCGTGGTGCGATTCCGCAAAATTCTGTATGGCGACCATCCGTACGCAATCGTGGTTCCGACAGAAGACGACATCAAGAGACTGACCATCCAGGACGTGAAGGACTTTTACGCCGGAAATTTCGGCGCGCAGCGGGCGCATCTCTACGTCGCCGGTAAATTCGACGTGACCGCGGTCAAGAAAGCCGTTGCGGAGAGCTTCTCCGGCTGGAGCAAAGGCGCCGCGCGCATGGAAAACGTTCCGGTTCTGAAGCCGCAGCGCGTGCTCGACGTCACGGACCGCCCGGGCGCACCGCAATCTACGCTGCTGGTGGGCTTGCCCGTGCCGCCCGCGACGAGCCCGGACACCGTTTCGCTTATCGTCACCAACGCCCTGCTTGGCGGCTCCTTCAATTCGCGCATCACCGCGAACATCCGCGAAGCCAAGGGCTACACCTACTCCCCGCGCAGCGAAATATCCCGCCGCTATCACGACGGATACTGGGCGGAAAGCGCCGACGTCACCACGCAATTCACCGGCCCATCGTTGAAGGAAATCTTCTTCGAAGTCACCCGCATGCAGAAGGAGCCGGTCACCGAACCCGAGCTGAAGGGCATTCAGAACTATCTTTCGGGAATTTTCGTGATTCAGAACTCCAACCGCAGCGCCCTGATCGGACAACTGGAGAATGTGGACTTCCAGGGCCTGGGTGAGAATTACCTGAAGACGTATGTTTCCAAGATCAATGGGGTCACGCCGGCGGTCGTCCAGAAGATGACTCAGGACTACATAAAGCCGGAAGAGATGACCATCGTGGTTATCGGCGACAAAGCAAAAATCGCCGATCAGCTGAAGGAATATCAACCGTCAAAATAAGGCCCATGAAGCAAAAATAAGCAGCTAGGTCTTTTTCAAGCGGCGGCGGGAAGCGTCGGAAGCGCGCGCGGCGCTTTCCTTCCGCTTGGCCTTTTCCACGTACAAATTCTGGTCCGCTTCCTGCAAGAGTTTCTCCACCCGCTCGCCCTCGCCGTGGTACACCGAAGCGCCGATGCTCGCGGAAAGCGGCGGGTGCTCCTGATCGGCGGCAAGCGTTTCCCGAATGCGCGCGGACACGCGTTCGGCTTCTTCCTCGCGCGCTTCCGGCAGAATCAGCGCAAATTCGTCGCCGCCATAACGCGCCGCCGTATCGATCGCGCGGCAGTGGAATCGCAGAATGTCCGCCACCCGGCACAGCGCGCGACTGCCCACCAGGTGGCCATACGTGTCGTTAATTTTTTTCAGCCCGTCAAGATCAAGCAGCAGCACGGCAAAAGGCCGCCCGGTGCGCAGCGTGCGCTCCGTTTCCGTATCCAGAACATCCAGAAGTTTTCGGTAATTCGCCAGGCCCGTAAGCGGGTCGCTGGCCGCAAGATGTCGCACTTGCTCGAAAACCTTCGCGCTGTCGATCAGCGATCCGCCCAGCAGAATCGCGTAGCTCATCACGTTCATGGATTGCGCGAAAACAAACGGGCCGTCGAGCAACTTCACCGACTGGCAAGCCGCAAGCTGCGCCGCCAGGTTCAGCCACACCGCCAGGTACACGGACTTGTCGAATCCCGAGTTCTGCAAATACTTGCGCCGGCGGTAGCCAAACAAGGCAATCAGGAAAATCACCGCCGGGATCAACTGCAGCGGATTCGGAATCATGGAATCGGGTTGACGCGAAACCTCGGGCGGAAGCCTGCGCAACATGGCCGTAATCAGGTAAGTCAGCGCCAGCACGGCGAACAACCCGCCGGCAATTTCCATCTTTGGATGCCGCGAACGCGGCCGAAAATGCTCAACCAGCAAAGCCATCGCAAACAGCAGCGCCAGCAGCAACCGGCTGATCCACCACGCCACCGGCGCCCACAGGAACCAGATCTGCGATTCGTGAATCAGCTGAAAAAACAGGATGCTGGAGGCGATCAGCGTGGCGCCGGAAAGCAGGAAGCCTGACCCGAGAATCAACGAGATGCGATCCTGCGTCCCTTGGAATCGGACCAGCGCGACGGCGGCGAACACAAACGCGAAAATCCCGGTGGTGATTTGCAGGTAACCCTGAAGGATCGGATTCGGCCGCAGCGAGATTTCGCGCAGCCAGTCCGCGGCCAGGAAGATCAGCAGGAATCCGGCTCCGTGCAGCAGGATGCGCTGGAACTGCCGCCGTTCGAAGATGAAGGAAATATCACTCATGATCCGGCCCGCACTCGGCCGGGCCAACCTTATCCTTTGTATATTCTATTAGACGCTAAACCGCCAACGGGTGTTACCTCTGAAATACATGCTGTTAACCAAGAGATAGCCGCTGTGGAAAATCTGCCGCACTGTACCACAGGACAGGGTTAAGGTCTCCGCCGGCCGGCGCGCCTCGAGCAAACCTGGAAATAAAGCTTGCGCGCAAAAGGAATATTGCCCAATATAGCAGTATTGAATCGATTCAATACGAGGCTGTCCTTGAAGAGACACTCCGCTAAAACCACTCCAGCGGCGCGAATCCGGCGCACGAAGCCCGGCCAGCACACCTTGCAGGAAATTCTTTCGCAACCCCGGATCTGGAGCGAAACGGAGACGCAACTCCGTGAATCGGGGCTGCTCGAAAAATTCTCGGGCCTCTTTTCTCCCCGCAGCCCGTGGCTTTTTGTCGGCTGCGGCTCCAGCTATTACCTCTCCCGCCTGATTGCCGCCCTCTGGACCAAGCATTTTTACATTCCCGCCACCGGCGTACCCGCCTCCGAACTGCTCTTCGCGCCCGACGAGACGCTCCGCCGCCTCGGCGCCGAACAGGTTGTGCTGATGTCGCGCTCCGGCGAAACCACCGAAGTGCTGCGCGCGGCGGAACTGCTCCAGAAGCACCCCACCGTGCAAACCCTGGCCGTGACCTGCAATCCACAAAGCCCGCTTGAAAAGCTTTGCTCCCATCCCTTCAAGTTGACCTGGGCCGATGAACAAAGCACGGTCATGACGCGTTCGTTCACGGCCATCCTTCTGGCATTCCAGAGGCTGGCCTTGCAGTTCGTGGGCGACAGCCAGTTTTCCGGTGCGCTCGATCAGTTGCCCCAACGCGGCCAGGAATGGGTGGATAAGCACGCGAAAAAGATTCAAGAATTCGCCTCCCGTAAAAAATTGGGGGATTATGTATTCCTTGGACAGGGCGCGCATTACTGGCTCGCCCAGGAAGCCGGCCTTAAAGTAACCGAGATGTCCTCTTCCTACGCCCAGGTCTATCACTCGCTGGAATTCCGCCACGGCCCGCGCTCCATCGCTGGGCCGAACACGCTGATTACATTTTTTATCTCGGAAGCAGCCGCCGAAGAAGAGACACTCCTCGTGAAAGAACTGAAGGAGCTTGGCGCGGCCATTTGCGTGATCGTGAATCGCGCCACGCCCGATCTAAAAAAGCACAGCGACCTGCTCATCGAACTTGCGCTTGATGGGCCGGAGTTTGCACGGTACGCTGTGACCGCAATTCCTGCGCACCTGATGGGCACCGCCATCGGACTGCGCAAGGGCCTGAACCCGGACGCGCCGAAAAATCTCACCCGCGCCGTGGTTCTCGGCTCCAACGGCAGCGCGCCGCCGAAAAGGAGAGGTGCTTGACCACATCCGCTGGCACCACCGACGCCGGACCCCGCCTCCGTAGAACCCTCACCCTTACTGATCTGATTTTGTACGGAGTCATCGTGATTCAACCGGTGGCGCCGATGTCCGTGTTTGGAGTTCTGAGCGACCGCGGAAAAGGGCATGTGGTTACGGCGATCCTAATCGCCATGGTCGCCATGCTTTTTACTGGAATCAGTTATGGCCGTATGGCCCGCGCTTATCCGAGCGCCGGGTCCGCTTTCACCTACGTTGCGCAGGAAGTGAACCCCGCCGTCGGCTTTGTCACGGGGTGGAGCATGGTGATGGACTACATGCTGAACCCGTTGATCTGCACCGTCTGGTGTGCCGGCCAGGCCAGCCAGTTCGCCCCAGGCGTGGCGCCATGGATCTGGAAGATTTTCTTTGTGATTGTGTTCACGCTTTTGAATGTGAGGGGGATTAAGACTTCCGCCCGCATTAATACCGGTATGGCCTTCTTCATGGGCATAGTGGTTGTGGCCATCTTCGTCGCCGGCGCGCGATACATCTTCGGCGTCCCGCACGACGCAGCCTACTTCTCCCGGCCGTTTTACGATCCGATGACGTTCACCTTTACCGGATTGTTCGGGTGTACGTCTATCGCCGTTCTCACGTACATAGGTTTCGACGGCATTTCCACTCTTTCCGAAGAAGCCGAGAATCCCAGGCGCAATATTCTTCTGGCCACGGTTCTGACATGCCTCGTCATTGGAATTCTATCGGCGTTCGAAGTCTACATTGCTCAGCTGATCTGGCCGGCTTCGCAACCCTTCCCCGACATCAACACGGCGTATTCCTACGTAGCGGGTCGCTCCTGGAAGCCCTTGTTCCCGATCGTCGGCTTCACGCTCCTGCTCGCGAATTTCGGGTCTGGTTTGGGCGCACAAATAGGCGCTGCTCGCCTTCTCTACGGCATGGGACGCAGCAACGCCCTTCCAAAATCCTTTTTTGGTGTCGTCGACGAAAAAAACCGCATCCCGCGGAACAACGTGTTCCTCGTCGGTGGCGTCGCGCTGGTGGGAGCTTTCCTTCTTGAAATCGTGGCCGGCTACAAGACCTACTCGCTTGGGACGACCTCTTTGACCTGGGAAACCTTCAAGCAAATCATGAATGGTGGCGAAGCCTACGGGCTTGGCGCGGAGATGCTGAACTTCGGCGCTCTCATCGCGTTCATGGGCGTCAACGTTGCAGCTTTCCTCCGCTACTACGTCCGCGCCCAGGAAAAGAAGCTGGGCTTTTTGATTCCACCGGTTTTGGGCTTTGTGATCTGCCTGGGGCTCTGGGTAAATCTCAGCCGTCCCGCGATCATTGTTGGCTCCATCTGGATGTTTGCTGGAATCGCCTTTGGCGTTTGGAAAACCTCCGGCTTCCGCAGGGAAATGTCGTTCGAACTTCCCCCCGAAGACTAAAGCGCGTGCCCCGAATGGCAGCTCCCGGAAAGCCCAGGCGGGATTTCCGCCAATTTCCGTTCGCTGCGAAATCAGCCATTCAGCATGCTTTTCGATTTGCTATTTCACGGCTTGTCGCCGGATGATAGGCGCGCGAGGCGGCCAATGAAAGCACAGGGTAGGCGCGAACAGGTCACCATGCGGGACGTCGCCAAGGCCACGGGCTTTTCTCCCGCGACGGTTTCCATCGTCCTGAACGATGCTCCCCTCGCTCGTTACATCGCCACCGGCACAAAGAAGAAAATCGTGGAAACCGCGAAGCGCCTCGGCTATCGCCCCAACGCCATGGCCCGCTTTCTGCGCAGTAAGCGCAGCCAGAGCATCGGTGTGATGCTCACCGACGTCACCGATCCCTTCTGCACGCCGATTTTGCGCGGCATCGAAAACGCTCTCTACCCGCTCGCCTACCTGCCCATCTTCGCCGACGCCCACAACCAGCGCGAACGCTTCGAGCGGTACCTCGAAATGCTTCTCGAACGCCATGTCGACGGCCTGATTGTCGTCGCCAACTGGCTGCTCGTGGATATTCATGTCCTCGCGGACCTGAACAAAGCAGAAGTCCCCACGGTCACTATCGGCTGGGAAATTCCCGGCAACCGCGTCAGCTTTGTCATGGTCGACAACGAAGCCGGCGGCCGAATGGCGATCGAACACCTTCATCAGCTCGGCCACCGCCGCATTGCCGTGATCCTCGGCCCAAAGCGATTGATCGACAGCGCGCCCAGATGGCGGGGCATTCAGAAATTCGCGCAGTCCGTAAAACTCGAAATCGATCCCTCGCTCGTGACCCGCCTGCCCGACGTATTCGACGCCAACGCCAGTTTCGAGCAGGGTTACCGCCTGACCGAGGAATTGCTGCAGAAGAAAAAAAAGTTTTCGGCGCTCATCGCATTCGACGATCTCACCGCGCTTGGCGCAATCCGCGCCCTCGCCAAAGGCGGCATCAGCGTGCCTGAACAGTGCTCCGTAATCGGCTTCGACGACATTGCCGTTTCCAGCCTTTCCGTTCCGTCGCTCACCACCGTCCGCCAGCCGCTCGAAACCATGGGCGCAGCCGCGGTGAACATCGTGATGGAAGCCATCAAGGTAGGGCACGAAAATCGCGACCGGGGCGTGGTGGCGCAAAAACTTCATGCGGAACTCGTAATCCGCGATTCAACGCAAGCAATCTGAATATCGGCCCAGGCGCACAAAAAAAGGCGCGGGAGTTTCCTCCCGCGTCCTGTTCCTTCCAATGCTTCAGCGATTACCGCGCCGTCGGTGGAACAAACACCGCCGCTGGCGTGAAGAACTCTATTTCCTTGGCTTCGCTCTTTACCTTCACGTTTTGGAACTTCCCTTTTGCGCCGCCGCTGCCAGCAAACGTCAAAAGGTACTGATTGTTCAGGTGGACGGAGATCTCATCCAGATACGGCTTGAGTGAAACTGGAGCCTGCGACCCCAGAAAATACGACTCAGCGCCAGTATCCTGGGAGAGCTTGTCCAGGTTGTTCTGCGCGTTGTTCGCGCGGAAGAAAGACCGCCCGCGATGCCCCGCGCTCGGATAGTAGATCGTCCAGATGTTGGTGTTCTGCTTCTCGGCGCGTGAGATCAGCGGATCGAGGTCAGGCGAGAACGGCCCGAAACCCTGCCCGCGGAAATAATCGATGCCCGAGCTGATCAGAATTACGGACCGCCGTGGGCCTGTTTCCGGCCAGCGCTTCAGCAGGTCCATCGTGCCGAGATACGGGCTGGAGCCGATCGAGCCGAGGCCGATAGGCAGGCGCAGAGCCTTCGCCGCCAGTTCGTGATTCGGCGTGAAGTCCTGCAGCACCCGCGTGCCGTTATTGGTGATGTAGCCGACCATGATCGACGTCGCCGGCGGTTGCGCCATAATGAACTCGCGCAGGTAATCCCACTGCCCGCCAGCCGAAGTTTCAATCGAATCGTCAATCAGGATGGCAAGGAAAAGCGTATCGCCCTTCTTCCAGTCGCCGATCTGCTTGCGATCCTTTCCTTGAAACAGTTGCACGTCGTCCTTCGGAATATTCGAAACATCGGCGTCTTTCTTGCCCACCGCGGTGACGGTGAAGGTGACGTTCCCCGCCGCCTGCGTTTGCGCCTTTGCCGATGGGGCGAATAGTAAAGCTGCGGTAACCACCGCACCAAGAAATGTACTGAGTCTGGGTTGTTTCATAAATAAATCTCCTCTTGTGTTGCTACCCAGTTAGATGCACGGAGTACAAAAAACATATATCACGATCTCGTAAAAAATCCGCGGTCCTGGGACTCGCGGATGCTGAGATGGCGCTCTTTCGCCGTGACCGCGACTTTTCGCGTCCTTCCGGGTTTGACTGTGTTGCGGACCATTCCGAGCGCTCCCCTTCGATGAATTCCGGCGCGCGAACAGCCACATTTTTTCACCGGTGATGCACTTCCCGGGCATGCCTTGAATCACACTCTGGCCCATGGTCCTCGCATTCCTGCTGTAAATTTCGCGGCTATCGCCCGGCCACATCTGCACTAGAATAGGACCGCGAACCACGGTGGTTCCATTACCCTGTCGAGGAGAACCTCACAAACATGGCGCTGATGCGGTCGATCCTGCTTGCCGCTTCCCAAAACACCTGGCTGCGCGAAAACGCCGTCAATTACCCCTTTGTGCGGCGAAGCGTCGCGCGCTTCATGCCCGGCGAAAGCATAGACGCCGCCATGCAGGCGGCGCGCGGCCTGGAACAAAAGAAAATCTCCAGCGTCTTCACGAACCTCGGCGAAAACGTAAAAGATCGCTCCGAAGCGTTGCAGGTCACCGAGCACTATATTGAGGTCCTGCGCAGCATCCACGACTCCGGCCTCAGGGCCGAGATTTCCGTAAAGCTCACGCAGCTCGGCCTCGATCTCTCCACAGATTTCTGCTTTGAAAATCTGGAACGGATTATCTCCCAGGAAAACAAAGGCGCCATCGTCTGGGTGGACATGGAAGCAAGCCCTTACGTAGATGCCACTATGGAAATTTACAAACGAGCCCTCAGGAAATATCCGAACACCGGCATCTGCCTCCAGGCCTATTTGTACCGCACAGAGAAAGATGTCCAGTCCCTGCTTCCCCTTCGGCCGTCGATCCGGCTGGTGAAGGGCGCCTACAAGGAATCACCCGAAATCGCCTTTCCAAGAAAACAGGATGTGGACGAAAATTATTTCAAGCTGGCCGCGGCAATGATGGCTGCGCAATCGGCGGGGAGTTGCGTCCGCGCCGCGTTTGGCACGCATGATGTGAATCTGATTCGCCGGCTCGCCAATTACGCCGCCCAGAACGGATTCCCAAAGCACCATTTCGAAGTCCAAATGCTCTACGGAATCCAGCGTGAAGAGCAGGAGCGCCTGGCCCGCGAAGGCTACCGCTCCGCGGTGCTCGTCGCCTACGGCACCTATTGGTATCCGTGGTTCGTCCGACGCCTGGCCGAGCGACCCGCGAATCTCTGGTTTATGGCGCGAAATCTGTTCGCTTCTTGAATTGGTCGGAGGTGAGTAGTGCGAATTCTTCGAGCGGTGCTGGTCATCTCAACCGTAACGGTGCTCTTGGTCGCGGCGAAGCCCGAGCCCGAGTGGAAACAACTCTTCAACGGTAAGGACCTGACCGGCTGGAAACACGTCGGCCCCGGCGAGATGACCGTCACCGACGGCATGATCGAAACCCACGGCGGCATGGGACTCTTGTACTGGACGGGCGGAAAAATCGGCCATTGCAGACTGCGCGTCGTCTTCAAAATGGGACATTTCAACGACAACTCCGGCGTCTTCATCCGCATCCCTCTGGAGCCCCGCGAGCCCTGGATGCCCGTCCATTACGGCTACGAAGTCCAGATCGACAATCATCCCGAAACTTCCGGCGAGGACGACTACCACATCACGGGCACTCTCTACTCACTCACCAAACCGCTGGCAAAACCCACCAAACCCGGCCCTGAGTGGAACACCATGCTCATCACCATCGACGGGCCGCACACCGTCGTTGAAGTGAACGGCGTGAAAGTGACGGACTATCGCGAAGGCGAGCCCGTCCCGCCTCGCAAATTCGATTTCGAGCCGCAGCCCGGCCCGCGGCCTAACGAAGGTTTCTTCGGCCTCCAGAATCACAGCAAGGACGATGTGGTATTTTTCAAGGAAGTCAGCATCCAGCCGCTCCCGTAATAAATAGTGCGCAACGCAAATCTCGCAACACGGAGAAGACAATGAGCAGAAAACAATGGAGCCGCAGGTCGTTTCTGCAGGCCGGCGCAGGCACAACCGGAGCCATGGTGGCGGCGCGCAGCATCGCACTGGAACCTGTGAAAATTCCCGGCGCGCTCGAAGGAGCGGCGCTAGACCGCGTCCGCTTCGGAATCATCGGCATCGGCATGCAAGGGTCCGGCCTGCTCGCGACGGCAGTCGGGCTTCCCGGAACGGAATGCGTTGCAGCCTGCGATCTTTACGACGGGCGGCACACCCTGGCCCGGGAAATTGCCGGCCCAAAAATCAAAATCACCCGCCGCTATCAGGAACTGCTCGACAACAAGGAGATCGACTGCATCATCATCGCCGTTCCCGACCACTGGCACAAACAGGTGGTCGTGGACACTTTGAGCGCAGGCAAGGATATTTATTGCGAGAAGCCGATGTCGCACAGCGCCGAGGATGGGGTCGCCATGGTCGCCGCGGCCAAGAAAACCGGCCGCATCGTGCAGATCGGCTCGCAACGTGTCAGCTCCGTAATCTGCGCCAAAGCGAAAGAACGCCTGGCCAAGGGAATCATCGGCGAACTGAATCTCGTCGAAGGCTCGCTCGGCCGCAACGATCCCACCGGCGCGTGGGAATATCCTCCTCCCACCGATCTTTCGCTGCAAACGCTCGACTGGGACACCTGGCAGGGCACAGTGCCCAAACGCGAATTTGATCCCAAGCTCTTCGCACGCTGGCGCTGCTGGAAGGAATACGGCACTGGTGTCGCCGGCGATCTTCTCGTTCACCTCGTCAGCGGCATGAATTTCATGCTCGGCTGGAATGAGCCGCCGGCCCGCGCCACCACCGCCGGCGGCATTCTCCGCTGGAACGACGGCCGAAATATGCCGGACGTTCAGGCTGTGATCTACGAATACGGCCGAATCCCGGTCTATTTGCGGCTGAATCTCGGCTGTGAAACGCCGGAGGTCTACCGCTTCCAGGGTTCAAAGGGAATTCTGGAAGTCACCGAGTGGACGATCGCCTACTACCCGCAATCCGGCGAAGACACCGGTCCCAGCTATTACGCAAATGGCTTCCCGCATGACATGAAGGAGGCCTATTACAAAAAATGGCACGCGGACAATGATCCGGCGCCCGGCAAGGAACCCGTCGCCGAAGGCTACACCTACAAAGGCGATTCATGGGACGACCTGCGCCCGCACATGTGGAATTATTTGCAAGCTGTGCGAACCCGAAAGCCCGTGGTGGAAGACGCCGTCTTCGGCCACAACGCCGCCCTCGCCTGCCACATGGCCAACGAATCCTACTTCCGCAAAGCCAGCGTGGCATGGGACGCCGCAACCAACCAGATCAAAGGCTGAACCTTTGAGTGCGAGAGCGAAGCTCTCGCTTTTAGGGCGCAAACTTTCGGCACCAAACATAATTTCCGCCTGAACGCGTGAATATCAAAAGCGGTGGCGAAGCCACAGCTCTCCGAGAATTATTTGGCCCGGTGAAATTCCACGTAATCTCGCCCATGATACAGCCGGTAATTCCCTGCCCCGGTCCCGGCCAGGAATTGCAGCGGGACCGGCCGCTTCATTTCCGCATCTTTTGTTGAAGCCGCCTGCAAAACGTTGTTCGCGCCAATGTCCATCACCACAAATTTGCCGCCGTCCAGAAATCCAATCCCATATGCACCTGGCTTCAGCGTCTGCCCGCCGATCTCAACCGGCACTTCGTTGATCAAATACGCCTGATACTTCTCCCGGATCCCCGTGGAGTAGCCGGAACTGTCCACCAGCCCTGCGAACACCATAAATCCGTCCGCATAGCGAACCCCGCCCGTGTTGCGAGCCTGCACCGGCGCAATCTGCCCACGGAAAAACACTTTCTCGGGCAGCAATTTATTACCAACATCAGCGGCCGTGAGTATGCCTTCCTTCGCCGGAGCGGCATCCGCGGCTTTTTGCGGTCCGGCAAATGATACGGCAGCGGCGGCCAGCAGTAAGGCCGGGGACAAGCAGAGCATTGCGCGAATCCTCATGTGAGTCTCCTTTGTCGTTTCAGCAAATTTGTGAATGGCACGATTGTACAACCGGTCTGGAAGCGCGGGATAGCACTTCCCGGCGGCTCGGGGCGGTCCCCTGCGAGACCATTGCCGCACTTCGTTCCGACTAAGGTAAAGTATTGGGATTGTGATTATCAACCTGGCGCGCCGCGCCCACGACCATAACTGGGAGTTGGACCCCATCACCCGCTCCCTGCTCGACACCGATTTTTACAAACTGCTGATG
>Ga0210407_10000173_pt1 | contig 79353 bp, 65 predicted proteins | sample IncBWC27MmetaG_FD_150860 | JGI IMG/M metagenome (GOLD analysis project Ga0210407, IMG submission 150860) | Forest soil microbial communities from Barre Woods Harvard Forest LTER site, Petersham, Massachusetts, United States - Inc-BW-C-27-M | ecosystem: Environmental > Terrestrial > Soil >...
TACCGGGGCCGAGGTCAACATTCCTCCGGGAAAAGCTGTCCGTTTCAAACCGGGCAAAGAGCTGCAGTCCATTGAGTGATCGCCGCCAGGCTTTGCATGCCCCCACCTCCTCCGCAGGAATTTCAAATCTACGGTGCTGAAGAACCGGAAGTAAGGGTTGCTGTCCGCCAGCCGCCTCGCCGGCCCTATTGGCTGCACGTGCTGCTCTTCCTGCTGACTGTCCTGAGCACTCTGTGCATCGGCGCCAAACTGCAGGACGATTTCAACAACAACATTTGGCCCTACTCCAACGACGATCACTGGCTGGTGTGGACCTGGGCGCTGCAGAATTGGCGCCGGCTGGTTCTTGGGATTCCGTTTTCCGCGTCGCTCCTCGGCATTCTCACCATGCACGAACTCGGCCACTACGCGTTGTGCGTACGGCGCCGTGTCTACGCAACGCTCCCGTATTTCATTCCAGCCCCAACACTCATTGGGACTTTCGGGGCTTTCATTCGCATCAAGTCCCTTATCCGGAGCCGCAAGGATCTTTTCGATATCGGCGTAGCCGGGCCGATTGCCGGCTTTCTCGTGGCGGTCCCGGTCCTACTTATCTCGCTCTTGCTCTCGAAGCAACTGACCGTCGAGCCCCAGAAGTCATGGCCGACTTTTGGCCTTCCGCTGATTTTTTATGCGGCACATCATCTGTTGCGAACGGTGGGCAGCCATTCCGACGCAGCCCTTCTCAATCCAACGGGGCTCTATCTTCATCCCATGGCAGTTGCCGCGTGGGTGGGAATGTTCGCGACGTCCTTGAATTTGATTCCTGCCGGACAGCTGGATGGAGGGCACATCCTCTTTGCCATCAGTCCGCGAACGCACCGCATAGTCTCTCTGGTTGCGATTCCCGTCCTGTTCGCTTTGGGAGTTTTTTTCTCCTTGACCTGGTTTATTTGGGCCATCTTTCTAGTGTTTGCGCGGCGTCACCCGCCGGTCATGGACCAAACCCCACTGGATGGACGACGAAATTTGTTGGCCTTGTTTGGCCTGCTCATTCTCGCGCTCACATTCACCTACAGCCCGATCGCAAATTCGTCTCTTCCGGAATTCGTGCATGAAGTGAAACAGGCCGTCTTTGGGACTTTCATCCCAATGATTCCCTGACTTGGCTGGTTGGCCGTCACAGCAGCGACAGCGCGTCCACGTCCACAATGACGTTCGTGCGCGAAATCTTTTCGCTCTCAGCGTAGGCCAGCATTTTCCGCAGTGTGGTGTTGAGTTTCTCCCGACTGGCTGCTTTCAGGATGAAGTGGTAGCGGTAGTCGCGCTTCAGCCTCTGGATCGGCGCCACCGAAGGCCCCAGCACGCGTACGCCCTCGTTGCGCGTGGACTCAAACCATTTGCCCAGTTTTCCGGTCCATTGCAGCGTACGGTCGAGCTTGTCACTGCGGACCAGAATATTGGCCAGCGCGCTGAAGGGCGGATAGTGCATCCACTTGCGGAAGCGCACTTCTTTGTCGAAGAAGCCCTTGTAGTCGTGTTGCTGGGCGAACTGGATAGCATAATGGTCGGACGCGAAGGTTTGCAGCACGACCTTGCCCGGCATCTCTCCGCGTCCCGCGCGGCCGGCGACCTGAGTGAGCAATTGAAAGGTCCGCTCCGCAGCGCGGAAGTCCGGAAAACCCAGAGCATAGTCCGCGCCCACAACGCCCACCAGCGTGACGCCATGGACGTCATGCCCTTTGGCGATCATCTGTGTGCCTACAAGCAGATTAATTTCGCCGGCGTGGAATTGGTTAAGTACGCGCTCGAAGTCGTGGCGCGTACGCACCGTGTCGCGGTCCAGGCGTCCGATGCGCGCCTGCGGGAAAGCTTCATGCAGCCGTTCTTCCACTTTTTCCGAACCCGCGCCGAGAAAATAAATGTGCTCGCTCGCGCACTTGGGACAGACCTTGGGCACTGCCTGGCGGTAGCCGCAATAATGGCATTCCATGCGATACCCGGCCTTGTGGAAAGTCAGAGAGATGGTGCAGTTCTTGCATTGCAGTGTCTCGCCACATGCCCGGCAGAGCACCACGGAGGAATAACCACGGCGGTTCAGCAGGACCATGGCCTGCTCGCCGCGCTCCAGCCGTTCGCTGACTTCTTCAATCAGACGGCGGGAGAATATCCGGTCTTCGCCGGTCTGGTGGAACTCCATTTTCATGTCCACGATTTCGACTTCCGGCAAGGGCCGGCGCTCGACACGTCCGGTGAGTTCAATCAGTTTGTATTTGCCGGTTTGCGCGTTGTGATAGGACTCAATCGAAGGCGTCGCAGAAGCCAGCACCACGGCAGCCCCGGCGAGTTTGCCGCGCATCACGGCAACGTCGCGGCCGTGATAGCGCGGCGTTTCTTCCTGCTTGTAAGAGGCATCGTGTTCTTCGTCCACTACGATCAGGGCTAGGCGAGATACCGGGGCAAACACGGCGGAGCGCGTGCCCACCACGATCCGGGCGTCGCCACGGCGAATGCGATGCCACTGCTCCGCCCGTTCGTCGGCGGAAAGTGCGGAGTGCAGAATTGCCACCTCGTCGCCGAACACCTGGTGAAGATTGGCCGCCGCCGCCGGAGTAAGGCCGATCTCCGGCACCAGCAGGAGCGCGGAATTGCCCGACTCCAGTACCGCCTGCATCGCCGCGAGATAAACCGCGGTCTTGCCCGACCCGGTCACTCCATGCAGTACCGAAACAGAAAAAGCTTTAGCGTCCACCGAGTTCCGGATGGCGGTCAACGCCGCCTTCTGTTCCGCGTTAAAAATAAAATCCAGGTGCGACGGCCCGCGCTTCTTGAGCCCACTGACTTCAAATCCTGCCGCTTCCACCTCCAATGCAACGACTCCGCGTTTGACCAGCGTCTGCAACGTGGTGCGGGGTACTGGCAACTCGCGGACCAGTTCCAAGGGAACGCGTCCACCGGTCTGCTGCAGGAAGTCAACAAGCCTTTGTTGATTGTCGTTCAGCTTTCCGCTGACGTTCTTGAGCACGGCAATCTGCACGGTGCGGCGGGCATCGCGCGCGGCGGAAGCATCTTCGCGGGCAATCCATTTTTTACGCACCAGATTGTCCAGGACCTGGCGCGTGGCGCCAGTCGCCGAACGGATTGTGCCCTCCAGAGCTGCGCCGGAATCGGACATCGATAGGTAGTCCAGCACGGAGTATTCCACCATCTGCGCGTCTATTTCCTGGCGCGAACGGCGCGACGAACCGGTAGTCGCCGAAGCATGCAGCGCCTCGTGTCCGCTTTCCATGATCCGATAGAGCTTGGCCTTCTTGATTTCCGCGGCCAGCGGCAGCATGCCGCGGAAGACTTCGCCGACAGGCGCCAGATAGTACTGCGCAATCCATTGCCCAAGCTTTATCAGGGTGGCATCGAGCACCGGTTCGGTATCGAGCACCTGGAGCACCGTCTTGGCCTGCATGGACGGCGGACGATCATGCACCGCCGTGACTACGCCGGAAAGCCGCTCATTCCGGAACGGGACCAGCACGCGCGCGCCGATCTCCGGGACCTGGTCGGCGATCCGATATGTGAAGACCATGTCCAGAGGGACAGGCAGAGCGACGTCGCAGAAGGAGGGCATGAGATGTCAGTAAACGATTGTACGGGCTGACATTCCGCGGAGGAAACGACAATCAAACCGGTTGCTCCGGGTAACGTACTGGAATAGAGCTCGAATGTGCCTATTTGCAGAACTTACAAGCCAAGATTGGGTTACAGATTACACAGACGCCGGCCCGCCGGAGAACATGCCCTGATGAAGATTACAATAAGAATTAGAAGTGGCTCGCAAGGCGTATCCGGCAGACCGGAGGTTTCTGAAATGGAACGCGCATCAAAGCGCCGTCTGTGTGCGGCAACTCTTATCGCCTTACTGGTCTTTTGCGCAAAATCTATTGCCCAGCAACCATCGGATTCCAACGCGCCTCCGCCTCCCCAGGCCACGACTCAGGACAAACCGGTCGACCAAACGATTCCGTTGTTAAGGACCACTACGCGGCTCGTGGTGGTGGACGTGGTGGCGCTAGACGCCGCCGGGAAACCGGTCACCGATATCAAAGCCCAGGACTTCAAGCTGCTCGAAGAGGGCAAAGAACAGGATGTCCGGGTCTTCAGTTTTCACCAGCCGGAAACCGGCGCGACCACCGCCGACCGGCCCAGGCCCGCACCGAATGTTTTCACCAATTCTCCCGAGTTCAGGGGCAACAGCTCATTCAACGTAATTCTGATCGATGCCGTGAATACCGCTTTTGAAAATCAGGCCTACGCGCGGCAGCAGATCCTCCTGTTTCTGAAAAAGATGCCATCGAACCAGCCGGTTGCCATCTACGCGATGGTCGGCCAGAAGGTGCAGTTACTGCAGGATTTCACCACGGACCCGGTCCTGCTCCAGTCCGGAGTGCAGAAATTCAAGGGAGCCATTCCCATGTTCCTGAACCGCGCCGGAAGTGTCCCGGGACGCCTGGCTGGGCCAATGCAACGCGTGGCGCAGGACCAGATCCAGTTTCGGGCCGAATACACGGTTGGCGCGCTTGGTTATATCGCGCAGCATCTTTCGGGCTATCCAGGACGCAAGAACCTGATCTGGATTTCCGAGGCGTTTCCGTTCGACATAACGCCGGACTTTCAAATTGCCGGCACGCTCGACAGCCGGACCTTCAGTGAGCAGGTTACGCGGGCCGCGGACGCGTTGATCAACAGTCAGGTGGCGATTTATCCCGTGGACCCGCGAGGATTGGCGGCGCCAGCCGCTTTCGACGCTTCCAACAGAGGCAGCGGCAGCGGATCCGGCCTGCTGCGCCAGCTCAATGCGGAATCGGCGGCATACTTTGCCGCTCATGGAACCATGAATGAAATGGCCAACAGGACCGGCGGACGGTCATTCTACAACCGCAACGATATAGCCGCGTCCATTCGTCAGAGCATTGACGATGGGTCCACGTACTACACGCTCGGCTACTATCCTGACGGCAGAAAGTGGGACGGGACATTTCGCAAGATCCGTGTTACGGTTGCCAAGCCGGGCGTTAAATTGCATTACCGGCTGGGCTATTACGCGTCCGATCCAAACTTGCCGCCACCCCTGCGTATCGATCCCAAGAAACGGGACGTGGAGTTTGCCCAGAACCTGAACCTTCAAGTCCCATCATCCCGTTCGATCGTGTTTCAAGCGGGCGTTTTACCGCGTTCCTCCCAGGACCAGAACAAAGTCCCGATCAGCTTTGTGATCGATCCCCGCGCCGTGAATTTTCAAATGCTGGCGGACGGAGTGGAACACGCTGTCGTGGTCTGCGGCGTGAGGGTCTATTCTGACAAAGGCAAGCCCGTGAGACTTCAGGAGACCACAATAACGGCCGACCTTAAACCTGAAACTTACGAGAAAACGCAGAAGACTGGCATTCCCTGCCGGATTCTTCTCGACCTGCCCAACGGCAAATACCAGATGCGCCTGGGCGTCATGGACCAGACGTCCGGTCTGACAGGGACTACCAACGCCACGGTCAACGTGCAGTAAGCTTATTCCTCCGTGCTCTTCGCCGGCGCTTTCAACCCCAGAAACTTCATCACCATTTGCAGATCTTTCCAGGCTTCTTTTTTCTGCCGCGGATCGCGCAGCAGATAGGCGGGATGATAGGTCACGGCGAGTTTTGACCCCCGGAAGTCATACCAGCGGCCGCGCAGGTTGGCCATGCTGTCATTCATGGCCAGCAGGTTCTTCGCCGCCACCGCGCCCAAGGCCACGATGACTCTCGGTTGGATGACAGCAATTTGGCGCAGCAGGAAGGGCGAGCAGATGTCGCATTCGTCTTTTTCCGGAGTACGGTTCCCCGGCGGACGGCACTTGACCACATTGGCAATGTAAACGTCTTCGCGCTTCAGCCCCATGGCGGCGATCATATTGTTCAAAAGCTGTCCGGCGCGGCCTACGAACGGTTCACCCTGGGCATCTTCGTCCGCGCCCGGGCCTTCGCCCACAAACATCAGCTCGGCGTGCACATTGCCGACGCCAAACACAATCTTGGTGCGGCCCATGTGCAGACGGCACCGCGTGCAATCGCCAATATCTTCGCGGATGGCCTTCAGGGCGCCAGGCTTGTCTTGAATTACGGGAAGGGGAGATGCCGCGGTTGCCGGGGCTGGCCCATCCGCGGCGCCCAAGTTAAGCTGCACGTCTTGTTCGACTGGGCGGCGATAGAAATCGTAAATACCCATGTCGCGGTAGTAGTCCACGCGGGCTGCGAGTCTTTGCCTGGTAACTGGATCGGGGTTCATCGTCATGTGCGCAAGTTTATACGAGGACACCGATCAGGGAGAACCACCGCGCAAATCATCTCCCCAAGGATTTGTCATTCACAAAGCGTTTATCACTCACAAAGGGTTTGGCATTCACAAAGGGTTTGGCATTCACAGAGGATTTGCCATTCACAAAGGGTTTGTCATTCCGAGCGCAGCGAGGAATCTGCTCTTCTCTCAATGGCTCAATCCGGGCACCCCAATCCCGGGTAATGCAATTGTTTAGGTACCGGAGACTTCAAAAAGATGTAAGTGTGGAATTTGCGGCGATCGCTCAGAGAGCAGATCCCTCACTTCGTTCGGGATGACTAGCGTGACCAAATAAGTCACTGGGCGGAGACAAAGGGTCGTACTCGCTCCGCCATCAACTTCACCACCGCATCGAGCACCCGATGCGCGACTTCCCACTTACTGCTCTCGGGGACATCGGTGGCTCCGGCACGCGTGAGAATAGTCACGGCGTTGCGTTCGGAATCGAATCCTATGCCGGGCCGGGAAACATCGTTGACCACGATCGCGTCGAGCGATTTGCTGTCCAGTTTCTTGCGGGCGTTTTCCAGCGCGTCGTGCGTTTCCGCGGCAAAGCCCACGACAATGCGGGCGCCTTTGCGCGCGCCAATTTCCGCCAGAATGTCCGGGGTGGGATCCAGTTCGAGAGTAAGCGCGCCTTTACGCTTGATCTTCTGGTCCGCGGGATTGCGTACCGTGAAGTCGGCAACCGCAGCCGCTTTGATTACCACCGTCGCGCGCTCCAGATTTGCCAGGACGGCGTCGCGCATCTCTTTTGCCGTTTGTACAAAAACAACCTCAGCCGCGGACGGCGGCTTCAGCGCCACCGGTCCGCTGACCAAGATCACTTTTGCTCCGCGACGCAACGCCGCTTCCGCCAGCGCGTAACCCATTTTCCCGCTGGAGCGATTGCCAATGTAGCGCACCGGGTCAATCGGCTCGCGCGTCGGCCCGGCCGTGACCAGAACAGTTTCTCCGGCGAGGTCTTGCGACGCACCCAGCGCTTCCATGACCGCATGGAGAATGGTTTCATTTGCGGCCAGCCTGCCCGGACCGATCATGCCGCAGGCCAGGTATCCGCTGTCCGGCTCGACCACGCGCAAGCCGCGCGCCCTGAGTTTCTGGACGTTCTCCTGAGTAGCGGCATTCTCCCACATGTTCACGTTCATGGCGGGAGCAATCACGACCGGGGCCGTGGTGGCGAGAAACAACGTGGTCAAAAAATCGTTGGCTTCGCCGTGCGCGAATTTGGCAATGATGTCCGCTGTTGCCGGGGCAATCACCAGCGCGTCTATCGCCTGGGCCACGGCAATGTGCTCGACCGCGGACTCAATATTGGGTTCTTCCGCTCCGGCGCCGAACAGATCCGTAATGACTTTTTCTCCGCTGAGCGCTGCGAAGGTGAGAGGCCGGACGAACTCCTGGGCCGCGCGAGTCATGACCACCTGCACGCGCACACCGCGGTCCTGCAGCAGGCGCACCAGTTCGGCGGCCTTATACACGGCAATCCCGCCGGAAACACCAAGAGCGACCTTCATAGGAAGATTGTAATCCCGCCGTGTTTGCGGACCAAGTCAGGAGAGGTTATTGGCCTGATGCCCGTTCCGGCGCGGACTCCAGCGACGTTTCCTGAGCGTCCTGCGTCACATATTGCACTTTGCCCGCGGCAATCTCTTCCTGGGCAATCTTGCAAGGCTTGCGCGCCGGGGTCTCAACCAGCGGCGGCGCGCCGCTGCTGATCTGCCGGGCACGCCGGGCGGCCACCAGGACATACCGGTATCTGCTGTCAAATCCGTCTTGCAGTTTCATTGTGATCACCTCTGTGTTTCCCTCACTTCGGACACACATCAAAAGACGCCAGAATGCTCCTGATCTTTTCTTCCATGTTGGACTTCAGGCATTTCTCAGCGACCTCCAGGTATTTCTTCTCTTGCTCCGAACGCGGTGCTCCGGAACGCCGGATGCGCTCCCCGACTACGATGGCCTGTAGCCGGTCCACCGACTGCTCGAGACGGTCGTTCACCAGAATATAATCGTAATTGGGATAGTTCTCAATCTCTTTTCGCGCCGTGTCCAGACGGCGGCGAATGACTTCCTCAGAGTGCATGTTCTCGCTCTGGCTGCGCTTGCGCAGGCGCGATTCCAGTTCGCCGCGGCTGGGCGGAAGCACAAAAATACTCATTGCGTCCGGCATTTTCTGCTTCACTTTCCGCTCACCCTGTACATCAATGTCCAGCAGCAGATCGTTGCCGTGTTGTTCTGCCTGTTGCAACACGCTCCGGGCCGTGCCGTAGTATTTGCCGAAGACCTCGGCGTATTCCAGAAACTCATCGCGGCGAATCATCGCTTCAAATTCTTCCCGGCTGATGAAGTGATACTCACGGCCGTTTTCCTCGCTGCCCCGCGGCGGACGTGTGGTATAAGAAACCGAGAATTCCAGATTGGGAACGTACTGGCGCAGCTCGTTGACCAGCGTGGTTTTACCGGAACCCGAGGGTGCTGAGATGATGTAAAGGATCATTCCAGGTTCTGCACCTGTTCCCGGCATTTTTCAATTTCCGATTTCATCTGCAGCCCCAGTTCGGTGATCCGCAGCGCCTCACCCGCCACGCCGGACGTCTTGGAGAGCAGCGTGTTGGCTTCGCGGTTGAGCTCCTGCAGCAGGAAATCCAGTTTCTTTCCGGTTTCGCCGCCTTGCTCGAGCAGGCCGAGAAAATGCGCGATGTGGTTGTGCAGGCGCACCAGCTCTTCCTGAATGTCGCTGCGTTCGGCCATAATGGCGGCCTCCTGCAGGATACGGTCCTCCTCGGCTTTCCCAATCAGCTCCTGCATGCGCACGCGAAACTTTTCCAGGTACGCGCGGGAGACCGCGGTCCGCAGATGGGAGACTTCCTCGGTGGCCGCTTCCAGGGACTGCAGGCGGCGGCGCAGTTCCGCGGCAATGCCGCGGCCTTCTTCCGCTCGCATGACGTTCAGATTGGCGATGGCCTGGTCCAGTGCCGCCAGCACGGCGGCGGCGAAAGCTCCATCGAGCGGGGCCGACGCTCCCAGCGCGCCCGGCATTCGGAAAACTGCGTTCAGGTCCGGTTCACCGCCGGCGCCGAACTCGCGCGCCGCTTTGCGGAAAGCGGCGACGTATCCCGCCACCAGCTCGCGGTTGAACTCCACCCCCTGCCCGGCCGAGCGGTCAACGCTCAGCGTCACATCCACATGTCCGCGGCCCAGCTTCTCCTTCAACACGCGGCGGATTTTCATCTCCAGTTCGTCCATATCGGGCGGCATCCGGAGCTGCGGATCGAGAAAACGGTGGTTGACGGACTTAAGCGACAGAGTAAAGGACACTCCCTCGTCCGCCGTGGACTTGACCTGCGCGAACCCAGTCATGGATCGTATGGACATGAAGTGAGCAACTTAGCGAATTGAGCAATTAGCAATTAGCAATTGTCCAGACCAGTCTATCAAGGCAGTCGGACTGCTTTGGCTAATTGCCATTTGCTATTTGCTTTGTATCACGTTGTGTGCGGCTCGGGAATTATAACCCCGGCGGCTGCTTCACTCATTTTCGGCTCAATGTTCATAAACTGCAATTCATATAATTTGCGGTAGGTACCCAGGCGGGTCAACAGGTCGTCATGCGTGCCGGAATCGGTGATCCGGCCATACTCCAGGACTACAATGCGGTCCACGCGCCGGATGGTGGTAAGCCGGTGGGCAATGACCAGCACCGTGCGTCCGACCATCAGGTTCTGCAGCGCGGATTGCACCAGGGACTCCGATTCGTTGTCCAGGGCGGACGTGGCTTCGTCCAATATAAGGATAGGAGCGTTCTTCAGGAGCGCTCGGGCAATGGCAATACGCTGGCGCTCGCCACCGGAGAGACGCAGGCCTTTTTCGCCGATGACGGTGTTGTAGCCTTCCGGCAGCCGCAGAATAAAACTATGGGCCAGCGCCGCCTTCGCGGCTTCAATCACCGCTTCCTGGGACACGTTGGACTGTCCGTACGCGATGTTGTCGCGCACCGTGTCGTTGAACAGGATGGTCTCCTGCGTCACGATGCCGATCTGCGCCCGCAGCGAAGCCAGCGTCACGTCGCGGACGTCATGGCCGTCAATTTTCAGCGACCCTGAACTCACGTCAAAAAATCGCGGGACCATCTGCACCAGCGTGCTCTTGCCCGCGCCGCTGGAACCAACAATCGCCACCACTTCCCCGGCGCTCACCTCGAGATTGACGCCGCGCAGCACCGGCGGATTATTCCCGTTCTGCGCCGCATAGGTGAAGCCCACGTCTTCAAAAGAGATCTTGTCATGAAATCCCGGCAGGACCGTGGCGCCGGGCCGTTCTTTGATCTCGTCCGCCTCGTCCAGAATGCGGAAAACTTCACTTGAAGCGCCCAGGGCCTGGCGGAAACTGTTGTGGAAGAAAGCAAACTTCCGGATGGGATCGTAAAGCCTGAAGACGGCAATGATGAAAACAAAGAACTGGCTGCTGTCTGTAAATACCGCGTTCTTAATCAAACCGCGGCCCAGCCAGAGCAGCAACGCCACGCCGGCGGCTGCAATGATCTCCATGAGCGGCCCGCTGGTCGCCTGGGCGCGCGCCAGTCGCAGGTTTGCCCGGAACAGTTTTTTCGCCGCGGCGAAAAAGCGCGTGCTCTCCGAAGCCTCCATGCTGAACGCTTTGACAATGCGGTTGCCGGCAATGCTCTCATGCAGAATGTTCTGGATGTCGGCCAGCTTGTCCTGGCCTTTGCGCGTGGTCTGCTGCACCCGGCGCCCGATCCTGCCGGCGGAGATCATCACAAACGGAATGAACAACAGCAGGATCCACGCCAGCTGCTTGCCCGTGGCAATCACCACGACGACGGTGAAGATCAGGGTGAAAACCTGCAACAGAAATTCCGCCAGTACCGTGGAGAGCGTGACTTGCACTTTATCTATGTCATTGATAACTGTCGAAACCAGCGTGCCCGTGGTGTGGCGGGAGAAGAAACCCACGGACCGGTACAACAGGCTCCGGTACAGCTTGTTGCGCAGGTCGGTGACCATACCCAGCCCCGCATAATTCACCAGGTATGTGCCCAGATAATCGGACACGCCCTTGATGACCGTGGAACCGATCAACGCCACGGCCACAACCGTCAGAACATTGTGAAAATGATGCGGAATGAATTGCTGTAGATAGATGACGTGCCTGGATCCCGAAAAACTCACCAGGGGGACGCTATCGGTGCGCTGGGAAGGATTCAACACCGGGCCAAGAATCGGCCCCATCAGAAGCAGGCGGAATGCCTCCATGAACCCGGCCACTGCCATGAACACAATGGAAGCAATCAACTGCGGCAAGTATGGCCGGACAAAGCCCAACAACCTTCTCAATTGCTGCATGGGACACCGATGGCGGACGAAAACATTCCCACTATTCTAACGGAGCACCCTGCAATCCGCACCGCAGTCGGAAGCCAAAAGTAAAGTATTGTGAAGGAACAGTTGCGGATGCTCTACCGCGGTGAATCGCGGTGGATCACCTTGGACTTATAGCCGGCACTCTTGAGCCGGTTGCTGATCTCTTCGGCAATCATCACCGAGCGGTGCTGGCCTCCGGTGCAGCCGAATCCAATCGTCAGATAGCTCTTTCCCTCGCCTACATAATGAGGGATCAGATAGACCAGCAGTTCGGAGATGCGGTCAATAAATTCCCGGGTCTGCGGGAACGAACGGATGTACTTGGCCACCTGCGGATGCCGTCCGGTGAGATGGCGGAAGGCCGGAACAAAATGCGGGTTCGGAAGGAAACGAACGTCAAATACCAGGTCGGACTCGTTGGGCACTCCGGCCTTGTAGCCGAAACTCACAATCGATATCCGGATATTGCGGTCCTTGCGGGGGGAGGTGAATTTCTCATTGATGTGCGCCCGCAATTCGTGCACGTTGAACTTGGAAGTGTCCACCACAAAGTCGGCGAGCGCGCGAATGGGCTTGAGCAGCCGGCGCTCTTTGACCAGCGCGTTCTTGACGGTGGCTTCCTTGCCCAGGGGATGCGGACGGCGGGTTTCACTAAAGCGCCGCAGCAGCGATTCGTCGGAGGCTTCCAGAAATAGCACCGTGGTGTCGAGTTGCTTCTTGAGCGATCGGATGATGGCGGGAAGCCGCTTCAGTTGCTCGCCTTCGCGGATGTCGGTCACCAACGCGGCTTTTTCGATTTCCGGGGACTGCTTGGCCAGTTCGGCGAAGCGCGGCAGCAGGTCAATGGGCAGATTGTCGGCGCAGTAGTAGCCCAGGTCTTCGAAGGCCATCAGGACGGACGCCTTGCCGGAACCGGACATGCCGGTGATCATCACCAGGTGTTTCTCGCTCGCAAACGGACTCCTCCGCCGGCGAGGGCCAGATTTCAAAGAGGCGGCCACAATACCCGATACTACCACGAGCAAATCCGTGCCCACCCGCGCATGCTCGCAACGTAGAGACGCGGCATTGCCGCGTCTCTCTGTTGGCGGCTTATGAACTGTTAACTCGCTAACGCCATTTCCACGATTCCCCTCCCAGCGTGACCTTCAGCCCCGAGCGCAACGTCAGGGGCAGCGCCGGGAAGCCGAACGCGGCGTCATAGTGCTGGCTCGCCAGGTTCTCCACGCTGGTATACAACGCCAGGTGGCGATTCAGACGGTAACTGCCGCCGAAGTCGAGCTTCTGGTATCCCGGCGCCAGGTTGCGGTTGGGCAACAGCAGCGTGTTGCCGAAAAACGAATCAGTTAGAAACGTGCTGTCATCGCGCCGGCTAACCAGGTATCCGCTGAACGATAGCGCAAGCCGGGACCGGGAATAGTCCAGCGTAAAGCTTCCCGTGTGCGGCGCGCGCCGGAACGGCCTGCCTCCCTTCAGCGGAGAAAATGCGCCGATCGGCACATTGGGAATGTTCGGATTCATAACCGGAATAACAAGGTTGTCGCTCGTAAAAGACCTCTCTACCACCGCGTCCAGATATGTGTAAGCGCCCCTCGCCCGGAAACCGCGGCCGAAATTGAATTCCAATTCGGTTTCCGCGCCCAGGGCCCGCGTGTCCGCGGAATTGATCGAAGCGCCAAACGGCGCCAGCGCCTGGACCGAGGGCGGCACTCCCAGTTGGGGAAAAGCCGAGGGGTCTACAAACTCGATTTGGTTGGTGAACCGGTTGTGGAAGAAAGTTTCCGCCAGCTTGCCTTTTCCATTCCAGAATAATTGTTCCACGCCGAAATCGAAGCTGCGCGACCTCTCCGCATTTACAGGCCTGACGTGAAACTGCGAAATAAGCTGCGGGCCATTCGGGACCTGCGACAGCAGCCCAAACAAGGACGACGTGGCATCAAAGATGGACGGCTCCTTGATCCCCTGGCCGTAGTTGAATTTCAGCTTGGTCCCGTTCCACGGGCCATCGGAGTTCGGACGGAACAGGTAGTACGCCAGCGAAACGCGCGGCGTGACCGCGACGCCGAACACTGCGTTGTTCTCCACTGAACCGCCCAGGGTGGCATAGACCCGGCTTCCCAGGCTGCCATGCACCTCGCCGATGTAACTGTAATTCGTGCGGTCCGCGAGATTTTTCGCGAACGACGACAGGGTGTATCCGCGCTCATTCTCCATGCGAAACCCGAACAACGCCGTCAGATGCGAATTGAAACTGTAGTCGGATTGGAAATACCCAAAATCCCGGGCGGTCGAGCTGTTGAAGAGCGAGGGAAAAGTGCCGCCAGCAAAGTTCAGAATAGCCTGGCCCGTGGCGCTGAAACCGTTGGCTCCCCGGATGGTCACAACGTTGCCAAAAAAATCTCCGAACCCATCCGGAATGCCCGCAGGCGCGGGATTCTCCAAGAGCAGGCGCAGCCGCGTAGCTCCATAGCGGGCCAGATTGTGCCAGTGCGGGGTGGTTTGGTTCTGGAGCGTCACGCCGATGTAGGCGTCCTGGTCTTTTTGAAACTGGTCATCGGGAATACCGAAAAAATCAATGGCATTGGGAAGACCGATCGCCGAGGTTGTGCGCCGCGCCGTCACACGCAGGTCCGTCGAGGAATTGATCGCGAATCCCGCATTACCCAGATAGCTCGCGTTGTGAAACTCGCTGCTGGGCTCGCTGTTGCCGGTGTCGAAGCGCGAGAATTCGCCGAAGTAGTCCAGACGGTGAAACGCTCCGCCCAGAGAAGCGTCATGGCGCAGCGAATTGAAATTCCCGCCGTCGAACTCGTACGAAAGCTCCGGCAACGGCGTTGTTCCCCGGCGCGTGGTCAGGCTCACGACGCCGGCCATGGCGTCCGACCCATAGAGCACGCTGTTGGGGCCGCGCAACACCTCAACCTGTTCCACGCCGCTGGTGGCCAGCAAACCAAAGTTGACCACGCCGCCAATGTCGTTCAACGGGATTCCGTCCACCAGGACCTTGTTCGCGGTGCTGTTGCCGCCGCGCACGAACAATGAAGTTGCTCCGCCGCGCTGGCCGGTCTGGACAATCTGCGCGCCCGGGACTTGCCGCAGAGGCTCGAACACGTCCAGCTTGTTCTGGAATTGGTCGCTGGTGATCACGGTAACCGAAGCGCCAACCTGCGTCTCCGGTATCTGCGTTCCGGTGTCGGTGACCACGACCTGCTGTTCCACGCTCCCCAGCGCCAAAGCAATGTTGACTTCCGATTCGCCGCCACCCACGTAAACCGGCGGGCTCGATTGCATGGTGAAGGTCGCGGCTTCGGCGCTGACCTGGTAGCGGCCGACAGCGAGCGCACTGAATTTGTACGTGCCGTCTTTGCCGCTTGTGGTGACGGCTGTTTGTCTTCCCTGCTGGAGTAACTTCACGGTTGCGTTCGGCACGGCGGCGCCGAGCGGATCAGTAACGGAACCGCGAATGCTGCCGGACTCGGCGGCCAACGCGGAAACCACGGCCAAGGCAAACACCAGCGCGAAGCTGGCGCGATAGAACAGTTTCATCTCAGTCTCCTTCCCCTCGGAAGAGGGATGAGGGACAACAATTCAGCCTGTTTGTAAGCAACAAGGAGCTGTCCGGCTCTCCCTTCGAAGCCGGAAACACCCAATGATGGGGACCTGGCCGGTCTCCTGACTTGCGCCTCACTGAACCTGAGCGCCTTCCCGGTTTCCCAGTGGCATGTTGCTCAGCTTCTAAGCGCTTACAGTTGCGGGGCAGTGGCGGAATTTCACCGCGCTTCCCAATTACCAGATGTCGAAATTTATATCCGAGGAAGGACTCAGCGGTCAAGCCTGACCATCAACGGCGATGGCAACGACTTCCTCTGCTGCGTCCAAAGGAATGTCCAAAGAAGTAAGGGTCTATTGCCCGTTTCCAAGCGGCCGTCTCCAACACGTTACGTTGGTACTCTGGCGAAATGACCATGAAAAAGCTCTAATGATCGTCGAAATAAAAATGAAGCCTGAATCAGCGCATTTTGCCGTCCCCGACCCTTCGCAAAAGGACCTGCAAAGGTCCCAGGCGAACGGAGCGAAACCTGAAAACGGCGTCCCGGGCCACTCCCAACGGGTCACACCGGACGAGGTCCGCGCCGCTGTCAGCAACCTTTGGGACGCCTGGACTGCCAAGTCGTCCGCAGAACTGGCGGACGCCTATGCCTTCAACAGCGTGTCGTTCCGCGTGGAATCCGTGACGGTTGAGCCCGGGTTTAAGGGCATTGCGCAACGAACGCGCGAGTATTTTCACGAAGCCTGCATCACCAACATGGAACTCGGCGCGATTGAAGTGGTCCTGCTGAGTGAAACCACGGCGCTGGCCATCTATGCTTTTCACTTCCGCGCCCTGAACCGGGCCACGGCCCGCGGGACCCTGCAGGAAGAAGAAATCCCTCACGGCCGCGTAAGCCAGGTCTTTCGCCGCGATCCCGACGGCAAACTGCGCGTCCTGCACGAACATTGCTCGAGTGCGGTGGGGTAGGAAAAAAGCAAATAGCAAATGGCAATTGGCAATCAGCCAGAGCAAACTCAAGTACACTTGCCTATTCGTGCTGATTCGTGGCTGATCCGTTCTTCCCTTTGCGTCCTTCGCGACCTTTGCGGTTTAAAATAACCAGGTTTGGCTAATTGCCAATTGCTATTTGCTATTTGCTTTTTCTGACAAAGTACTTGACTCCACCGCACCACCGTCCTATCCTTCCCTCATGCTCGAACACCGGAGCCAGCGGCGGCGTTTTCGCGCGCGGCCGCAGCCTGTGCCGCATAACGCCCTGGAGGACATCCGCTTCATTCGCGAGACCATGGAGCGTTCCGCATCCTTCACCGCCGTCCCCGGCTGGGGACAGGTGGCCATGGGCGCCACCGCCCTCGCGGCTGCGTGGGTGGCGGCCCGTCAAACCACGCCTGCCATCTGGCTTGCTGTGTGGCTGGGCGAAGGTGTACTGGCCATGTCGATCGCGCTCGTGGCCACGCAGAGAAAAGCGCAGCGGGCCGGCATGCCGCTGACCAGCGGACCGGGCAGCAAGTTTGTCCGCACGTCGTTGCCGCCGATCGTCGCCGGAGCAGTGCTCACCGCGGTGCTTTACAATTCAGGATTGGCGCGGATGCTTCCCGGCACCTGGCTTCTTCTGTACGGAACAGGCGTGATGACCGGCGGAGCGTTTTCCGTCCCGATCGTTCCGGTAATGGGCGTGTCTTTCATGCTGGCCGGCGCCGGAGCATTGTTGTTTCCCGACTGGGGCAACGTGTTCATGGCCGTGGGATTCGGCGGCCTGCACGTGGTGTTCGGCTTACTGATAGCAAGGAGGTTCGGCGGTTAACATGAAAGCCAAACTCAAACCGGCGGAAAAAACAGTCCATCAAGCCAAAGTGCGCGACGCCCGCCACCGGCCGGCGCACCCGCCGCGCGAACTGCCGGAGCTCGACCGCCTGATCTACGAGCGCATACGCCTGGGCATTGTCAGCGCGCTCGCGGTCAACGATTCCCTCACCTTCAACGATCTGAAGCGCGTCTTAAAAACCTCTGACGGTAACCTGAGCGTCCACGCCCGCAAACTGGAAGAAGCCGACTACGTCCGCTGCAAGAAGGGCTTCGAAGGCCGCGTCCCCCGCACCGAATACAAACTCACGCCGCAAGGCCGCAAAGCATTCGAAAAATACCTGCGCCAGATGGAAGAATTCATCGCCTCAGCGCGCGAGCAGGGCTGAATCAAAGGACCTTGATCGCTGCCGTAGCACTGGCCCGAGGCTTAGCGGTTCGTTTGTGGTGGATGTGGAAATTGGGACTGGCCCGGCAAGCGACAACGAAAATAAGGACTGTCGTTTTCGTGCAATCCTTATACCTGCTTGTTTCCTGGCACTTTCAAGGCAACAATACCACAATAAGAAGTTCAGGGTCGGTGCGGGGCCGAGCATCTGAGTCTTCGAAACCAATACTTTGATGCAAAAGCAGAAAGTCACCTTTGATAGAATGCAGCGAAACATGCCCAAATCCAATCGAGAAGCCGCCCAAATGCACAACGTTTTCCTCTCCTGGTCAGGGGAGAGAAGCCTATACGTGGCGAAGTTTTTCCGTGATTGGATGCCGAAGGTTCTCCATCGAGCGAAGCCATGGCTGTCTGATATAGATATCGATAAAGGAACAGTGGGATTGGATGAGATAAAGAAGGCGCTTACTGGAACGAAGGTGGGCGTACTCTTCCTTACTCCCGAGAATCGGGATTCGTCGTGGATCTCATATGAGGCGGGAGTTCTCGCCAAGGAAGTAGACGACAAGAGCAGGATCTGCACTTACCTCTTAGCCGGTCTCCAGATCCAACATCTTAGAGGCCCGTTGGGCATGTTTCAGCGCACCAAGCCCGAGCAGGACGACACCAGAAAGCTGATGCATACGATTAACAGAGCCATCGGCCAAGACGTTCTTCCAAAGGAACACTTAGACATAATCTTCGACAAAATGTGGCCGGACCTGGAATCACATCTTGGAGCAATGCCCCAGTCCGAGGAGCTGGCAAAACCGCTACCCTCAATCGACGATATGATTGCTGAGGTCCTTGAGTTAACTCGCGCAACGGCAAATAGTCGAAAGCAATCGGAATGGATGGATAAGTATGCCCTGGATCTCAAAGACTTCATACCGTCGTTAGTCGAATTACTTAAGGGTGTAAGACCTGACCAGCTGCTTCCGAGCCCACCACCACCACCACCTCCGCGAGGCCCCACGGCAACGTTCTATGTGAAACTTGTTGGTGATTCGAAGATTAAGAGAGTAGAAGGGACAGTCGCCGCCGAAACCGCCATAGGTCAAGTCGTTGTTCTTGTGGGCAATGAGGTGGTCGCAAAATTTGAATCCGTCGAGGGGTGGTGGAAGGAGTCAGCGCAGAAAAAATTGCTTCGGCCGGCCACCCCACCAAAGTCTCCCAAGGCCTGAATCTGGTCGCTTTCCGCAACCCGACTTCAGGTAGGCCGATTGGGGCAGCCTGAAGTATCCTTTTAAGGGTTCACCGACATGGTGTAAAGTGGTGAACACAATCAACGTCCGCAAGGATGAAGGCCAGAAAGGGAGAGCACAACAAAGATGAAGACCCAAAGCCCTGCCGCAGTTCGCGCATCGATCAGCTTTCCACCTGATATTTACGAGACGCTCGAAGCCATTGCCAAGGAAAAGAAGGTTTCGCTCGCGTGGGTAGTTCGCGAGGCGACTGAGCAATATATCTCAGGCAAATGGCCGCTTTTTGGCGGCTCACAAGGAGCGTAGAGCGTGTGGACAGTCTTTCTCCTGCAGAGAGATCGGAGATCATGGGGCGAGTCCGTTCGAAGAACTCGCGACCGGAGTTGTTCGTTCGCAAGCTTGTTTTCGCCCTTGGATACCGATACAGGCTTCACGCGAAGGATTTACCGGGTCACCCGGACCTCGTTTTCAGAAAGGCGCGAAAGGTTATCTTCGTTCATGGGTGCTTCTGGCATCGGCATGCGGCTTGTGCGCTGGCTCGGTTGCCCAAGTCTCGGCTGGATTTCTGGGTTCCGAAACTCGAAGGTAATAAGATACGTGATCGAAGAGTTAAGCGCACCCTGGCGAAACAGGGATGGAAGGTGCTCACGATTTGGGAGTGCCATGTTAAGGACGCAGCGCGCCTGCAGTCAAGGATAAGGAGGTTTCTCAATGCGGAGTGTTGAATTGTTCGCCGGTGCCGGGGGGCTCGCGATCGGCATGTCGAACGCGGGATTTCATCACGCTGCGGTGATCGAGTGGGATCACGACGCCTGCGAGACATTCCGTGAAAACCAACGGCACCGGATACGATCCGTCGAGGAATGGCCGCTCTACGAGGGCGATGTCAAGAAATTCGACTACGGTAGGCTCAACGATGTCATGGTGGTGTCCGGCGGGCCTCCGTGCCAACCGTTCTCACTTGGCGGGAAGCACCGCGGTTACATGGATAAGCGCGATATGTTTCCCGAAGCTGTGCGCGCGGTGCGCGAATTGCGGCCGAAGGCGCTCATCTTCGAGAATGTCAAGGGCCTGTTGCGGGAATCGTTCGCCGACTATTTCGAATACATCCATTTGCAGCTCACGCATCCGAGTTTTATACACCGCAAGTCTGAAACTTGGAGGGAGCACCGGGCGCGGCTTGAAAAGTACCACACATCGATGCGGGATCGAACGGAATACAACGTGGTCTTTCGGCTGCTCAACGCCGCTAATTACGGAGTGCCCCAGCGCCGCGAGCGCGTGTTTCTCGTCGGATTCCGTTCCGATCTCGGCGTGGAATGGAGCTTCCCGGAGGGCCAGTACTCGGAGAGTACTTTGCTGCGCTCGCAATGGATAACCGGCGAGTATTGGGATCGACACAAGGTTGGCAGGCAGCAACGGCCGAAGCTTACTGAGCGCCTAGCGTCGCGCGTTGAAAGACTCCGCACAGACTACTTGTTCGACGCCGGCAAGTTGCCATGGGTGACAGTGCGGGACGCGATCGGAGATTTACCGGACCCAGAGAGAAATCTGCGGTGCGAAATTCCGAACCACACCTTCAATCCCGGTGCGCGGGCCTACCCCGGTCACACTGGCAGTCCGCTCGACGAGCCCGCGAAAACACTCAAGGCGGGCGATCACGGCGTGCCCGGCGGGGAAAACATGCTTGCGCGCGTGGATGGATCCGTGCGGTATTTCACCGTGCGAGAGGCGGCACGGCTCCAGACATTCCCGGACGACTATACTTTCCGCGGAGCTTGGACAGAGGCCATGCGTCAATTGGGCAATGCGGTGCCGGTCCGGCTTGCCGAAGGGATCGCGGCGTCGGTAGCCGGAACGCTCCGAGCAAAATCGATCGATGTGGCGCCCGAAAAAAAATAATGCGCGCGAGGAATCGTTGAACCACGATAGACCATACAACCCGCTCCAAAAAAGGAATCTCGCGGAAAGCATCGTGCGTGCGATCCTGGATCAAGAACCGCGCCCAATGTCCAAGACTGATGATCTGGGTGGAGCAGGGGTCTACATCATCTACTACACCGGGGACTTCCCCCTCTACGGGCCTATCGCTGAGCAAAATGCGAAAGGCAGGTTCAACCAACCAATTTACATCGGCAAGGCGATCCCGAAAGGTGGGCGCAAAGGAGGCTTCACCGATGACGACAGCGCCATGAGAGGCAAGGCGCTACGCGATCGGATCGGCCAGCACTACACCTCCATCGAAGAGGCCAAGGACCTGAAGGTCGGTGATTTCACGTTCCGCGCGCTGGTCGTGGACGAGATTTTTATCCCCCTTGGGGAAAACATGCTCATCGAGCAATTTCGTCCCGTCTGGAATCTAGTGATAGACGGATTCGGCAATAAAGACCCCGGCGTGCGGCGCAAAGATCAATACCGCTCGGCGTGGGACGTTCTGCATCCTGGCCGCAAATTTGCCGAAAAGCTGGGCGAGAATCCGATAGCTCCTGAGGAGTATGTCGCGTCCCTGACCACGTTCTACGAGACCGGCAAGGTCGTCAAACCGAAGAAGCCGCCGACCGCCACTGGTACGGAGCAAGACAGCGACGACAGTGACAACGAGGAAAACTAACCGGACCGGGTTTACAACACGTTCTATGCCGCCATGCAAAGTCTGCGAAAAATGGGGCTGACCCCTTTTCTCAATCGAATAAAGGAGGGAAGACACAAAGATGCCAGCGATATTGAACGTGACCGACAAGACAATCTCAATCGAGTTTGCCAATGGCGTTACCCACGGCCCGATTGAACGCAATCCAACGACCGAAGTCCTCTGCAAGATGATTGCGAACCTGGACGGGCGACTGCACATCATGGAACAGAAAAAAAGCGCGTTTTAAAAGACCCGCCTGCCGCCACGCTGAGGTTTTTTCACGGGCCGTACCCGTGGTTTGCACTTAGCGGCGCCCGCGTGGCTGGTAAGACGAAGACCGCAAAGTAAACCGGGGCGACCCGCGTGCGCCACATTCTGGCCCGCCGTCGTGGCCGGTACAATGCCGCGCAGGGAGCGCCATCCGTTAGAATAAACCGGTGCTGCTGCCGCCTCCAACTGTCGAACTCGTCAACGCTGAAGGCGATAAATTCAACAGCGAGTACCGAGTGATCGAGGAGGCACTCGGGCAACTCCTGCGCGCCTTTCCTCACAACGCCGAGAACTCCCACGTCCTGCTAAAGGTTGTGGCGGTCAATAACCTCTACGGCGCAGGAATTCCTAAGAAGTATGTTGACACCGTTGCGCGCCACATAACGGGACTTCACATCGACGCGGCCCTCGCTGAAGGCAAATCCGCTGTGGTCGATGACATCATCAACTGTGGCGTACTCAAGGAAAAATACTTTTCCTTTGGGTCGAAGTTTTGCAGTTGGCACAACCCCACCGCTTACCCCCTATATGACCGCTATGTCGATGAATGTCTTTGGTCGTACAAAAAGCAAGACCACTTCACAACCTACCGTCGTGGGAGCTATTCGTATCAGCAGTTCGTCAAAGTGGTAACGGCTTTTCGCACCTTCTACGGCCTGACTTCAGTCACCTTCAAGCAACTCGACAAATTCCTCTGGAGCCTGGGCGGGCTACTGATAGCTGAAAAAGACAAACGCAAGGCCGCCAGGCCGGGCCGGTAAGCAGGGTTTCTCGCGATGCCCGATCTCAGATGACGTGCAGTCGGCATCGTGGGAAAAGCACGCATGGTCTGAGTGGCACCGATTGGACGAGGTAAGAGGTGCAGATAGTCCTGGCCTATATCGGCTTCGCTGCCACGGTCAAGTGGGGCTTATCTACATCGGTGAAACTGGTGACTCAATAAAGGCGCGATTTCGCCAACTGCGGGGACCGACGGGGACAGACGGGACGTTCACCAAGAAAAATGGGGACGGCCTGAGAGCCTGTCGGAGATAGAGTTTCTTGGTTGTTTGGCCTTCCTGTGGCCGTGGTTCATCCGGTCGAGCCTTCCGTGCGCTTGCTGTCTGAGTCATTGCGCGTGGCGCGGGAGCATGGCTCGACGGCCACTCTGGACGAGGATTTTGCCAAGGACGTGGAGGCGGGAATCGCGAGCCATCGCGAACCCCTTGGGCCGCCGGCGTGGGATTCGAATCGGGTTTAAAGCCAGTAAAAACGGAAAAAGCGGCCATCGCGTAACTCATTGAAAACATGGACAACTTTGCTATTGCTTTTCGCAAGAGTTTCGCGGTACCATGCGCGAACTTTGGAGGGAAAAACAAGCGAATGGCAAAAAACAAAAGCCAGAAAAACATACCGCTGATAACGCAGATGACGCAGATCGGAAGAAAGCAAGTCAGCAATCAGCCAGAAAGAAGCAATTGGCAAATAGCAAATGGCTCCGATGACGGCGATCACGTGCGATCACGGCGATTCCCCCCTGTTCCTTCCCTGTTCCTTCCCTGTTCGCTCCCTGTTACGAATCGACTCCGTCCGGGAAAAAGGTTCACGAAAGGCCCGTGGAATCGAGGTTTTGCATGTCTGGAGTATCCAAGCGCTCGCGTTCTCCCCTGTTATTTTCCCTGTTAGCAGGGAATCGGCCGAGCGGTTGGGGCGGCTAGACAGTCGGGTCACACGGCCTGCTCCGGGTGGGAAGCCAAGGCACCCGCATTTGCGGTATGATTCGCGGTCGCATCATTGATGCCTGGGAGCTGTTTATGAAAACACTATTGAAACTGATGTCCATTGTCGCAGCTGCAGCGTGCATGGCAACCGCCGTGATTTCCGCGCAGGAGCAAAAACCCGAAGACACCAAATCGGCTGACACTAAATCCAAAGACCCGTTGGAGAACATGAAGTTCCGCAACCTTGGCCCCGCTGTGGGCGGAGGACGCGTCACCGCGGTGGTGGGAATTCCCGGCAAGCCCAACGTCTACTATGCGGGCGCTGCCGGCGGCGGCGTTTGGTACACCCAGGATGGCGGGCTTTCCTGGAAAGCCATCTTTGAGAAGGAGTCCACGGCTTCCATCGGAGCGATTGCCCTGGCCCCTTCGAATCCCAGCCTGGTCTGGGTGGGCACCGGCGAAAAGAACCCGCGGAATGACCTGATCACCGGCAAAGGTGTTTACTTTTCTTCCGACGCGGGCGCCACGTGGAAGTTCATGGGCTTGCGAGATGCCGGACAGATTTCCAACATTGTGATCGATCCCGGCGACCCGAACATCGTGTTCGTCGGCGTGCTGGGACATGCCTGGGGCCCGAACACCGAGCGCGGCGTTTTCCGTACGACCGATGGCGGGAAAAACTGGCAGAAGGTTCTCTTCGTGGACGATGAAACCGGCGTCAGCTCGCTGGTCATGGACCCCGGCAATCCTATGGTGCTCTTTGCCGGACTGTGGCACATGCGTCGCTACCCCTGGGCGCTCGAAGACGGCGGCACCAGCGGCGGCATTTTCCGCTCGGTGGACGGCGGCAATACCTGGAAGAAACTCAGCGAAGGCCTGCCGGAAGGGGCCACGGGACGCATCGGCCTCGGCGCAGCTCCCAGCAATCCGCGGCACGTGTACGCGCTGGTGGAAAACAAGAAGGGCGTTCTCTACGACACCACGGACCTGGGCGACCACTGGAAGATGGTAAGCAACAATCACCTTCTGGCGGCGCGCGGGTTCTACTTCAGCGAGCTGATGGTTTCTCCCAAAGACGAGAACAAGGTGTATTTCCTGTCGTTCAACATTATGCTGTCGGAAGATGGCGGCAAGACCGCGCGTGCCACGTCGGCGCGCGTCCACGTGGACCATCATGCAATGTGGATTGATCCGGAAGATCCCAACCGCATCATCAACGGCAACGACGGTGGAGCTTACATCAGCGCAGATGCCGGCCGCACCTGGCGCTATCTGGACAATCTTCCGATTGAGCAGTTTTATTCGGTGGCCGAAGACGACGAGACTCCCTACAACCTCTGCGGCGGCCTGCAGGACAACAATGGCTGGTGCGGACCGTCCAACAGCCTGAGCCGCGGCGGCATTAGCGGTTTTGAGTGGTACACGGTGACCGGCGGCGACGGTGAATACGTTGTGCCGGCCCGCGGCAAGGGCACACACGTGGTTTACACCGATTCCCAGAACGGGTCCATCCAGCGGCTGAACAATGAAAACGGCATGTCCAGCTTTGTCCGTCCGTATCTGCAGGGCGTGCAGTCCATGAAGCCCGCCGACCTGAAATATCGCTTTAACTGGACTTCGCCGATTGCTGTCTCCGCCACCGATCCGAATGAGGTTTACCTGGGCGGCAACGTCGTGTTCCGCTCGACGGACGGCGGCGCTCACTGGACCCCGATCAGCCCCGACCTTACGCGCAACGACAAAACCAAGCAGCAGAGCAGCGGCGGCCCAATCTTTCTCGACCTGAGCGGCGCGGAAACCGTTGGCGCTATTCTTTCCATGTCCATCTCTCCGCTCGACCCGAAGACCATCTGGGTCGGCACCGATGACGGAGTGGTGCAGGTAACGCGTGACGGAGGCAAGAGCTGGAACAACGTAACGTCCGCCATGGCCAACCTGCCGCAATGGGGACGCATTCAGCAGATTGACGCCTCACCCAGCGATGTCAACTCGGCGTACGTGGCGGTAGACTTCCACGAAGTTGAAAACAACAAACCTTACGTTTTCAAGACTCACGACGGCGGCAAGACCTGGACGTCGATTGCCCACGGCCTGCCACAGGAAGATCCGGCCCGCGTAGTCCGCGAGGACCCGAATCGCAAAGGCTTCCTGGTCCTGGGAACGGACACCGGCGTGTTCTACTCCAGCGACGACGGCGCGCATTGGACGCCCATCAAGAGCAATTTCCCGACAGTGCCGATTTATGACGTGAAGTTCATTAAAAAGACCCACGACCTGGTGGTGGCCACACACGGCCGCGGCCTTTTCGTGCTGGATGACATCACGCCTCTGGAAGAGAGCGGGGCCGATCTCGCGAAGAGCGACTTCCATCTCTATCCCCTGCAGCCGGCGGTCAACTGGCACAGTTGGAGCAAACATGGCTTCGCGTCCGGCGGGTACGTAGCGCCCAATCCGATGTCCGGCGCGGTCATCACGTACTACTTGCCGGCTGAAATCAAAGACAACAAAGAGAACTCTGACCGCCCGCGCCGGAGAGCGCAAGGCGAGACGGCTGTGAAAATAACAGTCTCAGACAGCTCCGGCCAGGTCATCCGCACCATGTACGGCCCGAGCAAGTACGGCGTCAATCGCGCAGCCTGGAACCTGCGCTATGACGGTCCCAAGAAACTGAACTTCCTGCCTCCGCCGGAAAGAGGCGACGAGGAGGAATTTTTCTTCGATCCCAGCATCGGCCCCAACGCCTTGCCTGGGACCTACAAAATAGCAGTGACCGTGAACGGCAAAACCGAAACACAGACCGTGGAAGTCGGGATGGATCCGCGCTTCAAGTTTGACGACAACGCTCTGCGCGCGCAGTTCAACCTGGGGCTCCAGTTGCGCGATGAAGTTTCCGCCCTGCACAACGCGCTGAACCGTCTCAACAGCCTGCACAAACAGATTGCCAGCTTGCAGGAGCTCCTGGGCCCTGACGAAGGACAGGACGGAGCAACCAACGTCTCGTACAGACCTGTGCTCGAACAGGCGCGGGCCCTGGACAAGAAAATCATCGCCATGCAGGACCCGCTCTATAACAGTGAGATCCAGCCCGGCAGCCAGGACGACATCCATTACCTGCAGCGCTTTCAGAACCGCCTGCAAGGCATGATGCGCAGCGTTATGGGGTCCTCGGGCGAAGCGCCCAGAGACATCCAGCTTGAGGAAGCCGCGGAAGTCCGCAAACAACTGGATACCGAGCTGGCCAGGATCAACAACTTCCTGAATACGGACGTGGCGGCCTTCAACAAACAGGCCGTGGAACACGGGGCGAGCACGCTGTTCGCGGGCGGCCCGATCGAGATCAAGTCCGAAGGCGCGCCCAGTTCAGGAACGGGCAATGAGGAGGAAGAGCAACAAGAACCGTAGGAGTTGACCACAGCGAGACGGCGTTCGACGCCGTCTCGATTTACTTACTCTCTGTCGCTCCGCCGTAGTTGAGCGCTTCCAGGCCCAGGAACCTGGCGGAGTGGCCCAGTTCTTCTTCAATGCGCAGGAGCTGGTTGTACTTGGCGACGCGGTCGGTGCGCGAAGCCGAGCCGGTCTTGATCTGGCCCGCTCCGGTGGCCACGGCGAGATCGGCAATGAACGTGTCTTCGGTTTCGCCGGAACGATGAGAAATGACTGACGTGTAACCGTTGCTGCGCGCCAGTTCGATTGCGTCCAGCGTTTCGCTGACCGTACCGATCTGGTTGACTTTGATCAGGATGGAGTTGGCCACTCCTTCGTCAATGCCCCGCTGGAGACGCTCGGTGTTGGTGACAAAAAGATCGTCGCCGACCAGCTGGATCTTGTCGCCCAGTTCGTCGGTAAGATTGCGCCAGCCGGTCCAGTCGTCTTCGGCCAGGCCATCTTCAATCGAAACAATGGGATATTGGCGCGCCCAGTCAGCCCAGAAGCGGACCATTTCTTCGGAGGACTTTACCGACTTGTCGGATTTTTTAAAAATGTACTTGGCTTTCTCTTTGTCGAAGAATTCGCTGCTGGCGGGATCCAATGCGATGGCAATGTCCTGGCCCGCGCGGAAGCCCGCTTGCCCAATGGCTTCGAGAATTAGCTCTAAAGCCTCCACATTGGCCTTGAGGGACGGAGCAAATCCGCCTTCATCGCCTACCGCCGTGTTGTATCCGCGCTTCTTGAGGACGGACTTGAGCGTATGAAAAACTTCCGCGCCCCACTGCAGCGCCTGGGCAAAGTCTTCCGCGCCCACCGGCATGGCCATGAATTCCTGGAAGTCCACGTTGCTATCGGCGTGAGCGCCGCCGTTGAGAATGTTCATCATGGGCAGCGGCAGCACGCTCGCATTCGCGCCGCCAAGATAGCGATAGAGCGGGACTTTCAGCGCGCTGGCGCTTGCCCGCGCGCAGGCCATCGAAACCGCCAGAACGGCGTTCGCGCCCAGCCTGGCTTTGTTCTCCGTGCCGTCGAGGTGCAGCATGACGTCGTCAATCTGGCGCTGCGCGCTGGCATCCATGCCCTTAAGCGCCTCGGCAATGGGAATGTTCACGTTTTCCACGGCATGGAGCACGCCTTTGCCCTGATAGCGTTCCTGGTCGCCGTCGCGCAGTTCCACGGCCTCATGCTCGCCGGTGGAAGCGCCGCTGGGAACCGCCGCGCGTCCGAGCGAGCCATCGCCCAGCCGGACTTCGGCTTCAACCGTAGGATTACCGCGGGAGTCGAGTATCTCGCGCGCGTGAACGTCAACGATGCTCGTGTCCATGCTGGCCTCTGGGTTACAGATGTGGGTTCCTGATGTGGGTTGCCGATAAAAGTCGCGTATGAAAGCCCTGAATCAAAACCATAGATTATAGATGAACCGGGGAGCCGCCTGGTCCGGCGCTGTATCCGCGCTTCGGCTTCTTCTGATATGTTCATCATTTACTTAGGAGAGAGAGCAAATGTCGAATCCCACACAGCCCAATATTCGCCTGACCAACACCGCCGACTTCCGCGAAGGCTACGCCAACTCCGTTCAAGTCCGCGTAAGTGTATGGGACTTCCTGCTGATATTCGGGCGCGTGCAGCAACAGAGCGCCACCGAAGTGGAAGTTGAGAATTTTCAGGGCATCTACGTCAGCCCGCAGCAGGCCAAAGCTCTGATGACGATCCTGGAACAGAACGTGATCCAGTACGAGAAGACGTTTGGCGAGATCAAGCTCGATCCCAACATTGTCCAGGGCCACGGTCCAGTCCACTAATGCAGTAAAGCGAAGAAAAGGTCGTTGATGCAAAAGCGCCGTGCTTCCACGGCAGCTCTGCCCATTGCAACAAGCAGCACTGAGTAATCGAAATTGAAAAAGTCAGGCCCAGTCCGCCGGTGGCCGCAGCTTACTTCGCTGCACATTTTCGCGCTGATTTCCGTCGTGATCGTGCTGTTGCATGGACCGCTGCTGGACCTGCCGTTTTTCTGGGACGAAGCCGGCTACTACGTTCCCGCGGCACACGACCTGGCGCAATACCATAGCGTCATTCCGCGGACCACCATGGACGCGGGGCATCCTCCGCTATCCACCGCGTATCTGGCGCTCTGGCTGAGCGTTACCGGATGGAAGCCGATGGCCGCGCGCATCGCCATGTTGTTGCTCGCGGCGTTTGCGTTGACGAACGTCTTTCTCCTCGCCCGCCGCATTGCCAACACGGGAGTGGCAGTCGCCTCGACAGTGGCGACCGCGGTGTATCCAGTATTTTTCGTCCAGAGCTCGCTGGCCCACGCGGACATTGCTGCCGCGGCCTTCGCTCTGTGGGGCATTCGGCTGGGAATCGAACGGCATCTGTGGTGGAGTCAGCTGGCATTCTCTTTCGCGGTGTTGAGCAAGGAAACCGCGATCATCATTCCGGGAGCATTGGCTCTTTGGGAAATCTTCTGCGCGAAGGACCCGGACGACTCCGGCGCCAGATGGGTGAAGCAATCGGCAACCCGGCTTGTTCCCGCGCTGCCTCTGGCTTGCTGGCTGGCTTTTCACTATTACGCAACCGGCTATCTTTTCGGCGATGCGGCAGCCATCAAGTACAACGTTGCGGGCACGCTTCATCCGCTGCGCTTCGTGCTGGCCCTTGTCCTGAGAACGTGGCACCTGTTGGGCATCATGAACATGCTGCCGTTGACCGGAGCCACAGCAGTGGCCATGTTGTTTCAACCGGTAGTCGACGAGGCGGGCGCGCGTCAGCGGATCGCCATTCCAGTGCAGCTGCAATTCGCGCTGATCATGCTGGCGCACATTGTGACGTTCTCGCTGGTCGGCGGCGCCGAACTGACTCGCTATCTGCTGCCGGCGTATCCTCTGGTCATCATCATCGGTATGTCGACGCTGTACCGGCGCATCTTGCGCTGGGAATGGCCGGCCGCGCTGATGGTCATCTTTTTTGTGCTGGCGTTGTTCTTCGACCCGCCTTACAAGTTCGCTCCGGAAGACAACCTGACATACAAGGATTACGTCGAGCTGCACGTTCGAGCGGCACAGTTCCTCGAGCAGCATGAACCGGGCGCGACCGTTCTCACCGCATGGCCGGCAACCGACGAACTCTTCCGCCCATACCTGGGCTACGTGTCCAGGCCGTATCAGATTGTGCCGGTCAGGAATTTTACTTTGGAAGAATTGGCCGGCGCCCGCAAGGTGCGGGGGCAGTACCAGGTGGCGTATCTCTTCTCCACCAAGTATGAGAGCAGCGGATGGTTCCATTCCCAGTATTGGGACAGAATGAACAAACGCTTCTTTGATGACCACACCGACTTGCAGCCGGACCTGGCGGCGGAACTGCTCGGCGGAAGGATTGTTTTTCTGGCCAGAAGCAAAGAGGAATGGGTGGCAATTGTGGAGATGCAGCCGGACGCGGCGCGACCGGTGGAATCGTTGCTGCGCCTCAGATATCCGCAAAGACCCGCAGGTTTTCTATCCCAGAAGCTTTCGGGTCTTCTTGAAAACATCCAGGAACATCTTCTCCGTCAGTCTGCCGGTGTTGGTGTTCTGCATGGACGGATGGTAAGAGCAGAGCAAGGTCCGTCCGTTTGGCAAGGGATGGTGCACGTTGTGGCCAAAGGTGAAGCCGGCTTTGGACGTAATCACGCCGGTCCTTTTCAGGTGGTTCAGGTAAGCATCAAAGCCAATTCTTCCTAAAACCACAATCACTTTGGCGTTTTTCAGCAAGGCCAGTTCACGATCAAGATGTTGCGAACAGTTGGTAATCTCGGCAGGTGTGGGTTTATTCAGCGGCGGAGCACAACGAACGGCGGCGGTGATGTAAGCGTCCTTGAGGACCAGGCCATCATCGCGGTGCGTCGCGCTGGGTTGCGAAGCGAACCCTGCCTTGTGCAACACCGGATACATGAAATATCCGGAACCATCGCCGGTAAATGGACGGCCCGTGCGGTTCGAGCCATGCGCTCCCGGCGCCAGGCCGAGAATCAGCACTCGCGCGTTGGGATCTCCGAAGCCCGGGACTGGTTTGGCCCAGTAGTCCCAGTCGAGAAACGCGCGGCGTTTCTCGCGGCCAATCTTGCGGCAGTACGAGATGAGCCGCGGGCACCGCGTACACGCAATGATCTCCCGGTTGAGCTGCGCGAGGGTTCCCGGCTCAAGTGTTTTCAACTTCGTGGCTCAGGCTTCCAGCTTGGCGTCCATGGTGATGTTGGCCTTGAGCAGACGGGAAATGGGACAGCCTTCCTTCGCATTCTTCGCCGCGTCAGCGAACTTGCCCGAGTCGGCGCCGGGAATCCTGGCCGTGACTTGCAGGTGGACAGCGGTCACCGTAAATCCCGCGTCGAGTTTCTCCAGGGTCACGGTCGCGGTGGTGTCAATCGCCTGCGCGGTCATGCCGGCGTTTCCGAGCTGCGCGGAGAGCGCCATGGTGAAGCATCCGGCGTGCGCCGCGGCGATCAGCTCTTCCGGATTCGTGCCCGGTTGCGATTCAAAACGTGTGCTGAAGGAATAGGGTGTCTGCTTGAGAACGCCACTGCCAGAGGTCAGCGTTCCTTTGCCGTCCTTCAGCCCGCCACTCCAGTGTGCGCTTGCGTTGCGTTGCATTGGTCTGGTTGCTCCTGATTGAGAGATATAGAGTCTGTATTCTAATACGTTGCTGCGAGCGGAGGTCGAATGCAGTCAGAGACATCGCGGATCGAGGCATTCTCCGATGGTGTGTTCGCCATTGCCATCACGCTCTTGATTCTGGAGGTCAAGGTGCCGGCTTCACCACAAGGAGGTCTCGGCGCCGCTTTGTTGCGCCAGTGGCCTTCCTATGTGGGATTCCTGCTGAGTTTCGCTTTTATCGGCATCATGTGGATGAGCCATCACCGCATGTTCACGCTCATCAAACGGACCAATGACACCTTGCTGGTCCTGAATCTTCTGTTGCTGCTGGGCGTGACGGTTGTGCCTTTTCCCACGGCGGTCCTCGCGGTACACCTGGGTGGTCCGGAGGAAAAAACAGCAGCCGTCCTGTACAACGCCACGTTCGTCATCATAGGGATTATGTTCAACATCCTGTGGCGGTACGCTGTGGCCCGGCGGCTCATCGATCCGAGTGCGCTTCGCTCGGCGGCCAGCATGTCCAGACAGTATGCCTTTGGGCCGATCGTTTATCTGATCTGCCTCGCCTTGGCATGGGTGAGTGTGAAAGCAAGCCTGGCTCTGAGCATTGGAATCGCGATTTTCTTCGCTTTGCCTCCAGGCTTATTAGTCCGTCGCAAATAGCCGGTATGTACTCTGAGTCTTTAGTGCATGGGTCTCAAGTTCGGGCTGACGATCAGTTTCGCGCCGGTCGCCTTCTGAACGTCTTCGGCGGTGAGACCAGGCGCGACTTCTTCCAGAACCAGGCCTTGCGGCGTCACCTTGATGTATCCCATCTCGGTGACGATGGTGTCGACAACTTTCATGCCGGTGAGCGGCAAAGTGCATTTCTTCAGAATCTTGGGCTGGCCGTCTTTGGTGGTGTGTTCCATGGCGATCACGGTGCGCCTGCTTCCGGCGACCAGGTCCATGGCTCCGCCCATGCCTTTGACCATCTTGCCGGGAATCATCCAATTGGCCAGATTGCCTTCTTCGTCCACTTCCATGGCGCCCAGCACGCACAGATCAACGTGTCCTCCGCGGATCATGGCGAAGGAATCCGCACTGGAGAAATATGCGGTGCCGGAAATCTCCGTGACCGTTTCCTTGCTGGCGTTGATCAAGTCCGGGTCTTCTTCGCCCTCCACGGGAAATGGCCCCAGCCCGAGCATTCCGTTTTCGCTTTGCAGAATGACTTCCACGCCCGCGGGAACGTAGTTCGATACCAGAGTCGGCATGCCGATCCCCAGGTTCACGTAAAAGCCGTCCTGCAGTTCGCGAGCGATGCGCTTCACGATACGTTCGCGCTTCTCAACGTCTTTTTGTTTGTCTGTGGTGGGTGTCGCCATAGGTTCTTCTCTTGCCTAGGCCTTCCTGCGCAATGTGCGTTTTTCGATCCGCTTTTCTGCCGTGCTCAGGATGATTCTCTGCACATAAATGCCAGCCAGATGAACGTTGTCCGGGTCAATCTCTCCCGGTTCAACGATATGTTCGGCCTCGACAATCGTGACGCGGGCCGCGGTCGCCATCATGGGATTAAAATTTCGCGCGGTCTTGCGGAAAACCAGATTGCCCCAGCGATCGGCTTTCCAGGCCTTCACCAGCGCAAAGTCCGCTCGCAGCGCCCGTTCCATGACATAAGGCCGCCCGTCAAACTCGCGAATCTCTTTGCCTTCGGCCACCACTGTGCCCACTCCGGTCGGGGTGAAAAAAGCGGGGATACCGGCGCCGCCGGCGCGGATACGCTCGGACAAAGTACCTTGCGGGTTCAGCTCAAGTTGTACCTTGCCGGTCAGGACCATCTGCTCGAAAACCTTGTTCTCGCCCACATACGAGCCAATGTGCTTTTTGATCTGTCCGTTGGCCAGCAGCTTGCCCAAACCATATTCGTCCACACCGGCGTTGTTGGAGACGGTGGTCAGGTCCCGGACTCCCTTGCGGACCATGGCATCAATCAAGTCCTGGGGAACTCCGCACAGTCCGAAACCGCCGACCATCACGGTGCAACCGTCCGTAATGTCGCGGACCGCCTCATCAGCGCTGGCAATGACTTTGTGCATAAGCAATTGATTCTAATACGAACCTTGCGCTCAACCCTCCATCAGGTTCCGCAGCAGTCTCTTCCCTTCCGGCCAGTCACCCAGGCCGGAATCGGAATTGACGTGGCCTGCGGGACCGATATCTTCAAACGTGCTGCCCCAGGCGTGAGCAAATTCGCGCGCTCGCTCAAGAGAGATATATGGATCATCGCTGCTGGCGACAACGACAGACGGAAATGGCAATGCCCGCAACGGTACAGGGCAGAAATCCTTGATCTGAGGTGCCAGGTGTTCGGCGGCGGCCGGCGCCACCAGAAGCGCCCCCTTGATTTTGCCGGCAAGCTCCGGCGCCGTCAGGGCCCAATGCGCCAGGGCGATGCATCCCAGACTATGTGCCGCAAAAACAATGGGCGCCCGAGCGATGCCAACTTCTTCCGAGATCCTCTTGACCCAATCTTCGCGCCGCGGAGCGTCCCAGTCCCGCTGTTGCACGCGGCGGAACGCCGGAAACTCCTGCTCCCAGATGCTCTGCCAGTGCAACGGACCGGAATTTGTCCATCCCGGAAGCACCAGCACGCTGGCCGCGGGTTCGCTCCTGCGCATGGCGAAGCGATTGGCGCGTTCGAATTCATCCCGCAATTCCGGCGAACGCAGATTCTCGCGAATGTGCGCCAGGCGCTGTTCCAGTGCGTTCAGAGCTCGCTCCAGATGCGGGGCGTTGGTAAGAGCCACATCTCTCCACATTGAATAAGGACTGGATGCGGTGCGGGTCATTTCCTTCATTCCACGGCTGCCGATGGAATGCACATCCGAAAGTTCGCTGTGGAATTCGTCGGACAAAATGCCCGCCAGCGCGGTGGAAACCATTTGCGGCAGATGGCTGGTCCAGCCGCACAGGCGGTCGTGCCGGTCCGCGTCCATGACCATGATTCGCAATCCGGCGTGTTCCAGAAGCTCGCGGTACTCCTTGGCTTTTTGTGTCTCCAAATCTTCCGGCTGTTGGGGGACCAGGAACCAGACAGCGTTGTGCAGCATCGCCGCTTCAGCGTTCTCCACGCCGCCGTGTTCCTTGCCGGCCATGGGATGACCGGCCAGAAAACGCTGTCCCACCTGACCGCCAAAAACGGCGCGCGCCCGGTTGAGGATTTCCTTTTTAGTGCTGCCAACGTCGGTAAGCAGCGTCTCAGGAGAAACGACCGGGCCGATGCGTTCGATCAAGTCAATGATCCCGCCGACAGGAGTGGAAAGCAGGACCAGGTCGCTGCCCCGCACGGCAAGGGCGGGATCGGTTATTCCCGCATCAATGACGCCCATGGTCAAAGCGCGATCGAGAACGGGCTTCCGGTCGCAACCCACAATGCGTCCCTGGAATCCCGAGGCCTTTACCGCCAGGGCAAACGATCCGCCGATCAGGCCTGTACCGATAATCGCGATTTGATGGAAAGGCATAGAACGTGACGGCGACCGTCAACCAATTACGGCAGTTTGCGCCCCACCGCGGTAGCTATCAACCGCAGTTCGCTCATCAGCTTCTCAAATTGTTCAGGATACAGAGACTGCGCGCCATCGGAAAGCGCCTGGTCCGGGCAGTTGTGCACTTCAATCAGCAGGCCGTCGGCGCCGGCGGCGATGGCCGCGCGCGCCATAGGCGACACTTTGTCGCGCCGTCCCGTTCCGTGGGAAGGATCTCCCAGCATCGGCAGGTGGGAGAGCTTCTTCACGATCGGGATCGCGGAGATGTCCATCGTATTGCGCGTGTAGGTCTCAAAAGTCCGAATACCGCGCTCGCAGAGAATGACTTCGTAGTTGCCGCCGGCCATCAGGTACTCGGCGGAAAGCAGAAGCTCCTCAATCGTGGCCGCGATGCCGCGCTTGAGCAGCATGGGCTTACGGACCTTGCCCAGTTCGCGCAGCAGATTGAAGTTTTGCATGTTGCGCGCGCCGATCTGAAAAATATCCACGTAAGGAAGCATCAGAGGGATTTGCGAAATCTCCATGACCTCGCTGATGACCAGCAGCCCAAACTTGTCCGCGGCTTCCCGCATCAGCTTGAGCGCGTCTTCCCCCATGCCCTGGAACGAATAAGGCGAGGAACGCGGCTTAAACGCCCCGCCGCGAAGGAATTTCGCGCCGGAGCGGGCCACCGATTCAGCTACGGCAAGAATCTGCTCTTTCGATTCCACGGAGCACGGCCCGGCCATGACGACCACTTCGTCTCCTCCAATGGCCACGCCGTTGGAAAACTGGACCACCGTGCCCTCGGGACGAAACGTCCGCGCCACCAGCTTGTAGGGCGAACTAATCCGATGCACCTGACCCACCCCTGGCAGGATCTCAATGTCGCGCGAGTCGAACTCGCGGCGCGCGCCCACCGCTCCCAGCACCGTCTGGCGTTCGCCCGTCGAACGGTGCACCTCAAAACCGAGGTTGGTCAGACGTTCGATGACCTTCTGGATCTGTTCTTCGCTGGCTTGCTCTTGCATGGCTACGATCATGGTCTTTAGTTCTTCTCTTTCATATCAGATGCTGGCCTGTCAGATGCGGTGACATCGTCGGACTGGCTTGTCGCTACCGCCTGGTTCTTCTGGAGGTTGCGCATCACGTCAATGATCCGTTCATAGATGTGCCGAAGCTCGTTGTCCGGCAGCGGTCCCCCGTTGATTCTCCGCACGTTCTCATAAATGGTCCGTTCCCGGTCCGGCTCGTAAATCGCCAGATTGGTGTTCCGCTTCAGCTTGCCGATCTCCTGGGCCGCTTTGGCCCGCTCGTTCAGCAGCTCCACCAAACGGCCATCGATTGCGTCAATTTTCTTTCGCCAATCGGCAATGTCCATAGTTCTGGTCTTCCCTTGCAAGAATTGGTTTGTTCAGGCCTGGACAGCGACTGCTCTGTTTTTCAACGAACCAATCAATTCTGCCACAGCCTGCGGCTCCCGCCCCGGATTCTGTTCGATCACCTGCACGATCGCGCTGCCGACCACGGCCGCATCGGCAAATTCGCCGACCAGGGCAAACTGGTCCGCATTGGAAATGCCAAAACCCACGGCCACCGGCAGCCTCGTATATTTGCGAATGCGACGGACCAGATCTCTGGCGTCCGCTGCAAGCTGCTTTTGTGTTCCGGTAACCCCGGTGCGCGAGACCGCATAAACGAAGCCGCTGGAAGCTTCTGCAATCTTCTTCAAACGCTTGTCCGTGCTGGTGGGCGCAGCCAGAAAGACCGTAGCCAGCTGGTGCGCAGCCATGATCCGGCGATAGTCATCGGCTTCCTCGACTGTCAGATCGGTGACCAGCGCGGCGTCCACGCCTGCGTCCGCAGCTTCCGTGGCGAAGCGTTCCAGTCCAAAGCGCAGTATCGGATTCATGTACGAAAATACGACCAATCCGGCATCCGATTGCTTGCGGATGTCCCGCGCCAGGTGAAGCACGTCTTCCAGCGAGGTATGGTTCTTGAGCGCCCGCTCACTGGCCCGCTGGATGACTGGGCCATCGGCCACCGGATCACTAAAGGGAACACCCAATTCGACTACGTCAGCTCCAGCGTGAATGGCGGACAAAACGATGCTGCGGGTAGTTTCCAGATCAGGATCTCCGCAGGTCACGTAGACGACCAGCCCCGGCTTGCGGGAAAAAGATCGGGTCATCCGGTCATCGGGGAATCGGTTCATCGGAGAATCCAGAGTTCTGCTTTGGCGAGTCATGATTTGGCTGTCCTCCGTGAAGCAGCGAAGATGGCCACTAACGCACTTGCTTCTGCCAGCAAGTCAACTAGCTTTTCTGCTTTCACGATGCCGCTTTCGACGAGTAGTTCAAGCCAGAATACAGTTTCGTCGGCCTCTTCAACCACGACGCCAAGTTTAGCGATGAACTCGGCTTTGGAGCGAGCAAGACCCACAGCCCGGTAATTTGCGGCCATGCCAGTTGCCGACCGCAGAATTTGGTTATTAATCACACTTGCCTCCCGGGTCTTCGGCAAGGCCTGCGACATGCGAATCACTCGCAGTGCAAAACCTTTTGTCCGCTTTCTCAGTTCTTGATGCTTATCCAGACTCATTTATTCCCATTTGGTCCAACGAGGCTTCGATAAGAAGTTTCCCCGGTTTTCCGATGACCCGATGATCCGATGACCCGATGACGGCGGTCACCCGATCTGGAGGTTTTCCCGCAAAATTCCGATGTCTTTGTCACCACGACCGGAAATATTCACGATCACCACATCCGATTTCTTCATCTTGGGCGCGCGCTTGATGCACTCCGCCACGGCGTGTGCGGACTCCAGCGCCGGAATGATTCCTTCCAGGCGGGAAAGCATGGTCAAGGCATGAAGCGCTTCCCGGTCGGTGGCAGCCGTATATTCGGCGCGCTTGGAATCCAACAGCGCCGCGTGTTCCGGGCCGAGCATGGGGTAATCCAACCCCGCGGAAATGGAATGCGTCAGCGCAATCTGGCCCTGGCGGTCCTGCAGGACGTAAGAATAGGCGCCTTGCAGCACGCCGGGCGAGCCTCCCCAGGAACGCGCGGCGTGTTCGCCGAGTTCGTGTCCCCGGCCGCCCGCTTCCACACCAATCAGCTTGACCCGTTTGTCTGTGAGAAATTGATGGAAGATTCCAATCGCGTTCGAGCCACCGCCCACGCAGGCGATGATCGCGGCAGGCAGCTTGCCCTCCGCTTTCAATATCTGCGCCCGCGCTTCGCGGCCAATGACCGAATGGAAATCACGCACCACGGTTGGATAAGGATGCGGGCCCAGCACGCTGCCCAGAATATAGTGCGTGGTGCGAACATTCGTGACCCAGTCGCGCATGCCTTCATTGATGGCATCTTTCAGGGTGCGCGAGCCGGAATCCACGCCGCGCACTTCCGCGCCCAGAAGCTTCATGCGGAAGACATTCAGTTCCTGGCGACGCATGTCCTCGGTGCCCATGTAGACCACGCATTCGAATCCCAGAAGCGCGCACACCGTTGCGGTGGCCACACCGTGCTGGCCTGCGCCGGTCTCCGCAATGATGCGGCGCTTGCCTATGCGCTGCGCCAGAAGCGCCTGGCCCAGACAGTTGTTGATCTTGTGCGCGCCGGTGTGCAGCAGGTCTTCCCGCTTCAGATAAATTTTTGCTCCGCCCAGCTCTTTGGTGAGACGGCGCGCGTGAAACAGCGATGTGGGACGCCCGGCGTATTCCTTGAGCAGGCGCTCGAACTCAGCGCGGAATCTCTTGTCCCGGCGCGCCTTTTCATACTCGCGCTCCAGTTCTTCCAGGGCGGCCATGAGCGTTTCCGGGACGTAGCGCCCGCCGTACGCGCCAAAACGGCCGGCAACGGGCTGGATTTTCTTTGCTGCGCTCGCACTCATGTTTGTTCCGCCTTTCGCACCGCCGCAACAAACGATTTCAACTTGGCATGGTCCTTGCGGCCGGGTTCGGATTCCACACCGGTCACCGCATCCACCCCCCATGGCGAAAAAGCCGCCACGGCCTGGCCCACGTTGTCCGGCTTCAGCCCGCCGGCAATGATGAAGCGCGAACGCAATCCGTTGAGCTTGGGCCGGACACTTACCCAGTCAAAAGCCTTGCCGCTGCCCGAGCCTGAGTCCAGCAGGATGGAGTCGGCGCATTCGTGCGTACCGCAGAATTCGCCGAGCTGGTGGTCAAAATTGTGGCTGACAAGAATTGTCTTGATAACTTCGACATGGTCGCGCAACGCGAAAATGAGGGTAGGTGTTTCGTCGCCATGCAGCTGTACCGCGGTTAGTCCCACCTGGTCCACGATGGCCAGTATTCTCTCGGCCGATTCGTTGACGAACACGCCTACTCTCTCAATGCTGTCCGGCAACTCGCGGACGATGGCGCTGGCCTGCTCGGGCGTGACGCGGCGGCGGCTGGGCGCGAAGATGAATCCCAGAGCGTCGGCTTCCGCTTCCGCCGCAGCCAGTGCGTCGGCAAGAGAAGTGGTCCCGCAAAATTTGATCCATGTCCGCATAAGTTGTTCTGGAATGCGCCCGCAAACTACTGGACTGTTCCGCGCCAATGGGCGGAAGTAGATGCGTACGGAGGACAAGGTCCGGCTTCCTGTAAAAGTTGCTGCAGCTTGAGTCCTGGATCTTCGGCGCGCATCAGGGTCTCACCAATCAGGAATGCCTGATATCCCGAAGCGTGCAATTCCTTGATGTCCGCGCCGCTGTCTATTCCGCTCTCCGCCACGCGCAGGATGTGGTTGGGAATTCTCGGCGCGAGGTCAAGGGCGGTTTCCAGATTGACCTGGAAAGTCTTGAGGTCGCGGCTGTTGACTCCAATAATGTCCGCTCCTCCATCCAGGGCACGCTTCAGTTCGACGTCATCATGCACTTCACAGAGTACATCCAGGTCGAGCTCTCGCGCGCGGGCCAGCAACCGGACAAAGTCTTCGTCAGACAAAGCAGCAAGTATCAGCAGTATGGCGTCGGCTTGATAGGCCTTGGCTTCCAGGACCTGGAACTCATCCACAATAAAGTCCTTGCGAAGGCACGGAAGAGTAGTGGCAACGGAAGCCGACAGCAGGTTGTCCAGGGACCCCTCAAAGAACTGCTCCTCCGTCAAAATGGAAAGGGCGGACGCGCCGCCTTTAGCCAGCTGGTCGGCCAGGGGCGACACCTGAAACGATTTGCGAATCACGCCCCTGGAAGGGGACGCTTTCTTGAGCTCCGCAATGATCGCCGGCCCGAGCTGCGCCATGGCCACCAGGCGCTTGCGAAACCCGCGCACGGAGTGGCTGGCGGCCATCTCCTGCAGCAGACGCATGTCGGCACGGTACTTGGCCCGCGCAACGCGCCGGCTCGTGGCAGCAAGAATGTCATCCAGGGCGGGCATAACGTATGGAAGACATCAAGTATAAGTGATCTGCTGGCAAAACAGAAATCAAGGTTACGGATACCTGCGATGCGGCCCGGACTACGTCTCGCGCCGAACGATCAGGCGGCTGGCACGCCGCGGGGCTTTACGTTCTTGCGGATGAAAGCGACAATATCGTCCATCGGCGTACCGGGGTTAAAAATGCCTGCCACGCCCGCCTTCTTGAGCGCTGCAAAGTCCTGCTCCGGAATAATGCCGCCGACCAGAAGGATCACGTCGTCCATCTTGTGCTGGCGGAGAAGGTCGGTGACCCGGGGAACAATGGCGTTGTGGGCGCCGGAAAGAATCGAAAGCCCGATCACGTCCACGTCTTCCTGCAAAGACGAATTCACAATCATCTCCGGGGTCTGCCGCAGGCCGGTATAGATGACTTCCATACCGGCGTCGCGCAACGCGCGAGCGATGACTTTGGCGCCGCGATCATGGCCGTCCAGGCCGGGTTTGGCCACAAGTACGCGGATTTTGCGTTCGGTGGGCACTTGTGGAAATTCTATCAGTTTCTCTTGAAATCCCGAGCGGAGCGATGGATCCCTATCGTTCAGGAAAAGCTTGGCCGCGAATTTACGCGAATGAACACGAATCTGATTTTTGCGGGTTTGATTCGCGTTTATTCGCGCGAATTCGCGGCTAAGTTTTTCGTGGCTTCTTCGGTGCCCCAGCCACCGGCAGCTCCAAGCTCCGCCACAAATACCAAGAAGCCACACTGCAGTAGGGATGCCAATTCTTGGCGATTTTTTCAATTTGTTTGGGCTTAGGCATTGCGCGTTTTCCGTAAGCGCGCTTAATGGCGGACTGTATGCCCAGATCGCCGGTAGGAAGCACGTCGTGGCGCCGCAAAGCAAACATCAGAAACATGTGCGCGGTCCATACGCCAATGCCTTTGATGTCAGTCAGCACGGCGATGACTTCGTCGTCTGGCATGGCATGAAGCTGCTCGAAATTCAACTTGCCTTCCAGCGCATGGCCGGCCAGATCGCGAATGTAGCCGATCTTCTGCTTGGACAATCCACAGCGGCGCATTTCGCCAACCGTCAAGCCCTGGATGGCCTCCGGTGTAGCCGCGCCACCGGCCGCGGCTTCAAAACGCCCATAGATCGTACTCGCGGCTTTGGTGCTTAACTGCTGGAAGACAATCGCACGGACCAGTGTCTCAAAGGCCGGCTCGCGATAAGTGATCTTGTATGCGCCGACGCGGGTGATGATTGAGGCCAGGACCGGGTCGGATTTTTGCAGATGAGTCAGGGCTTTTTTCATAGGAGACTGATTTTAGAGCAGGGGCGGGGTCAGTGGCACAAACTGGATGAAGCGGACCAAAAAAGCCAGCGTAGAGACGTGGCACGGCCACGTCTCCCTAGGGGCGCTCACGAGAGCATTTGCGGCTGCAGCGGGCGACAGAATTCTGATCGCCGAACGTCTTCGAAGCGGGAAGCATTGTCAATGGTATTACCAGTGAGACGTGGCGGTGCCACGTCTCTACGTCCAGGTCTTCGTTTACCCAAACACTTTCCACGCCATTCCTAGGTGATGCTGGTCTCGGTGTATATTCCGTACACTTCCCGCAGCGCATCACAAATCTCTCCGACGGTGGCGTAGGCGCGGACGCAATCAATGATGTAGGGCATGGTGTTGGCGTCGCTGATGTGGCCGTCAGACCGGACGACCGGCTCTTGGGCAGCGGCATGTTTCAAAGCGTCGAGCCTGCGCCGCAGTTCCTGATTGTCGCGGCGGGCGCGCAACGCTTGCAGCTTCCTGGTTTGGCTCTGCGCCACGGATTCGTCAATGTAGAGCGTTTCCGGCTGCTTTTCCTCTATGACAAAGTCGTTTACGCCGACGACGATTTTTTCCTTGGCTTCCACCGCCCGCTGAAACTGGTAGGATGCTTCGGCAACTTCCTTCTGTGGATAGCCAAGTTCAATGGCTTTGACCATGCCGCCCAGAGCGTCGAGTCGGTCAAAGTAATCGAAAGCGCCTTGTTCCATGTCCAGCGTCAACTTTTCGACAAAGTAGGATCCGGCCAGCGGATCGACCGTATTGGCCACGCCGGATTCGTAGGCAATGATCTGTTGCGTGCGTAGGGCAATGCGCGCGGCTTCGGCCGTGGGCAGGGCCAGGGCTTCGTCGTAGGAGTCGGTATGCAGAGATTGTGTTCCGCCCAGCACCGCAGCCAGGGCCTGTATGGCCACGCGGGCAATGTTGTTCCGCGGCTGCTGCGCGGTCAGGGACACGCCGGCGGTCTGCGTGTGGAAACGCATCAGACGCGTGCGGTCGTTTTTGGCGCTGAACCGGTCTTTCATCAACCGGTACCAGATCTTGCGCGCCGCGCGGAATTTGGCGATCTCCTCAAAGAAATCATTGTGCGAATTGAAAAAGAAGCTGAGGCGCGGGCCGAAGTCGTCCACGTCCAGTCCCCGGCGTCGCGCCCATTCAACGTACTCCACGCCGTCATAGATGGTGAACGCCAGCTCTTGCAGCGCGGTGGAGCCGGCTTCGCGAATGTGGTAACCGCTGATCGAAATGGAATTGAACTTCGGCGTGAACTTTGATCCAAACTCAAAAGTATCAATCACCAGCCGCATGGAAGACGCGGGCGGGTAAATGTATTCCTTTTGCGCGATGTACTCTTTGAGAATGTCGTTCTGGAGCGTGCCGGAAACTTTCTTCCAGTCAGCTCCCTGCTTTTCCGCGACCACCAGGTACATGGCCCAGAGCACCGACGCCGGAGAATTGATGGTCATGGAAACCGTGGTCTTCTCCAGATCAATGCCGCTGAACAGGATTTCCATGTCTTCGAGCGAATCAATGGCCACGCCGCACTTGCCGACTTCACCTTCGCTCGCCGCGTGGTCGGAGTCATAGCCCATCAGCGTGGGAAGATCAAATGCAACCGAAAGCCCACCGCCTCCGCTGGCCAGCAGATACTTGTAACGCTCGTTGGTTTCCTCCGGCGACGCAAAGCCGGAGAACTGGCGCATGGTCCAGAGCCGGCCGCGATAACCGCTCGCGTGGACCCCGCGCCTATACGGCGGCTGGCCGGGATATCCAAGATACTGGTCGTAGTTCCAGTCTTCCGGCAAATCAGCCTGAGTATAAAGACGCCGGATGGGAACGCCGCTAATCGTGGTAAAGCGGGCATTGCCGTGCTCATCCACGTTCACGCCTGTGGCCGCGCCCACCGGTTTTTCCGGGGCCTTCTCTAGAGTTGGGGCCAACGTGGATTCCGCCCAGAGTTTTTCAGATGCGAATGGATGTCGGCTTTCAAAAACGTCAGCTACAGGACTTTCCGCAACAGGGATGGGCTGTTTGGTTCGTTGGATTTGATCCGCCATAAGGCAATCTTAACTCATCATAGAAGATGCGGTAGGACGTAGACAGGCAAAAAGCGCGCGTCACTGGAGCGCGGGCCGCAAATGAGAATCGTAATTCCTAGCGTGTCAGTTACTTTTTTTCAGCACGGCCATGTTCTTTTCGTCCGAATTGATCTGATAGAAGAATTTGTTCAGGTCAAGAATTCTTTCCGCGGGCACCGAAGTTGATTTGATCCTGTATTCCCGGCTGTATTTCAACTGGCCGCTGGAGTCTTCGAACTTACTGTTGTAGTCGCCAAAAGCGAAGGTCACTTTGGCAGGATCGGGCAGTTCATCAACCTTGTAGCCGTCCGGCAGAACGAAATCAAAGGTATCTGTCTGCAGAGTAGGCGCGTCAAATTCATAGGAATAGTGGCGCGGCTTGCTCATGTCCAAAGCGCCCAACTTGTCCCCCAGCACGCGCGGACGAACGAGCAACAGCGGTCCGGCGTTCTTGGCGTAATGCGACGCTGTGAACTTGTAACGAATGATCAGATCTTTGTCTATGTCGTCCAGGTTGTCGGCATCCACGCTATCGAGTTGGAAGTTCCCCATCATGCGGCCCAGAAAGCGCTCCATTGCCTTTCTGCGGTCGGCGGTGGTCTGGCGCGCATAGAGATATCGGCCAGCAGTCGCCTGGCTTCCGGTGCGAACCTCCAGGACCTCGCCCTTCATAGAACCGTCCGGCAACAGAGTAAGTTTCGCGGTCCGGGTGAGTCGGTTCAACTCTGGCTTGGTGAGAGGCAAGTGGATCAGTTCGCCGCCCATTTCGGTGACCAGCAGACCATAATTGTCCTGTTCGTACGAAGGGATCTGCCCAAACGGCACCATGGTGGACGTGGGATCGAAAATGAGCAGATGTCCCAGTTGTGGATGCTCGTACAATGCTGGCATCGGCTCGTTGAAACTGGCTGGCAACTGAATGGCCAGAATGACGTGGTTAAATCCGTTGGTTGGAGGCGTTTTCTCGGTGTAGATTCCGCGGTCTGTATGGACCGGCACGTAATACGATTTCACACCGATCTGTGCCAGCATGGAACTGAGCACCGTGGCTTTGTCTTTACAATCGCCATAACGATTGCTGAAAACCTGGCTGGCCGGATGCGGTTGGTAGCCGCCGATTCCAATCTCGATGGCGGCGTAACGCACGTCGCGCTGGGCAAAGCGCGCCAATGCCTTGATCCTGTCCAGCAGAGGGACTGTGGCCGGCGCCAATTCCTGGACTTTCTGCTGCAAAGCGGGTGAGGGATCACGCGCGCCGGCCGTCAACTGCGAATACCACGCCGCGAAATCGCCCCAATTGGAGTAGGTCCGGCCTTTCGTCTTCTCCGAGAAGTACGTCACAATGAGCTGTCCTTCAACGGCGCGCGCGTGCGGCATCTCAACTTCATCCTCGACGCGCGGAATGTCCGACAGCTCCCACGTATAGGTGCTGCCCTGGATTTGCGGGGCCACTTCCGCGTGATGAAGCCAGGCAGCGCGGAATTCCCAATTGGCAGGCATGTGCAGAATGAACCGGGCCCGCTCTACCGGTAGCGATCTCTGGAAGTACCACTGGTCTTCAAAGGTGTAGGGATGGCGTTTCTGTTCCCATTCCACCCCAACCACGGTACCAATATCCACGCCAGGGATGCGCATTGCCTTGAACTTTGCATCGGAGTAAATCTCATATCCTTCACCACCGCCGACTTCCACGATGTCATCTTTCTTCGCCTCATATTCCTGGCCTTTGGCGCTGATACTCCAACCCTTAAAATAGTTCAGCTTCGTTTCTTCGTCGAAAGGTACCGCTTGAAAAGCAGTTTCCCGGCCTTCCGGGCGGAGCACTCTGATCACACGGCGTTCGCGAGTAATGGTCTCTCCACTGTCTTTGACTGTGGTCTCCGATTCACTCAGCAAGATCACGGCATTCACATCGTTGGCATATGTTTTGGGCGGCTGCTGGGCCAAGGGACGCAGCCAGTCCGGGACACCTGCCCGCGCGCTCGCGGGAGCCAGTACCACTAGAAGCAGAAAAACGAACGCGTTAGTTGCCTTTTTGCGCATTGACATTGCCTCCCGACCGTAAAACTGCCTGCTGCTCATCGCCCGCCTGGACTTTGCCGAAGAAATCCTTGATCTGTGAATACTCCTGTACGGGAAGGAATATCCCATTGAAAAGCAGAGTGCGTTGCGTTATCAACTGGGAGTTTTCCACCCTGGTTACGCTCTGGTATCGAGCATAAGGCAGGCTGGCGTCCTGCACAGGAGGCACGCCTTCCAGGGAATATCCAGCTGGTAGTTTGACAGACACCTTGTCAAGTTCCGAAAAGGCGTAGGGAAAATAGACTGGATACTTCCGTTCGGGGTGCTTGAATGCGTCTTTTTGCCGGGATTGAAAAAAACAGGAAGGCAAGAGCAGCCTCTTCCCTGCCAAGGAAGCGTACGACGGCACACTTACGGTGAAATGCGCGACCAACGGGTCGTTGGTGGCTTCCCAGCCTTGCGCGTCAATCAACTTTACGAAAGCGCCATTCGGCACCCAGCCCTTCATCTCATTTTCCAGGTCTTTCGTGCGACCGGTTGCGTCCGTGTTGATGGCATCAAGCCGGTGCTCCAAAGCCTCGCTGCCCTTGTATTGCACGGTGACCGTGCCCTGCACGGAGCCATCTTCGGCCAGCATCATGTCCGCGGTCCTGGAGGTGACCGCTTGCTGATGGCTGGCCGACGGCAGCTGAACAAAAGTTCCGCCATCCTTGCCCGGCTTGAGCGCGGCAGTTGCAGTTCGGAACCACCGGATTTCGCCGTAGGGACAGAATTTGGTGCCGGGATCCAGATAGACGTCCTTACCATTCAACTGGACTACAGCAACCATGGAATCGAGCTGCCCGCGGTCCATTAAATTCTTATTGAAAAACCTCTCCTGGCGGCTGGAAACATAAAACACGGACGCATCCATTCCCGCAGCTCGCGCCATCGCAGTCAGCAACAGCGTGATGTCGTCGCGGTCTCCGTATCCGCGTTTGAGTACGTCACCCACGTTCTCATTCGGCTTGATCTGCTCTTTCTTCCTTTCTTCTTCGGAACGCTCCCGTTCGTAGGTGGTGTTCCTGATTTCCTGGGAGCGGGCGTATAGTTTGCGCAACTTCTTTTCCGGATCCGTCTCCGTCCCAATGGCCGCGACCGCCGCATCCCGAACTTCCCCGTGGTTCCCGATAAAGCGGTTCACAGCGTCATTCAGGCGTTTGCCGCGCTCCTGCCAGAATTTTTCAGCCGAAGTCGTCTCGCTGCCGCCATAGAAAAACCGTACCTGCGGTTTGTAATCATCCTCAGGAGGCATATTGCTTTCGGGCTGAAAGGCGGGAACGTTTTCCATTGTCAGTTCCACGGTATGGTTCTTGATCGTCGGCTTCTTGTCCAAATTGCGGCTCAGAAAGGACACATTGGTGCCGCCGCTTACACCTTCCAGCGGCACTTCCGAAGCCTTAAAAACGAGATGTTCACGGACCGTGAACAGCCCGTGCTGAATCGTCCAGGAATTAATGGTAGAGAGGTAGCCTTCTTCGCCGCGCAGCTTGTACTTGTATTCGATGATGCTGCCTGGGGTCACATCCGGAAAAGTAAACGTCTTGGCCTGAAACTTGAAGCCATGCCCTTTCAGCACCGTCTTTTCAAATGGCTTGCCGGTAAACTCGACAATGCTGCCATCCGGATGGATGGTACGGGCCTTTAGATCGCTGATTCTCGGCATGCTGAAAGGCGGAATGATTTCGACATCAGCCGGGCCTCCTGGCTGCCGGCCTTTCTCTGTGAGTATCTTGATGCGGTGATAGTAGAACTCCGAATGGTCATTATCATTAATGTAGTCCGCGTAGTACATCTGGATGGCATCTGCTCCCGGATCGCCGGGCACTTCTTTTACTTGCAGGTCCTGCGGCGTGATAGGCAGCCAGTCCTCTTTTTGCCCCAACACTGAAGCTGACGACCCTAGACAAAACAGCCAGACTAGCCACGAAAGCTTGAGCATGAGCGAACCCCTATTAGAGTTTGTAGTACCGCCGGAGGAAAGTGTTCCCACCTGTATACACTAAAAGGATACTGGACGCCAGCAAGGGTTTCATTTTGTGGCGCAGTACAGCGAAGTCGCGTTCTGCGCTTACCGCGGCGCGCTGCGCGCTTTGCCCTCCCGCAAGACGATTTGTTCTTCATCTGCGGCTCCCAGCTTATCGAAGAATTGTTTGAGATCGCGGTAGTTCTCGACAGGAAAGTAGACGGAATTCACTACGAGGGCACGAGTTACGTTGACATGGCCCACCTGGGACGCTCTGGTGGTGACAAAGCGGGTTGAAGCGAGTTTCACGTCCTGGCCAGCGGGAAGTGTTTCCACGGAGAACCCATCCGGCGCCTGGATGTCGACTTTGTCTATTTCCTCAAACGTATAAGGAAAGTAGATAGGGTACTTTCTTTCCGCGTGTTCAAACGCAGTTCTTTCTCTCATCTGAAACACCGTGGCCGGAACAAGCAGACGTTTTCCACTCTTTCGCGCAAGACCAGGAAGCTCAAAAGTGAAGTGGGCAAGCAGGGGCCCCTCTGAGAGCTCCCATCCCTCTGCGCTCTGCAACTTCACGCTTCCCGGTTGGGTGCGCCAATCGCCCAGGGCTTCCCCGAGGGCGCTGAGCCGTCCGGCGTTGTCCTTTTGCAGGGCATCCAGGCGTAGTTGCAGGGCCGTCATGCCTTCAAGTTCAAGCGCGATTTCGCCTTGCAGAGAACCGTCGCTTCCGAGGACGGCCGTCACCGAGCGGCGGCTGACTGTCTTGTCGGCACTTGCGGTGGGAACCGCGACAAATGTGCCGCCATTCTGAGCGAGTTTGAGAGCAGGGACCGAAGAGTGTGTCCAGTACACCAGCCCAAACGGGCAGAATCGGGTTCCGGGATCAAGAAATATTTCGGCGCCATTGAGTTTCACGACGACGAGTCCCGTTTCAAGTTGCTCCGCTGACAGAAAATTTCGATCAAAAACGTGGTCCTTGCGGCTGGAAGCGCGCAGCAGATCAGCGTCAAATCCGGCGGCACGCGCCAGCGCGACAAAGAAAAGAGCGATGTCGTATGCGGTACCGTAGCCGCGGTCCAGAACATCTAGTGCGCTTCTGTTGGCTTTCAGGTCCTCGGCCTTGTCCTCTTCGCGCGTGCGGACGCGTTCAAAACTCAGGTTTCTTAGCTGTTGCGCGCGCGCGTAGAGCTTCCTGAGTTTCTGCTCCGAACCTTTTTCTTCACCCACGGCTTCCGCGGCCGCATTCCTGATCTGCTGATGATTACCGATGAAACGTTCCGCTTCCGCGAACCAGTCGCGGCCGTGTTCCCGCCAGAAAGATTCAGGAGAATCAATCTCGCGGCCTCCGTAGAAAAACCGCACGCGCGGCCGGAAGTTATCCTGCGGAGGCATGGAGTCCTCAGGCGCAAACGCAGGCACGCGAGCGGCTTCAAGTTCCACAACCGCTCCGGTCTGCTTGGGTTTCACGCCCTCGGGCAGGTTGGAATAGACATAGGACAGCTGTGCCTCATCTTCAAAATGTTTTGTGCCGTTGAGCGGGCCGGTGAACGGCCGGATCGAAAACACTTCCCGGACGGTGTACAAGTCATGCTGAAGGTCCCAGGTCTTGCCCACGATGTAAGTGTCCCACGTATAGCGGTACTTGTACTCAATGATGCAGCCTGGAGTCGCCTCGGGCAGCGTGAAGGTCTCAATCACGGCCTTGGCGTCAGGGGTCTGGCTGGCGATCTTCTCAAATGGTTTGCCGGAGAACTCCGTAATGCGGCCATCAGGATGAACGATACGCGCCCTGAGGTCCATAAAGTGCGCGTAGGGCGGCAGCGGGATGGCCACGTCAGCATACTGCTGGCCCTTGTCGTTCAGAATCTTTATCCGCCGGTAAATGAACTGGTATTGCCGGCTGTCATCCCGCGCGTCGGCATAGTAAAGCTGGATCGCAGGAGCCCCAGGGTCTCCTGGCACATCTTTTACCTGCCAGTCTTGCGCCGTGACGGGCAGCCAGTCTTCCCGTTGTCCAAAGCACCAGAACGACTGCAAACAGACAAAGACAGCGACCCAACGGAGCCAGCGCATCATCTCGTTCCCGAAATTCCTGCGCCGATGAAGCGTGTTGGGCAGGAAGTTACTGCAAGAGAGTATATACACGAAGGCAAAGAGAAGAATCTGAAACTGCAGGATCGACGTCGAACTCTTATCGCTTGTGCTCCCCGGAAGCGGAGGACAGCACGGCCTGGCTTTCGTCTCCTTTCTGGACGATATCGAAAAACTCTTTCAATTCGAAATATTCCTCAATCTGGATCTGCGGACGGTCCACATGCAATGCGCGCTTGATGGTTAATTGATTTCCCGCGAGCGAGCTCGCAGTTTCGTAACCGGCATAGGCTAGTCCAGCCTTGCGCCGATACGGAGCAACTTCCACCGAGTATCCCTCAGGCAAAGTAATGATCAACTCATCCTGTTCAGAAAAAGGATACGAAAACACGATTGGATATTTGCGCACCGCCGACCGGAACATATTTTTCTGGAACGTGGCAAACAGAAACGACGGCGCCAGCATTCGTTTGCCGGTAACACTGGCAAAACTTGGGACCTCCAGAGTAAAGGTGGCGACCAGCGGTTCGTCCGTCCCGGTCCAGCCTTGCGAATCCTTCAGTTTTGCAACCGTCTGGTTGGGCAGCCATGCCTGGACTTCGTCTTCCAAACTCTTGCGACGTCCTGCTTCGTCCGTGTTGAGCGCCTCCAGCCTGTGTTGGAGCGCGTCTTGTCCCGTGAGTTCGAGCTTCAACTCACCTTTCGCCGAGCCATCGGCGGCCAGGGTAAGCGCCGCGGTACGACGCGTGAGGGAGACTTGTGGCGGCGGTGTCCGGAGGAATGTATCGCCCGTTTTGGCCAATCGCAATGCGGTCGCGGAGGTATGCATCCACGGCACCAGCCCATAGGGACAGTACTTGGTCCCCGGATCGAGCACCACATCCTGGCCATTCACCTTCACCAGAACCGGGCGCGAATCCAACTGCCCCAGCGAGAGGACAATCTTTTGGAAAGACATCTGCTTGCGGTCGGAAACCATGAGCGGATACGCTTCAAAGCCCGCTGCCCGCGCCAGGGCCACAAAGAACCAGCCAATTTCCGCCGAGGTGCCATATCCGTGCTGCAGCTCTTCCACAACATTGGTATTCTGTTTCAGACCTTCGCGCTTGCTTTCTTCTTCAGTACGCGGCCGTTCGAAGGATAGGTTTCTTATTTGCTGGGTGCGGGCATATAACTTACGCAACTTCTTTTCCGGGTCAGTTTCGCCGCGCGTGAGTTCAGCGGCCAGACTGCGTATTTCGCCGGAATTGCCAATGAATTTTTCCAGGTATTCCGTAATCTGTTTCCGCCATTCCAGCCAGAATTGGTCAGGTGAAACACTTTCCCGTCCCCCGTAGAAGAACGCAACGAGGGGCTTGAAGTCGTCTTCTGGAGGCATGTACTCTTCGCCCTGGAACGCCGGAACATTCTCCAACTCCAATTCCATCAGGTTGCCTTGCTTTTTCTCCGGGACCTTGGCATTGGTCCAGTTCAGGTACGCATAGGAAACCCGCGACTTGTGGGAGACCATACCCCGTTCCAAGGGGGCGTAAACCAGCCCCTGAAACGGGTGGAACCGCAGGTGCTCCTTCACCGTAAACAACTCGCTTTGAACAGGCCAGGTTGAAATCGTATCCACCCAGCCGCTGCGCAACGCCACCGTATAGCGGTACTCCAGAATGCTGCCCACGGTCACTTCCGGAAACGCGAAAGTTTTGGCTACTCGCTTGACGCCCCTTGTCTTGAACAATGTCTTCTCGAATGGCTTGCCCTGGAACTCGACGATGGTTCCATCAGGATGCAGCGTACGACCAGCCAACTGTTTCAGCGATTCCTCAGGAGCGATCTCAATCTCAACGTCGGCGTATTTTCTCCCGCCGTCGGTAAGCACCTTGATCCGCCTATAGATGAAAAGAAATCTTCCATCGTCGTCCTTGTAGTAGCTGAAATAGAGCTGGATGGCCGGCGCGCCGGAAGTGAATGGCACCTCCTTCACCTGCCAGTCTTGCGGAGTCACGGGAAGCCACGCTTGTTCCGGCTTAAAGTCGCCCTTTTTGTCGTCAGACAGTGCAAAAGCAGCAGCGATACAACAGAAGCAGAAGACAATCAGCAGAAGGCGGCGCATTTTCTTCCTCGTTCGAAACCGAATCTCGTTATCTTGCGGTGGATCGGCAGATATATAGCACAAAACGGGCGTCTAGCGCTTCCTGGACCGCTCCCAGGCCTTGGCATATTTCCAACTCACGTACGAAGCGTGTGTCAGATGCACCAGCAGGCCTTCTCGGCCGTCAAGGAAACCCAGCCGGAAGAAATAGCCATAGACAAAACGGATCATGGGCCGCAGCAGAATATCAATGATACTGAAGCTGGCTTTTCGTTCCGCAACCACCATTTCTGCGCCCAGCGAAGAGTAACGGTTGGCATGTTCCACGAAGCTCTCCAGCGTGGGGTAGGCATGATGGATAAGATCGCCGGCCAGCAATCCGGTTGCGCCAGTCATTTTCATGTCCTCATGCACGGCGCGCAGTTCGAACTGGGCGGCGCCACGCCGGACCAGCCTCAGTTTGCGGTCGGGATAGTATCCGCTTCGCCTGATCCAGCGATTGAGGTACAGGTTTCTCCGCGCCATCCTGTAGCCGGCAAATTGGGGCGTAACTTGTCCGGACTTGAGCAGATCCTGGATGCTGGCCGCCAGCGCCGGACTGACTTCTTCGTCGGCATCGAGGGAAAGAATCCAATCATACCTGGCCTTAGCCAGACAGGAATTCTTCTGCGCCGCAAACCCCTTCCATGGCTCGGCAAAAACTCTCGCGCCGTGGGATTCCGCAATGGCCACAGTGCGGTCCGTGCTGCCGGAATCCACGACGATGATTTCGTCAGCAATGGACTTGACGCTCTCGAGGGTCCGGGCGATATTGGCCTCTTCGTTCAGGGTAATGACGCAGACGGAAAGAGTCATGCCCCGAAGGATACCCGATCAGGAACGGCTTGCAAAAATAAACCCGGCTGGTTGGCCCAGCCGGGCGATGTTTTTTGGAACGGGTCTTAGTGCATCTGCTTGGGAGGCGCTCCGGGCTTCTGTTCCAGGAACGTATTGCGGCCCAGGCCGGGCACGTTCGGTTGCGTCGTGATGATGCCCGAAAGCGCCTCGTCCAGCTTGATGTTGTTGTGGTCCAGCGTCAGCCCTGTGTCGCGGTCCAGGAGTACACGTTGTTTGGCGTAGGCGATTTCCGCGGACACCACATTCTCCTCGGCCGTCGCCAAAGCGGATTGGTCGGACAATACATTGAAATAAGTCGAAGCACCCAGGGCGTACTTTTTCTGTTCGGCATCCAGCGTCTGGGCAGCCAGTTGCATGGCTTCACGCGCGGCAGCCACACGGGCCCGGTCCTGCTCCAGAGCAAACTGGTCGTTGCGGACAACGATGGCCACCCCGCCTTCGAATTGCTTGATGCTCAGCTCCGCCTGCCGGTATTCCAACTGAGAGCGTATCTGCGTGGCCTGTGCCGCGCGGTTTCGAATCGGAATATCAATCGAAATGGCCACGCCCTTGTCCGGCGCCGTGGAGTTAAACAAATTTCCGAATCCATGGCTGAAACCGGTCGGCGGGGCCCCGGGCGAACATCCTCGCGGCAAATTCCCGTTGATCGGATCGATCACCGCGCACGGCAACCGGACATCACCGGCGAGACTAGCGGAGCCGTAGAAACCAATGAGATCCACTGTCGGCAGCAGGGCGTTGTTCGCGCCTTTGATGCTGATCAGGCGGTTCTCCATCTGAATCTTCTGCTGCCTATAGTCAGGACGGTTGGCCAGCGCCGTCTGGATCAGGTCTTCAACCTTCACGGGTGCTTCCTGTTCCGGGACCACGACTGTGTCGGTGGGGACTACCTGGGCTTCCATGAGCAGCGAACCGGGCTTCATGTCGCGAGTGATCGCGTTCTTGATGAAGAGTTGCTGGAGTTCCAGGGTGGTCTGCGCGGTAAGCAGGTTTTGCTCGTCCAGGGCCACCTGGCTCTGGGCGCGCACAATCTCAATCGGCGCAAGCGTGCCAATCTCCACCTGCTTCTTGTTGTCGGAGAGCGTCTTCTGGGACAGGGCCAGCGACTGCTCCTTTACTTTTACGTCTTCGAACGCGGCAACCAGGTCCCAGTAGATGTCCTGGATTTGGGCCACGGTGGAGATGATCTGCTGGCGAAAGCCTTCTTCCGTGATTCTCTTGTCGTTCTTTGCGATGACGATGAAGCGTTGGTTGGGGGCCATCCCGAAGCCCTGCAAGAGATGTTGCCGGACTGAAACACGGAAGGTCTGCTGCAATTGCGGGCTCAAGGTCAGGAAGTTCGTGGCTTGCCGCAGGTTATCGTATGTAACCGTCAGCAGCGTACCAGGAGCAAAACCCTGAGTGTATGTGAAGTTCGCGGTGGTTGTGTTCTGTAACGTGGATGCCGCACCGCCAGTAAGGAAGGTATTACTCGAGGGTACAACCGCATGCTCGAAATTCAGGGCACCCCTCAGGTCAGGGTCGCGGGAATCAAGATTAGGGCCGGCGCCCAGGCTGGACTGGACCACGCCGCTGGCGCCCGCGCCCACACCGGCTGCCCCGGCAGTGGAGCCGCCCACTGCTGTTGCAGCGATGCCGCCTCCGCCAGGAGTGCCCGTCACAAGTCCGCTGGGCGCACCGAAGGTGGAAGATCCGGCTTTTGTCCGCAGGAGGTCGGTGTCCGCGATCGGAAGGTTATAGCGCGCTATCGCGATGTCCAGGTTGTCGGCAAGGGCCAGCGCGACGGCATCGTTCATGGACAACATGATCTTGCCGTTCTGGATCATGCTTTCGAGTTTCGGCAGACTCGTAAGTACTGCCGCCGGTGCAAGCTGAGGACGGTAGGGCGCCAGGGGGTTGGGGAAATACCCCACGCCCTTCTCGCCATTCAGCGGTTTGTCCGAAGACGACGCTTTTGGCTCCGGCGCACTCGGCAATGGAGCCGGTGTTTGTGATTGTGTTCCGCTCTGCGCAGCGGTGCTGGCCCCCGGGTCGGAGGGAGCGGAAACCGGCTGGAGTTGTGCGCCCGCCTGCTGCCCCATCATGGAAAGTGACAAGCAAACTGCGAATATAGTCGTGCGATGCAAACCTCTAAGCAATAGAGCTACAGACATTCTTCATCTCCCAGGCTGTGTGAGTGCTGCTGTTCTGACTTGAAAAACCCTCTTTTCGTCACCTCATAATACGAGGCTATCGCATTTGTGGTTCCGAAAAGACAAACAAATTGGTGTGCGCAGGTGGAAAGTCGATAGTATATCGGCTTCAGACGGGTTTCGCCGTTAAAAAGTGTCAGGACGCCGATTTGTCACGCAATTTCAAACTTACGCTCGCGTATGACGGCTACGATTACGCCGGTTGGCAAGTCCAGCCGGACCGTACCACGATTCAAGGCGCTCTGGTGTCCGCTATCGAACAGTTGACCGGGGAAAAGACCCTTCCCCAGGGCTCTGGCCGCACCGATGCCGGCGTGCACGCCGTGGCCCAGGTCGCCAGCCTGGCGCTGGAATCGCCAATCCCAACGGCAAACTTGCGCAAGGCGCTCAATGACTTACTGCCGCCGGCTATTCGCGTGACGGCAGCGGAAGAAGTTCCACCGTCTTTCCATGCGCGGAAATCAGCCAGCGCCAAAACCTATGAGTACCGCATTTATCGTGGCGAATTATGTCCACCTTTCCTCGCGCGTTACGTTCATCACCACCCTTTTCCGTTGGATGAGGAGAAAATGCGTGAAGCCGCCCACATCGTTGAGGGCAAACATGACTTCACTTCGTTTGCCGCGGTTGATCCCGAAAGCGGGAAAGAGGACGCGGATATTAACAACGTGCGCACGATCTTTTCTTCCCGCTGGCAGCGGCGGGACAAAGAGCGTAACCCGGAGCGGAACCATGAACTGGTGTACACCGTTCGGGGCAGCGGCTTTCTGCACCACATGGTACGAAACCTGGTTGGGACTTTTCTTATGATCGGCAAGGGCAATCTCACCGCCAGCGACCTCCGGCACATTCTGGAATTGCGTGATCGCTCCGCCGCTGCGGCCACTGCTCCAGCCAGCGGATTGGTCCTGGTGAGCGTAGAATACGGGGTGAAACAATCACTATGAGTGCTGTCCAGACGCTGATTCCTGTCCACGAAGTGGTAGTCCGTAATCCGGCAACACAGCAGCCGATCGGTTCCGTGCCGGCATGTGCGGCCCCGGAAATCTCAGCCGCAGTGCGGCGCGCCCGCTCTGCCCAGATGCGCTGGTCGGCTACTCCTCTGCGTGAACGATTGAAGGTCATCCAGCGTTTCCAGCACCTTCTGGGAGAGCAGAAAGACGCCGTCGCCGAAGTCATCACGCGTGAAGCGGGCAAGCCAAAAGGAGAAGCGCTGGCCACGGAAGTCCTGGTGGTACTGGACGCAACGCAGTTCCTCCTGAACACCGCGCCCGCTGTACTCCGTCCGGAGCGGGTCCCGCATGCCAGCCTGGCGATGAAGCTGAAGAGCGGATTATTGCTGCGCGAACCGTGGGGCGTGATCGGCATCATCAGTCCCTGGAATTATCCTTTCAGCATTCCATCGGTGGAGACGCTCGGGGCGCTCGTAGCCGGAAATGGTGTTGTCCTGAAGCCTTCGGAGTTTACGCCGTTTTCGTCACTGGAATTGCACAGGCTTTTGCGTGAAGCCGGACTCGATCCGGACCTGCTGCATATCGTCACGGGCGAAGGCGCGACCGGTGCAGCGCTGCTGCAAGCTGACATTAACAAGCTGATCTTCACCGGCAGCGTTGCTACCGGCAAGCAGGTTGCACAAGCCGCAGCGGCGCGCCTGCTGCCTGTGGTGCTCGAGCTCGGCGGCAAGGACCCCATGATCGTGCTCGAAGACGCCGATGTTGAGGTCGCCTCCAGCGCCGCGATCTGGGGCGCTTTCATGAACGCCGGACAGACGTGCCTGTCCGTAGAACGCTGTTACGTGCAGGAAGCCATCTACGGGAAATTCCTGGATTCCTGCGTGGCGAAAACCGCGAGACTGCGGCTGGGCAACGGCTCCGATCCCGCTACCGACGTTGGCCCTCTGATCCATGACCGGCAGCTTTCCATCGTGCGCGACCAAGTGGACGATGCGGTCGCTCGCGGCGCGCGCGTGCTCGCAGGCGGCAAGTCCATGCCGCAACTCGGTCCGAACTTTTTCGCTCCGACAATCCTCGCGGACGTGAACAACTCCATGCGTGTCATGCAGGAGGAAACGTTTGGTCCTGTGCTGCCGGTTTCGACCTTCAAGACCGAAGACCAGGCCGTGGCCGTGGCCAATGACTCCCAATTTGGACTTGCCGCCAGCGTATGGACATCGGACCGTGATCGCGGTGAACGCCTGGCGCGGCGTATTGACGCAGGCACGGTAATGGTCAACGACGTGATCTCCTGTTTCGGCATCAGCGAAGCTCCGCACGGCGGAGTCAAAGCCAGCGGTATCGGGCGCACGCACGGAAAGTTCGGATTGGAAGAAATGGTCTGGCCCAAATACGTGGATTCCGATCGCATGCCGGGAATGAAGAAACTCTGGTGGTACGGTTACGGCCCCGTCTTCGCCGGACAGATGGAAGGGTTTGTTGAACTTCTATTCGCGAAAAAACTAATGAATCGCCTCAAAGGCGGCCTGAAAAGCGCACAATCCTACCTGCGCCGCAAACCTCTTTAAGAGTAAGATTTTCTGGCACGCATCAGGAGCACATCGAGAGTGGATTCCAAGCATTCGCACCTCATCTACGACTGGAACACGGCGCCAAAACCGGGATACGCCGTCGCGCAACCCGTGCTCCTGAACGACGAATCACTGCGCGATGGTCTGCAATCTCCTTCCGTCCAGGACCCATCCATTGACGACAAAATCAAGCTCCTTCATCTGATGGAGGCCCTCGGTATCAACATGGTTGATATCGGCCTGCCTGGCGCCGGCCCGCGAGCGGTCGCGGACGTGGAACGACTGGCCCGCGAGATAGCCTCCTGCAAGCTCAAAATCAAGCCCAATTGCGCCGCGCGCACTCTTGAAAATGACATTCGGCCGGTAGCTGAAATTTCCCAGCGCGTGGGAATGGCGATCGAAGTCGCCGCGTTCCTGGGTTCCAGCCCCATTCGACGCTACACCGAAGACTGGACCACCGATTTCCTTCTGCGCACCACGGAGAAGGCGGTGACCTTCGCCCGCTCGCTCGGGCTGGAAGTCATGTACGTGACTGAAGATACGTCCCGCTGCGATCCGGAGACCGTCAAGCTGCTCTACACCGCCGCGATCAACTGCGGCGCCACGGCCATCGTGGTGTGTGACACGGTCGGACACGCAACGCCCAGCGGCGTCCAGGCACTGATTCATTTTGTAATCGAAGAAGTAGTCAAGCCTTCCGGACAAAACATCCGCCTGGACTGGCATGGACACTCCGATCGCGGACTAGCCGTCGCCAATTCCCTTGCCGCGCTGGCCGCGGGGGCGAACTGCGTCCACGGTACAGCGCTGGGAATCGGCGAACGCGTAGGCAATACCCAGATGGACCAGATGCTGGTCAACCTCAAGCTCATGGGCGCACCGCCATGGAGAGACCAGGACCTGACCAGGCTTAAAGAGTACTGCGTCACTGTCTCCACGGCGACCGGCGTGCCCATACCGCGCAACTATCCGGTGTTTGGCGACGATGCGTTCCGCACGGCCACCGGAGTGCACGCCGCGGCAGTGATTAAGGCCTTCAAGAAAGGCGACATCGAGCTGGCGAACACGGTTTATTCCGGCGTTCCTTCCCATTATTTCGGCCTGGAACAGATCATTGAGATCGGTCCCATGAGCGGAAAGTCCAATGTAGTCTTCTGGCTGGAGCGCCGCGGCATGGTCCCCGGGCCCGATCTTGTGGACCGTATTTTCCAACGGGCCAAGTCCTCCGACCGCTGTCTCACGGAAGAAGAAATTCTTGCCTGTTGCCAGGGCATCTCTGCTACTATGTAGCGCGTTTGGGCGGCCTGCGCCGTCAACGTATTCTGTACCTTTCCAAGGAGACCACATGAAGAAGCTATTCACGTTCCTCTGCGTTCTGGTAGTTGGTGTGAGCATGTCGTTTGCGCAAGCGACCGGCGGCAGCACAGACACTAAGGCTCCCAAGACCGAAAGCGGCAAAAAGGCCACGAAGACCAAGAAGGGCCATAAGGGCGGCAAGAAGGGCAAGAAGAGTAGCGGAGGCAGCACCACCCCGGCCCCGAAATAACTTTCTAGGAATCCGTTTGTGTTTTGCAGCGGCCCTTCTCGGGGCCGCTTTTTTTGCGGAATTTCGCTCTCATCGTCCGGCGTTGTAGTATTCCTTGATAAGCCATGCCCGGTCGAAGTCCACTTACTGAGACCCCAAAACCGGCTGCCCCGCAGCACGAAGTCGCACGCTTGGCCGGGATGCGCCCCGTGCATTCCGCCCTGCTCTACCTGCACAATCAGGAAATGGAGTTGCGCCGCTGGCAGCGCGAATTGGCCGAAGTCCCGGCGCCGCCGTTCGGCGAAGCGCAGCGCAGCAAGTGGCTGCAGAAGCGTTTCACCGGCCTTGGCCTGAAACAGGTACAGACCGATGAACTGGGCAACGTATTTGGATTGCTCCAGAATAGCGAGAGCGAAAGCGGCGCTCCTCTGATCGGCCTGAGCGCCCACCTGGACACGGTTTTCCCGGCCGGAACCAGATTGGAATCCCGTGAAGAGGGCAACAAACTCTATGGTCCCGGAATCAGCGACAACGCCGCCGGCGTGGTGGCCATTCTGGCGATTGCCGCCGCGCTGAAGCACGCGGGAATCCAGACCGCGACCAACGTGGTCTTCATCGGCAACGTCGGCGAAGAGGGCGAAGGCAATCTGCGCGGCATGCGCCATATCTTCTCTGACCTTTCGTGGAGCACGGCAATCCGTTCCCTGCTGGTGATTGATGGCGCCGGCTCGGATTCCTACGTCACGCAGGCGCTGGGCAGCCGGCGCTTCGAAATTACCTTTCGTGGTCCCGGAGGCCATTCCTGGAGTGACTTTGGGATTCCCAATCCCATTGTGCTGCTGGCCCGCACGCTGGCCTGCTTCAGTGACGCCGAGGTCCCAGAATCGCCGCGCACCACCTTCAACATTGGCGTGGTGCAGGGCGGGACCTCCGTCAACTCCATCCCGGAATCCGCCACCGCCCGCGTGGATTTGCGCTCGGTCTCCATGGAAGAGCTGCGGAAACTGGAAGACGCGTTGCGCCGCGCAGCCGCCGCGGTTTGGAACGACCTGCCGCTGCGCCACCGTTCCGGCAAGTCCAGCGAAAGCAGAGTCACGTTGAACATCGAATGCATCGGCGACCGGCCCGCGGCCATGGTCGCGCCGGATTCGCGTATCCTGCAGACGGTGCGCGCGGTCGACGCCCATCTGGGGATCAAGTCCCTGCCCCGTGTTGCTTCCACGGACGCTAATATTCCGCTCTCCCTGGGCAAAGAAGCCACGACCATCGGCGCCGGCGGCGACGGCGGCGGAGCGCATACGCTGCGTGAGTGGTTTGACTGCTCTCAGCGCGACCTGGGACTGAAACGGATACTGCTTGCCCTGTTGGCCCTCTCCGGAGTGAATGAATGAAATTTTCGCTTGTCTTGTGTATGGTGTTGGCGATGGCCAACGCTTCTTCCGCACAGAACCCAGAGATAGCAGCCGACGTAATTTTCATCAACGGAAACATCTATACCGGAGTCCCGGACTTCAGTGCCGACGGCGTCTTGTCCGAGAGGGCAGCGGGGGATCGCATGTGGACCCAGGCCATTGCCGTACAGGCTGGACGCATCCTCTGGACAGGGTTGAATGAAGGCGCCTCGCGTTTCAAGGGTCCTACAACGGAGGTTGTTGACCTTGGCGGACACTACGTCCTGCCCGGATTCAATGACGCACATACTCATCTCGCAAGCGCCGGTCTTGAGAAGTTGAATGTTGACCTGGTCGGCGCCAAGTCCCTTGCAGAGATGAAGCAGCGCATCTCCGCGCACGCCAGGAGCGCGGCTTCCGGCGAATGGCTGCAAGGCGGCGGCTGGGACAGCACGCTTTGGGCCGACCAGACATTGCCCACGCGGCAGGACATGGACGCCGTCACCGGCGACCATCCGGCAATATTCTCTCGCGTGGACGGACACATCTCCGTTGCCAATACGGCCGCGCTGAAAGCCGCGGAAATCTCCGCGCAGACGCCCGACCCGCATGGCGGCAAGATCGACCACGACGCAAACGGCAATCTCACCGGCATACTGCGAGAAACCGCACGGGAGAGCGTGTCGGCAAAAATTCCTCCGCCCACGGTGGCGCAGCGCCGGCGCGCGGCGGAACTTGCTCTCGAAGACGCGGCACGATGGGGCGTGACCTCCGCGCAAGACAACTCGCAATGGGAAGACTTCCTTACCTATGAACAGCTTGAAAAGGAGGGCAAGCTGACTCTGCGCATTTCCGAGTGGCTGCCGTTTGACGCGCCTGTTGAAAAGCTGAAAGAAATGCGTGCGCATCATCCGGCCGACGATCCTATGCTGCATACCGCCATGCTCAAAGGCTTCATGGATGGTTCGCTCGGCTCTCGTACCGCCGCCTTGCTGGCGCCTTACAGCGACGATCCGAAAAACTCCGGTCTGCCACGCTACGAGCCAGACGCTCTCAATAAGAAGACGGCGGAGCGCCTGCAGGCCGGGTTTCAGATCGGATTTCACGCAATTGGGGACCGCGGCAATGACATGGCGCTCGACGCATTTCGTTACGCTCTCCAGACCATCCCCGCGAAGCGCCCCTCCTCTTTTCGTCTGCGCATTGAACACGCGCAGGTGGTTGCGCCGGAAGACTTTCAGCGATACCAGGACCTGAAGGTAATCGCCTCCATGCAGCCCAACCACCTGCTCACAGACATGAACTGGGCGGAATCGCGGCTTGGAGCGGAACGCGCAAAGCATTCCTACGCGTGGAAGGAATTTCTGGACCATGGCGTTGTCCTGGCCTTTGGTACGGACTATCCTGTCGAGCCGATTACTCCTTTTCGCGGCCTGTACGCCGCTCTGACCCGCAAAAACGAAGCCGGAATAAAGGAATACTTCCCCGAACAAAGGATCACGATTCACCAGGCAATTGCGGCGTATACCACAGGATCGGCTTTCGCCCAGTTTGCTGAAAGAGAAAAAGGCCTGCTGGCACCGGGGATGCTGGCCGATTTCGTCGTACTCGATCGCGACATCACAAAAGTAGCTCCATCGGAGATTCTCAGAACCAGGGTATTGCGGACAGTCGTCGGCGGAAAGACTGTCTATGCAGCTAAATAAAAACAACAGGCATTTATGACTAAAGAAAACTTTTTCAAATATCTTTCCGCCAGAAAACAGACGTTCCTCCGCGTGGCGCCGGCCGTTCTGCTGGTCCTGTGCGCGCTTGCGCTGGTCCACTGGAAACGCGGCACGAGCCAGGCTTCCGCGAGTTCCTACCCACACGAAGTCAGCCGGATCACTTTTGCCGCTGCGGGTGACGTGATTCCTCATCAAGCCGTGGTCCAGGCTGCCTCCATTTTGCAAAATCAAGCCGCCGCCGAAGCGGCAAAGAATCCCGCGCTGCAGACGCCTGAAACCCAAACACCTGCAACAACCGCACCAGAAATAAAAGATGCGGCCGCTCCGCCAGCGTCCCCCAACACTCACGCCGGATGGGACGCCCTGCTTGCGCCGGTAGCCGACGTTTTCCGCAATGCTGATTTTGGCTTCGTCAACCTGGAAACTCCTGTCGCGCCCGCGCACTCGCGCGGGACAAAAGCTTTTCAATTCGATGCTCCCATCCTGTTGCTGCAATCGTTGAAGTCCAGCGGTATCAAGATCGTCTCCTTTGCCAACAACCACGTCTTCGACCAAAACCAGGGCGGATTTGCCGAAACCCTGGACCATCTGCGGGAACAAGGGCTCTTGTTCGCCGGATCAGGACCAACGGCGGAAGCGGCCTGGAAGCCGGTCATCGTGGAAAAGAACGGCATCAAGGTCGGCTGGCTTGGAATGACCCGCTGGCTCAACGGGCATCGCAATCCCCAGAGAGCCGGCGAACCCCATGTGGCCTTCGTGCCTTATTCCGGCGGCGGACCTGACGGCCCGGGGTCCAGCGAAGCGGAAGTCCTGGACGCCATTCGCAGCGCGCGCTCCGAGTGCGACTTGCTGCTGGTTTCCATCCACTGGGGCATTGAATACGCCCCGGCTCCGCAACCCAGGGACGTGGAATTCGCGCATAACATGCTGGAAGCCGGCGCCGGTGCGATCATAGGCCATCATCCGCATGTGCTGCAGCCGATTGAAACTTATCTGACCAAAGACCAGCGAAACACAATCATTATCTATTCACTCGGCAACTTTCTTTCCAACCAGGCGCGCAACTATGTTGGTGGACTCATGCCGGACAAGAGCGGCGACCCGCGCGATTCCCTGGTGGTCAGGTTCTCCGTGGTCAAGAGGGACTACGGACCTGCGGGAACGCGCGTTGAACTTGCCGACATGGGAATTCTGCCGGTTTGGGGTGAGAACAATTATCTGCCTTTCAGGAGCGGACATACCAAAACGCCTGCAATCGGCCCCGTTTTCATCGACCGTGAAACTCCGCCGCTGCGGGCGAGATTGGACGAACTGGAGCATCTGGGCCAGCTGACCAATGACCAGAAGCAGGAAGTCATCAAAGTCTCCAGGAAGCTTGAACTGCTGGAACACAGGAGGGAAATCCTGTTGGCACGGACAGGCGACGAATTCCTGATCCCGCCGCTAAAGCAGTAATCGTCAGGCGATTGTCGGCAGTCAAACCCATACCACCGAGGACACGGAGGAACGCAGAGGAAAAGCCGGACAAAAGTCTTTCAACTCCAGTGGCGCAAAGCTGGCTGGGCAAATCTTGGAATCGACAACTGCTTCTTGATTTTGTTCTTCTCTGTGTCCTCTGTGTCCTCCGTGGTTAAGGCTTTTGGGTTGCGAGCGCTTTTCTTTTGCGCTTGTGGGAGTCCAGCAACAGCCACGTCATATACAGCACCACGAAAATGTTGAGCAGGAAAATCGTCCACTTGAACCAGTTTTCGTGGTGCATCAGCGCCCATAACTCCACGGGTAAGTACAAGGAACCGGTCAGCACGGCAAACCATTCGGCCCATTCCTTCTCCAACCAGAGGCCCGCGGCTTCCACAAAACGTACGGCCGCATACACCAGAACAATGGTAATGATGAACGACAGAGTTCCGGCGGTCATCTTTTCCGCTCCGTGCAGTATCTGCTGGTACACCTGCCGTCCGGGACCAATATGCAGGACTGACAACACGCGCGCCGTCATCTTGCTCAGGTCTTTGTGCCCATGCACCAGCATCATCAGCCAGACTCCGCCGACCACGGCCAGCAGCCCTTTGCTGGCTTCAAACACAGCCACGCCGCGCAGCCCAAAATGCTTGATCAGAAAATCTTTTCGTTCATCCATGGATAGAAAGGCTCTCCCCCTCCAAGAGACCAACTTGCTCGCATCGCCGATACCGCGTTACGCCTATTGTAATGAACCGAGGCATAAAACTCCTGGTAATTTAGCGCATGCCCGAATTCCGTGCCACGCGAGTAGGCCGTTCTGAGGAACGAATAGCGCGTACGCGGGGCGATTGGGTGTTTCCAATCCGGTCTGTCAGGGACGTGCCCGGTTGGAGTGCATCCCTGGTTTTACGGCTTTTAGATCTTTTACTGCTGATTTACGGGGATGAACACTGATCCGGCAACTGCTCCCTCTCCTATCAGCGTCATCAGCGTAATCAGTGGTATGGTTTTGGCTTTGTTCGTGCCCTGGCTGAATGCTGATTGCTGCTCTTCTCAGCGGCAAGGTTTTTCTTTTGTTCGTCAAATTCCTCCAGGCACGGATATCATTAGATTTCCGAGCCGGATTCTAAGAGACGAAGACCTATGCCACGACTAACAAACCAGTTCGCCACCGTTCTGATTCCATGTTTGGCTGTTCTATGTCTGACTGGGCTGACACCCGTGGTGGCCCAGGCCCCTCCGCCTGAATTCATCATTTCTGCTGCTCCTTCCGTTGTGACCGTGGCCCAGGGTCAAGTGTCGTCGCTTGCGGTTACTGTCGCCTGCAATACGGCATCTGTGACGGCGGTGGCGGATTGCAATGCTCGCCCGAGATTTGACTTTCACTTTTCTGAACTGCCGGCTGGTGTGATGGCCCAGGTTGCAACCGGACGCGTGGGCGTCAATACGGTCGAGCTGCTGGCCTCGTCCGAGGCAAGCCTGGGATCTTTCCCCATCCAGGTCGCGGTCACGGCCGGTGACACCACCCAGGTGCAAAGTTTTCTCCTGAATGTAAGGCCGGCGCCGGCAGTTTCGCCTCCGCCTGTGCTTAAGCCCGAGGTTGTGTTCCAGCCGGTTCCGGTAGTGCACTGGGAACATCATTTGGCCATTGCCAAGACCGCGGAGGAACTTGACCGTCTGGCCAACGAGTTGGGAAAAGATTCCTGGGAACTGGTCAGCGTAACCACCCGGCAGACGCGTCATACCACGGAGTGGGTGGGTTTCTTCAAGCGGGCAAAACGGTAGCTGACACGGCGCGGATGGGTTGAATGAGGCTGGATCGCATTGAGGAGAACTCGGTGAGAAGCACCTCACTATTCTTGCTCGCCTTGGCCATGGCACTATCAGTGCGGGCACAGACCACTCAAGGTGAGGGGAATGCCGCCGCTGCCGCAGCCTCCGTCGCACTTCAATCCGTCGCACCTCAGGCCGTCGCTCTTCCGTTCAACCAGGGAAACCCGGATGTGAAAGTCTGGGTGAACACAGACTCCGGCGTGTATCACTGTCCAGGCACACGATGGTATGGAGTAACCAGGCACGGCGTATACATGACGCAGGCCGAAGCGCAAAAGAAAGGCTACCGACCGGCGTATGGGACGGTGTGCCGCTGACTTAGTTTCAAACCGTCCCCTTTTCCCTAGAACCGGTCTCATAAATCCTCCGGACAGCTTTTCCGGGTACAGCGGCCTTCCGAGAAACACGCAATTTGGCGGTATTTGAGCATGCGAGTTGCTCGCCCAGAGCCGCTATAGTGACCCGAAAAGCATTTATGAGACCGGTTCTAGCGCGGCCGTGCCCATGTATTGCCAAGGCATCGAACAGCGAGATCGGCCTCAATCTATGGCCGGCGGGCGCTAACGCTGGTTCAGCTTTTGAATTGCCTTGTCGAGGGCCTCTTCCCGAACAGGCCCGTGTCTTTTAGCGGCCTCCAGCACCGTCTCGCCCTTGTTATTGCGAACGGTGAGGTCAGCGCCATGTTCAATGAATAGCGGTATGGCGTCATTATCCACCGTAGTGAAGATCGGCGTTTCACCGTCGTTATTACGGGCATTCACATCTGCACCCAGCTTCAATAACTCCTCTTCCACATCAGTGAGGAAGGTTTCATGTAGCGGTGTATTCCCGTCGTTATCGCGCGCATTCACGTTGGCGCCGGCGTGTGCCAGCAGACGCACACATTCCACACGTGCACCGTCTGCATCCCTATAACGGTACTGTCCTGCGGCGAACATGGCAGTCTTTCCGCTGCGATCCTGCATCTCCAGTTTCGGGTGATAGCGAAGAAGTTCGCTTACCATCCTGGGATTCCCCGACTCCGCGGCATAAATAAGAACACTGCCCGCACCATTTCCCTGCAGCGTCATACTGCCGCTGCTCTCCGTGACGATCACCTCGCTGAGGTCGGCATTCGGATTGGCGCCATAGGCGACCAACGCCCGAACAGCTTCGACATTTCCTGAACGAGCCGCGCCGGCCAGTGCCAGGTCTTTATCACGCTGATCATACTGGCTCGCCGCCGCGTCGAGGAGGACCTGTAACGTCTCCAGATGACCGCTGGCTGCATTGAGCCATCCGACGGCCTCAAAGGGGACAGCCATGTATGGTTTCTCCGGCTTCGGAGCGGGTAGCGGCTCCAGCGGCACGCCAGCTTCCAGCAATTCCCGCACAGTCGCAGCCCTTCCGCGACTGGCGGCGTCTTTCACCATGGCTTGTGCGGCAAAACTCTGGAAGTTGAACCTCTCTGCCTGCAATGCCTGAACCAGTCCGTCGCCGCCGTCGACCCATCGCTGGGTCCGTCCAAACTCGTCAACTTCATCTTCCAGTTCGGTGATGATTGCTGGCATCCCTTCCCACGCGCCGACGTAATCCACCAATTCTTTGCTACGGCCATCGATGGCAATAGAGAGGATGTAGGTAGGGCAATCTGTAACTCCCGCCTGGTAACTGGAGTCCATAGAATAGAAGTCAGCAGAGACAAACTTCTTTGCGAGCTTTCGAACACCATCCGCCTTCACCTTGTCGGTGTGTCTTCCGGAGGCAACTACAAAGCCGCCGCCGTCAAACACAATTCCATCCGTGTTAACTGTAACCGTGTAGGAAGGACAAGTGCCGAAGCATCCGGTCCGCTGAAGCGTAATCTTGACTTTCGAGTTTGGCCGAACAGGGGGTGCGGCCACATGATTCTTTGGCAGTCGTTCCGGCGGGACCAGGTCAATATACTCCTCAATCTCGGCAGTAACTGCTTTCCCATTCTCTTCAAAAGGCATGAATTTCCACTCGCGCACCTCGCCTTGAAGTTGCGGCCAGAGCTTCAGCATTTCGGCGTTCCCACCAGCGTCGGCGCTGACCACCTCACCGGCGGGGGATACGATAAGCGTGAGGTGAAGCTGATTAAAACCCGAGTCTACTCCCGCAAACGGAATGGTGCGACGATGCGGCTTGAGCTCATGGGTGCGGGCAACATCGTAGTCATACGAGGGATATGGCGGTTGCTGCAGGGTTAATGCCCAAACGAAGGTGCTCGACATCATGCACGCGAGGGTAAGAATGGTTTTAATCACATCGAGTAAGAAGGGGCCTTAGGCAGCCTGACTTCATCTGTCCTCCTTGATGAACAAGGAACGAAGGTACTCAAGGAAACTTGCAGTGATTATTTTCCCGTCCGAATCTCTAACGGCACTGCCGATGCCCTGATACCCAACCAACCGCACCGCGGAATCAAGCGATGATGTGGACTGCGACCAACCTGCGGCGGCGATTGAGTTTTACCGGCTCCAGTCACCGGGTGAGAATCAAGGAATGATCGCCGTGTTCCTTTGTGAGTTCTCCGACGTGGGACAAGCGCGAACGATCCCCCGGCATCACTAGGAGCGACTGAGGACGATAACGATTCCCGGGGCTTCTGGGTCTTTAGTTGCCACGGCGTCTTCGGGGGCGGAGACGACGCTAAAGGTTCCGGTGGCGATGAACTCAGTCAAGACGACTCCGATCTTGTACCGGCCGGCTTTGCGCTGACGGGCGAAGAAATGGCCCTCGCTGTCCGAATAGAGGGTCTCCTTGCCGATGTGGATCGCGGCCCCGGAGACGGGAAGGCCGTCCGGGGTCGTGACCTTTCCCTGGATCAGGTACTGCTGGAAGCGGAAATTCTGGGCCTGGGGGACTGCCTCCAGCCCGGCGAGACGATAGTAGGAACTGCTGCCGGCGACGGTGTAAATCATCTTGCCCTGCGGAGTGAATGAGGTTGTGGTGCTGAGATGGACGTTGCCATGCATGTTCAGGTTCAAGTTGATGGAGAGCGCCTGGGTAAAAGGGTGGTCGGGACGGAAGGGGACGTAGTACGTCTGGTAGCTGACGCCGACGGAAAAGCGATTGGCGGCCAGACTTCCGCCAAAAGCGACGTTGGTCTTGCCGGCGGAGTAGGTGGTTACCTGCAGCACGCTGATGCGTGGCGTGAGTTTCTCCTGCGAGGTGAGAGACACCGACTGCAGCGCAGCGCCGATATCGGAAGCGCTGACGAGATAGTTCACGCGAAGATCGAGCCGTCCGAGTGACCGCGCGGCCCACAGCGACGCGCCCCTGCTGGTGCGATTGAGAAGCGCGGAACGGAAGAACGCGGAGCCAATCGAGGTTTCGTCGATTTTCCAGCTGGCGCCGATCCGGTCCACCTGCGCGTGCAACGCGGGTTGTTGTCCTTGCCCGGGGACCACGTAGTTCTGGTGCCCGAAGCTGAAGTTCGTGTTGCTCGTTGGACGAAACACGCCGGTGATGTTGGCGCCGTCGAGTTCCGTCTGGAGCGCGGTCCCGGAGGACAGCGACCGCTGGAAGTTAGCGCCCGCGGCAACATAACCGGCGTTGAGATCGAAGCGGCTACTGGTGAACGAGCCTGCCTGCGCTGTATAGAAATGGCCGCTCCCGATGCCGGCGGCAGAGGAGAGCGTGGTTCCCCGCCAGGGTTTCCATTCGACGCCGCTGATGCTGGTGGTTGTGGCTGAGAAAATATTGCGCGAAAAGAGATGCAGCTTTTTCGTCACCGCCGTATCGGTGAAGAGCATTGCCGTGAGCGGGCCTTTGGAAGTGCCGGCGCGGAACATGGGCGAGACAAAGCCGGTGCCCATCTGTCCCAGGAAGACGTGATAGATGGTGCGCTTCATTTGCGTTTCCACGGTGACGCCGGTGGTGTGCAGCGTGGATTGGGCCCCAAAGAGGTCGATGGGAAGAGTCATGGCTGCGTCGTCATCGCCGAGCTTGAAAGTGTAGTTCGGAAAACGCTCTTTGACGAACGCGCCAAATATAAGATGCCCGTCGGAAAGACCGGCGCCGGACCATGCTTCGTAGTTTTTGCTGCGCACTTCCAGGCCGGCGCCCTCTGCCTGATAACCGGACGAGGCCCCGCCCGTGAACTTGAAGACCTGCGCCGGGGCCCTGGCCTGAGCGTACAGCAGGAATGCCGCGACAGCGACAATCCAGAAAATCAGGGCACGCATGGCTGGTGTTCCCCCGGGTCGGTCACGGGTTCTTCTATCTTGAAGTTCTTGAACTGGAGCCGAAGGGCCGTGGGCACCTGGCTGGCTTTGCAGGGCTCGGTCACGATCCGCGTACTGTGGGGAAAAAGAGGGAAACCGCTGCCTTGGATTGTGCCGCCTTTGCCCGTGAGTTCGCTGGAGAGAACACGCCCGAACCAGGGGCCGCTGTTGGTGATCAGGAAGCTGAGTTGGCCTTTGTCCCCGGTGTATCCGAGGGAACGAATCTGAATATCGGTCTTGTCCACCGAGTGCTTGGGCAGGATGTAAACGGTGTGAGGAAGATCGAGCCGGATGTTCAGTCCTGTATTGCTCTTGTGGTAGCCGCCGATGTTCGCATAAATAACGAACCATGCCGGCAGGGCCTCGGCGCGAGCCTCATAAAAGACGATATAGGTTTGTTCGGGCGGGATATGGAAGCTCATGGCGGAGAGCTTGAGCTGGATGCCCTTGTCGAGCGTCCGGTAGGTCATCTCCCCGGCTTCTGTGACCGTGAAACTTTTCGGCTCCAGGATTACGTTCAGCGGGACCACGCCCGGGTTGACCAGTTCGAAACTTCCTTTGGCCACGTTTGCGGTGTACTCCGAAATGACCGGGCGTATGGTCTGTCCATGTGAGGCGGTGAAAGTGAAAAAGGCAAACAGGATGCTTGCAAGCATCCTGTCTGTCGAGAAAACATTGCTTTTGCTGTGGGGGATTGACACGTTATGGGGTTGCCTGTGCACGGAAGTGAAGCGTTCCACTGTACGTACCAGGCGGCAGCAGGGGAAAGGCGCTGAGGTCAATGTTGAGCGTGACCGCGGAAGTGTTTACGCCGATCCGGTTGGCAGCCGTGATTGCCTGATTGAAGACCTGAACGGCATAAGCGGCGCCAAAGGGCACAATTGCGGTGAAGGGCAAAGCGGCGCCGCCATTGACCTTGGCACTGAATTGCGTGTTCGCAATGGACGCAGCTCCGTTGACCAGGGCAACGGGGGTATCGAAATAGGTGTACAGCGCTACGGCCGTGCGGCCGCTGGCGAGGGACCAGTTGGTGGTGGCGTTGATGGCGGTCAGACCTGGATTAATTGCGCTTCCAGCGGTGAGAGGAATGGAGACGGTAAGCGCGTCGAGGCTGACCGTGAGCGACTCCTGGAGCGTTGCGTTCACCGTGACGTCGGTACCGGCAGCGGAATTAACCTGCGCGAATACACAGCTGGAGGCGAGCAGTACGAGTGCAGCTACGCCTGTTTTGCATAACCTTAAAGTGATCATTGTTTCCTTTTTCTCGAAAAAGCTAAGGGGGTTGAGCGAGGGGCGGTCCGTGCGTAGGTTCGGCCGTTCCGGGCAGAGCAAACCTGATGGCTGCTCATTCCTTGCTTACCAGAGAACATCGGCGGCACGGTGGAACAAACGTAAGAAAGAATGGCGATTGGGGTTACGATCGTACGCCAGCCCTCTGCCGGAATCGGTACAAAAGTACCACCTCAATTTAAGACCCGAAGAGTTAGACGCGGCGGCACCGCGTCGCTACGCCGAGGCCGTTTCCGCGTCCGCGTACATCTGCGTACATCCGCGGTAAGTCTTTGCTTCCGCAAAATTCAAAAGCCCCGCCGAAACGGGGCTTGCTTTTGACCTTGCTTTAAGATCCGGTGTTAGTGGTCGTCGCCCTCGTCATCGCCGGAACGCACCGGGCCGCGGATTTCCCCGCCGGGAGACCGGCTGCTGTGGACGTTCGCATACGCCGCTCCTTCGCGCATGGCCTGTATGACTTTTACGAAGTCAGCGCCCGGCGTAATGCCTTGACCGTTCGGGCCAACTACGTTGGCTACTGTGATCGTGCCGCTCACTGTGCCGGAGGTGGTATCCGGGCAGGTTGGCACTCCAGGATCGGTGGCCGGAGCGGGATTCGTTGCGGTCTGGCACAGCCATACCATGATGCCGCCGGTCTCCTTGGAGAGTCCAAAGTGAATATGCGATTGCGTCACTTGAGCATTCAGATTGCTGTAGGTGACTGTGTAGCTGAGGGTGGTGCCATCCGCGCTGAGGGTGGCGTGGAAAGAGCCGGTGGCCTGAGTGGCAACCGGACCGGGTGTTTCGTTGATGCCCCGAAGGCGGGCGGTGAAAGTATTGTCGTCGTTATCAGCCGCAACGCTTGCCGCTCCGAGACAAAGTACTGCCAGGAAAACACTCCATAGTTTTGTCATTGCTATCGCTCTCCTTCTTAAACGAAGATTCAAACAAGTTTGGGAAATGCTTGCCCTGAGGAGCCCTTGGGATAGAAGCCTGGGATGCGCGGTACAAGACGCAAACACGTTGCGCATCGCCCGGATTGGATGCTCCGCGAACATCGGAGGTTACCTGTTGCGTTTAAGATTTGAAGAAAAAACCGGAAGAACAGAACACTCTGTCATGCTGATGTTCTTGCTTACTTAAAGATCGCGAACACCGCACCCTGGGGATCGGCTATGACAGCCATAGTCCCGACGTTCTCTATCTTCATCGGAGGCACATGAACGGTAGCGCCCAGCTGCTTCGCTCTACGCGCTACTCCTTCCACGTCAGACACATAGAAGTAGGCCAGCCAGTACGGCGGAATATTCGGATTTTGGAATTTTGCCGGCGGTATTCCGCCGATGAAATCCTCGCCATTCTTGATGTGAAGATAGCCGTCTTTATCGGCGTCTTTCTCGCCCCTGGTGATCTCCCATCCGAACAGGCTGGAATAGAACCTGGCCGCGCGATCGGGATCGAGGGTGCAGAGGTCTGCCCAGCAAAGTGTGCCTTCCACGCCGTGGATGCCGATGCCCGTGCTCTTCTTCGCCTGCCACACCATGAAGGCGGCCCCGGTGGGGTCCTGCACCGCCGCCATGCGCCCGGAGTCCATCACGTCAAATGCCGGCTGTAAGACGGTACCGCCAAGCTCCTTCGCCCGGACCGCTACCTGGTCCGCGTTGTCGACGGTAACATAGAGGTTCCAGTGTGGCGGCACGCCTCTCTGTTCCGCCATCAAGGTGTACGCCCCCGCGGTGTCGCGGTCTTGCAGACGGAATATCGTATAGACAGCGTCCGGCCCGATGGGGAACTCGTTGAGCGACCAGCCAAACAGCGCCATATAGAAATTCTTGGCGCCGTTCTGGTCGGTCGTCGCCAGTTCGACCCAGGAAAAAGCCCCGGCAGGATGTTTGTCAATGTTCGTCATGGCGCAGGAAGTATACGCCTTAAGAGCTCTCTTGTGGGTTAAGAGGCTATTGACGTTAAGACTATTAACAATGACCATCACTACCGCTGGGACACTCTGGCAAAAACGGTGTCCCATTGGTGATGCTTTCCCGTGGGTGAAGGCCGGTTACCGGGAAAGGGCTGGTCCAGAAGAGAGAGATTCGATGTGCGGGTCACGTCAAACCATCGCCAGCCTGGCAGGCGTCCGGAACTTTGCCCGCCAGTCTGGTACGCAAGCAATCGGGTGACGCCGTTCTGAACGCCGTAGTCGTGGGGCTCTGCGGTACGCTCTTTGCCGTCAAACAGGAACCGTATGAGCCGGCGTCGATGAATTGCGTCGAGAAGTATTTCGTGAATCGCTGTATCTACTGGGGCCATCCAAGTATCTTATAACTCGATAGAAACTCAATCGACTCGATCGAAAGGATGGCTGCGGAAATCCGTTGCGGATAAAGAAGCCGTATAATGACTTTATGCGAATGAAGACTTTATTGATTCTTCCCTTCATCCTTCTCTCGATTTTCTGCATCGCGCAGTACGCCAAGAGCCCGCTTAAGATTCCGGCGGCCAAACCGAACCTGTATCCACCGGAAGCCAACGCGCAGGAAGAGATCCAGAGCGCGCTGGCGGCTGCGGCCGCGGAAAACAAGCGCGTCATCCTGGTATTCGGCGCGAACTGGTGCGGCGACTGTTTCGCCCTGGATTACGCTTTTCACCAGCCCCGGATTGCGCCGCTCCTGAACGCGAATTTCAAGGTCGTCCACATCAACGTGGGCAAGTTCGACACAAATCTGGACCTGACCACCAAATACAACGTCCCCCTGGACAAAGGTATTCCGTCCGTTGCGGTCGTCGACGGCAAGAGCAAACTCCTGATTGCTACACCGGAGTTTGAGAAAGCCCGGGCCATGACCGAAGAGGACGTGATCGCGTTCCTCAATACTTGGAAGCCGCCTGCGGCCAAAGCGAGACAATAGCGCCAAAGCAAGCGCACTGAAAGCATTCTGCGGGCCCCTGCGCGCTCCCCCAAAGCAAGAGCCGGGTGTAGACTTCAAGGCACCATGTTTCGAAGGATCTGTGCCGGACTGGGGCTTGCTCTGTGCACCGTGACGGCCGCGGCCCAATGTTGCCCCGCGAAACCGCAATCCGATAAACAACAATTGCTCTGGCACAAGCTGCAGGACCAGTTACACGCGGTTGATAACGACCTGGACGGCGTGCTTGGCCTGGCGGTGAAGGACCTCACGTCCGGCGAGGAATTCTTTATCCATCCCGACGAAGTCATGCCGCAGGCCAGTTCCATCAAGATTGCGGTGCTAGCGGACCTTTATCTCCAGGCCCAGCAGGGAAAGCTGAAGCTCACGGACGAATATATTGTCCGCAAGGAAGACCTGGTGGAGGGCAGCGACATCATGCTGGGCCTCACTCCGGGCGTGACGCGCGTGACGTTGCGCGATCTGGCCACGATGATGGTTGCGGTCAGCGACAACAGCGCCACCAACGTGCTGATCGAGCGCGTGGGCATGGACAACGTGAACGCCATGCTCGCCGGCCTGGGCCTGCACGCCACTCGACTCCGCCGCAAGATGATGGACCTGAAGGCGGCAAGTGAAGGCCGGGAGAATGTCTCCACGCCACGCGAGATGATGACGCTGCTCGAGGGCCTTCATGCCGGCAAGCTGTTGAACAAGGAAATGTCCGCGGACTTCTTCCGCGTCCTGGGCACGCACAAACAGAGCGCGCTGCTTGACGGTCTGCCGGACGGCGCGGTTGCCGCCAACAAACCAGGGGAACTTGAGGCCGTGCGCAACGATTCTGGAATTGTCTTTGTGAAAAACCGGCCTTACGTCCTGTGCGTTATGACGACTTATCTGAAAAACGAAGCTGACGGCTCGGCTGCAATCCGCAGGATCGCCACGCTCACCTACAGTTACTTTGACCGGGTCAGCCGGGCGTCAGAGTACGGGCGCGTCGTCTCTCCTAAGTAGCCACTCTATTTCTTCGCGGGCGGCGCAACCGCAACTGCCAGCGTGTCATGGTGGTACGCCAGCACGGAGCGGAAGTAAGGGCCGATCTGGTCGGGACCCGTGTATCCCGCGGCCTGCGCGGCAGCTTGCTGCTTTTCTGCAGGGATGTCGGCGCTTTCCGCGTAATGCTTGATGTCGCGATAGAAGTCAATCGAGAACACGTCCCAAGCCGCGCCCTGGTCGCGCACAAAAATGAAAAGCTCCGGACGGCCCAGGAATTTGGAATACGCGCTCTCCATTTCGCGTTCTTTGACGAGCTCGGCTTGCTTGCCGGGCAGCGCGTGGATCATCTCGATATGGAAGAAGCCGGCCTCCGCGAATGCCGCTTTAACTGCCTGTAGCGGAGGGCCGTACACAAAGACGTCTTCCTGCCAGGCAATGTCCTGCTGGATCCTGCCCGCGAAATTCGACCCGGAGAATTCCGCGCCCCTGCGTTTCGCGACGCGCTCAGCGCTGTAGTATTCGCTGTAGCTCCCCATGGGATAGAGCAACATCAGGTCCCAGTGGTCGCCCTGGCTGTGGCGCATGATGAAAGGCGCGGTATCGCCTGTCGAAGCGATCACCGCGGATTCCCTGCCCAGAAGGTCCAGCAACTCGACGAATTTACCCGGCGTGGCCTGCACCAGTTGTGCGCGGTAGAGATAACTTCCCTCGGCCGCAAACAACGGCGTAGCCGCGGACAACAAAACAACCATCATGGCGACCTTGCGCATACAGGCTCCTTCGGTGGCGGGGCAATAAGAGATTACTTCAACCTCTGGTCAAACCACGCCGCCACGCGCTCAATTCTGTCCTTAAGGTGAGCGGGTTTGGCAAAGCGATGGCCTTCGTGTTCGTATACGACCAGCTCAGTCTCCACGCCCAGAGTCTTCAGAGCATGCCAGAATTCATAAGACTGCGGCGTGGGACACTCGCCGTCACTATCGCCCACCAGCACTAGCGTTGGCGTTCTCGTCTTCTTGATAAACGTGATGGGGGAACTTTTCGCGTACACCTCGGGATCGTCATAGACGGTTGCGCCGAAGAACGGGACCAGCCATTTATCAATCTGGTTTTCGCCGTAGTAGCTCTGGAAGTTGGCCAGACCGGCGCCGGCAACGGCGGTCTTAAAGCGATTGGTCTGCGTGACCGCCCACATGGTCATGTAGCCGCCGTAGCTCCAGCCGGTGATGCCGAGCCGGTGCTCATCAATGGGAGCTTCTTTCAGCGCCTGATCCACTCCGGCCATAATGTCGCGAAAATCGCCGTAGCCGAAATCTTTCACATTGGCGCGCGTGAACGCTTCGCCAAAGCCGAAGCTGCCGCGCGGGTTCGGCATGAAGACAAAATATCCGGTACTGGCCAGGGCCACGCCAAAACTTTGCGGCCCGGGAAAGGACGAATGGGCCATGGATCCCGGCCCGCCATGCACCTGCACCACCATGGGATATTTCTTCGCCGGATCAAAATCACCCGGATAGAGCAGCCAGCCCTGGCAGTTGAAGCCTTCGTTGGTCCAGTGAATGCTCTTGGCCTCTCCCCATGCGGGTTTGAGACCAGCGTTGCGTGAAGTGATCTGCTGCCAGTTGCCGATCGGGCCTGCCCAAACCTCCGGCGCATGACTGAGTGATTCGCTCAGTATGGCCGATGTTTTTCCGTCGGCGGCAAGCGACACGGCGGGCAGATGTCCGAGCGTGGATATCTGGTCGCCGGTCTGGTAGAGCGTTTGGATCTGCTTGGTGTTCGCATCCACTGTCGCCAACCCGCTGCCGCCGTCGATGTCTTCGCCGAAGAGAATCTTCTGTCCGCTAGTGGGACCGCCCCACCAGGTCAGCCAGCTCGCCGATGCCTTCATGCGCGGCGTAACGTTCTTCGCTTCGCCTCCGGTGGCTGGAATTACAAAGATGTCGCCGCCGACGGAACCTTCGTCGCTCATCAAGCCGCCGATGAACGCGACCAGCTTTCCGTCCGGCGACCACGCCGGATTGGCGATCTGCGTATCTGTCGGCGGCGAGTAAATGCTCTTCATCTCGCTCCCCGCTGCGGCGATGGTATAGATCTGAGCGATATACCAGTTGTCATCGCCATTGCCATGTGCGGCGGTGGCGACAAGTTGTTGGCTGTCCGGCGACCAGTCGTATTCGTAGACGTACATGTCGGCGGGAGAAATCTGCCGCACCTTGCCGCCGGCTGCGTCCACTAATGCGAGACGCTGCTCGGTCACCGATTCCTGGATCACACCGGTCTGCGCGGCCTCGGCCACCAGCGGTCCGGAAGCGCGCGTGGCATTCTCCGTCAGCAGTACGGCGATGGTCTTGCCATCCGGCGACCATCCAGGCGCGGAAAGAAATCCATTTACATTGGTGACCTGCCGCGCAGGACCGCCGGATGCGCTGATCACGTAGAGCTGCATCTGGCCCGTCTTGGCCTTGTCGGAGAGGAAGGCCAATGACTTGCTGTCCGGCGACCAGGCCAGTGAGCTATCTCCCGCGCCTGGGCCCAGTGGACGGGCCACCGCGCCCGGTTTGGTCGCGGAAAGATAAATCGTCGGGCCGCCGCCCGGCGAATTCTCTACCCACGCCAGCATCTTGCCATCGGGAGAAATCGTGACCTGCTCGAAAGTCCTGACGCGAAACAGCGTCGCGATTACCTCGCTGTCTGCGTGTGCCGCTTTTTTGGACGCGTGTCCGGCAGATTGTGCCAGCACGCACGGAATACTTAGAACAATGGCGAACACGAGCAAAAGAATTTGCCGCACCGCTCTGGTCATGAAACTCTCCCTGCAAGAATTGGGCACTCCAATATACATCAGGGCCCGAGAGGAACCTCCGTCTGAGATGTGGTATTCTCCTCGCCTCATGCGCATTATTTTGTTTTTTGTCCTTACTCTTTGCTCCCGATGCGCTTTCGCGCTCCAGGAGACGTCCCCGGGGCAACAACCCTCACCCACTCAGAAAAACGACCAGCTATCAGAAGAGGAAGCTATGGCTCTGGCCACCAAAGTGTCGCAGGCAACCATGGCGTGGAACCATGCGAGCACACCAGGAATGAAAGCGGACATGCAACTCCTTGGCAAAGGCGGAACTAAAGGACGCCCGGCCGTGCACTACGCAGTCAAAGTCAGCGGAACAGCTGTTGACCGCAGGCAGCAATATTCGCTGATCGCATGGCCCATCGTCTTCCGCGAGCCGGCGACGATGATGGAAGGATTGGAAATCGGCCCCGATGGGACAGTCTTTTGCCCGGCCGACGCCACGCTCAGTTGCGCCCAGAATTTCAAAGGCAAGTCGCTCGTGCTGAGCTACATGCCCTCCAAGGGCGAGATCTTTCGCCATGCGCTCATTTCCGACGACCACAAGTCCAGGGTCTTCTTTTCCATTGTTCCCGATCCGATCCTCTACAGCGATAAAGGATGCAGTCTGGAGGCGGTACGGCTGAGCCCGGCATTTGAACTTGTTTTGATACGCGGCAAAGGATTCCAGCCTGCAGAACCGCTCAGCTTTCACAGTCAGTCCTACCAGGAAGTGCACGACTTGCCGGTCACCGCCGATGCGGAAGGCCAGTTTCAGGCCAACTTCACTCCTTTTGTGAAGGCCCGAACGGCGGGTACGAGCGAAGTTGCAGTCAAAGGAAAGAACTGTTCTCCGTCCCTTTCTTTCGACTGGGGCGCGGCGCCGTAGTCCTGGCGGATTATTTCACTTTGACGGAGCGACCTGCTCCAACTCTGCCGCAGCGGAATTCACAGCCGCGGCATAGTCCTCAAGCGCTTTGGCCACGCGCGTGATCTGGTTCTCCGCTTCCTGGTAGCGTTTTTCTTCTATGCCTTCGCGCACGCCGGGAAGCGTCTTGGCTCCGTAGCCGGTATAGAAGCCCGGAGCGTAGATCAGGTGCTGATACCACGGACGGCGCGGCAATCCCTCGCTGTTGGTGAGTCTGCGCTCGGTCTGGGCCAGATGCTCATTCAAGAGTCGAAGAGCTTCCGGCGCCGGGCTTCCCTTCCCGGCCACAAATCCTTTCACAGCCCGGGCATAGCGCTCTGCGCTGCGGTCCAGCGCGGCTTGCGCGTTGTCCAGCGGAGCAAAATTAAGAAACGGCGGAACTTCTTCTTTCGCCGGCGGGACCGTGGGCCGGCGCGGATCGGAAACGGCGGTAAACGCGCCGTCGTCTAACGCTTGATTGCGGTCGCGGGTTTCGTCCTGTTTGGTTTTCAGCAGCGTTTTGAGATCGTCTGAGTACCGATGGATGGTGTCGACAAAATCGCTGAAGTCGTAGGGCAGCACGTCCGCGTCGGCAAAGCGCAGGACCATGGTCCCGATGGTCTGGGACAACGCGCGGCCATAGACAAAGTCCGTGTCCGCAAAATGCGTGTACCAGTAGAAATCGTCATAGATGGAATGATAGATCCCGCCTTCGTCTTCGCCGCCGTACGCGACATTCAAGGACGCAACCCCGAGATGGTCGAGAAATGCAGTGTAGTCGCTGCCCGATCCCAGCGCGCCAATGCGAAGA
>Ga0210407_10000174_pt1 | contig 78812 bp, 62 predicted proteins | sample IncBWC27MmetaG_FD_150860 | JGI IMG/M metagenome (GOLD analysis project Ga0210407, IMG submission 150860) | Forest soil microbial communities from Barre Woods Harvard Forest LTER site, Petersham, Massachusetts, United States - Inc-BW-C-27-M | ecosystem: Environmental > Terrestrial > Soil >...
GGTCACACCCGTTCCCATCCCGAACACGGAAGTTAAGCCTCGCCGGGCCGATGATACTGCACGGGCAACTGTGTGGGAACGTAGGTCACCGCCGGGATTAAATTGAAAAGGCCGGTCTGATTAGTCAGGCCGGTCTTTTTTTGCTTGGGCCCCTGAGACTGTACTTCCCAGGCCGAGTGACCAGCAGGGCGCAGTCGAAAAAGTACTATTGACCTTTGCAATCCCGGGGATTATGGTGAAAGCTACCCTCCGGGCCCGGTAAATTACCCACAGCGAGGTCCTTCATGACTACCAGTATCGCCACCAACCCCACGACAGTCGCACTACAAGAACGCTGGGAGAGGCTTAGAAGCCACAAGCGCATCATTTCGCGTGTGAAACTTCTAGTGGAATGGGAGCATGGCGGAGCGAGCGAGCGCGCGAACGCTGTCACCGTGGACGTGAGCCACTCCGGGTGTATGGCGGTTGTGGGGGCAGACCTGCCGCTGCACAAGCGCGTCAGGCTAATCCATCCTGGAACTGGCCGCAAGGCGGATGCCGAGGTGGTCTGGCGCAGCCACGAAGCGTGGGATGCGGGATTCGAACTTGTAAAACCGGATGCTACCTTCTGGGGCCTGAAATAAGCGGTCGGACCGCTCTCTTAATCGAACTTAGTGGGGCCACTTTTCCTTCGGCAAGCTCTTCTGAATCGTCTCGAGGTTCTGAAAACCGTCCTTGATGACGGTTTCTTTGACGTTGTCCTTGGTGACCACGACAGGATTTAAAGGAATTGCGGGAATGGTTTTGTTCTCGATCGAGACAGCCGCAGTTGCTTTTGGCGCTTCTCCTTTCGCTAATGCCACCGCAGCCTCTGCGGCCAGTTTGGCCTGGGAGCCGAGCGGCTTGTACACCGTCATGCTCTGGGTGCCCTCTAGAATACGAATGATGGCCGCCAGATCGGCGTCCTGACCGGAGACCAGGACTTTTCCGGCGAGTTTGTGCTCCTCGAGCGCCTGGATGGCGCCTCCCGCCGTTCCGTCATTCGAAGCCACTACCGCGGTGATGTCCCCTTTGGTAGATTCAATGGCTTCGGACATGTGCGCGTAGGCCTCCGAGGGGTCCCAGTCCTTGGTCCACGTGTCCGCGACAATCTTGATGTCGCCCCGATCCACGAACGGTTTCAGGATTCTCATTTGTCCATCGTGCAGACCTTTCGCGTTGATATCCGTAGGCGAACCACCAATTAGAACGTAGTTTCCCTTGGGAGCCCGTTGTGAGAGGAAATCGGCTTGCAGGAGGCCTACTGCTAATGCGTTCACGCCTATAAACAAAGAGACGTCCGGATCGCGGACCAGGCGCTCGTAACAGAGCAGCGGCACTTGTTTGGCCCTTGCGGCGCGCACGATGCGTACGGCTTTGTCCGCATCGTGAGGTACGAGAACCAGAGCCTTGACACCGGAATCCAATAGCTTCACGGCCTGCTGCAACTGTAACTCATCGTCGCCTTCGGCAGTTTCAACAAGCACATCTGCGCCGAGTTCAGCGGCGCGTTTCTGGAATCTGTCGAGATCCGTCTGCCAGCGCTCGACTTTCAAGGAATCCATGAGAAAACCGATCTTGAGAGGGCCGGATAAGCGTTGCTTGCCTTGCGCGTAGAGATAAGAAAAGGGAAACAAAACGGCAACTGCCAACAACATGCGCGACAAACCCTTCAAACCAAAATTAAGCATGGACGCACCTCCCCTGGTGTTGCAAGGAACGTAGCACCGCGGCGCACTGGACACAACGACAATGCAACAGAGCGCGCACCACGCGTCACATTGAGCCCGGTGTTACCTTGCCGCAGAAGATAAGTAGGGGATGGGGGCCAACTTTGGAGAGCGTTGGACGGAAATGTAGAAGCGGCGATGCATTCGATTAACTATTCAATTTCGCTCCGGTCTGGCCGGTGTCATAGCATGTGGCTCCGCGTCTTCAGTTCCCTTCGTTTGCTTCGGTGCTGAGATGCTTTGCTTTTCGTTGACGGTAAAGAGCAGGTAGTTGGTGAAAGTGTTCCTCCGCCGTATATGCCGCCCCCGCAAATCAAAGTAGACGTCGGCACTGGCAGGCAGCCACATGTTATCTTTCTGGTTGCGGAAAGCGACCGGGCCGAATTCGATGTCCATATGCTCCGCGAGAAGCTTGATCTCCGGCATCGGGGCTTGCAAATCGGTCTCGATCCGGACGACCTGATTGGTCGTCTCCTCGATCCATGCCCGTCCTTTGAGCGCAATAAGAGTCAGCGGACCTCCAACCGAGGCCCGATGGCCTCTCAGTCGGCCTGGTTTCCCGGGCAGCTGAGAAAAATGGATTTGCCAGGCGCGGCGGCCTCGCCACCGCCCCAACCCCTCACAACGCATCTCATAATCGTCGCGATAGTAGGGATGAAAGACCAGGAGCGCCGCGGGGAGACCATTGGTGGCAATCGAGTCTGGAAACACGGACAGGTCCCTTGTCCCGTCTCTGTATTCCTCGACGCTAAGATAGCCGGGACGCACTTCCGAGATCGAAACCAGGTAGTTGAAGGATCGCTTCTCCTCGTGAATCGCGAATCCCCAGTCGTTCACGACTTGATGATCGAGAACTTCAGTCGCCGTAATTCGGTCAACACTCTTCATGAACTCGCGAACGTGACTTGCCGCGTCGTCGAGTATCTCCCGCAACGGGCAGGTTATGCCGGCCTCAACTGGTGGCTCGAATTCATCGACGTTTGCCGGAAGCCACTTGGGCAACTGAGGCTTCAAGAGTGGCAGTTCCGGAAGGTTGGCTGTCTCCGTTGCACCTGTCGGGTTGGCCCCTGGTGAGGCGGGTGGAGGTGACGCTGGGACGCTCAGTTTTTCAAGCAGCCTGTTCGCGATCGCCACCTGCGCTTGTGGAGGATCGGCATCCAGAAATGCCTGCAAGACTTCCCTGGCAGGCGCTGTCTGATTCAGCGCGATCAATGATTCTGCCATAGGCAGCCTCGCGCCATTCGCCGCACTCTTTCCTAACTCGAGGCTACGCTCCGCTTGGTTCACCGCCTCCGCAAAACTGGCCTGCCGAAATAAAACAATCGATAGCAACTCGTGGGCGCGCCACGAATTCGGCTCCACTTGGAGCGCCCGCTCCAGATATCCTTGCGCTGAAACGAAATCCCCTTTTCGCGCCATGATCGTGGCCAGCGCCTGCAGCGTCAGTCCGTGCTTGGGATCAAGCGATAGGGTTCTTTCCCAACTCGACTGAGCAGCAGCCAGGTCTCCCTTTCGATCCGCAAGCAGCCCCCGGACATAATTCACTTCCGGATTTCCTGGTGCGAGACGATATGCGGCATCAAGATGTCTTTGAGCTTCCTCCAGCTTGTTCGATTGCAGCGTCTCGGCAGCTTTGCTCAGCTCCTTTTGCAATTTCGGGGAGAGCGCCGGAGGGCCCTGCGGCGCGGATACGGTTGAGGAGCCCGCATCTCTTTTCAGTGAGATGAAGGCCCGCTCGCTCTCACTGCCATGGGTCAGGTTTATTCGCTCGGTGGCGGTAAGATATCCGGGAGCGGAAACGACGATTGTGTATTCGCCGGGGCCCAAGCCGTCAAAAATTGTCTGGCCACCCATGGTCGTCCCCGTGGAGAGGACCGGGCTGTCCAGATGCTGCAAAGTGACGGTCGCAAGACCACTGAAGGTCGCACCACCTTCTTCACGAACAGTAATGATTAACCGGGTGACGGCAGCTTGTCCCCCCGCGGACTGTGCCTGCGCAGCTGTCCTCGGTGCCGCTTTGACTCGCTGAGCGGGAAACAACAGAGAGAAAACGACCAATGTGCACAGTGACATCAGATTTCGCCGGCGAGTGGACACGAAATTCCTCTTGCGCGCTGGGTCTCTCGAAATTATTTGAAGATTGACCCGGACCCAGGCGCTTCGGCGCGCAGACCACTCGTTGCGGCGAGTCTCTAATACGGAAGTGATGAGGTCAAGGCCAAATAAAAGCGAATAGTAGAGTCGTCTGCCAGCGCGGGGCAAGGTTGAGCCACTTAGCGTGGTCCAAGCATGAATTCGTGATTCTGCACCACCGTTGTCCGACAAAGAATCGAGAGCATCACGATTTTGCGATGATCAACCGATCGAGCCGGGGAGAAATCCGCTCGCTGAGGTTGGCTATCCAGAACGCCGCGGCGATACCGGCAAAAACGTCCATCGTGTAATGCGCGCGCAAGATCAGGACTGTGGCCACTTCGAAAAAAACCAGCAAAATAGCGGCGGCCGTGACCCATTTTCGGCGCAATCGGGACAACTCAATCGCCCCAAAGACCGCGATGGCCGTATGTCCGGAGAAGAAAAAATCGTTCGCGACATGATAAGTCACCAAGAGCGAAGGGAAACCCGGATAGTGCCAGATCATGTTGGGCGGTGGAGGCAACGTGCAGACTGCCTGCATCAACTGGCGGAGAGTCATAAGCAGGAACAAGCCAAGGAATGGCCGAACGCTTCCCCCGAAGAGCCAGCGTCCCAGCAGGAAGAGTCCGAGCGCGTCAATCAATCCGGAGCTGATGATCAGCAGCGCGTTAGCGGCTCCGGCGTTCCGGGCAAAATACGAATTGAGCCCCGCGGTCAGGTTGTGCAGCGCGTCGCCGATGCCGGCCGCGGGCGCGGTTCGCGCGCCGATCAATGATTGCGTCCAAAACCACAGCGCAAGGACAATTCCAGTCACCAATAGCCGTAGCAGCAGGCCGCGCCTGCCGCTGATGCTTTCGGCTTCCTTCATAGAGGGCTTTTCATCGTCAGCCCACAGTCAGCTATTCGTGGAGCGCGCGCTGCGTCATCTCTAGCGCCAGTCCACGCGCTTTGCGCAGATCGAGTTTTCCCGTCCCTAGGTACGGAAGATTCTCAATACGTACAAACTGGTCCTTCCTCGGCCGCCATAGCGCGGGCAACTCGCTCTTTCCCAATTTCTCCAGGCATTCTTCCAGCCTAGTTTCGTCCAGCGTGTGCAGCACCACGAGGCGCTCGCCCTTCTTCTCGTCGGGCACCGCCGTGACGACAAAGGTCTGTTCCGTGACGCCCGCCAGCTCCTGCAGTATGTCCTCGACTTTAATGTGCGGCACCATCTCGCCGCCAATTTTGCTGAAGCGGCTCAAGCGGTCAGTAATACGAATAAATCCATCCTCATCCATTCTTGCGACATCTCCGGTGTTGTACCAGCCGTCGCGGAGAACCTCGGCGGTTTTCTCCGGCTTATTGAGGTAGCCGCGCATGATGTTCGGTCCGCGCACCAGCAGCAAGCCTGGCTCATCAACTCCTACAGGTTGTAAGGTGTCCGGGTCCACGATTTTCACCGTGATTCCGGGCAACGGATGGCCGATGCTGCCGCGCTTCGCCCCAACTTGGCGGAAAGACGCTGCGCGAAAATCGATGGTGTTGACCGTCACTGCCGGTGAGCATTCCGTGCAGCCGTAGCCTTCGTGCGGACGAATCCCGAAGTGATCCTCGAAAGCTTGCGAAATCCGGTCAGGCAATTTTTCCGCGCCAGCCATCACGAAGCGTAAGCTGCCGAAATCCTCAGGCGTGCAGCGGCGTGTGTAGGCGTTCAAGAAAGTCGGCGTAGCGAGAAGCATGGTGACCGCATATTTGTTGACAAGCGCCCCAATGACCCGGGAATCCAGCGGATTGGGATGAAAGACGACGCCGACGCCGGTCGCGGCGGGCAGGCAAAGCGTGCCTGTAAAGCCAAACGAGTGAAAGAACGGCAGAATTCCCATGATGCGGTCTTCCGCGTGGAGCATGAAAACCTGGTTGAGCTGCTCGACGTTCGAAGCAATATTGTAATGCGTGAGGATGACGCCTTTGGGGTCGCCGGTCGAGCCGCTGGAAAAAATAATCGTGGCAATGTCATCGAGCGAAGCGGTTCGATCACAACCGGCAAATTTCGCGACCATCCTTGCCGGGAGGAGGCTGGCAGCCAATGCCGCGGCCGCACGCTCACCTAAGCCTGGGTCCTTGGCGACGTCCTCGATGAAAATCGTTTCGCCAGGAGGTTGGATCTTGACCTTCTCCAGAAAAACTCGCGCGGTGACCACCGTCTTCAAATTGCACTGCTGTGCGCAGGAAGCCAGCGTTTCATTCGAAACGGTGTAGTTGAGGTTTACCGGCACCTTGCCGAGCAACATGGCGGCGTAATTCACCAGCGCGCCAGGGACCGACGGCGGCAACAGGATTCCGACCATTTCCTGGCCGTGCCAATGTTTTCGCAAGCGTCGCGCAAGGACCAAGGCTCCAACCAATGCCGCAAACCAGCTCAATTTCGGCCTCTGTCCGTCCGCCATGGCGAACCGGAAGGGATGCCGACGCGCCGAATAAATAAATGATTCGGGCAGCGTGTGCATGCGTTTCTTCCGCCGCGCGAACGCTTCCGCGCCGAGGTCTTGCACCGCCCGGCGGACTTCCTGCGAAGTGGCTGTCGAAGGCAGCGGCTTTCCAAAAGTGACCCGAACTGGATAAGGAATTTTCCGTGGAAATTTCCATAGAAATCGCCCGCCGGCAAAACTGAAGATCGAACCCCACACGCCGTCCAGATTTACGGGAATAATGGGAACGTCGACGCCCTTGATGATGCGCTCCATGCCGCGGCGAAAGGGCAGCATCTGGCCGATGCGCGTCATCTGCCCTTCCGGGAAAATGCATACGACTTCGCCGTTCTTCAGCGCATCGGTAGCCAGGCGCAGGGAGTGGATCATTTCGCGCGGCCCTTGATCTGACGCGATGGGAATCACTCCCATGATCTTTGCAAATGGTTTTACGAGCGGGTGATCGTAAGAGCCTTTAAACATGATGAAGCGGATCGGGCGCCCGATCGACGCGATGAGCAGCACCGCGTCAGCCATGGATACGTGATTCGGTGTCAGCAGCGCTCCGCCACGCGCCGGCACGTTCTCTCGCCCCACTACATCTAGCCGGTAAAGTGTATTCGTCGCAATCCACAGGATCAGCCGCAGCAAGGAATCCGGCAGCAGCCACAGCACATAAGCCGTTGCTCCGAGCGTTGCAACCGCCGACCAAAAGAAAATCCCTGCCGGACTGAGGTGGGCATAGTGCGTGGCGGCGTAATACACAGCAGAAGCAGCGCCTATGCCCACAAAAGAGAGCCAGTTCGCCGTGCCGATGACCACGCCCTTCTTGTGTTCTTCCGGCTGGTGCTGGATCAGCGCGCTGATCGGCACAATAAAAAACCCGCCGAAGAAGCCCAACGCAGCCAGCAGCAACAGCACGGCGCGGAAAGACAAGTCCGGGATCGCCAGGCAGGCTCCAAGAACGGTCATTCCCATGGAACCGAGAGGAATCAGTCCGTACTCGATTTTTCCGCCCGAAAGATATCCCGCAGCAAAGCTGCCAAGGCCGATCCCGATGGCCACTGCCGCTTGCAGGAAACCTCCTTCCGTGGACCGGATGTGCAGCACGTCTTGCCCGTAAATAAAAATATTGAATTGCAGCAGCCCGGCGACAAAAAAGAAGTATGTGTTGCCCAGCACAGCCAGCCACAGCACACGGTCGCCGCGAATCACTTTCATTGGCGACCAGACATCAATCAGCGAGGTCAGATGAAATCTCTTCGCGGGATCAGCTGCAGGCACACGGCTGATCCCAAAGCTCCAGGCCAGGCCGGCAATCGTAAGACCGAGCAGCAGCGCGCCCGAATACACCTCGCGCCCCTCAAAAGCTTCAGCGAGAAAGGAACCGCTCACGCTCCCGGCGATGATGGCAAGGAAAGTCCCGAGTTCGAGGACGCCGTTGCCCCATGAGAGTCGTTCTTCCGGCAGAACTTCCGGCAGCAAACCGTACTTAGACGGCCCAAAAAGCGCTCCCTGCGTGCACACCAGAAAAATCGCCGCCAGCGCCAATTTCAGATTGGGTCCCACGAGCGCTGCCGTGGCAAACAGCATGACGCCCACTTCAAACACTTTTGTCCAGATGGTGACGGCGCGTTTACTGAACCGGTCCGCCAGATACCCGCCGGTCAGCGAAAAGAGAATAAAGGGGGCTGCAAAGAGCACGCCGACGAGCAATTCCATCTGGTCCCGCTGCGCCTTGTTTTTTTCGACAGCAAGAATCAGGTAGATAACAAGGAATTTCAGCGCATTCTCATTGAATGCGCCTTGAAATTGCGTGGCGATCAGGCTCCAAAATCCGAGCCGCCACTTTTTTTCGGGCGCAACTACAGGGAGGTTTTCGTCGACCGGCATGCACGCTCACCAAGCGTTGCGATTAGAACGCAGGAAACTTAAATAGTCTAGCAATCCCCATGGACTAAAGGAGCGGCGCCTCCATTCGATGTGCCGAAAACGAGACGCGGACGCACGCTGCGGTCCAGTCCAATTCGCGATACCATGACGCTCGCCAAAAGGAGAACGCAATGAACGCGGAGCGCGGAACTCAGACGGTTCTAATTACGGGTGCTACGGATGGATTGGGGAAGGCCGCTGCATTGTTGCTCGCCGAAAGAGGTTACCGGGTATTCGCCGCGGGGCGCTCGGCGGAAAAGCGTGCGCAGCTCGATGTTCGTGCACGCCAGCAGAAACTGCCACTCGAAACATTGGAAATGGATGTGTGCGACGACGGCTCGGTGCAAAGTGCCGTTGCTTCCGTCTATCAGAAGGCAGGCGCGATCGACGTGCTAGTCAACAATGCAGGGTTTGTCCAGGTTGGCGCCGTCGAGGATCTGAGCATGGAAGACTGGCGGCGGCAATTTGAAACGAACTTCTTTGGTGTCATTCGCGTGACCCAGGCGGTGCTTCCTCGGATGCGCGAACGCCGGAAAGGACGCATTCTGATGATGAGCTCGATCTCGGGCTTTGTGACCCCGCCAACGCAAGGCGCCTACAGCGCCTCGAAGCACGCGATCGAAGCTCTAAGCAATGCTTTGCGCCATGAACTTTATCCCTTCGGCATCCGCACCATTCTTATCCAGCCCGGCTACATCATGACTAACATTCAGAGTACCGCCATGGCCTTGGTGCAACCCCTGCAGGAAAAGTTCAAGAGCGGACCCTACGCCAGGATCTATGCGTCCTATTTGGAAAGCGCGGCGAGCACTCGGGCACGATCCAAAACCACTCCAGAGGACTGCGCGCGCATCATGCTGAAAGCCATTGAAGCTCCGCGGCCCAAGGTGCGTTACGGAGTAACCCCGCTCGCGACTTTCGCGAAATGTGCCAAGTGGCTGCTGACCGACCGCGCGGCGGATCGCATGATTCGCCGCCGCTATGAAATCACGCGCGAAAGCTAGTTCGACAAATGTCTAAGGATTCGAAACCTGGAAGGATAGGCTGTTCTCCCGCTGCTCTTGCCACATTTTGGACCAAGCCTCATGCACCGGACTTTCGGCGTAGTCCGCGGCGGCTTCGGCGCTCGTGAATTCGATAGCATAGACGCCGCTGAAGTCCTTAATCTGATTGCGCGACGTTTTCAGCCACACGTTCTTGATGCCCGGAATCTTTCCGGCCATATCCTTAATGCCATTGATCGCCTTTTCTCGGTCGTAATTCGAAACATTATCTTTGAATTTGTATACCACCACGTGCAGCACCGTTTTTGGCTGGCCGAAGTGGTTCTGCACCGCTGCACTTCGCGCGTGCAACGAGCCCGCCGCGATTCCCGCAGCGAATATTGCTCCGCCCAGCACAATGTGCGAGGCGCGTTTCATGGCTGAAGTCATCTCTTCCTCCCAATTGGAAACATTGCCAGTTTAAGTAACGCACGCCGAACGAAGCAACCCGCCGCAACACAAAAGCGCGATCGCTCACCAAATGGTTTGACGGCGCAGCGGCAAGGCCGTTACGCTCCCAAAGCACATTCATCGGGGGCGGAATGGATTGGTCTGGCGGAGAATCACAGGAGCAGCAGGCGCAACACGGCGTGTTGCCCCCGTTTCCCCGTATCTGGATTGGTTATCTATTGGGTTTTGCCACGCTGATCGCGGAAATGATTGCCGTTGCGCTGCATCCGGAACTTGCCAAAGAGCCGCTGATCATCCCTCCTTTGTATCTGTTCCTGGCGAATTTCATCAGCCTGGTCTATTGGCTCGTTTGCGTTTATGAGTATCATGTCGTCCTCGCACAGGCGACGGCCGGTGCATATTCGATTAAGCCGATGCGCGCGGCATGGTTTCATCTGATTCCCATCTATGGTCTGTACTGGGTTTTCAAATGGCCGAAGGAACTAGCGCGATTTGTGAACACCCGGCTCGGAACGCCGCTCATGCGGCCCGATCGAACGGGGCTAGCCATTTTTGCCGCATTCGTTGTATTTCTTGTTCTGGACCGGGGAGTTGGCATGATTCTGCTGTTCTGGGCCGCATCGTATTTGTCCAAGTGCTTGCGCTACGCGCTGGCGGCGCGTCCTGCATCGCCAGCGGGCCCACTGCCTTTTTCGTGAAACACTCGCTCTGAGGAGAGTAAATGCATAAAGGAATGCGCTCGATCTTGTTTTTGTGTCTAATCGCGAGCTGTGCGCCCCGGGGACGAGCCCAAGTTCCCGATGTAACGAAGCAATTAGCACACGACATTTTCAAGCAACTCATTGAAATCAACACCACAGATTCCGTTGGCAACGTGACGACGGCGGCTGAAGCGATGGCCAAGCGGTTACGCGACGGAGGCTTCTCCGACGCCGATATCAAACTAGCTGGGCCGAACGAACGAAAGAAAAATCTCGTGGCGCGTTTTCGCGGTACCGGAAAACGCAAGCCCATCCTCTTCATCGGGCACCTGGATGTCGTCGAAGCCCTCCGCTCGGACTGGACCACCGATCCTTTCGAATTCATCGAGAAAGACGGCTACTTCTACGGCCGCGGCACGGAAGACATGAAGGAAGGCGATGCCATCCTGGTCACCAACTTCATCCGCCTGAAAAAAGAAGGCTTTCTTCCCGACCGCGATCTGATTGTCGCGTTGACCGCCGATGAAGAAGGCGGCTCGTCCAACGGCGTCGACTGGCTGCTCCGGGAACATCGCGACTGGATTGACGCGGAGTACTGCATCAATCTGGACGGCGGGGAATTTGAAAAGGACAAAGACAAACGGCTGCTCGCCGGAATTCAGGCCAGCGAAAAAGTTTACGTGGATTTTCAATTCGAATCCCTGAATCCCGGCGGCCACAGCTCGGTTCCCAGCCCGGACAACGCCATCTATCACTTGGCCGGCGCGCTGGCACGGCTCCAATCGTTTTCGTTTTCTGTAAAGATCAACGAAATCACAAGAAGTTATTTTGAGAAGAATGCGGCGCTGTTGACAGGACAGGTCGCCGCGGACATGAGAGCCGTCGCCAAGCAACCGCCGGATCCAATCGCCGTTCAACGGCTCTCGGCCGTCCCCTATTACAATTCGCTTTTGCACACCACGTGCGTCGCCACCATGCTGTCCGGCGGTCATGCGCCAAACGCTCTCCCGCAAACCGCGCGCGCCAACGTCAATTGCCGCATTTTTCCTGGCGAAGATCCGGAAGAAGTTCGCAAGACCCTCGAGCGCGTGGCGAACGATCCGAAAGTCAGAATCAGCGTTGTTCCGCAACTCACTCCGGACGGAAAAGTCGTGCCCGTCGTCCCGGTTCCACCATCGCCGCTTCTACCTGAGGTAACGCAGGCCATGGAGAAAGTTTTGAGCGTCGTCTGGCCGGGCGTTCCTCTGGTCGCGACCATGTCCACCGGCGCCACCGACGGTAAGTACACCCGCATCGCCGGCATCCCAACCTACGGTATTTCCTGCATGTTTTTTGACAAGAATGACAATCGCGAGCACGGGAAAGACGAGCGCGTCGGCGTGCAGGATTTTTACGATGGTGTGGGCTTCGGCTACAAACTCATGAAGGAACTCTCTTCGCCGCGTTGAGGATTGCCCTTAAGAAATAAGATCCGGCGAACAAAATAGAACGGCCCGGAGAAGTTGTCCTCTCCGGGCCGTTTCCTGGATTCGTTGAATATCTAACTACGGCTTGCCGGGCGCCGCGGATTCACCCGTTTTCGGATCGGCCGGCGGGGCCGCGCTCGCAGCGATAGGCTTCGCCGGTTCGGTGCCGTAGCGCGTCAGATAAGGCATAAAGGGGGTGACTTCGAACGGCATCTTTTCGCGTTCCGCCACCGTGCCCACCGGCTTGCTCTTGATGAGCTCCAGCTTGTCGTTCCACGGATCTAGTTTCACGCGCCCGCCGATCGGAAGTGCGGTAATCATCTGCGCATTCGGCTTCTGATCGCTCGGCATCGAAGCCCTGAGGTCGCCGATAACCGGCACGCGATCCCCAAGATGTGGGCTAATCAGGTTGGGAATTTCTTTCGCGCGCGTGGCGAGTGCCGTCAGGAAAAGACTGGCGTTCCCGAGCTGGTTTTTATAAGGCGAATTGTTCAGGATCTGGATCGCTTTCGCGTTGGCGGCTTTCTCTTCGTCAACCGTTCGCGCAAATCCGAAATGGCGGAAGGTTTCCTTGTCCTCAATGAGCAATTGATCGAAGAAGGCCAGGCTGGAATCGAGGCGATGGCCAAGAATGGCGTGGCTAAGCTCGTGCGCTACGATGGTGGCCAGGCTCGCTTCATCCGGAAGCACGTCGATCAAGCCGCGGCTCAGTACGACGGTATGGCCGACCGTGTAAGATTCCAGCGTCGTGGTGGTCATCACTCGGCAACGGACGTCGGGTTCGATGTCGATGTTGTTGGTGACCTCGAGGTTGTTGACCACCGTCTCGAGCACCTTGTCGACTTCTCCCTTCGGCGAGATCAATCCAATTCGCTCCAGGCGATCGATCACGTTGTCTTCCGCCTGGCGGTCCCAGGAGCGCTGCGCTTGAATGGGGGTTAGATCGTTCGCCGTTTTGGTGTCGTCTTGTACCGGCGTCTCCACCAGGATCTTGCTCAATTCCTGTTCCTGGCTGGCGTGCCCCAGGTTATATCCCCACAACCGCGTCTGCGCCTTGAAGTCCAATTTCTTGGCCAGCGCGTAATGCAAATCCCGTTCCTCGCTGTATACAAACGACGGCACCCAAAGCCCAGGCTGCACGTTGGTCCGCCAGCTGTCGAAGTGAAAATACCAGCTGGAGTGCCCGCCGCCGCCGTAGGCTCCGTTAAAGCGCACGATGTTGAAATCCTGATCCTCAACCCAGATGCGTCCAAGGAATCGGCCCTTGCCGGACTTATCTTGCGGCGTCACGTCGAACACCAGGCACCGCACTTCTCCCAGAAATTCCCGGCGCACGTAATCGAACTTGTAGTGCTGCTTGTCGAAGCCGTTCGTGTCGATGAAGATCATTTGCAAGAAGCCGTCCGGCAGGAATTGCATCGCGAATGAAAAAAAGTTGCCGATCGAACCGAAGATCTTCTTTCCCTTGCTGTTGGTGTCCGTCAAGGAAACCAGCGCGACGCCCTTCGAGAAGTCCGCGCGGCCAAGAAAATACTTGTCGCCAGCGGGGGCGTAGCCAAGTTCCTTATCGGGCTTCAAGTTCTGGATGTACGTCTCGACCAGCGGCGAGTACTGTTTGATCTGTTGGTTGCCTCGGTTTTCGTTGGTGATCACGCGGTCAATCACTTCCTCCATGGTCCGCGGCTGATCGGCAGGCTTGTCCGCCGCCGTTGCGGCCATGCTTCCCAGCCCGCTCAAGATCAGAACGAAACTAAATATCGCTGCCTTACGCATTTTCTCTCTCCCCTCAATAAGCCAAACGGAATTCAATTCGAACACGCGCCGGGAAATCCACCGGCTGGCCTTCGCGCTTTGCCGGCTTGAACTTGATCTGCTGCGCCGCGCGAGTTGCCGCTTCATCGAGACCATGGCCCAGACCGCTTACCACCCGGTTCACCTGAATTGTGCCGTTTGCCAGGAATACCATTTCGAGAACAACGTCGCCTTCAACCTTTAGACTACGCCCTTCCGCGGTGTACTCCGGACGCGGTTTGTCCAGGATGTTAACAGGCGTTGTTGCGCCCTCGCTCGGCGCTGCTTTCTTCTTGGGCGCTTCCGTCGCTACCGTCTGATCGGCGAAACCGGTGCTTTGCAGCGTGCCGCGCTTGGGGCTGCTTGGCGGCGGAATCGCTGTACCATTACCGAAGCCCGTGCTCGCCACCGTGCCGCGAATTCCTTTATCCCCGCCCGTGCCGTTGCCGTATCCAGGTCCTCCCGGCAACGCCGGTGAGCCCAGACGATTCACATTGGTGGCCTTGTTCGGATCGCCCTTACCGGGGATTCCGTTGGGATCGCCGAATCCGCCGGTTTGCACTTTGTTCACCGGCGCCACTACTGTTGGCGGAGCTGCGCTCCCCGATCCAAGATTGCCCACTTTCACATCATCTTTCGGCCGTTTCGGCTGGTTCTTCGGCGCATCGATTTTCACTTGCTCGAAGACAGGGTTGAGTTCCACGGGCTTCGCTTCCAGCGTTTTTGGCTTGGGGGGCTCCGCTTTCGGGGCTAGAAAAACGTGTGTTTGCACGGGATTCAGCTTCACCGGTTCGGGCGCTGGCTTTGGTTGCGGCGGCGCAACCTTGGGCTTGATCTTCGGCGGCGGTGGAGGCGGTGGCGCAACCGGGACTTCCGTCACCGGCTGCATCAACTCGGTAACCCGTAGGTGCAGTGCTGTTTGCATCTGCTGCGGGAAGAGCAGGGGAATCACGAGCAAGAAGCCAAGAATTGCAAGCTGTCCGAACGCACTCAAGCCGATGCGGTCCCAGCGGGGCTTACCTTCGGGGAGCAGGGCGAGACGTGCCGATACCGGCTTCGTGCCGATCGCCTTCTTCCATGCCTGGGGATCGCCTGAGCGGCCGCGGTTCGCCTCAAAGCCGACTCCCATCGTGGTCTTACGTGGTGGATCTGCAAGCATGGTTGTCATCCGCGTGCCGCCTCGTGAAATTCCGGCCACGGAAATGGGTTATCTAGGAATTCCCAGCGCCCCAAGTCCGCCATCAGAATAGTAAGTGCGCTCTAGCAGTACCAGAGTACTGACGAGGCTGAGGGAGCCCGAATAGGACTTTCGTACTAGCGTCGCGAAGTCGCTAATGCTCCTGCGAGCGCACCGCTCCGCATCTGCTCTAACCCGGAGAGGCAGTTTCCGTTGCGGGCAGGGCGCGCAACCTAAATAGGATACCCCAAACTCGTCCTGGGTTGTTTGTCTCCTTTTGCACACCCTTGACCGCCTCGGGCTTATCCTTGGGTGCAACATTCTAGTCGGGGACCGAGTTTCTTGGGATAAAGTAAACACGTGAATTAAACATGGATCCACATTCAAAAGGCCGCTCCCAGGATGCTAACACCCTGGATTGGGTGTCGGCGCTTAAGGAACGCCCCGACCTGGTCGAGCGCCTTTACGTGCAGGCCAACGCTGCGCGCTGGCGCCTGTCTCCCGGGCATTTCGCCGTCGCGCTGGAACGCAGCGCAAGAAAGGGCTTGGCGAGCGGCGCGCTCGCCTCGGCTCAGCTCGAAGCATATTTTGGCGCGCTGCATCTAGAAGACCTGGCCCTGGCCAGCGCCTGTGCCGAAGGATGTGAAGCTGCCTGGGAGCATTTCTTTACCGCTTACCGTGCTTACTTGCGAGCGGCGGCGGCCGCAATTCTTCGCTGCAAAGCGGGTTCCGCGGAAGCTTGTGATCTGGCGGATTCTCTTTTTTCGGAGTTATACGGTTTGGCCGCAGGCAAAGGCGCGGAGCGCTCGCTTTTCCGTTATTTCCACGGGCGCAGCTCCCTCAAGACCTGGCTCCGCGCTGTTCTTGCGCAACGGCACATCGATTCCATCCGCGCGGGCCGCCGCTTCGAGGAACTCGCCGGGGACGAAACCGGCGATACGCGCCAGAGCATGCCTCTCGGCCCGGAAACGCTTCCGGGCGACCCGCATCGCGAGCGTTACGTTGCTTCCTTCACGCGCGCCTTGCAGACCGCTCTCGAACGCCTCGAACCACCCGAAAAAGAAAGGCTGCGCCTCTATTACGCCGAAGAAAAAACGCTTGCGGAGATCGGACGTCTCCTGGGAGAGCATGAATCCAGCGTTTCGCGGCATCTCGACCGCGTCCGCCGCGATTTGCGGCTGGCTGTGGAAGACATTCTTCGTCACGGCCTTTGCGCCGCCAACGGTTTCGCTGCCCAGCCTGGCTTGAGCGATGCGGAGATTGCCCTCTGCCTCGAATACTGTGCCGGCGACAGCCCCATGGATTTGGATAAATTGCTGCCGCGCTCAAAATCCCAAGGCCCGCCGGCCGGAAAGCGGACGCCGTGACCGCGCCGTGCAAGAAGGCTGCGGACTTTCGTTCTAAGGATGGAGAGGCCCATGGCGGCTGACGAACGCGATCGTAGTTTTGACAAAGCGCTTGCGCGGTATCTGCGTTCTGCTGCGCCTGCAGGTGAAGCTGTGGGCACTCCGGCGGTTCCCGGCTTGCAGGCCCGCGTATGTCCCGATTCGGAAACGCTGGCGGCTTATCACGAGCGGTCACTCTTTCCCGCTCAATTGAATTCCTTAAAGGAACACATCATCGGATGCGCGCATTGCCAGGCCATCCTCTCCCAGCTCGATGCCACGGATGAGATTTCACTACAAGCCGCTGAGCGGGAAGAAGCCGTTGCAAAGCAACCCGAACCCGTGCTGGTTGCGCAGAATCTTGAAAGAGCCCGCGCAGCCGAAGCGGCCCCTCACAAGAAATCACGGCGCGTTCTTCTCATGAGAGGGGCGCGCTGGCAGTGGCTCGCTCCCGCAGGAGCAATCGCAGCCAGTTTGCTTGTATGGATCGCTCTGCATGAGAACCGGTCGTTGGCTCCTCCAGATCTGAAACAAGTCCAGGTCGCGACGAACCAGGCGCCCCCTCCATCCGCTCCGCCAGCCTCAAGGGCGGTGCAGGAGCCCTCTCTGTCGCCGAAGGCTGTTCCCGCGAAGCCGCAGTCAGCGACGGATGAACTCGCTCTGAAATCGCGCAGTAAACAGGACTATCTCGCGCAAGCTTCGCCCTCAACGCCTCTGGCGGATAAAGAGTACGCATTGCGAAAAGACGCCGGGCGCGAGTCCCCTAATGAGCTCCCCCGCGCGGAAGAAAAATTGGATCGCGACGCCAAGACCGCGGATGCTGCAAAACTGGAAAGCGCTCCAGCGCAAGCGCAATTGCAAACGCAAGCCGCCAACGTTCAATCGCAGAATCAATCCAATGTTAACTCTCCAAAGCCGCCTGGTCCCGCTCCACTTGGCCAGATGGAAACGAAGAAGGCGAAGGCTGCGTCTGCCGCTCCTGCGCCTCCTCCTCCCCAGCCGGGAGTAGCCGGTGGAGTTGCCTCCAGCTACAACGATTCCGCGTCTCTGGAAGTCGCACGGGCAATTTTCAATCCGCGTTTGATCTCTCCGCCAGGCTCGAACGTGATTTGGCGCGTCGGCCGCAGCGGCCTCATCGAATTCTCCAAAGACGGCTCTTCCTGGTCGCGCCAAACAAGCGGCACGTCCGCCGATTTAATAACAGGGTACGCGCCGTCAGAGGAAATCTGCTGGATCGTCGGGCGCCGGGGAACGGTTCTTCTCACCACCGACGGCGGTGCTCATTGGAAGCTTCTCTCCCCACCCATCCCGGACGACCTCGGTGGCGTCGAGGCTTCCGACGCCCTGCACGCCCGGGTCTGGAACTCCCTGAACACGAAAAGTTTCGAAACCAGCGACGGTGGCGTTACCTGGAAGCGTTTCGTGAACGAATAAACGATACGGGCTGCCTTTCGCGGAACCAGCCGGGTGCAAGAAATCTCTCCCACTTCGTTCTAACGGAGAAGGCAAATCCAGATTGAGGTAAAAGTGATGAACATCCCCGGGAGTAAGTCAACGGCCAAGTTCCTCTGGCCGCTTTTTGCCGCCGCGGTTCTCACCGTCGGCGCCGCGATTCTTTATCCGGCGGCCAGAGGTAGTAAAATTTATGCGTCACAGGAAAAAGAAGCCGCTCGCCCGAGCGCCGCCGATCAATCCACCAGCTTGAACGATCAGACCGACCTGAATGTCACCGTCTACAACTCCAACATCGCCCTCATTCGCGATGTTCGCAACCTCGCGCTTCCCGGCGGCACGTTTCGCCTGAAATTCATGGATATCGCCGCCACCGTCAATCCCGCCACCGTCCATTTCCGTTCGCTCACCGATCCGGAGAAACTCGGCGTCATCGAGCAAAACTACGAATACGATCTCCTCGAGCCCGCGAAACTTCTCCACAAATACGTCGGCAAGGAAGTCACCTTGGTCCGCACCTACCAGGAAAACGGCACGACCAAGCGCGAGGAAATCAAAGCCACGCTGCTTTCCGACAACAATGGCCCCGTGTGGAAAATCGGCAACGACATCGTCACCGGAATGTACGCCGAAAGCTATCGCTTCCCGGAAGTTCCGGCCAATCTCTACGAGCGTCCCACGCTGCTCATGTCCCTGGAAAATTCCGGCCCGAAAAAGCAGCAGATTGAAGCGTCCTACCTCGCCAACAATTTATCCTGGAACGCCGATTACGTTCTCACCGTCGCCCGCGACGACAAGAACGCCGACCTCGACGGCTGGGTCACGGTCATCAACAACAGCGGCACTGCGTTTCGCAATGCGCGCCTCCAGCTTGTCGCCGGAGAGCTCAATCGCGTACCTCAGGCCCCCGGGGTGCGTGGCGATGTTGCCCGCGAAATGGTGATGAGCAAGGCAGCCCCGGCGCAATTCCAGCAGGAAGCTTTCAGCGAGTACCATCTCTACTCGCTTGGGCGCAAAACTTCCGTCGAGGACAAAGAAACCAAGCAGATTAGCCTTCTGCAGGGCTCCGGCGTTCCCGTCGAAAAAATCTTCATGGTCAACGGGCAAAGCTACTACTACCGCAATCAGCAGAACCCCGGCGCGCCTCTGAAAGATCCCGTGATGGTCTATTACAAATTCAAAAACGAAGAAAAAGCCGGACTCGGCATTCCCCTTCCTGCAGGTAACGTCCGCGTCTATCAGAAGGATTCCAAAGGCGGCATTCTGTTCGCCGGTGAAGACCGCATCGACCATACGCCGAAGGATGAATACGTGAACGTCCACATCGGCAACGCCTTCGACGTCGTCGCCGAGCACAAACAAACCGACTACAAGCGCATCGACACCCACACCTGGGAAATGGAATTTGAAGTGACCCTGCGCAATCACAAAGATGCGCCTGTCGTCGTTCAGGTGAACGAACCCATCGGCGGCGATTGGGAGATGATTTCTTTCAGCCATAAATACACCAAGACCGCGGCCTTCGCCGCCCAATTCATCGTCCCGGTCGCCAAAGACGGCACTTCGGTCCTGAAATATCGCATCCGCGCCAAGTGGTAATCGCGTAGGTCGTCCTGCTGGTTTCGCTCGTCTCGGACGGAAGGTGCGCCGCGACGGCCATTGACTGGAAACGACAGAACGCGCGAGTTCGCTGAACTTTTCTGACTGGAATGGCGAGATTTTGAGCGGTGTAGGAAAATGTAGCTCTACAATCTGGTCTTTCCACTCTTATTCTCTGGCCCCCGAAACACGCTGATAAAAACAGTTCAGATCGGGATTCAAGAGAATGGAGGGCGGCCTCGTAAACTCCACGATGAGAATTTCGTGGCGTTTTTCAACAGTGACTTCAGCACCTGACTTCGCCACATTAAATCTCTCATCGAGGCTCACAGAGTTTTCTGGCATGAAAGACCACTTGCTGTCTGCTGAAGACTCATGTCTTCTCCCGTTGGTCATCTCTAGGTGCTGCTCCAATCGTCCGTCGTGGTGAAGAATGAGTTTGTCGCTGCGAATGCCGAGGTCGCCGCAACTTGATTTGACAATGAGCGTCCACTCGCCCGCTAGCTGATTCTTTGCTTCATCTGGAGTCATCTGCTTGTGACAAGCATCGCACATGCACAACAGCAACAGCACAGCAACGGCGTTCATTTTTGGCAAAGGGCCCCCTGGCTGCACGGTGATTTCTCTTTCCAGTGGTAGTAGTAGGACATTTTTCACCGCGCTTCCGCCACAAAAATCATCTCCGGAGACTCGTCTCGAATCGGCGCGCGGCCAAAATCACCGTACTCCGCTGCAACCTTGAATCCGCATCGCGCTAGCAGGTGTTCGACCTCATACCGGAAGAAATAGCGCAGCGGCCACGCGAACACCATCCGCTCCTGCCGCCCATCTCGATGGCGGATCGAAAAAATCATCTCCACATCATTCCGCTGCTCCGCGCGATGGAACGCCGCCACTCGCTCCGCGATGCGCACTTTCCGGCCGTCGGCGGTCACGTACTCGGTTATCTGCGACTCTCGCATGTGCACGGGATCGTGCATCCGTTCGGCATCCGTCTGGAACACATCCAGAATCAGCCGCCCTCCCGGTGCCAGATGCTTGCGCACGCACTCTAGGCAATCCATGTGCTGCTGCACTTCCAGCAAGTGCTGAAGCGGCCGGAAGGGAATGATCACCAGCCGGAATTTTTCGCCGAGGTCGAATCGAGCCATGTCTCCCTGAACGAAGTGAACGCGCTCCCGCGCTTCCACGCGGAGCGCCGCGCGTTTCTTTACCGCCCGCTCCAGCATGCGCTCGGAGAGATCGAGCCCGGTGATGCGCTTTCCCGCTTCTGCCAGCGCCATGGTGATGCGCCCCGTCCCGCATCCCAGCTCCAGAATGGGATCGCCGAACTCGCGCGCCGCGTCGCGATAAAACGCCACGTCCTGCACCCGTCCCTTCACGACGGGCGACTCGTCGTAATAATCCGCGATGAACGAATCGTATAAAGCTGAACCCATGAAAACTCTCCGACCGATTGCTAATCCACTTTCGAGATGAGGCCGCTGCTTCTCTGTCTCCTTTACTTCCTTTACCGCCTATACCTCCTCAACTTCCTTCGACCACCGCGTCCGCCTCAATCTCCACCAGCATTTCCGGCGCAATCAGCTTGCTCACCTCCACCATGCTGGTCGCCGGGCGGATCTCGCCGAAAAATTCTCCATGGGCTCGCCCAACTTTCTCCCACTCGGCGATGTTGGTCACAAAGATGCGTGTTCGCACCACGTCCTTCAAACTGGCGCCCGCCTTTGCGAGCGCCGCCTCGATGTTCCTAATCGTTTGCACCGTTTGTGCGCGCAAATCGCCCACGCCTACAATCTTCCCATCCGGCCCGGTTGCCGTGGTCCCGGACACGGTGATCACGTTCCCGATTCTTACTGCGCGCGAATAGCCCACAATCGGCTCCCACGCCGTACCGCTCGAAATATTCTGACGCGTCATCTCGGTTTCCCTTTCTTCGAAATCCTTGAAAGGATAATCCACTCTCCGCGTGTTTTGACGTAAGAAAATCGTGCAGGCCTCAAGTAGGGGAACTCTTCGGGAAGATGATAAACTGAGGAGCAATTCGGCGGAGAAACCGAGACGACTGATGAAGTGCAATAACATCCTGGAAGCCGTTGGCCACACGCCTCTGGTGCGCCTCAACCGCATCAATCAGGGCCTGAAGCCGCAAATTTACGTCAAAGCGGAATTCACCAACCCAGGCGGCTCCGTGAAAGACCGCATCGGCATCAGCATGATTGATGAAGCCGAAAAAAAAGGCTTGCTGAAGCCCGGCGGCACGATCATTGAAGGCACTTCGGGCAACACCGGTATGGGTCTCGCGCTCGTCGCGGCGGTTCGCGGCTACAAGTGCGTTTTTACTACGACTGACAAGCAATCCAAGGAAAAAGTCGATCTCCTGAAAGCGCTTGGTGCCGAAGTCATCGTTTGTCCCACCGCCGTCGAGCCGGAAGATCCGCGCAGTTACTATTCCGTGGCGAAAAAACTCGCGCGCGAAATTCCCAATTCCTACTATCCGAATCAGTATGACAATCAAATGAATCCCGAAGCGCACTACCGCACCACGGGACCCGAGATTTGGGAAGACAGCGAAGGCAAGGTCACGCATTTCGTTTGCGGCGTCGGTACTGGCGGCACCATCAGCGGCGTGGGAAAATTCCTGAAGGAAAAAAATCCCAGCGTGAAAATTGTCGGCGTGGATCCCTACGGCTCGCTTTACTACGATTTCGTCAAGACCGGGCAAACCATCAAGGCCAAGACGTACGTCGTGGAAGGCATCGGCGAGGATTTTTTTCCCACGACGATGCACCTGAAAATCTTGGACGATATCCTTCAAGTCAACGATGAAGAGTGTTTCGTAGTCGCGCGCCGCCTCGCAAAAATGGAAGGCCTTTTCACCGGCGGCTCCGGTGGCGGCTGCATTTCTGCGACATTGCGGCTTGCCAAGGACCTGGGACCGAAGGACTTCGTGGTTGCGCTGCTGCCGGACACAGGAACGCGCTACCTCAGCAAGGTTTATAACGATTTGTGGATGCACGAGCGCGGCTATGTGGATGCGGCCACGGCCATCACCGCGGCGGAAGTCGTCAACGCCAAACACGCCACGGGCAAAGTGCGCGAACTCGTCATCGCGCGGCCCTATCAAACTGTTTTCCACGCGCTGAAAACCATGCAGGAGCAGGATATTTCGCAGATACCGGTTTTCGAGGAGAATCTTGCGATCGGCACGATTTACGAGGACCAGATCCTCAACCTCGCCTTGCAGGGCAAGGATCTTCGCAAGCTTGTCGTTCGCGAAGTGATGAGCAAGCCTATGCCGCAGGTGCCAAAGAGCGCCCCCGTCGAGCGCATTACCCAAATCCTCAGCCATGAGAATCCCGCCGTCTTTGTCGAGATGGGCGATTCTCGTTTCGAGATCCTCACCAAATACGATCTCATGAGCACCGTCGCCAGCCTTATGGAACAAAAACGCTGAGCGCGTCCCTCGTGCCGAATTCTCAACAGACAGGAAACACGAACCGTGAAGATTTTCGATTTCAATGAGCGGCTGAAAGACTCGATCCTCATCGCGGATGGCGCGATGGGCTCGATGCTGCACGAAGCCGTGGGCTCGCAGCGCTGCTTTGATGAGGTGAATTCTACAGAGCCGGAAGCGGTGTTCCGTGTCCACCAGGCGTACATCGAAGCCGGCGCGCACATCATCGAGACCAACACATTTGGCGCCAATCGCTTCAAGCTCGCGCCCCTCGGCCTCGCCGAAGAAGTCCAGCGCCTCAACAGCCGCGGCGTGAAAATTGCCCGTGAAGCGCGCGAATCGGCCTCCCGCGAAGTTTTGATCGCCGGTTCGATTGGCCCGCTGGGCCTCGGCGTGCAATCGCGCCATCCTGAGCCGGAAGAAATCCAGGACATTTTTCACGAGCAAGCTCTAGCGCTCGAAGAGCGTGGCGTGGATTTCTACATTCTCGAAACGTTTTCCTACATCGAGGAATTGCTCCTTGCCATTGATGCCATTCGTTCGTTCTCCGGTTTGCCGATCGTTGCGCAGCTTACCTACGCGGAAGAAGGCACGACGTACGGCGACGTCCGCCCCACGAATGCGGCGGAGCAGTTGAAAAACAAAAACGTCCAGGTGATCGGCGCGAATTGCACGCTGGGCCCGCAAGCGCTTCTGCCGATTCTCCAGGAGCTTGCGGCCGTGGATGGCCTTCGCGTCAGCGGCATGCCTAACGCCGGCTTTCCCAAGCGCGAAGGCGACCGCATCGTTTATCCAAAATCTTCTCCGGAATATTTTGCGCTGTTCGCCCGCGAAGCTGCCGCGCTCGGCGTGCGCATTCTCGGCGGTTGCTGTGGCACGACGCCGGCGCACATTCACGCCATGGCCGAAGCGGTGAAATCGCTTCGCCCTGCGAAAGCACATGCCGCAGCACATTCCGTCGCAACGATGGCAAAGCCCGCGCCCATCACGGAGCGTGAACCGGAAAGCAAGTTTTGGAAGAATCTTCAGGCCAGGAGATTCACAGTCTGCGTGGAAATCGATCCGCCCAAGGGTCTCTCGCTGGATCGCATCTACGAACAGGTGGACAAAGTGATGGCGTCGAAAAAAGTGGACGCCATTGACATCAATAGCGGAGCGATGGCCCGCGTCGGCATGGACGCCCTAATCACCGCCGGTGCTCTCGAAGCCCGCGGCGTCGAAACCGTTCCACATCTCACCACGCGCGACCAGAACATCATCGGCCTGCAAGCCGCGCTGCTCGGCGCGTGGACCGTCGGCGGCGTTCGAAACGTTCTGGCCATCACGGGCGATCCGCCGTCCGTCGGCGATTACCCGGAAACCAGCGGCGTCTATGAAGTCGATTCCGTCGGCCTCGTGAAAGTTCTGCATCGCTTGAATCAAGGCACCGACTGGGCGGGCAAAACTCTGGGAGGCGCGACGAACTTTACGATTGGGGTCGCCGTGAATCCCGTCGCCGACGATCTCGACAACGAAATCGAGCGCTTCCATGCCAAGGTCGAAGCCGGCGCGCATTTCGCCATGACGCAGCCGCTTTTCGACGCCGAGCACTGGCACGCATTCCTGAAAAAACTCGGCGGCAAGCCCGCAATCCCGGTGCTGATCGGCATCTGGCCGCTCAACAGTTACAAACAGGCGCTGCGCCTGAACAACGAAGTTCCCGGCATCGTGATTCCCGAGCGTTTGCTGAAGTCCATGGAAGCCGCGGGAGCGTCCGCGCGTGACTGCGGATTCAGTGTCGCCCGCGACATGCTCGCCTGGGCCCGCACCGAACTCGCCGGCGCCTACTTGATTCCGCCGTTCAAGCGCTACGAAGAGATTTTGGAAATTCTCTGACGCGGCCTACGAGTTTGTCTTTGGCGGAACCACTGCGCTGGTGTGGTCGTGAATGATTTTCCATCCTTCGGGGAAACGCTGCCAGACTAGCGTGAACACACCGCCGAGCTCGTCTTTTTCACGCTGCAAGTGCCATTTTCCCAGGACTAGAGCTGCGTGCGGTCCCAAAAAACGAAACTCCAGGTCTGAAAAATCTAACTTACCCATCGCTGCACGATCCGGATAGTTTTTCTTGTACCGCGCCAACACTCCGTCCCAACCGCGGGCGACACCGCTGCTCCCGGAAAAAGTCAGCTCCGGCGAATGCCAGTAGCCTTCCAGGAATGCGTCGACATCGGCGCGATTCCACGCAGACTGCTGGGCTCGCAGGACAACGCCAATAGCTTCCCGATCGGCTGCACGCTCACCGGAAGTCTGAGCCGATCCAAGTCCTTGCGAGGTGAAGAAGAAAAAGCAAAAGAAGCAACCTGCCATCGGAAAGTGTCGGAGAACTCTTCGCATACCGAACCCCCTCGTAATGTGTTGATTCCTGGAAGGATAGGGGAGATCCCGTGCCCAGGGCAAGTTCCTTTCCGGCCGGGTGCGCCAAGGCGTAGGTCAAGTGTTCCCAAAGGGTTACAGCTGTTAGTTCCAGTCCACTGGTACTTCCGAGCTATTGGACTATATTTTCCTGGCGCCCATACTTCCTTTAGAGGCTGAGGGATGTTTAGCGCCATGCTACTCGCGATCTCCATCATAGCCCTGTCACAGTTTGCGCTCTACTATTGGCGAGCGGTCCTGGCAGGTGTTGCAGCCCAACCGGTCTCTGACCGGGTGCTGGTCGCGGCCCAGGTGGAGAATGGGCAGCTTACCCCCGAACATTTCCAGACCTTGGCCGGCCTCCATGATTTGACCCCAGATCTCTATCCAAATCGCAGCGGATTGGGCCTGGTGCGAGCTTACTACAGTGCTATCGAAGGTCTTGACGCCTTTTTTGGCAAGATTCCCACGTTCGCGGTCTGGAGCGAGCGCGAGCGCGTGATATGCGCCCGTTACGCCGCGGTTCAGGTTGACCGCCGGCTGCAGGCTAATCTCGACCTCGCGGCCTCTTTGCGTTCCTGCTAATTTAATCGCTAGTTTTACGGAATTAATTCTCAGTACGCCCATCGAAGCAGGACGCCGCCGGTGGTGTAACCCGCACCCACGGTGACAATCAGAACAAGGTCGCCTTTGTGCAGACGCCCCTGTTCTACGGCATCGCGCAGACCCAGTGGAATCGTCCCCGCCGTGGTATTGCCAAACCGGTCGATATTTACCATCACCTTGGAATCGTCGACGCCTAGCCGTTCCTGCGTGGCTCGGATAATGCGCAGGTTGGCCTGGTGTGGAACCAACAACTTCAAGTCTTCCTTCGTAAAGCCATTCTTTGCGAGTAGATGTGTCGCCATCTCGGCCATTCGCCGCACCGCATACTTGAAAACTTGCGAGCCTTCCTGATGAACATAGTGCATGCGCTTCTCGACAGTTTCCTGGCTGGACGGATGGAGCGATCCGCCGCCCGGCATGTACAAAAATGCTCCCCCGGCGCCATCCACGTCGTGTTGAAAATCGATGATTCCCTCGTTTGGGCCCGCCGCCTCCAGCAGCACTGCGCCTGCGCCATCGCCGAAAAGCACGCATGTTGCGCGATCCTGGTAGTCGAGGACGGAAGTCATCGTATCGCTTCCGATGATCAGCACCTTCTTGTGTGTACCTGCGCCGACGAACTGCGCGCCCACCGTCAACGCGTAGGCAAAACCGGAGCACGCCGCGGACAAGTCAAAGCCCCAAGCCTTCTTCGCGCCGATACGCTCCTGGACCAGGCAGGCGGTAGCCGGAAAAAACATATCCGGAGTAACGGTTGCGAGGACGATCAAATCAATCTCGGAAGGATCCGTCTTGGTTTGCGCCAGCAGCGCCTTCGCGGCCTCCGTCGCCATGTGGGAGCTGGCTGTGCCCTTCTCGGCGATGTGGCGTTCACGGATACCGGTGCGCGTGCGGATCCATTCGTCGTTGGTTTCGACGATTTTCTCCAGATCCGCGTTGGTCATCACCTTTGGCGGGACGTAGCCGGTTACACCCGTGATTTTTGCCGCGATGCGGTGGGACATGATGCTCCTTGCGAATTGAACCCAGGACAAAGACTATGAATCTTATGCGATAGCCCTCCGGGGACACAAGACGCAGTGCGGTTTTCTTCAGAAGCGCAGGAGGTAACTCAGTTTGACGAAAAACAGACGGCTGGTGGAATTGTTTGGCGCGCCCTGCGCGGTCGGCGGCGCTCCGGGATGCAGCGTAAGGTCGGTGTAGCCATTGTTGTAGCCAAGGTACAAAGCCGTTCCGGGATGCAGCAGGTAGGTTAAGAGCACGTCGGTTGTAAATTGCTTGGTCGGGGCGATGGGGCCTCCGTCGAAGCTGCCAAGGTTAGTTTGCAAATCCACCAGGCTGGTGTTGGCGATTGTCGCGTTGTAATCGAGAATCAAGCGCAGAGACAATTCTTTCGTGAACTGGTAATTCAGCTTCGCCCGGTTCAAGTAATTATTGAAAACACTTTGCCCGGGCGAGAATGGAGGCGAAGTCCAGCCCGCCCGTGTTCCCAGCCGGTAGTAAATCAGCGTCTCATCAAACCGTAAGCGCGAGGAAGGGCGCAGGGTCAGCCCGAAATTCACGCGCCGGGTATTCGCCAGGAAGGGCAAGAGGCCGCGAGCCGGAAAAAAATTCTCTCCAATTCCCTGGGTATACCGGGTGGAGAAGGAAATCCACTTGTACGGCTGCGTGGCCGCAAGAACCGAGGTGCTGTGCTTGCGGAAGCCGATACCGTCGAAAAGTTCGTAGGCTTCGCCCCGGCTGATGGTGATGGTCGTTTGCTTGGTGAAATCGACCCCAAAGCCGAGAGCCGCGCCCCAGTCCTGCAGAGTACCGGCGTGATTCCAGTCCACCGTCTCGCTGAAGGAAGGTCCGATATCGACGATTTTGCTCTTATTCGGTCTCCACAAATAGCCGCCGAAGGAATTGTGCTGGCGGATGTCGATGCGGTTGACGAAACCCAACTCGGTGCAGAAATTTGGCGAGAAATCATTGTAGTTGGTGAAAAGCGTGAAATGCCGGCCGGTATACGACGCGTCGGCCCACAGAGCATTGCCCTGTTGCGAACCGATGGATGGATTGCTCGATGCGAACGACAGGCAATTCTGTCCGGCGTTGAGATCCTGGCGCGTCCAGGTGTGCACGGCCTGAACATCAGCGACCCAGTTCTTGGTGAACTTCAGGCGTGCATCGAGGGAAGCCACGCGATTGCTGGTGTCCGCGAAATCGCGGCTGGAAAAAAAGCCGCCAATGTAGGACTGCTTGCCAAACTCGCGAGTCACGCGCACCACCCCATCGGCCGCGCGCGTGTTATAGGGGCCGGTGGTGAATCCGAGACTCGGCTGGCGGTCATCGATCACCAGCGCGCCGAGGGTCCATTGGCCGAGCTTTCCCGTCATACGGCTGCCGAACTGCGGGTCGGCGATCTGCCGGGAAAAGAACAAATTGATGGGGGTCATGAAAAAACCGGCGTTTTCAATGAAGAAGGGACGCTTTTCCGGAAAGAAAACGGCAAAGCGCTGGTTCACGGTCACCTGCGGGTCGTCGGATTCCACCTGGCTGAAGTCCGGATTCAGCGTCACGTCAAGGGTCAGCGCGTCCTTCAAGACAAACTTCGCGTCCAGGCCGGCGCGATGTTCAAAGTTATCCTGAAAGAAAGGCGGCGGCGCCGGATTCGGCGGGTTGGTCTGCGTCGGCTGATTCAAGAAGTGATTGCTGGCCAGCAAGCCATACGGAATGAGCTGGATATTGCGGCCGGGGGAAACTTTTTCCAAGCCGCCCACGGGCGCGAATTGCTGGGTCAGCCCCTCGACGCGCTGGGTCACGTACGGCCAATAATCGTATTCGCTCTTGCGAAGAATCGTGCGGTAGAGAGCGATTCCCCAGGTTTGCTCCGGGTCATGAGAGAACCGCAGGCTCTTGAACGGAATCGAAAAAAAAACGACGTAGCCGTCGTTCACGACGCGGCCGGCGTTATCCCACAGCGTGTCGAAGCTATAGTCGTATCCTTGCCCCTCGGTATAGATCGCATCGGTTTGCACGCCGAGCGGATTGGAAAAAAAGTAATACGCGCGGTGAAAATCGCGAAAGGTGTCCAGCAGCACACCCACGCCGTCGTCCTGATCCGAAGATTCGCGTTTCGAGAGGTGCGCGCGGACTTCTCCTGGTTCATCATGGCAGGCGAAAGCAACATAGAGATTCTTGTCGTCGTAGGAGAGGTAAGCGGTCGTTGACTCGGTCGCAGGAGTGCCGTCGCCGGGAATGTTTTGACGGAAATCGGTGACCGTCAGTTCAGCTTCGCGAGGATGGTTTTCGAGAAAGTCTTCCAGTTTGGGCGCGTGATGTACGCGAGGAATCTTTGACAGCGGAATCTTGGCCTCATTGGGAGGAGGGGCAGCCTGAGCCTGCGCGGAGACACGTGTCGCCGCGGCGCAAGCAAGGAGAATCGCAAGAATGCAATTCGGGATGAGAGGGCCCATTTGGGATGTCTTTATATAGCTTCCACTTTTCCTTTACGCAAGCGCAAAGTGGCATAGCTGTTGCTTCATTGAGCATGATAGCAGCGGAGATATAGGGAAGCTTCCGATTGAAGCTACGAGGCGGGCGGAAGAATTTCATAGCGCCAGGAAAGCGCGGCGGTTTTCCTGAGCATGGCCGAAACGGAACAGTACTTGTCTTCGCTCAGCTGGATGGCGCGTTTCACGGCCGCGTCATCGAGTTGGCCGCGGAGGCGATAGAGTATTTCCAACTTGGTCCAGACCGTCGGCGGCTCCGCGGCGCGTTCGCCCGAACAAATCACTTCCAGCGATTCGAGCTTCTGCCGCTTCTTCTCCAGGATGGCGACTACGTCGGTGGCGGTGCAGGCTCCCAGCGCCAGCAGCACGAGTTCCATCGGGCCGGGCGCCGTGTTCGATTCGCGGTCGGAATCGATGGTTATGGCGTGGCCGGACGGGCCGATGGCCACGAATTTCTGCTCGCCAATCCATTTCACGGATCCGGTTTGCATGCGGCCTCCTCGGAGAAAGCATAGCAGGACGAGAAGGTTGAAACGAGGCGCGCCCGGATTCCAATTGGTTCTTAATTTGTCATCCCGAGCGCAGCGAGGGATCTGCTTTTCTCGGGTATTTTTTTACTTTGAATTGCGCGGCCCGGCCGATAATCTCAATAGCGCTCGGGGAGGAGAGGACAAATGCAAATGTCAGTTTCAATCGGAAGGCGCCTGCTTACGATAACCGTGCTCGGGGCGTCGGCGCTTCTTTGGTCATCCACAAGAGGAGCCATGGCGCAGCAGAGCACGATGGCGGCCAGCGGAAAAGAGCAACCATTCGTAATTGAGTACTACTACAAGGCGAAATGGGGCCACGCGGAAGAATTCCTGGCGCTCTTCAAGAAGAATCACTACCCGGTGCTGAAAAAAGAGATTGAACTGGGCCGCATGCTAAAGGTCAGCATGACCGTTCCGCGCTATCACACGACCGAAGACGGCCGGTGGGATTACCGCGTCACCATCGTCTACAAAAACGCAGCGATCGCCAACGACAATTTTGACAGCTCCGGCATCATCAAGCAGCTCTACCCCGACCAGGAAACCTACAAGAAGGAAGAGCAACGGCGATTCGAAATCCTCGACGCGCATTGGGACTTGCCGATCAAAGACGCGGACCTCGACGCGCGGTGATGCACTCCACGGTGAGAGGTCAAAACAAGGAAACAACGGTCATGTTGCTGTTTCGAATATTTCGATCCACATTTCGAGCGTAGTGTTGTGCCTTTCCTCGTTCGGCAGGTATGGCCGTAGCTCCTTTTCATATCTCTGGCGGAGAATTTGCGAGCTTAGCTTACGCGTCCTGAAGATATAATCGGCGTCGTCTCGGTCTTTCCCCTCGTTCCGTTCCAATTTTGACAGAATGAAGTCATACGGATCGGGCGCGTACAATCGCAGATTCTTAAATGTTCCGGGAAACATCTCGGTCAACCTTGTCGCGTAATTTTCCGGTAGATTTGTAACGCCTACGTGGTGCAGGCGAATCTTGTATTTCTCGGCAAGTGCGGAGCCTTCCCCTGCTACTTCGATCAGGTTAAAGTTCGCGGGTATCGCCGCGTAGTAGTCGATATCACCTGTTGTGCGTGGGAGACCGTAAAAGTAGCATGCGGCAAATCCACCGATGCAGTGCAACGCTAAAGATTCCTTGAGCAATACGTCGATCTCAGATAGGAACTCTTTCCACGGTGACGGGAGTGAATCAACCGGCATATTGGAGATGCTCCGGCCGCAAATCCGTCAACAGATTCCAATGCACTGCTTCTTCAGATCGGTTTTGCATAAGCCATTGCCTCTCGCTCTCCGTCCGTGGTGGTCGATAAAAGACATCTTCTTTTACCAAGCGGCTGTCATCGAGCTTGGACCTGAGTTCACGAAGCGACTGTACTCTGGTGTTTTCGTGATCAGAGACTCTTTCAGCTACTGAAAGAGCAAGACTGACAACGAATCCCAAACGATTCTGAAGATTGAATTTCCTGGCCTGTTCGACCAGCCATTTTGATCCGCTGTGAGAATAATGCATTGCAACCCAAGGGAGAGCCTCTGCGACACGGGCTTCGAGTCTGTCCTGGCCTAGTGCCGTTAGAAGAACTTCGTCGGGATTCTTAGTCGGTACATGAGTTCGCAAATGAGCAAAACCGGGATAGCCAAGTTTCGCGAGAGACTCAGCTAGGCGCTGGTCGTTTGTGTGTGTTGGCACGAATTCCTCAGAGACCGGCAGCACTTCCGGAGAAAGACCGTACAGTGTCGTGACCCGGCGAGCGAGCCCAGGGGTCAAGCGTCTTTTCCCTTTTTCAAGCAAATTGACATACGACTGCGACACGCCCAAGGACTTCGCAGCTTGGGCCTGGACCAATCCCTTCTTCAGACGAGCAGCCTTCAGTTCATGTGGTTTCACAGCTCCTCATTTATGACAGATTTGTCATAACTTGTCAATAGCCCAGGACTCTGACTAAGCTCTACGCCAGCCTCGTGCCCGCACCCGCGTCTGCGTAGGGAGACGCTACTGGGTGAGGAGTAGACGACCATGATAATGACGACGCCGATGGTGGTGATGACGATGGCGAGGCGGTGTCTTGTCGGTTCCGGCTGCTGCCCGGAATCACAGTGACTTCGTCCGTCGGTCGATCGCTCCGCCTGCCTACGCACCACGGCGGGAGCGCCTGCCGCATGCTTGAAAAGGAGAAGAGGCTAGCCAAAGGCAGCCCCACCGTTCATCCCGCAACGGCAGCGGGATGGGGCGGAGGTGCATGAAGCAAAATCGCAAGGATGGGCCACCGGGAGGTCTCATCGGATCGAGGGGCGGCCACCCGCCGAAGAGAACAGACCTGTCCGGCTATACACAGTCGGAACTCGACAAAGTAGCGCTGCGCTTAAACCAACGCCCGAGAAAAACCCTAGGTTTTAGACTCCTGCGAGTAAACTTCGAGCCAGTGTTGCGTCCACCACCCGACTTACCGGGAGTTAGCACGTTAGCTTCGAACAAAGACACGGATTGGCTGACCTTGTTCGGCTCCACGAATCTGAGTTACGGCTTGTTTTTGCACAAGCCCTTTGGCGTCCAATCATGCACAAACGTAGTTACAGGTTTTGAGGATTCATAGAGGATGAGCACCAAAGCCCGGCGTTGCTCTGTACCTGTGGCAGTGAGATGCATCGACAGACCTGTTGGCACAATCACTGCCGGACCACCTGCCTTACCGACCTGTACGCCGCCGTCCGATGTTTCTAAGCAAGTCTCTCCCGCCAGCGTGTACCAAGCTTCCGGGCCTCCATGCAAATGTGCGGGAGCCATCATGCCCGGCGTGAATATCGCCTCCATGTATTGCACGGAGTGCTGCTCACCCGCACTTATCGCCAGCGGGCCAATCTCAGCGACACGCTTCCCATGAGGGGGCGGCTTGCGTCCGAGTTCATCAATGGTCATTAGCCACGTCTTGCCGAATGACTCTAAAACGGTTCCTCGTGCGCCTTTGTCGCTTTCCGCCGCAGCACGGCTTTCGTAGGAGTCCAAATACCAGTACATACGCGTTTTTGAAAGTTGGCCTATGGGGTGAGTAGCCAAAATCCAACACCCAATTTCCTTCGTCCGCTCACTCACTGGAACACATTTCGCCAATTCCTGCCCTAGCGATGGTTTGCAGCAAAGCAGTGACAACAAGACGAGCATCGATGGTAGCCGCATAGAAGTCACAACTACCCCGTAGTGTTGGCGGACGCGTTTGTTCATTACTTTCCTCTCGCCGTTGTGGGATTCACGTATAGGGAGGGTACAGCGAAAATCCTTAAGCCACAACGGGCACGAGTCAACGCCGAGAGCAGGGCGCAGTTGCGAGCGGTGCTCGCGCCCTACAACTTCCTCCCGTTCAACCCAGATCGTTCACTTTTCTGCATCCTCCCCATGGAAAACTTGTGGCCGCAGCTTGCCTGCGGCCAGGTCCTGGAGGGCGCGAAGGCGTTCGCTGAGGTCCTTGGCCGACAAGCGCCCCTCGCGGTAGAGTTCGCGCAGAAAATCTTCGGCCGGGCGATTGCTCTTTTGCGGGTTGCAGTCCAGGCAGCAGGAGACCAAATTGCGGTAGGAGTTGCTCCCACCCGCCGCTTGCGGGACCACGTGATCCAAGCAGTGGGCCCGGCTGGGGATCTGCCGCAGGCAATAAAAGCACATGCCCCCTTCGCGGGCGTGGATGGTCTGGCGCAGGTCGCGGGTTCGCATGAAATCCGTCTCGACGAGGTCGACGAGCGGCTTGGCCTGGGCCGCGGCTCCGGTTCGGTTGACGCGCGGCGCGCAGACTTCACTCGGCAACCGCACCGCGACCAGGTGGCCGAGGTTGCTGCGTTCGATCAAGCGCAAAGCTCCTTTATGGATCAGACGGCGCACCGCCGTGCGCACGCTTTTGCCCCGAACGCCCATATTGTTGGCGAGCCACAGAATCGAAAAGCGAAGACGGGACTTGCCCTCGAAGCGGCTGTGCCGGAGAAGATGCAAATAGACCGCGCGGTCGAGGACCGAGAGTTTGAGCCGCGGCGCGAGAACGTCTTCCAATTCTTTGCACACTTCTAAAGCATTGATTTTTTCGTGCTTCATGGTTTTGTGTCCTTAGGAGGTTTGAATGTAGCGGCGGGCTTCAGCCCGGCATCTTCGCTTTTGTAGCGCCGGCTTCCAGCCGGCTGTCCTCTTGCCTTTTCTCAAACTGCCGCCAAGATGGCGGCGCTGCAAAATCCGGAAAAGAAGGTTGAGGACTGCGAAGGTGGGAAACGTCCGGCGCTCGGGAAGGCGGGTCGCCCCAAAAACAAAAAGCCCCGACCAAAGGTCGGGGCGCATTTTTCTACGTCCCTTACTTTACTATATGAGTGCCTCCCTTGTCAAGTGAAATCTTAACAAACGATAAGAGCTTTAAGCGCATAGGGATAACGAGTAAGGAGAATGGAAAACCGCGCGCGAGATCGAGCTGGAAGGAGCACTTTGGAATTCCGGAGCCCGCGAGGCCGGTCAGCTACCGCGCAGTGGTCCGGAGGTGGCGGCCACTTCGATGATCGGGTTGGGCAGAGCCCGCATGGTGCGGACGAAAACTTCCACGATAGCTCCGTCAAACTGGGCATTGGCGCAGCGCTCCAACTCGGCGAGGGCGTCTGGCGCACTCCGGGCTTTCTTGTACGTGCGGTCGCTGGTGATCGTATCGTAGGCGTCGGCGACGGCGATGATGCGCGCTCCAAGCGGAATACTCTCTCCGGTCAAGGCCTCGGGATAGCCGGAGCCGTCAAAGAATTCGTGGTGGTGCAGTACCATTTCGCGGATACGGGCGAGCGGCGTCAGCGGATCGAGAATCTTCGCGCCAAACGTCACGTGTGATTTCATGGTCTCCCACTCATCGAGGTTGAGCGGGCCGTTCTTGTTCAGAATACTTTCCGGGATGCCGACCTTGCCGATGTCATGGAGCACGGCGCCCAGCCGAATCTCTTCGACTTCAGCGTCCTTCATTCCCATCGCTTCCGCAATCAGCGCCGCATACGCGGAGACTTTCTGGGAATGGCCCTGCGTGTAGTGATCCTTGGCGTCAATCGCAAACGCCAGGGATGTGACGGTGTCCAGCACGGCTTGCGGCAATGCCTGCGGGCCCTGAGCCACGGCCGCGGCTAGTTTGCCGTTATTCGGTTCGGTGGCGGCGAGGGATTCCGTGAACTGCCGCAAGCGCTGGTAGATCTCTTCAAAGGCCTCGGGTCCGGTGGAAAAAAGCCGTTTGAGCGTCACGCCGAGGTACGCCTCGAGGACGTCGCGTTTCCATTTTTTCGCTTCATTGGGATCGAAGTGATCGGCCGTTGAGACGGCGTTCCCGCCCTGATGCTTCGAAAGATACATCGAGGCGTCGGCCACCTGGATGAGCTCTTGGGGCGACGAGCCGTGGAGCGGATAGCACGCGATGCCGAAGCTGGCGCTGATATTTTTCTCGCGCAACAGCGGATCGGCGGACACCCAGCCGCGGAGCTTGCTGGCCAGCTGCCGGGCATGTTCCATGCTGGTTTCCGGCATCAGAATGACAAACTCGTCTCCGCCGTAACGGGCAACAACGTCGGAGCGCCGGCAATTGGTCTCCAGGATCTGCCCGACGCGCTGCAAAACGAGGTCGCCTTCGAGGTGACCATAGAAATCGTTCACGAATTTGAAGCGGTCGAGGTCCATAAGCACAAGAGCAAAGGCGCGGCCGGCACGAGTGGAACGTTTCCATTCCGCGGACAACGCTTCCATGAAAAAGCGATGCGTTTTCACGCCGGTAAGCCCGTCGGTGATGGCCTGTTCTTGCGCCTTCTGGAAAGAAAGCGCATTGTGCAGCGCGCCGGCGATCAGGTCGGCGAGCGTGCGCAGCAGCAGAACTTCTTCCTCGGAAAACTCAACCGGTACGGATGACTCAATGTAGAGAATGCCGTGTAGCTGCTCGGCATAAAAAACGGGCAAGGCGATGGCGGCCACGGAATCCGGCAACAGCGGCCTCATCGCCTCGTCTGCCGGAGAGGCGGGGCGGTAAACCGCCAAGTGTCCATTGCGGGCCACGTGGCCAATCAGGCCCGCGCCTAGGGAAATGCGCTGCCCCAGGGTCCCACGGCGCGCTCCGGCCTCCGCTTGGATCACCACTTCGCGCGTCGCGTAATCCAGAACTCCGATGCCAATGTGATCGTAGGTCAGGCCGGCCTCGAGTTGTTCGGTGATTTTGGAGAGCATTTCGTCCGGATTAAGGGTGGCGATGGCATTCCGCGAAATGGTGTTGAGCAGCGAGAGGTGCCGCGCCTTGGTGCGCTCCTCGTTGAACAGCCGGGCGTTTTCGATGGCGATGCTCGCTTCGCTTGCCAGGACGCGCAAAAGTTCCAGGTGGCCCTCGTCAAACACGCGCTCGTGGTCGGAGTAAACGGCCATGGCGCCGATGGCGTGGTCGTAGGCCACCAGGGGTACGCCGCAGAAGCATCCTTTTGTGCGCAGCGGCTCGACGCCCAGTTTTTTCGTCTCGCTCACGTAATTGTCGCGGATGAGCACCGGCTGCCGCGTTCGAATGATGTACTCGGTGATGTGATTGCCCGCGGGGCGCGCGCGCTTTGGCAGCCGCGCGCCATCGACGACCTCGAGATCGAATTGAATTTCGTCACGCAGCGGATCCAGCTCGGCAATATAGAAGTTTTCCACATCGAAGAGACGCCGGAGCTCTTCCCACACTTTCCTTGTCAGGTCTTCCTTGTTCAGGGTCGAACTGAGAGCGCGGCCGATTTCGTTCAATACGTGAAGTTCTTCGGACCGCCGCGAAGTCTGTTGAATCAAATAGCTGTTCTCAACCGCCATCCCGATCTGATGGCCGAGAGCCAGCAGGAGCCGCAGCTCGGCCGGCGTGAAGCGCCGGCTGTCCGGAGTCCCGAGAAGCAGCACGCCGAAGGCCTGCTCTTTGGCTTGCAGGCTGATCGCCACCACGCTGCGAAGACCCTGCGCGAGGGCCAGCTCGCGGAATCGCCGGATGGCCTTTTCTTTTTCGAGCGCCGAGAGGGAGTCGTCACGAAGGTCGCGAAATCCCAGCAGGCCGCCGAGGCGGGCCACGAGGCTGACGAGATAATCGTCCAGCCCCTCGTTCTGAGCAGCACGACAAAATTCATCGCTCAGTCCCACGGCAACGACGGAAGTGGGGCCCTGCGGATCACCATGGTGCAGAAAGAGCGCTCCGGCGGGCAGCCGCACGACGCCCAGCACGCGGTCGAGAGCCTGCGACAGCATGCGCTGAATCTCGCCGCCAACAAAGCTGGAGGTTGCCAGATTGAGATTCGAAAGCGCCAGCATGTTGCGTTCGATGCGGCGCTTTTCTTCTTCATAGAGCGCCATGACCATAAGCATGGCGACGAACGCGCACGGGGCGGCGGCAACCACGTTCATCCCCGGGCCCTGGAGTTCCGGCGTCGCATTCATAATATAGAGCGCGATCCACAGGACTCCCCAGGAAGCGAAAGAAACTCCCAGTAGCCTGTCCGCGAGCGTTTCCTGCCGCCGGCTTTCCTGCCAGAACACTATTGCAACCGCAACGTACAACAAGGAAGCGGGAATAAGGACCGAAACCGAAACAGCGTTTGTGGCGTTGGCCGCGGCCCAAAATCCGAGAAGCGCAGCAACAATCAGGCCGGCAATTTTCCATGCCTTCTGCTGAGAATAAAGCTGTGCACCCAGAAAAAAGAGCACTCCGGAAAGCCCGAAGAGCCAATGATTCAAGGCGCTCTGCAGCGGGCTGCCCGCCGCATTCGGAGCCAATGTAGGCCCCACGTAATGAAGCGCGAATACCGCCCACCCGGCAGTCCATAGCAGCAGATAGGCCTGGCGCTTGATGCTGTGAATGTACGCAAAAAAGCCCGCCACCAACGTGGTGGCGATCAACAGCGCCATCGAAATGAAACTCTGGTGCATCAGGAACACATTCGATTCCCCGCGGTACCGCGGATGATACTCAGCAAGGCATGAAAGCGCAAAGGTCTTTCGTGCTTTGCCGTGCAGGCGCAATCCAAGAACGCGCACGCGAGGACAGTCGTGCAGCGACGCAGGAAGGTCGCGCCTGTACACACAACAAAGTACCAGTGATTATGGATTACGAGATTTTCGGGAAGCAAGTGTACCGGCGTACTGGTGGCCAAAGAGACAGCATCGTGGTGGTAACCGATTCAATACAAAGGGAGATTCGAAACTCAGGACTTTTTCTCGCAAGTTGCCTTCCTTGTTCTTGATGGCCTGTTCTGCGTGGAACCTCAACTCGAGAGAATGAAACGGTGGTGTAGAACGGGCCACATTGGACGCGAATTGGGCGTTTGGCTACACTGAGAGTTTGAATTTTCGTGGAAAGACGCGCTGACGATGAGTGACTCTGTTCAGAAGACAACTTCCGTGAGGGTGCGTTTTGCCCCGTCCCCGACCGGCTATTTGCACGTGGGAGGGGCGAGGACGGCGCTGTTCAACTGGCTATTTGCACGACATCAGGGCGGCACCATGATTCTTCGGATCGAGGACACCGATGCGGAGCGCAACAAGCCGGAACTGGTGCAGGGAATTCTGGATGGGTTGCAGTGGCTGGGCGTCCATTGGGACGACGGTCCCCTTTACCAGTCGCAGAGAACGGAATTGTATCGCGCGGCGGCGATGAAATGTTTGGCGAATGGGGCGGCATTTTTGTGCTACTGCCCCGCGGAAAAATATGCCGGCGGAGACTACGCCGAGCCGGCGCAAGACGAGGAACCGAAAGCCGGCGGACCGCGCCGCGTGACGCGTTGTTCCTGCCGCGATGGCAAACCTTCGACGCCAGGGGTAAAGCCGGCGATCCGCTTCAAGGTTCCTCTTGGTGGGACAACCAAATTCTTTGACGCGGTTTTTGGCGAGCGCGAATTTTCGAATGAGGAAATCGAAGACTTTGTCTTGTTGCGCTCCCGAAAAGGCGAGGAAGAATTCGGCCAGTCTATGTATCAGTTGGGCGTGGTCGTCGACGACATCGACATGCGCATCACCCACGTGATTCGCGGTGCGGATCACATTTCGAATACGCCGAAACAGGTTTTGCTGTATCGCGCGCTGGGCGCGGAGCCTCCTGTTTTCGCCCATGTGCCGTTGATTCTCGGCGCGGACAAATCCAGGCTTTCGAAACGTCACGGCGCCACGGACGTCAACATGTACCGCGCCGAGGGTTTCCTGCCGGAAGCGTTCCGCAATTTTCTGGCGCTGCTGGGCTGGTCGCCGGGCGGAGACGAGGAATTCCTGCGCACGAAGGATTTGATCGAGAAATTTTCACTCGAAGGCGTGAGCCGCACCAACGCCGTGTTCGACCGGCCCAAACTCGAGTGGTTCAATACCCAGTATTTACAGAGACTAGCGATCGAGGAGCTGCTGCCCGAAGTCGAGAATGAATTGAAACGCAGTGGCTTGTGGAGGCCAGAGTGGGCGGTTGGCGCCGCTCCGGGCGCCGACGGCAGGGATCACGCGTGGTTCTCAAGAACCGTGGATTTGCTGCGGCCGCGAATCCGGTTGCTGCCGGACTTTTCATCGTGGTCGCGCGCGTTTTTCAGCGACGAATTCATGCGCGACGAGGCGGCCAAGGAAAAATTCTGGAAAGATCCGAAAGTGCCGGAGCTTCTCGCGAAGCTTGCCGATACGCTCGAAATTCTTCCGGAATGGAACCACGATGCTTGTGACCGCGCATCGCGCGCGGTGGCTGAGGCTGGCGGGGTCAAAGCGGGACTGCTGATCAACGCGACGCGTGTGGCGATTGTCGGCCAAGCCGTGGCGCCGCCGCTCTTCGATACCATGGTTGTTCTTGGACAGCAGCGCGTCGTGCGCCGTTTGCGCGATGCGGTCGCCGGTTTCGGCAAACCCTAGAGTAGGCGTTCTTTCAAAGAAGCTCGAACTCTACCATCCTGATCTAGACTCAATTCCCTGAATTGACATGACGTATTTATTGTTTTCCGAAAATTTCCGCGTGCGCGGGTTTGGCCGCTGAGGCCGAAGCGACGACGTTCAGCGCCGCGTCAAGGGTAAGCGTGACCGGAGGCAAACAGAGTTCGCTGCTACACGCCTGGTAGCGGAGTTTGAGAGGAATGTGCTGTTCGCCGAGTGGGGCATCCGCGAGCGCCGTGACGGGCATGCGAAGAATCACGGTGTCCTGGTAGACGTTCAAAGGAATCTTGGAAAAGGCGAACTTTTCGAGTTTGCCCTTGGGATAGGAAACTTCGCCGCTGTTGAAGCCGGAGGGAAGGGTGGCCTTGAGATCCGTCGCGATCAGATAGTCCTCCGATTTTTCGCGGGCGTTGACGTGAAAGCCGGGGCGGATCTTCATGACCACGGCGATTTGAAATGAGCTGCCGCGCGCGGCGGGTTCGAGCGAGGCATAGATTTCGGGTTTGACGACGTCGCGGCCGGAAGGAACTTGCGAAAACCCTGATGGTGAAAGTGCGGCACAGAGCGCGACGAGGGCGACGCAGAAAAATATCTTTGCGGATTTCACAAGGTCACCTGGGCGCCGAGCTGCTGGGAGATAACGCGGCTCATCACCGCACGGAGATCTTCGCCGGTTTTTTCATGGACGAAGGCGTTGCGCGATTCGTTCCAGCCGAGCTTGAAACTTGTGGAAAGCGCGGAGACCCAGATTTCGCGGACGGGCGTGTTGGGCGAAATGACGAACTTGGCCTCCTCGGGTTCTTCAAAGAGAACTTCAAGTTTTCCGGATTCGCCCTCGACGTCAAAGCCGTGTTCATCGCCGGCGGTGAGCATGCGCCGCTTGAGGTCCTCGAAGGCGGCGTCGGCTCTTCGTTGAAAGTCTTTTTCGTCGAGCATGGATTTAGCGTACATGAAGAGAGCAAGCCGTGGGTAGTGCGGACTTGGGAGGCCCGGAGAAAAGAAATAAGCAAGTATCGGGATAGCCTCGATGAATCTTTAAGAACCCGTATGATTTAGATGCCGTTTATACAGATACCTGCATGTGTGGAACATAGGCCAATGTGGCATTTGAGTGGACGCTGCTGCAACTTCTTCAAAATACATTGATTACCGCTCGGCCAGAATAAAAGTTATGTTGGCAGCGCTCTTGCCTCTGTCTTTCTCAGAGCTGTTTTCTCTTCCAGCTGTGAATCGACGGAGGACACATGAAAACTTGGAAGTGCGTGTTTTTGTATTTGTTGATAGTCGGCCTGGCATCGGCGTCTGCGGTCCCCAGTTTTGCGCAAAATTTAACGGGGACGCTTAGGGGTGTTGTTGTTGATCAACAAAGTAAAGCCGTGCCCGATGCCTCAATCACGGTGACAAATGACAATACCGGGACGTCGGTCACAACAACCTCTTCGTCGGCAGGGACCTACAGCATTCCCAACCTTCCTTCCGGCACATACAAGCTAAAAGTCGAAGCGAACGGTTTTGCATCCTATCTGCGGACCGGAATCCAGGTGCTTAGTTCCCAGGTCACAGAGGTGTCCGTGAATCTGGAGATAGCAAGCGCCACAACGACCGTCTTGGTCGAGTCCGGCGCAAATCTTTTGCAGACAGAGACCTCTCAGATCAGCGGATCATTTGACGGCAATTCGATATCAGACATCCCTGTTCAGAGTGGAGCGTTTCTATCGGTTCTCAATCTTGCTATTTTCCTGCCGAATACTACGACGCAGATTGGGGGAACTTCCGGAACGGGAGGGTCCATTGGTGGTCTTCGCGGGCGAGAAAACAGCTTCAGCATCGATGGGACGGATAACAACGACCCGACGGTGACGGCCTCCACGCAGCAAGTGATTCCGGACGCAGTCCAAGAACTTACCGTAAATCAAAATATTTATAGCGCCGAATACGGACGCGGAGCCGGCGGGCAATTCAATGTGATTACCAAGACTGGAACAAATAATGTGCACTTCGGGCTCTGGGGCTACAACACCAATCGCGCGTACGATGCGTCCAGCAATCAAGAGGGGCCGGCGGGGCTAGGCCACAAGCGCCGTTACGATTTCAATCGCGTTGGAGGCGATGTAGGCGGCGCAATCATCAAAAATAAGCTCTTCTATTACGGCGCCTACGAGTTTAATAACCTCGGCTTGCAAGCGAGCGCGCCTACACCGCTGGCTCCCACCGCCGCGGGAATGACTCAGCTCAACGCCATGGCAGTCGACCAGCAAGTGAAGGATTTGCTGGCGCAATTCCCCATAGCGCCAGCGCAGACCAATTGCAGTACGCCTCCTGCACCTCCTGCGCCTTGCGCTGCCATCGTAAACACCGTCCCCATTCCCCTCGGAACGGTGCAAGCGGCCGCACCGAGCTACATCAACCAACAAGACTACATCATTAACGGCGACTACAACTTTGGCCAGCAGAGCCTGCACGGACGGTATTTAAAGAGCCGGAACCGCCAGCCCAACTTCGGCGCAAGTTTTCCGCAAGCCCAATTTGCGTCCTCCCAGGCAGTGGATTCACGCCGGGTTATTCTCAATCACACTTGGACGGCATCCTCTCGGCTGGTCAACGATTTCAAAGGCAGCTTTGTTCGCTTCACTCAGTTTTTTCCGTTGAACGGTATTGGGCAGAACTTCCCGACTCTGACGGTGGATGACCTGAACGCCATCACGCTAGGGCCAAGTGGCAACCTGCCGCAACACCGGGCTTTCGATGAATACACGCTCGGAGATTCGGTCTCGTTTACTCATGGGCGGCACACCCTGAAGTGGGGCGGGCAATACTACTGGTTCATTTCGCCCTCGGTGTTCTTGCAGAACCAGCGCGGCCAATATGGATATAGTTCGCTGAACGAGCTCATTAACGATCAGTTTCCCAGCAAACCCGGTTTCACCCTGCAAGGGCTTGGGAACGGTTTCTTTTCAGGGAACGCCAAGAACTTTAGCCTTTTCATGCAAGACGACGTCAAAGTTACTTCACGGCTGACACTCAACCTGGGCGTCCGGTACGACTTTTTCGGCAATCCCGCCGGTACCAAAGCGAATGCACTCAATGCAGTGGCCAGCCTTCCTGGGACACCGCTGGTCTTCCGCGTTCCAAAGCAGGACTGGAATAACGTCGGACCCCGCATCGGCTTTGCCTGGGACCCAACGGGTAAGGGAAAGTGGGCGGTTCGGGGGGGCGCCGGCGTGGCCTACGATGTAATTCCATGGAACTTCTATACCAACGCCAACCCGGTTCAGCTCCAGGTTGTCCTTAACGGGCGAGGCGCGGCCTGCGCTGGCACATTTGGCGCACCCCCCGCGTGGTGCGCGTCACCAACGGGCAATGGTTTTCTCGCGAACGGGGCGATGCAGGGCATCGTCTTCACTCCTCCAACGACGCCAGCCGCTGCGCGGGCGCAGACCGCCAATATTATGGCGGACGCCGCGGCACCAAAAGTGTTCACATGGTCGCTGAGCGTGCAGCGTGAAATCATGAAGAACACGAGCCTCGAAGTGCGTTATCTGGCCACCCGCGCGCTGGAGCTGCCTGTGCAGCTGCAGTTGAACTCCATCTCTCCGTTTGAGTTAGGTGCGCAGCCGCTGCCGACGTATTTAAGCCCATCCGCAGTGCCCGCGACAGTGCCGGCAACGGCACCCACTCTCCAGCAGTTCCAGGCGCTTCAAACCCGGCGCTTTGCCGCTCAAGGCTTCACTAGGGGCGTCATCACCGAAGAGGCTCCTGTGGGAGACAGCACGTACCACGGCGGAGCTGTCGAGTTCTTGCATCGCTTTAGCCACGGCTTCCTACTACGGGCGAATTACACTTTTGCGAAGACTCTGGATAATTCAACCAACGATCTCAACTCTAGCGCAGTGAATCCCCGACGGCCGCAGGACTCCTACAATCTGCGTAACGAGTGGGCGCGCTCCGCGCTGGATGTAACACATAAAGTTGCGATTACCTGGCTCTACAATTTGCCAAGTCCCAGTTGGAACAATCGCTTCGCACACGGTGCGGCATCCGGCTGGGAATGGGCCGGATCGTATTTGTTCCAGAGCGGGCAACCCGTCACGATTCAGTCTGGTGTCGATTCTAACGGAAACTTGGACGCGGCCGGCGATCGGGCCATTCTGAATTCCGCTGGATCACAGGGCGTTGGTAGCCTTGTTTCGCGTGTTTGCCGTGATCCCAATACGAGCGCCACCAGTGTCAACAACGCGTGCGCGTCTGGGAACACCGTCGGCTATGTCGCAAATACTCCGAGCGCCCGATATATTCAGGCGGGGGCAGGAGCAGTCCCGAACCTAGGGCGGAATACGTTCAATTCGCCCTACTTCAACGTTTGGAACATGTCCATCCTGAAGAACCAAAAACTGACGGAACGCTTCAAGTTGCAACTGCGCGTTGATGCGTACGACGTGTTCAATCATCCGAATTTTACTTTCGGGAATTTGAGCGTGTTCCAGACGACCACCAACGCCCTGAGCCAGAACTATGCCAACTTGAACACGGGGAGCGGCTTCCTGGACAAGAACCTGTTTGATGGCGGGAGCCGCACTATCCAGCTAGGTCTCAAGCTTACGTACTAGAAACCCAGGAAGAGGTGGTTCAGGTCGGTCGACACCCGGGAAGCATACGCTTCCCGGGTGCTCGTGGTTTAACCCCTCGATGCGTGGGAGGTTATGAGGCGGTGATCATCTGTCCTTGATTTCGCGGAGCCGGCCGCTGGCGACGTCATAGACGAAGCCGCGGACGGCTACTGTCTTGGGAATCCAGGGATGGGTATGAAGCTTCTGCAATTGGTGGCGGACATTTTCTTCGACGTTTTGGAAGGCGTAGAAAAAGGCGGGGGCGATGGCCTCGGTTCCGGCACGATTCTGGATTCTGGCGCGCAAATCCTGTTCGGTGGTCTGCATCAATCCACAATCGGTGTGATTGATGACCATGAACTCTTCCGTGCCGAGCAGATGATGCGACACGACCAGGGAACGCAGGGAGTCGTCCGTTACGATGCCGCCGGCGTTTCGGATGATGTGGGCGTCTCCCTCCTTCAGTCCCAGAGTGCGAGTCGAAAGCCGGGTATCCATGCAAGTCAGGACCGCGAGCTTGCGTTCGGGACGCGGGGTCAATCTGCGCAATTCGTGGGTGCGTGAGTAAATTTCGTTGGCGGCGAGGACTTCGTCAATGACGCTCATGGCCACGACAGTCTAACAAAACAGAAGAGGGTGAGTAGTGGGTAGTGAGTAGTGGGTAGTGGAGAAAGAACGAGAAGGCCTCAGACTTAGCGTTCTAGTTTCTTTCGAAGGGCCGCGAACATGCGGCCGATTTCTTCGACCAAGCCCACGGGCCTGGCTAGCTCTGGAGCACTGAAAAAGCCAAGGCGCTTTCCAATGAGGAGATGGGTTTCAAGCTCCTTGAGAGAGCCGTTTGCAATAAGGTGAAAATGGACAAACTCTTTGGAGTGCCAGCGGCCAAAACCCTCAGCAATATTGGCGGGAATCGAAACAGCTGCGCGCCGCATCTGAGAAGCCAGTCCATACTGTTCATTCTGCGGCAAACGTTGCACGAGTAAGTAGGATTCGGTTACCAAATCCATAGATTTCTGCCACACCACGAGATCCTGAAAACTTTCAATTTTCTTTTTGGACGGGACAGTTGTCATCGTCATCTTGCGAGTTGCTGTCCACTACTCACTACTCACTGCCCACTCTCTTAGAGTTGAGATTCGATGGCTTTGGTGAGTTCTTCGTAGCTGATGAGGCCCTGGACTTTTTTCACGATTTTCCCGTCCTTGGAGATCAGGAAGCTGGTGGGGTAGCCGAGAAGGCCGCCGAACTTGTCGGCGACGTCGTCGTTGCCGATGACGATGGGATAGTTCATGGGAAGTTTCTGGCCGTTGACGTTGAAACGCTCCTTGGCGAGGAAGGGAGCGACAGCCGATTTGCCTTCTTCGTCCATGGCTATCCCCAGAACGGTGAAGCCTTTCGCTTCATACTTCTGTTGCATTTCGATGAGCCAGGGAATTTCGATATAGCAGGGATCGCACCAGGTGGCCCAGAAATTCACCAGCACGACCTTGCCTCTGTAGTTGGCAAGGGTGGCTTCTGTGCCGTCGAGATCTTTGAAGGTGACTTCGGGAGCGGGCTGGCCAAGGGCCTTGGCGATGGGTTGGTCGGCGTTCTTGAGCGACGTGGTGGCTTTGACGCGCGTGGCCTTGTCCGCAAAATACGTGGCGACGACGAGCACGATTACGGTAGCGATAATCAAGAAAGCTTTTTTCATTGTGGTTTCCCCGAATAAATCGGACGCACTCCTCTAGAGCGAAAAGCGATTCAGAAAAGTCAGTTTAGACGAGAGCCAGGTCAGTTTGTTGACGAAGACCAATCCCCCGACGAACAAAAGCAAAGCGCCGCTGAAAAGTTCGACGGCGTGGAGATATTTCCGAAAGTTTTTGTAAAAAACCATGAATTGGCTGATACCGAGCGCGGTGAGCAGGAAGGGAATAGCGAGGCCGGCAGAGTAAACGGCGAGCAACAGGACGCCGCGGGAAATGGTGTCGCTGGCGGCGGCAAGCGCGAGAACGGTGGCGAGGATCGGGCCGATGCAAGGCGTCCAGCCAAAGGCGAATGCGAAACCGAGGAGGAACCCGCTCCAGATCCCGGGTTGCGTGGCGCTGCTGCGAAGGTGCACGTCGCGATTGAGCCAGCGGGCCATCGCGGGACCGAAAAAGCCGATGAGAGAGAGCGACAAAAAGTGCGAAGCGCCCAGACCGGCAAAGAGCGGAGCGTGCTTGAAATAAGCTGCGATTCCGAGGCCAACAAGAATGACACCAAGGACGACGCCGGCGCGGAGGTTGAGCTTGATGAGCGCGCCGATGAGGTGAAGGCCAAAGAGAAGGATCAAGGCGCCTGCGACGGGCGCAAGAAGGGAGCGGTTCTGTCGCAAAAAAGAGCCGACGGCACTAGCCGAGGCGCCGAAAGAAACAAAAACAACGGAAAAGCCGGCGACGAAGGCGAGGGCAGAAGAAAACAGGCCGGAGGTTGGGACATCGCCTTTGCGGAGCTGCTCCATACCGATGCCGGACAGCATGGAGATGTAACCGGGAACGAGCGGCAATACGCAGGGCGAGAGAAACGAAACGAGCCCGGCCAGAAAGGCCCCTGCTAGAGAAACATCGGTCATTCGTTATTCATCCTCAGTCTTCGGTCTCCTGTAAGCGAGACCGGAAAACCATGCCTTTCATTCTCCCATAAATCTCGTTTGCACTCGTTCTTGAGCCGCGATTTCTTCCGGCAAGCCAGATTCCGCGATCAGCGAGCTTCGGTATCTAGAGCTCTGACGCCGGGCCTCGCCGTTCGCTCAGAACGGCAACGCGAAGGATGGGTGTGCGAGCGGCAATACCAAACCATCCTATTAGACGCACAACACGACAAAAGGAAACGGACGTAGGAGAGAGCAAATAAGCGACAGATGACGGATTTGGCTGGCGCAGGAGCTCAGCAAGCACGGGCCATGCGGCCTGTAAGTGTCTGAACAGAAGTGCCTTGCGGGAGCGAGGAGTGGCCTAGAAGTTGCCATTGTCTTAATGGATGCCTGAATCGCATGCGGCAGGTGGATATGAGATGGACGCCGAATAAAGTGACCCTCCTGCGAGTGCTGGTGGGGTTTGCAGCGGTTTGTCTGTTTGGGCGTGGCGCCTGGGCCAATCTCACGGCCGTGGGGCTGACCGTTGCGACGATTGCGCTCGATGCACTCGATGGGCATATCGCTCGGAAGAAGAAAATGGCCACGCCAGTGGGCGCCCAATTGGACATTCTGGGCGACCGCATGATCGAGAACCTCTACTTCACCTATTTCGCGGTTGTGGGAATGGTATCGCTGTGGCTTCCCGTTCTCTTCTTTGCGCGTGGTGCGGCGACGGATTTTCTGCGTGGGCTGGCGATGAAGGCCGGACATTCCGGTTGGGGTGCGAACGCAATGCTGAGGACCTGGTGGGGGCACGCATTGGTGGCGTCGCGCTGGGGCCGGGGATTGTATGCGGCGATGAAGTGCCTGTGCTTCTGTTATTTGGGAGTGGAACTGGCGCTGACGCGTGGACCAGTGGCGCTGGTGGGTGAGTTGACGGTGGATGCGCACGCCGTGATTCGTTTGGGAGCGCAAGTATTGACGTGGATGACGGCCACGTTTTGCCTGGTGCGTGGGCTGCCGGTTCTGGTGGAAGGGTGGAAATACATCGCTGGAAGCGTGGGGCCAGTGCGCGGGGCGAAGATTGCGACCCGTAACCGCATCCGGGATGCGAAAAGCGTGGCACAGGAGGCGACGTGAAGGAGCCGAGGGAGGTAGAGGAAGCAAACGAAGCTAATGAGGTAAACAAGAAGGGCGGAAGAGTCGCCGCGTTTTTTGACTTGGATGGAACGCTTGTGGCGTTGCCGTCGATGGAAAAAAGGTTCTTTCGGATTTTGCGATACCGCAGAGAAATCTCCGCAAAAAACTTCTTTCTGTGGGTGACAGAAGCCCTGCGTCTGATACCGCGAGGGTTGGGCGCGACTTTGCACGCAAACAAAATGTATCTACGCGGTGTGCAGATTCTTGACGAGCGTGGCGAGAGAGGCGGGGAAGCCTCCTCTTGGCACAAGGACGGCCACCAGGCCAAGGGACAGGCATCGGCTCCTCCGAGGCGCCATCCACGATTGCCTGTCCCCCGATTTTTTGCGCAAGCGATCGAGAGAGTGGCATGGCACGCGAGGCAGGGGCACCAGATCGTGGTGCTGAGCGGAACGCTCGAGCCTCTGGCGCGCGCAGCGGCGCAAGCGATGGCAGTCGAGCTTGCGTTGCGAGGAGTCACAACGAGGATTCACGTATGCGCGACGCGGCTGGAAGCAATGGATGGTAAGTGGACGGGAAGGATTTTGGGCGATGCGATGTTTGGAGTAGCAAAAGCGCGCGCCGCGAAGCGGCTGACAGAGGATCCGCAACTCGACCTGGAGCGATGCTACGCGTATGGCGACAGCTTGAATGACAGGTGGTTGTTGGCGATGGTTGGCAACCCTGCGGCGGTGAATCCGTCGAACGGCCTCGCGAGCCTCGCGCGGAGCCGTGAATGGCCGATGCTGCCTTGGGAAGAAAAAGAGAAATCAACGCTGAAAAGCATAGGGCGCGGAGAATTTACAAAAAAAAGAAATCACCACGGCGCATTTGCCGTCTGGAATTGGCAACCCCGGAGAACCCCGAATGAACGAGGGACAGAAACAGAACTATCGAGGAAATGAGGTAGCGCTCGACTGGAGCGTGGAAGTGCGTGCCCCAAGTGGTGAGCGGAGTGCGGCACGCTTCGAGGCGGAGAAGCAGGAAATCGCGGCAAGGTTCATACGGGAAACGGCGGCGGGATGGGCGGCGTGCGGAGCATTCGAATGGGTAGCACTGGCGTATTTGGCGGCGTCCAGCGCACTCATCGCCATGTTTGCGGAAAACCTTGCGCACCCATTGAGATTATTCGGCGTGCAGACTTTGGTTGCGGCGGCAATCCTAGCCTTGTGCCAAATCGAAGCGCGAGTTGCGGAGTGCGCGAAGTGGCGAGGGGAAACAGCCGCCTCCAAGTTCTGGCATTTCTGGCGGCACTGGTATCCGCATCTGTTTTTTCTGTTTTGCTTTGAGGAACTGGCAAAGCTCGTGCACCTGGTGACGCCCGGCTGGCAGGATGCGAAGCTAATCGCGTTTGATCAATGGCTTGCAGGCGTGAATCCTTCCTTTTGGCTCGGGCGTTTTGCGCAACCGGCGCTGAACGAATTCATGCAATTTGCCTATTTCACCTATTTTCTTTTTCTGCTGATTCTCGGCGGGATCCTCTACTACCGGCGCGAGTGGCAAAGTTATTGGAGCGTGATGACGTATTCAGCGGTTGGCTATGTGTTTGGGTACATCATCTCGATGATCTTCCCGGTGCAAAGTCCCTGGTTCATGTTTGCGGGCATGTGGCACGGCAATCTCACCGGCGGGCCTTTCACTGCGCTCGTCAATTTGATTGAGAAATGCGGACGCGTGCACGGCGCAGCGTTTCCTTCGCAACACGTGGCGGGAGCCGTGGCGGCGCTTTGGGGGGCGTGGCGCCACCGGCGCTGGCTCTTCTGGACATTCCTTCCATTCGTCGTCTGCATGTGTGTTTCAACGGTCTATGTGCGAAACCACTACGTAGCGGATGTCTTCGGCGGGATGGTCACGGGGACGCTGGGATACGTGATCGGCGGTTGGATCATGAAAATGAGAGGCGCGGTGGCGAACGAAGCGCGCTAAATTGGCGGCCGGCGATCGAAAGGTACGGAACGCTCGAAAATCCTGGCGATGCGCAGCAAGAGGTGCTCGTCGGTAACGGCGCCAATCAGCTGAAGACCGACAGGCAAGCCCTCGGGCGTGAAGCCGCAGGGAATGGAAACGGCTGGAAGACCGCCGAGATTTGCCGGACGATTCAAGCGCAGGAGCAAAGAGCGCGTCGGGTAACTAGCCCCGCAGACTGTTGTCGTTTCCTCTCCGATCATGGGGGCAGCAATCGGTGTGGTAGGGACCACGAGTGCATCCACATTTGCGCTGGCCATCGCTGCATGAAAGTGTTCAATGAACGAGTAGCGGACTTCCATGGCCTGCAGGTACGCCGTCGCGGAAACTCTTGCGCCCACCTCGAGCCGCGTGCGCACATCCTCCCCGTATTCTCCGGCGCGGGCCGGAAACCAGCCGGCTCGTTGATGGTAGTGAGTGGCCTCGGCCCAGGCAATTTGGTTGCCCGCGTCTTCGGTTTCAAACAACAAAGGAATCGACACCTCTTTCAAATTGCAATCTGATCTTCGAAGAAGACGAAGCGCATGGTCAAAAGTGAACTCGACGTCAGGGGAGATGACATCGCGGAAGAAGCCTTTCGGCAAGCCCAGGCAGAACCGATGGCGCGCTCGGGAAGGTTTGGTAGCGCTTTGCAAACTTGGTTCACCCTTGCCGCGCACAAAAATGGGATCAAGCAATCTGGCTGCGTCGGCGGACGTGCGTGCCAATGGCCCAACGCAATCAAGGTGAGGAGACAGCGGAATCACATCCTTAACCGAGACGCGTCCGAAGGTAGGTTTGACCCCGACAACGCCGCAGAGCGCTGACGGAATGCGAATGGAGCCGCCCGTGTCCGTCCCAATGCTGCCGAAGCAAAGTCCGGCCGCGACGGCGGCGGCAGAGCCCCCGCTCGAGCCTCCGGGAATGCGCGCCAGGTCCCAGGGATTGCGGACAGGGCCATAGTGCGGATTATTCGATGTTACGCCGTAGGCAAACTCGTGCATGCTGGCCTTGCCAAGAATGACAGCGCCGGCTTCTTTCAACTGCACAACAACATGGGCGTCGTGTTGCGGAATGAAATCTTTCAGAATCTTTGAGCCTGCCGTCGTGCGAATGCCTTCCGTATAGATGTTGTCTTTCAGCGAAATCGGAATCCCATGAAGCGGCCCGCGGTCGCGATGTCCCTTGCGACCGCGCGGGGCGAAGAGTTCCGCCTCGGCTTTCTTCGCCTGCGCGAGCGCCAGTTCTGGCGTGACGGTGATGAAAGCGTTGAGTTTCGGATTGAGCCGCTCGATTCGCCCGAGCATCAGCTTGGTCAGCTCAACCGGAGACAGCTGGCGTTTGCGAATAAGCTTCCCGACCTCTTCGATGGGGGCGAACGCGAGATCGCTGTCGCTCAAGCTCAGAAAATTCTCTCCTGATGCCGCAGATTCCCGACCGTGCCGATGTTCGCGATAATGAACGCGATACGGAACTGATTCTCTGTGCGCACCTGGCCGAGGTTGATGCGCCGATATTCGACGGCGATGCCGCAGCATCCCCCGTTGTAACTGAACTGCGCGATCTGGTTCTGCAGGGTCTTATTCTCGAAGTCGTACCCGACACCTGTGATGAGATTAAGACCCTTGCGGGTTTCGCTTCCGTAGCCGACGAGCGCCCGAATCTGGTTCGAAAGCGGTTGCTCGAAGTTAGGCGGCAGAGGAGGAGGATTGTCATTCAGGCGGAAGTAAGCAGTGGTTACAAAAAATTCCCGATAGGGTTTTAGTTTCAACAGCGTGCCTATGGTCACGAGTCTTTGAATTTGGGGATCGTAGTGAAGGATCTGCTCCAGATCGTAGCGTCCGCCGGGAGTGATCTTGAAATCGCTGACGATCGGAGACCAGTTGCGGGGACCAAAAGCGAAAGCGAACGGAGAGATGGAGTCGAATGTTTGGAAGACGTTGCGCTGCCCGTTGACGATGGCGCCCCCAAACGTAGGATCAAAGTAGTGCTTCTGTACGATGCGCCAGGAAATCAGTTCTTGAGGCTGCCCGTCGCTGTCTTTCCGGAAGAGCCGCTGTGTAAAACCATATTCGACTTCGCTGGTGTCGGTCAGAGTCGCATCGGAATCGAACCGGATAAAGTCTGCGAAGCGATTTACCCCGGTGACGTAACGGTAAGTGATCGTTGGTTCGATGGTGTGCTTGTACCGGCGCCGCATCTTGTCCTTTTTCAAGGAAGCGCGATCGAAGAAACGCTCGAGCGTGGGCGGGCGAAGCTCTACTGTGAACTCCCCAGTGTTGCGGTAGATAGGAGCAGAAGTGAGCAGGCCTGCTGAATTGAAGGAATCGCCGTACCTAGTGGTGCGGAAAGCAGCGGAAGTGGTCACTCCGAGCCATGGTCCGAAATGCAGTGGAATGGTTACTCGTGGCGCCAACTCGTAGCGATCAACAAAATTGGAAGTTTGAATGTTTTGATCGCTGCGGAAAACCACGCCGGCAAAGCCGTCGAAGCCGAAATAAACGGGTCTGTTGCGCCACGGAGATTGTTCGACGGAACTGAAACGCGCTTCCGGCAGGTTGCGGAGAGTGACGCTGGTGGCCGGAATTGCGGGTGTTGTCGACGTCGCCGCGACGGGCAGAGTGAGGAAGCTCTTGTCGTCGAGACCCGCGAAGTTCAGGCTGAAGCCGCGAAAATTGTTTGAAAGGAAGAAAGCGCTGCGCACTTCGGAGTTCACGGCCTCGCCGAAAGAATCGGCGAACGCCAGCCGGAAGGTGAGAGAGGACAGATGGTTGTAGTTCGTTACGAAACGCCAGCCGCGGGGGAGCAGGGATTGGATTTCGAGGCGCTGCTGCTCGCCGCCCTGCGGACTGCGCGTGCCATCGGCATTTAGGAGGCCGCGGTCATCAACGCCAAAGTAGGTGTACTCGATCGAAGTATCTTCAAAGGGCTTGGCGCGAAACGTTCCGCGTTCCTGAACGCCACGGCGGCTCATGTACTGGGCCCCCAGAGTAGCGTCCATCCATTGAGTGGGAGCCAGATAGAAGGCGTCACCGAGGATGAACCCCTTTCGCGAGCTTTGCCCGATATCGGGAATTAGAAACCCGGTTTCACGGATTTTCTTGCCCGCAGGCGTTGAGGCGTAAGGGAGCCAGATCAGCGGCACGCGGAAAAGACGGAAGTTGGCGTTAATGAGCGCGACGGTTTTATCGAGACGGATTCGCGCGTTCGGGGCAAAGAATTGCCACTTGGGGTGTTCGGGGTCGCAGATGGTGATCCAGGCGCGGTGGACGAGATAGACCTCGCCCGGAAAGCGTTCGACGTCCCGCGCTTCGAAATAGAGCGGATTGTCGGATATTAGAATTGCCGGATTGGGCCGGCGCTCGATCTTGACGGTGCCGCGAACGTTGTGAAACAAGCCATGCCCGGTGCTGACGTTGTAATGGGCTTCACCGGCTTCGAGGTGTTCGTTGCCGTAATCAAGCTGAACGTGGCCGGTCGCGGTGGCCTCGTAGGTCTTGCTGTTGTATTCGACGTGATCGGCGCGAAGACGGGTGTCCCCATAGTGAATGTCCACGTCGCCATCGGCGGTGACGACGTCGCCTTTGCGGCTCTGCGTCTTCGCTTCGAGATTTGCTACACCGCCTTTGGCGGAACGCAGGCGGCCTTGCTGCGCCGAGGCGACGCGTGCCGTCGCGCAGGCAAGCACAATGAATAGCGCAGCCAGGAACAGCAGTCGGCAAAGCGCGGATAGAGCCCGTCCGTAAGGATAGCGATTCACTCGAAGCATGCAGCCAATGAAAACAGTTGGATAGCCTAGCATGCGGTCGTAGGGATTTGAAGGCAAGGAAAGGCGGTGAGTTGCATGCGGGGGCGAAATTACGTCAGGAAAGAAAGAATTGCATAGGCGCGAAACGAAGCCGCCGCGACGTGCGTCTCTCTTTGCACCGGGTTGGTTTGCCCTTTTAAAACACTTGCTGCGTTATGCGGCCCAGCCGGAGTAACATGCCGGGCCTTGCACACAGGGGGATGGAAAATGAAGCACACTTGGAATGCTTTCCGGATGATTCTGGTTTGTTGGGCGCTACTTGGCGCGTGGGCGATGAGCGTGCAAGCGGCGCCCGGCGATCAGCCGAATCCCACGGACAAATTCAAAAATCTGGAATTCCGGGAGATTGGGCCCGCCACGATGGGCGGGCGCATTGACGATTTCGCGGTGGTGGAGAGCAATCCCAACATTGTTTACGTGGGCACGGCTTCGGGCGGCGTTTGGAAAACAACCAACAATGGCACCACGTGGGAACCGATATTCGATAAGGAAGGCGTCTCCACGATTGGTGATATCGCGATTGCGCCGTCGGACCCGTCCGTAGTGTGGGTTGGAACTGGTGAGCCCAACAACCGGCAAAGCTCTTCCTGGGGAGATGGCGCATACAAGTCCCTCGACGGCGGAAAGACTTGGAAAAAAATGGGGCTGGACGCGACGCGGCACATCGGGCGAATCGTGATTCATCCGAAGAATCCCGATGTGGTTTATGTCGCGGCGCTAGGACATCTGTGGGGTCCGAATCCAGAGCGCGGAGTGTATAAGACCACCGACGGCGGGAAGACCTGGTCGCAGGTCTTGAAGATCAACGATGACACCGGTGTAAGCGACATCGCCATGGATTCCGAGAGTCCGGATACCTTGTATGCAGCCGCTTATGAACGCCGGCGGACACCTTTTGGATTTAATGGTGGCGGATCAGATAGCGCGATCTATAAAACGTCAGACGGCGGCGCAAACTGGAAGAAATTGACCAAAGGGCTGCCCTACGAGAATGGCGGGGACACCGGACGTATCGGCCTGGACGTTTACCGCAAGGACCCGAACATCGTTTACGCCATCGTGCAGCACGAGAAGGGCGGAACGTATCGCAGTGAGGACAAAGGCGAAACGTGGAAGAAGATGGGTGATACCAATCCGCGGCCGTCGTACTACAGCCAGATTCGCATCGACCCCAATAATGATCTCCGCATCTGGGAGCTGGGCGCGCCGATGTTTTATTCAGAGGATGGAGGCAAAACGTTTTCGACGCAGCGCGTGCGAGGGATTCACGGGGATTATCACGCGATGTGGATCGATCCCGCGGATTCCAATCACATGCTCACCGGGTCGGACGGCGGGATTCACTGGAGCTACGATGCCGGGAAGACATGGGACTTCCTCAATATCATCGCGATCGGACAGTTTTACGAAGTGGCTCTGGATAACGAAAAGCCCTATCACATCTGCGGCGGCTTGCAGGACAACGGCAGTTGGTGCGGCCCCGTCCAGACGCTCACGCGCGATGGAATCGTGAACGATGACTGGCAGGTGATTCACGGCGGAGACGGCTTTTATGCCGCAATCGACAATGTGGAGCCGTGGATTGTCTACACCGAATCCCAGGACGGCTACATCGACCGTCGCGACATGCGCACCGGCCAGCAGCGCTCCATCCGCCCTGAGGCGAAGGCGGGAGAGCCGCACTACCGCTTCCAGTGGAATTCTCCCGTGGCCGTTTCTGTTCACGAACACACCACCGTCTACTACGGCGGAAATTATTTGTTCAAATCGACGGATCGCGGTGATAACTGGACGCGGCTCGGCGGGGACATGACCACCGGCGTGGACCGCAACAAGCTGCAGATTTTCGGCAAGACTCCGGACAAGAACACGCTTTCGCGCCACGACGGCGTTCAGGAATATCCCACGATCACAACACTGAGCGAGTCACCGCTGACGCCCAACGTGCTGTGGGTCGGCACTGATGACGGCAACGTCCAAGTGACCCGCGACGGTGGGAAGACCTGGAAGAACGTGGCGTCAAAAGTGCCCGGAGTGCCGAAGGGCACTTACGTGAGCCGGGTCGTGGCCTCGAGGACCGGCGATGGCGTCGCGCTACTGGCCTTCGACGGCCATCGCGGTGACGATAACAACGTGTATGTTTTCGTGACCAACGATTACGGCGAGAGCTGGAAAGCCATCCGCAACGGGATTCCTGATTCGGCCGGAAGCGTGCACGTGGTTCGCGAGCATCCGCGGAACACCAACCTCCTGTTTGCTGGGACAGAGTTCGGGCTGTGGGTCTCTTGGGACCGCGGCGCAAACTGGACCGCGTTGAAAAACAATTTCCCGCGAGTGCCCGTCGATGATGTCGAAATCCAGGCGCGCGAAAACGACCTGGTGCTCGCCACGCACGGGCGCTCGATCTGGGTCTTTGACGATCTGACGCCGATAGAAAAAATGGACGCGAACGTGGCTACATCACCCCTGACATTCTTTCCGCCGCGGCCGGCCATCACTTGGCATCTCCGCAACCGCCGTTGGAGCGCCGGTCAAAAAATGTTCACCGCCAAGAATCCGCCTTTCGGCGCTATTTTGAGCTATTACCTGAAGGACGCCGTGCCTCCGGAAGCGCCAAAGAAAGGGAAAGACGAAAAGGACAAAAAAGACGAGGCCGAAGAAAAGTCCAAGCTCGAGGCTAAAACCGAGGCCGCCGAAAAAAAGGAAGGCAAAGTAAAAATCACCGTGCTGGACAAAGATGGCAAGGTGATTCGCGAGCTGGACGGCCCCGGCGCCGCCGGCGTCAACCGCACCAACTGGGATTTGCGTTCCGATCCGCCGGCCGAGCCGACGCCTCAACAACTTGAAGCCATTGCGGCGGGCTATGGATTCGGTCCGCGTGGGCCGTTTGTCGAGCCGGGCGAATACACCATCAAGATCAAGGCCGGCGACAAGGAAGCCACACAGAAAGTAATGGTCGAAGATGACACGCGCATCGTGATTTCCGCCGCAGACCGTTCCGCCCGCCGCGAAATGATCGACCAACTCTATCCCATGGCCAAGAGCACCGACAAAGACCGAAAAACCATCGAAGGAATTCAAACCGCGCTCAAGGCCGCTCGGGAGCAGTGGAAAAAGGATGCGGGCAAACCCAACACCACGAAAATCCCCGAGGATATCGTCAAGGCCGCCGATGAACTTCAAAAAAAAGTGGATGCCGTCGCCGAAAAGTTCATCCGCGAGCAGCAAGGGCTGGGCAATGCCGGGCCTCCATTCGAATGGAAGCCCGACCCGCTGCCCAACCAAGTGCAGAACCTTTTGGATGACCTCGATGGCTTTGCGGCCGCTCCCAGCGGACACCATAAAGAAAAGCTCGCGGAGCTGACTCCGTTGGTCAATGATGCTTCCGCACAGGTCAAGAAGATCGCGGACGGAGAATTCCCCGCATTGAATAAAAAGATGAACGACGCAGGCATTCCACATATCGTCCCGGCTCCACCGCAGCCGCGCGGCGGTCGAGGCGACGAAGAGGATTCGGACCAGTAGTTCTAATTCTGGAAGTTTGTATGGCCGAGACGCTTCCATGCGGCTTGCGTCTAAGGGGCAGAAAAGGGTGTGTCAATCGGCGCGCGCGATAGCCGTCGGCGGCCGAGCCGTAATTCCCAGGTCAAGAGTTTCGACATAAGGTACGGAGGAAATCCAGCATGAACGCTAAGCAGCCCAGTCGGCGTGGTCTGGTCGCGTGGTTCGTTGTTTTGGCAATGGTCCTCGGAGTTATTTTCGAAAGCGCACCCACCTTGTACGCCGGCGCAAAACGGCAAGATGCTGCGGAGCAGGAAAAGGATAAGAAGGAAGAAAAGAAGGACGAGAAGAAGGAGGACAAGAAAGACGAGAAAAAAGGTCTGCCACTCAAGTCCGACCGAAAGGTCGAATTCACGACCGATGAGGGTACTTGGCTCTCCCTGGACGTCTCGCCCGACGGGAAAACAATTGTGTTCGAGTTGGTCGGAGATATCTACTCGCTTCCCATTGAAGGCGGCCAGGCAAAGCTGATCGACGGCGGCATGGCTTTTGACAGCCAGCCAAAGTTCTCTCCGGATGGTCAATGGATCGCCTTCATTTCCGACCGCGAAGGCAGCGAGAACATCTGGATTATGCATCCGGATGGAACCGGCGTGAAGCAGGTGTCGAAGGATCCCAACAACGACTTCACTTCACCAAGCTGGGCCCCCGACGGCAAATACATTTTTGTTTCGAAACAGCAGTTCGCAATCGGTTCGAGCGAAATCTGGATGTACCACGTGGACGGCGGCACGGGCGTGCAAATCACCAAATCCAAGCCTACCCCAAACCTCGAAAGGAACAGGCGCCCCAATGCCATGGGTGTGGTGGCTTCTCCGGATGGAAAATATCTTTACTATGCGGCAAAGCTCGGTTCGCTCTATTACAACCAGCAACTTCCCACTTGGCACATCGCTCGCCGCGATCGCAAGACCGGTGACGAAGACGACCTCATTCACCAGATTAAAAGCGCCTTTCGCCCATTGCTGTCACCGGATGGTAAGCAGGTCCTCTACGTCACGCGTTACGAGACGGAGTCCGGCCTGCGTTTGCGCAACCTCGAAAGCGGCGAAGACCGCTGGTTGAAATATCCCATCACGCGCGACGACCAGGAATCGCTTTTCACCCGCGACGTTTTTCCAGGCTACGCCTTCCTGCCTGGCGGCAAAGAGATCGTTTACAACCAGGATGGAAAGATCAAGCGTCTCGATCTTGCCACCGGAACTGAAAAAATAATTCCCTTCACCGCACAGGTCTCACAAGAGCTGGGACCCAAGCTGGACTTCCCGCAGACGGTTGAGCAGGGGCCGGTCAAAGTGCGGTTGATCATGGACCCAATGGAATCGCCTGACGGCAAGAAGCTCGCGTTTTCAGCCATGACCCATCTTTACATGATGGACTTGCCGGGCGGCAAACCCCAGCGATTGACAAGCGGAAACGCGCACGAATTTCAGCCGGCCTGGTCTCCGGATGGGAAATCCCTTGTTTACGTGACTTGGTCGAGCGACGGCGGGCAGCTCTGGAAAACGCCTGCGGCCGGCGGGACGCCGGTGCAGCTCTCAAAGTCGCTTGCGGTGTACAGCAATCCGGCATGGTCGCCCGACGGCACAAAAATCGTCCTCCTTCGCGGCAACGCTTATGATCGCGAGAACAGCACCTTCGACGGCGGGCAAACCGGGAACGCCGACCTCATCTGGATTCCCGCGGACGGCGGGGACGCAAATTTGATTTTGCCCGCGCGCGGAGCTGGGGGGCCACATTTCACGACCGAAAAAGATCGTATTTACGTCTACACGCCGCAAGGTCTGGTTTCCTTGCGGTACGACGGCACCGACCGCCGCACGCACCTTGTGGTGAAAGGACAAGGACTCTTTTTCGCGGAGGAGCCAGTTCCGGCGGATGATATCGTTCCGAGCCCCGACGGACAGTGGGTTCTAGTGCATGTGATGAATCAACTCTACGTTATCGCCATGCCAGTCGTGGGCGGGGAACCGCCGACCGTCAATGTCGCGACCCCGGCCGTTCCGGCAAAACGGCTGACGGACATTGGCGCGGACTATTTCGCATGGGCCGATGGCGGCAAAACCATTACCTGGGCTGTGGGCGCGAGCCTTTTTCGCGAACCGCTCAGCGCCATCTCTTTCGAACCGCCAAAGGACGAAAAGAAAGAGGGCGACAAAAAGGACGACGACAAGAAAACAACTGACGCCAAGGACTTGGATAAGAAGGACGCGGACAAGAAAGATGCCGCTTCGCAAACGCCTGATGCCAAGAAAGACGAAAAGAAGGATCAAAAGAAAGACGAGAAAAAAGAAGAAAAGAAGTTAAAGGAACAGGAAAAAGATGTCCAGGAAATCGCGGTCGCTCTGGAATTCCCGCGAAAAACGCCGAAAGGCACCATCGTGCTGCGCGGCGCGACCGTAGTGACGATGAGAGGCGACGAAGTTCTGAAGAACGCCGATATCGTCATCGAGAACAACCGCATCAAGAGCGTGGGTGCAAAGGGCAGCGTCCCTGCCGGCGCCAAAGTGCTTGACGTTGCCGGCAAGACGATTGTTCCGGGCTTTGTTGACACGCACGCGCACTGGACCGAAATCCGGCGCGGCATCCTGGATACCCAAAATTGGTCCTTCCTTGCGAACCTCGCGTATGGTGTCACCGCCGGTCTCGACGTCCAGACCGGCACCAACGACATGTTTGCCTACCAGGATCTCGTGGATAGCGGCGATATTCTCGGCCAGCGCGCCTTCTCGACCGGGCCCGGCGTTTTTTCGGACAACAACTTCCAGTCTGCCGAGGAAGTGAAAGGCGTGCTCACCAAGTACAGGAAATACTACGGCACGCACAACATCAAGAGCTACATCGTGGGCAATCGCAGGCAGCGGCAGTACATGGTGCAGGCTTCAAAAGAGCTGGAGATGATGCCCACCACCGAAGGCGGGCTGGACCTCAAGCTCAATCTGACTCACGTTATCGACGGCTTTCACGGCAACGAACACACCCTGCCCATCACGCCGCTATACAAGGACGTAATCGAAATGTTTGCAAAATCGGGAATCGCGGAAACGCCAACCCTCATCGTGAACTACGGCGGCCCTTTCGGCGAAGACTACTGGTTTGAGAATAGCGAAGTCCACGACAACGCAAAGCTAAATCACTTCATGCCGCACCGCGTCATCGACCAGAGAACCAAGCGGAGGCAAGGATGGTTCCGCAAGGACGAATATGAGTTTCCAAAACTTGCAGCGCAGATGACTAAGCTAGTGCGCGCTGGTGGCCTGGTCGGCGTCGGCAGCCATGGCGAGATGCAGGGCATCGGCTATCACTGGGAAATGTGGATGCTGGCCAGCGGCGGCATGACCCCGCTTGAAGTCATTCGCTGCGCTACCGTAAATGGTTCAAAAATTGTTGGCAGGCCCGCGGACCTCGGCTCGATTGAGCCCGGCAAGCTGGCGGATTTGGTAATCATGGACAAGAGCCCACTCGACGATATCCACAACACGAATACGATTCATTGGGTGATGAAGAACGGGGAACTGTTCGAAGGAGACACGCTCAATCAGGTGTGGCCGGAACAAAAGAAACTTGAGCCGCTGTGGTTTTGGAACAACTACGATGTTCCCAAGGCCGGCGACCCGCTAAGCTACGGCAAGACCACTCAACCATAGCTTCAACCATTCCCGTTTGTGAGGGCGCACGCCGCGGCGGGCTGCGCCCCGGCTAGCGCAAACCTATTGACCTGGAACTCATTATGTACCCGCTGTATTGCCCAGCGCGTCACCAGTCATGACCACTCACTTCTCCGTCTTTGCCGCCGCTTTCGCCTGCGTCTCCCTATACCAATCAAAGGTCCGCGCCAGGCCTTCCTCGAACGCAACGTCCGGCTCATATCCCAGAAATTCACGCGCCTGCGAAATGTCCGCCTGGGAGTCACGGATGTCTCCATCGCGCGGCGGCTCGTATTTTGTTTCGAGTGTCTTGCCCGTAATTCTTCCTAGCTCGCGGAGCACCTCATTGAGTGAAACGCGTCCGCCCACGCCGACGTTGAAAACTTTTCCGGAAACATTGGGCGCCTCGCAGGCGAGTAGATTGGCCTGAACCGCATTGTCGACGTAGGTGAAGTCGCGCGTCTGCTCGCCGTCGCCGAAAACAACGGGCTGCGAGTCCTCCAGAAATGACGCGCAGAATTTGGCAAGCACCCCGGAATACGGCGAACCCGGATCCTGGCGCGGCCCAAAAATATTGAAATAACGGAGCGCCACGTTTTCCAGGCCGTAACACCGCCCGAAGGTCTGGCCATAAAGCTCGCCTACGTACTTGGTGACGCCGTAGGGCGAGATGGGCTCCGGCTGCATGGTTTCGACCTTCGGCAGGGTAGGCGTCTCCCCGTAGGCAGAAGACGAAGCTGCGAAGACCACGCGCTTGACCTTGAGCTCTTTTGCGGCGACCAAAACGTTCAGCGTGCCGTCGATGTTGATCTTGTTCGTCTCGATCGGATCCTTGACCGATCGCGGCACGGACGTGCGCGCGGCAAGGTGGAGCACGTATTCCGCCTCGTGCATGGCTTTCCGCACGACCTCTATATCCGTGATGCTTCCCTTGATGATGGTGATCTTGTTGCGGATTTCTGCCAGATTGTCTTCCTTGCCGGAAGAGAGGTCGTCCAGCACGACGACGCTATGACCGCGGCGAACGAGTTCGTCCACCGTGTTTGAGCCGATGAAGCCGGCGCCGCCCGTGACGAGGTAGCGCATTCAGGGAGTCCTCCTAGAGTTTGCGGCCGCCATCCGGCCGAGGATCACGTCGGCCAATTCCAGGTTGCCACCGCAACATATGACACGGGCCAGGGAAAGACGGCTGGCCCCCGTTTTGATACGCTCATAGTTCGCGGCCATCCGGCAAAACGAGCCGGGTGATTTCCGCAGACGAAAGAATATTGTACGACGGAAGTACCGTGGGCAAACGGTTGATTCCAGTGAGCGTCACACAAAGAGCATGAGTCTCAGGACCACAGTTGGTGTTGCAGCCCTAGCCGTGCTGAGCTGCGCCGTAGGAGCGTTTTACTGGCTGCGCGCACGCGGGGAACAACCTGTGCCGGAGGTCGTATCCCCAGAGCCGCCCGGTTTCCGTGACGCCCTGCGACCTGAAAAATCCGCAAGCGCTCCTGCAGCGAAATCAACTTTGTCGGCCGATCCAAGGAAGGCCGCGCCTCCCGTTGACATAGGAGTGCCCCTGCGGGCTGGCGAGGTTCTCGAATACAGCGCTAACGTTTCCGAGCTCAACAACGTCGCTAGCTTGCGGCTGCAGGTTGCCGGCCGCGGCAATTTTTTGGGAAAGAGCACGTGGCATTTGCAGGCTTTTGCCCACACGCAGAATCCGTTGCGCATGGTTTTCGAGCTTGACGATCAGTTCGATTCTTACAGCGACGCAGCCACGTTGGCGAGTTTGCAGTATGAGATGCACCTGAACGAGCGTGGGCAGAAGGTCGAGTCCGTCCAGCGTATGACCGCCACGGGCAAGGAACCTGCGTCACCGGGTGCGGCCCAGGCGCGTGTCCTGCCCGGCACACGCGATCCCCTCGGCCTTATGCAGTATTTGCGAAACGTGGATTGGACAAAGACACCAGAGGTGCGCAGCCCCGTTTACGACGGACACAAGCTGTATGATGTTCGCGCGCGAGTCGGACCGGCTTCCGAAAAAGTGACCGTGCCGGCGGGAAACTACACGGCTTCAAAGATCGGCATTCGCGTTTTCGACGCCGGCGTGGAGATGAAGGACGCCTCCTTCACTCTGTACGTGGCCAATAACTCCGCGCGCACCCCAGTCCTCCTTGAAGCAGTCATGCCCTTCGCCACCGCCCGCGTCGAACTTCTGAAATCCAAGTAAGAAATTCCATATGCTCGAAAACGTGCGAGCGGAATCCCGGCTGACGCTCTCTTTTTCGCGCCCGCCACGGGTCATTTCACCTTGACCTCAGCCGAATGCCTCGCGCTGGAATCTGATACCGTCAGATAACCAGCCGGAGGACTCGATGCGCCCCAAAACTGATGGCATCCTTGAATCCTCTTTGTACGTGAGCGATGTGCCTCGCTCCGTGCGCTTCTATCAGGAGACTTTTGGATTCTCTGTCATCAGCGAGTTCGGTGAGCGCGGTTGCGCAATGCAGGCAGGGACACGCCAGGTACTGCTGCTGTTCAAAAAGGGAGCCTCGCGCGCGATTTCATCGCCACACGACGGGGACGGCGAACTACACCTCGCGTTCGCAATCCCAACTGCGGAATTGGCCAACTGGGAATCGTTGCTCCAAAAGAGAGGAATCGCAGTCGAGGAGAAACGCAAGTGGGAAGCAGGCGGCTTGAGCCTCTACTTTCGAGACCCGGATCGCCATTTAATCGAACTCGCCACGCCGGGCACGTGGTCGGTATATTGAAAACAGCGAGCTCTGGCGGCCTGCCCCGACGCCGGTCTCTCACAAGCTAGGCACTTCTTGCCGTCCACGTCGCCTGACTCGGCTTAATGTTTTGGTTCATGCAGAAGAAGCAGAGAAAAATGCGCCTTTCAAGTACGGTTGTCAAGGTCCCGGCTATCGACTACGAACCTCTTCACCGAGCCGTAGTAGGGACCGTCTGGCGTTTACCTGACTCTGCCGCGAAGGCGCGTCGCTCGGCCGGTTGCAGCCTTGAATCTTCCATCTAGTGCTTTTGCACTATTCCCTCACCTGCGCAGTCCTTGTAGAGTCCGCGGAATTCCGGCGATTCGCCATCCACTCTGGCGACGAGGGGGCCTCTCATGTCCGTTCAAGCTTCTGCTCTCAACCTGCAGCCGTCCATCGTCACCACCAACGCGTGGCGCAGCCGCACGCTCGCCGTCATTCTGATGGTCGCCATCGCTGGTATTTTCTGGGTGGATTCTCGCTACCCGGCTTTGCTCAAGCGCTACCACGCCGGCACGCAAGTCAAGGCCGCTGGCGCTCTCACCTTTGGGACTGTTTACCGGGTGGATCGCACCATGCCTCTCGCCGCCCGGGTCTGGCGCACTACCGTCAATTGGCTCGACGCCAACCGCATTGGTATGACCTTTTCTTTCCTTTTTGGTCCTGCCGCGCTTACTTTTCTTTCTACGATCCGCCGCCGTCGCACCGGCTCGCGCTATCTAAATACGTTTTTCGGGGCAGCCGCCGGCGTCCCCCTGGCCGTGTGTACAAACTGCATCGCTCCTATCGCGCGCGGACTGTACGCTTCCGGAATGAGCACCGAATCCGTTCTCGCCGCCATGTTTGCCTCTCCCGCACTCAACGTCGTTGTCCTTGCCATGACCTTTGCGCTTTTCCCCGCGCCGGTCGCTTTGCTCAAGCTCGCCACGGTTCTTTTCCTCATTTTCGTCTTTGCGCCCGCTGTAGCTTCACGTCAAGAGTACTCTTCCCCCGCTGTTGCTTCCCCCATCGAAATCCCAGCTTCGGAGACCTGGACGCAAGCGCTCGTTTCCACTGCTCGTTCTTTCGGCAGGAGTTTCTGGTACGTCTTCCGTGTCGCCTTCCCGCTGATGATTCTCGCTGCTGTCCTCGGCGCTCTCGTCATTGAGCTTCTTCCGCCCCAGGCGCTCATCGCGCAAGCCACAGTCGGCGGCATCATTCTCGTCGCTCTTGTCGCAGCGTTCCTTCCTGTCCCGATGGCCTTTGACGTGGCCATCGCCTACATTGCCATGACCAAAGGTGTCCCACTCCCTTACGTCGTGACGATTCTTTGCACCCTCGGTATCATCAGCGTCTTTTCGCTTTCCGTTGTCGGTAAGACCATTTCCTGGAAAGTAGCGGCTGGGGCCTACGCCACTGTCGTGGCCCTCGGCACTCTCGCTGGCGTTCTCACACACGCCCTCGGCTGACCCTAGTCATCCGTGCAGTGCTGGCTTTCATGCCCGGCGTTATTGGGTTTCAAGGTGCGGGTGGGGTCATCACTGCCTAGCAGAGGACGATTTTTTCGCGGTGGCGCATCACGCGGCGCGTGGCGTTGCGCGTATCGATGACCAGTTTTGCGGCATCGGCGATCGCCCCATAGTCATAGCTGGTGTGATCCGTTGCGATAACTACGGCGTCATAGCTTGCGAGCGTTTGCGGATTGAGCGGCACGGACTTCATGTTTTCGTAATTATAGTGCCGCATCTTGTGGAGCTGCGGGAAATAGGGGTCGTTATAATCGAGAACCGCGCCGCGCTGCTGGAGCAACTGCATGATTTTCAGCGTCGGCGATTCCCGTAGATCGTCCACGTCCTTCTTGTAGGCCACGCCGAGCACCAGAACTTTGGAGCCTTTCAGGCTCTTCTTATGATCGTTCAGCGAATTGGCAACCGCATCGACCACGTGGTACGGCATGGCAGTGTTGACTTCGCCGGCGAGCTCGATGAAGCGCGTGGCGAAATCATACTCGCGGGCTTTCCACGAAAGATAATACGGGTCCACCGGGATGCAGTGGCCTCCCAAGCCCGGGCCCGGGTAAAACGGCATGAACCCGAACGGTTTCGTGGCCGCCGCATCGATCACTTCCCAAATGTCAATGTTCATGCGCAGGCTGAGCTGTTTGAGTTCGTTGACGAGCGCGATGTTCACGCAGCGAAAAATGTTTTCGAGCAGCTTCGCCATTTCCGCGGCGCGCGTCGAGCTCACCGGCACCACTCTGGCGACGACTTGCGTATAGAGTGATTGCGCGGCGCGGCCGCTTGGCGGGTTCAATCCGCCGACAACCTTGGGAATTTGCGCCAGTCCATATTGCTTGTTTCCCGGATCTTCGCGCTCCGGCGAAAACGCCAGGTAAAAATCGCAGGCGATATTTTCATTTTCCTGACCGGTCGCAATCGGGCAACGCAAACCGCTTTTCTCCAAGATAGGGAGAACCAACTCCTCGGTCGTCCCCGGATAAGTCGTCGATTCGAGAACCACCAGCTGTCCTCTTTGCAGATGCGGATAAATCGAAATGGCGGTCTGCTCGACGTAGGTCAGATCGGGTTCGCGGCGCTCATCGAGGGGCGTCGGAACGCAGATAATGATGGCGTCGGCTTCCTTCAGCTTCGCGAAATCATTGGTCGCGCTGAAGTGCCTGCTGTTGACGAACTGCTGGATCTTGTTCTGAGGAATGTGCTCGATGTAAGACTTGCCGGCATTGAGCATCGACACCTTGCGAGGATCGGTATCAAACCCCGTGACCTTGTGCCCTGCTTCGGCGAAGCGCAACGCCAGCGGCAATCCCACGTAGCCGCAGCCAATGATCCCCACCTTGAGCTGGGCGCCTTTGAAAAACTCAGGTCTACGGTCAAGTGGCATGAGTTCCGTCGCACTCCTCTTCATTTCTGGCCCCGGCTTGGCCGGAGTCAAGGGATTCACGTTTTCGGGGATGCCGCGAGCGGGCTGCTGCAAGGCCGCCAGCAGGCCACCGGCCGACGTGACAAAGACATGTAAATATAGCAGGTTCCGCGCAAACAAAAAAAGGGCCGCATTTTCGATTATCGCGGATCTTGATCGGAGGTTGCCGCCGGAGCCCGGAGAGAGGAAGATGGAGGAGCTTGATTCGAATTGTCGGCTCGCCATGACATTCGTCATCCTTCTGCTCGGACTCTGCGTTGGTGTGCTGGTCGGCCTCCTAGGCATCGGCGGCGGCGTCGTTCTGGTGCCGGCGATGGTTTATTTGCTGCATATGGACCAGCACCTGGCCCAAGGCACTTCACTTTTCATTTTGTTGCCACCTATCGGGCTGGGAGCTCTGCGCGAGTACTGGAAGCAGGGCCAGGTAGACTTGCATGCCGGAGTTTTGTGCGCTCTTGGGATGTTATTCGGTGCTTATGCGGGCAGCCTGATCGCGCTCCCCATGCCGTCCCTGAATTTGAAAGGATTGTTCGGCTGCTTCCTGATATTGGCTGGGTTTTTACTCTGGCGAAAGACGCAGAGGGACACGAACGCCGCCGGCAGCGGCGAGGAGAAAGTTCGTGCCTGAATCGATGGGCCGCAGCGCCGGAATCTTCGCGATCGCGTGTATGTGTGGAATCGCGTCGGGAATGTTCGGAATTGGCGGTGGCGTACTTCTTGTGCCTTTGTTGGGGCTGCTGTTTGCGTTCAGCCAGCATCGCGCGCAGGGAACCTCCCTGGTTGCACTGATTCCACCCACCGGAGTGTTGGCCCTGATGGCGTATTCGAAGGAAGGATTCGTGTCATGGAAAACCGGATTGCTGTTGATCCCCGGAGTGTTCTTGGGCGGCATCATAGGGGGAATGCTGGCGGAGAAGATCAAGCCGCGAAGCATGCGGCAGGTTTTTGCGTGGGTGTTGGTCTTGCTCGGCACATGGCAGGCGCTGGATGCGTGGTGGCGCTAGGGGGCGTTTGATCCCATGGTGGATTTGCACTGTCACATTCTGCCGGGTCTCGATGATGGCTCAGCCACTATGGAAGAATCCACGGCGATGGCGGAGTCGGCGATTGCCGATGGCGTGACACACGTCGTTGCGACGCCGCACTCCAACAGCGAATATTCCTTCGATTTTGCCCGCGTGCGCCGGCTTCGAGATGAGCTGCAAGCGAAGGTCAGCGAGCGTCTGAAAATTGCCACGGGCTGCGATTTTCACCTCAACCCGGAGAATCTCGAATCCTTGCGCAAGGACGCCCGGCCGTATTGCATCAATCAACGAGATTTCCTGCTTGTTGAATTCAACGAGTTTTCGATTCCCCCCTCGATGGACCAAACGCTGCATGTGATTCAGCTCGCCGGTGTGCAGCCCATAATTACCCACCCGGAGCGCAATGCGATTTTGCGCTCGCGGCCTGAGCGCCTGAAAAAGTGGGTGCGCCAGGGATGCTTCGCCCAGGTGACTGCAGGCGCGCTGACCGGCGGTTTCGGCGCCGGTTCCCAGCAGGATGCGCTGCGGTGGATCGCTGAGGGACTCATTCATTTCGTGGCCAGCGACGCGCACAATACGCGATCCCGTCCACTTCGCCTGCAAGCTGCGTACAACGTGGTTGTCGACCGGTTTGGCGAAGAGAAAGCGCGTGCGCTGTTTCACGATAATCCACTCGCCGCCTTCGAGGGGCGGCAACTGCCACACGTTCCCGACCTTGAGGATGAATTGCCCGCGCCACGCCGCAAACGCTTTTTCTTTTTCTGAAATTTTTCCTTTCGCGTGCGGCAGCACATCTCCTGCTTTCCTTTTTGCGGCCATGGCTCGGAAGGCAAGGCCGGGACGAATCTCCCTCCAAAATCAAAAAATCATCGCGCTGGATGCAAGGGCAGGCCCGCCCAGGCGTTCAAGAGGCCCAAGACTTCGCGCACCACATCGAGAGCATCGCTCGTGCTTCGCCACCAGTGCCGCGGATCGAAAGGGTCGCGGGAAGCGGCGCGGACAATGGCCCGGCCCTGGCCGGAGGCGAGCCTGCGCCAAAGCAAGCGAACGCGGCGTGTGTGGGCTTTTGTCGTGACGAAAATCACGGCCTCGCCCTTTCCTCGCGCAAGGGCGGAAGCCGCGACTCTGATTTCGTCGGCGGTATTCACAATGCGTGGTTCGAGGACGTGAATCGCTCCCGCCGGCACGCCTTCGTGAATCAAAACAAGAGTGTTGTAATGATCCTCTCCCTCGAAGGGAACGCCCATCTGTCCCAGAGTCTCGGCAGGCTCCGTGGAATGGGTAAGCCAAACTTGCGGTGCGTACCCTTCGCGATAGAGTTTCGCGGCTTCGATGGCCCGCACCGGCATCGCCCCACTGAGCACCACAATCGCACTGGCTCTTTCCAGGGGATCCTCCACCACCAGCCAACGGCCGACACCGATGAAAATCACAAGGGCCAGAACCAGTCCGGCTCCAACTGAGGCGAAAAGAACCCGCAAGGCGCGCAAGCGCAGCCGAGAAACCACAATGCGATTGTCCGGGCTTGCCATTGGGGAACCGGCGCATGCTATCCCGCCCCGTCGACGCGGTCAATCGACGCCACTCAGCCGCCAATTTACGATGCGAGCCGCTCATGATTCTTGCTACCGGCAAGTTCGTTGCGTCGAGGACAGGGGAAGCGTACGATGCGCGGGACAGTGGTTCCATCGAAAATTTCGGACTCTTGGCAAGACGGACCGCACGCGTGGCTCGCAAGCGTCGCTCGGAAGGAGATCGATGAGTTCACGACCGGAAATTGACCGCCGTACCTTTATGAAGGTTGGCGGCGGAGTGCTCGCGGCAGGCCTCGCGCCCTCGCTTGGAACTGAAGCTAACCGGCCGGAGACTGAAGCTAGCCCTCTGGCACCTGGAGCCAGGGCGCTCACCGAACCGCCGTATCCCGTTAAGTGGTACCCATTTACAGGTCATCCTGACTCGGACACCTGTTGGTCGCTCTCCGTCGGGCCCGACGGCCGGATCTATGCGGCTGCTTGCGCGGAGACCGTGCCCGGAGGTGTTGTCAAGCCTGTCCGCTACAACGAACAGCGCGACGACCTCGACTACCTCTTCAACCTCGCCGAAAAGGTGGAAGATCCCGGCGACTCAGGCCGTGCTTCGCAGTGCAAAATCCATTACAGCTTCGCACCCTCGATGCACGATGGCGTGCTGTACATGGCGACGCATCTTTCAGGCCCGCCCATCGACCTGCCAGTTTATTCGCCGTGGTATTCCTGGCACGACACAAAGCGTTGCTTTCGCGGCTCTGCGCTGCTCGCTTTCGACACGCGCACCGACCGCGTCCTCTGGTGGGACACGCTCATCCCGAAGGAAGGCTGCCGCTGCCTGCTGCACGATGAAGAGCGCGGCTTGCTCTACGCCATGAGCTACCCGCGCGATCATTTCATCATCTATGATCTCCGAACCCGCAAGCGACGCGACGTTGGCCGCATTAGCTCCATCAATCCTCAGGCTCTGTTCCTCGACAAGCGGCATCGCGTCTGGACCAGTAGTGACTATGGACGTCTGGTGCGCTACACGCCTGAGACGGACCGCCTAGAAATCTCTCCCGGTCTGCTGGCGCATGACCTGAACTATCAAACCGGCTGGCACAGCGTGTTTTATGACGTGGCGCCCTCGCCCGACGGCGAATGCGTCTACGCTTCCACCTGGTGTCCGAATCCGCGCTTGATGCGTATCTGGCCGAACGAGGGCGAGTGGCCGCGAGTCGAGGATCTCGGGCCGGCAACGCAGCTTCGGGACACCAGTTTCCCGATTGATATGTACCGGGACCACTGCGGCGGGCTGACGTTCGGGGGCGACGGCAACCTCTATTACGTCGCCTCGCGCTGGCGCGATTCCAAATATAACCCGACGCCCGAATCACGGAAACAGAATGAAGGCGTGGTCTGGCGCCTCGATCCGCAGACCCTCAAGCGAGAGGAAGTCGCTCTACTCGAGCATCCCACAGGCATGGCTCACTATGTTTCCCGAGGCGCTGTGGACCACAACGGCGACCTCTTCTTCGGCCACGTTGGAAATCACCCTTCCGGCATCTTCAAAGTCTCGATGCCGGCCGACAGGAAACGGAGAAACGCGCACCTTCCTATCCGGATGTGGGGCTAAGGACGACCACGATGCAGACGAAATCGAGATTCGACCCGAAGTCGCCGGAGATCAAGGCTTATTTGAACGAACTCGCGCACCAATTTGTTCGCGAGGGCACCATGGTGACATTTCCCACCTGCCTGCCGGGCATGACTACGCCGATTGCCCACGATGAGAGCCGCATCACCGCGCTCGACATCAACTCCGAAGGACATATCTACGGCGGAACAAGCGGACGCCAGGCACACCTTTTTGGAGCGGCATTCCACGGGCTCACGGGAATTGTTTTGGATGCCGGGACGGTCTCAGGTGCGACGAGCACGGAAGCCATTTGTTGCGGCGGGTCCCGCGTGATCGCTTTCGTGAACGGCCCTCAAGGCGGCCGCGCCGTGGCCATGCCACACCTGGATCTCGCGGAGGACTGGATTCAGGAGTGGGGCCTCGAGGAACCGGCTCTCAAAGACCTCGGCGAGTGTGTTCCGGGAGAGCACGTGGTTCACGCATTTTCTGTCCCGCCGGGAAAGATCGTTGTTGGAGTAACCACGCGTCACTTGTTCTCGGTGGACGTCGAGTCGGGCGTGATGATTGTTGTGGGGGAGGCGCCGGGTCGTGGCCATCTGGCCATGGGCCGTGCCGGAGTGTTCGGACAGGATGAGGGCTCGCGGCTTTGGCGCTTCGATGTTGCTTCCGGACATATCCACCGTGCCGCCGTGCATCTTCCAGATGGTGACTGGACCGGCCCGCTTCGGTGGGCTCGCGATCGCCATAGTGGCCTGCTGTTCACGGCCGACGCAGCTGGCCGGCTGTTCTCTTTCGACGAGAACAAAGGTTTCCGTGCGCTCGGAAGGGTGCATCTCGCGCCAGTCGGACCCATGGCCGTGGTGCCTGACGGCAGGCTCTTTGGCTTTTGCGGAGAGGAGATGGCGAACCTGTTCTGCTGCGACACGGTCTCGGGCGGAGTCAACAATCTTGGGGTCGCCGCTTCCGTCCTTGAGCGTCGCCGCTATGGCTACCAGTTCGGCGACGCGGTCACAGGCATCGATGGTGAAATCGTGTTTGGCGAGGACGATTACGGCGGGCATCTGTGGCTCTACTTTCCGAAAATCATGGGCGTCAGCGGCACACCTTGAGACCACAAGGGACTCGAGGCGTTATGCCTCAGCGGCAGATTCACTTGCTATCGGCAAGATACCTGTCCAGCACGCCTTCGCGGGGTTGGCGCAATTCCTGGGTGAAATAACCTCAACAGCTCGATTCTAGGATCGGGTTGCTTTCCGAAATGCAGATGTTTGGATGTTCCCACGCGGGCACGATACACTGGCGGACTGATTTTTCGAGGAGGGCGCATGCGGGCGGTGGTGACGGGCGGAGCGGGATTTCTGGGGTCGCACCTGTGCGACAGGCTGCTCGCCGAAGGATGGGACGTCCTTGCGGTGGATAACTTCATCACCGGTGCGAAAGGCAACCTGAGCCACCTCGTCAAGAACAAGAAGTTCAAGTTCCGGAAAGCGGACGTGAGCAAGCCGCTGAAAGTAGCCGGAAAAGTGAGTTACGTGCTGCACTTCGCTTCGCCGGCGAGCCCGCCCGATTATTTGAAGCACCCAATTGAAACGATGATGGTGGGGTCGGTGGGCACGCAGAATGCGCTGGAGTTGGCGCTGGCGAAGAAGGCGAAATTCTTTCTGGCTTCCACGAGCGAGTGCTACGGGGACCCGGAAGTTTCTCCGCAGCACGAGGAATACTGGGGACATGTGAATCCGATCGGGCCGCGCGGCGTTTATGACGAGGCGAAGCGTTTTTCCGAAGCGATGACGATGGCGTATCACCGGTATCATAAAGTGGACACGCATATCGTGCGAATTTTCAATACGTATGGACCGCGGATGCGGCTGAACGACGGGCGGGCGCTGCCGAACTTCGTGTACCAGGCGCTGAGCGGCAAACCGCTGACGATTTATGGAGACGGGAAGCAGACGCGGAGCTTCTGCTACGTCGCGGACCTGATCGAAGGGATTTACAGGCTGATGATGTCGAATGAACATCTGCCGACAAACGTCGGGAATCCACAGGAGATTACGATTCTGGAGTTTGCCGAGCGCATCCGCAAACATTTTGACAGTGCGCCACCGATTGTTTTCGAGCCGTTGCCGCAAGACGATCCGAAACGACGGTGCCCGGACATTTCTAAAGCGAAGCGGATACTGAAGTGGGAGCCCAAGGTGGGATTGGAAGATGGATTGAAAATGACGCTGGCGTATTTCAAAGAGATTTATAAGAAGAAATGAGGAAAAGGGGATACGGTTAGAACAAAGGTCAAAGAGTGGATTTGAGCTATAACTATTCGCGCCCAAAGGAATAGTACTCGAAACCTTTTTCGCGCATGGCTTGGGGGGCGTAGAGGTTGCGGCCGTCGATGACTAGTTTGCGGGCCATGACTTTTCCGGCGCGATCCCAATCGAGTTTGCGGAAGACGTCCCATTCGGTGCAAACCAGCGCCGCGTCGGCGTCTTGCAACGCCTGGTAGGCGTCGTCGTGATAATGCACTTGCGGAAAGAGGGTCTTGGTGCGTGGCATGCCTTCGGGATCAGTGGCATGCACGGACGCGCCTTCTTCGAGCAAACGCCTGACGACTTCGAGAGCAGGAGCGAAGCGGATATCGTCGGTGTTGGCTTTGAAGGCCAGTCCAAGGACCGCGACGCGCTTACCTTTCACTACCCATAAAGCCTGGTGAATTTTTTCAAAGAAGCGGTCTATGCGCTGCTTGTTGACGCGTTCGGTGGCTTTCAGAATGTCGAAGTCCACACCAACCTTTGAAGACAAGTGAATGAAAGCCTGCACGTCCTTAGGGAAACAGAAACCGCCGTAGCCAAGTCCCGCCTTGAGGAATTGTCCACCGATGCGGGCGTCGAGTCCCATGGCGTGCGTAACTTCCTCGACGTTGGCGCCGATTTTTTCACAGAGATCGGCGATGACGTTGGCGTAGCTGATTTTCAGCGCGAGAAAAGAGTTCGAAGCGTGTTTGATGAGTTCGGCGCTGTTAATGGTAGTGACGAGAAATTCGGCTTTGCGCCCCGGGGGACACGCTCCATTGTGCACGGGGCAGCGAAAACTGCGCTCGAGAATCGGGCGGTAGATCTCGCGGAGTTCCGCGGCGGAAGAGGGATCCTCGACACCGACAACAATCCGGTCAGGGTGAAAAAAATCAGCGACGGCGGTGCCTTCGCGAAGGAATTCGGGATTGGAGGCCACTCGGTGTTTCACACTGCTGATTTTGGAATAGGCGGAGAGGGCGCGGCTGAGTTCGAGACCGGTGCGCGCAGGGACGGTACTCTTTTCGATGACGAGCTTGGACGTTTTTGCTTCGGCGGCGATTTGCCGGGCCACGTTGTCGATGGCGGAGAGGTCGGCTTCGCCGGAATCCTTCGGCGGGGTTCCCACGCAGATGAAGATGGCGTCTCCGGCGCGGATAGCTTCAGCGGCGTCAGCGGTATAAGAGATCCGTCCGGCTTTGTGAGCGGACGCGAGTATCTGGCCGAGATGATGCTCGTAGATGGGAACGCCGCCAGCATTGAGCTTGGCGATGCGCTCGCGATCTATGTCCGTGCAGACTACCTCGTGGCCTGCCTCGGCAAGACAAGCTCCGGTGACCAGACCGACGTATCCACAACCGATGACGGAAAGACGCAAGACGAACCCTCCCAGTAACGAGCTCCGAAAGGCAGAGCCCTATGCGAAGCGAGACCTTAATCGCTCATTGTGAATCAATCGATTCGAGGAGCAAAGCGTTTCATCGAAGGTTGTTGCCATCAGCCCCCCGGCTTCCTTCGGTTTGCGTTTTGGAGGACTCGAAGCGCCGACTGGGAATTAAGGAGCTAACTTCTCACTGCTTTTCCCATAAGCAAACCGCGCAAACCCAGAAGCACCAAGCGAGGCTGGCGGCGGACCACGTTCCATAATAAGCGAGTGGACTCATCGCGGTTGATTTCGCCGAGCGATTGCCGCGTCGAAGCATCCAGGAGATCCACCAACTGCGAATAGTCCTTTTGCGCAAAGTTGTGGAGCGCGCGGCGGATCAGCCAGTGGGTGCCCAATTCACGCCGCAGAGCGGTAAGTTCGCGGCTCTTGCCATTTTGCAAAAGAGCCTGCGAGACACCGAGCGCGCCTCGAAAACCGGTAACGATTCCACCGACGGTCGAAACCTTGACCTGTGCCGCCGCGTCACCAACCAGATAGACTTCCCCATTGCCGATTTGCCGGCGCACCGGCACCCATCCGCGGTAGACCGGGATGCGCGCGCCTTGCCATTCGAGCGGCTCGAGATGCTTCTTTTCGAGGAAGCGTTCGAAGCAGCGTTTGGTGTCGCTGCCGTGCTCGCCGATCACGCCGAGCGCGGCGCGTTCCGGCGATTCGGGGATCAACCAGTAAAAGTAGGGCGTGTCATCAGGGACGAACCAGACGCGAGTTGTGTCGGGAGGGCAGTCTTTCGGCAGGCGCACGATGGCTTGAACGAGCGGTACCGTTTCAACGGCGGGCCAGCCGGAAGCGCGCGCCACGCGGCTGGCGGCGCCGTCCGCGCCAACCACGCTGTCCGCGTGCCACTCCTCGCCCTTGCCGCCGGAGTCAACTTCGAGCCGCAAGCCGCGCGCATTGGGACCGATGCCCAGGAAACGCGTATCGAAGGAAAGGGTGGCGCCGGCTCGTTGAGCGTCGCGAGCCAGCGCCGGAATCAGGCGCGAGCGTTCAATGATGAGATCGGGCTTGGCCAGCGCAACCTGGGCCGAACGGCCGTCGGTGAATAGCTCAAAACGGCGAATCTCGTTGATGATGCTTTCCCGGGCGACGTCTCCCATTTGGGTGCGGAATTGATCCGTCACAATCAGCGTCCGAGGTGCAGGCTCGAATTGCGGCTTTGATTCCAGCACACGCACGCGCCGGCCGCCGCGTGCCACGCTAGCCGCGGTAAAGAGCCCTGCGGCGGAGCCTCCAACAACAATCACCTCGCGGTCGCCCCGTCCAGACAGAGGCTGCGCTTCTGTGTTTTCCACAGTTTCCATGCTTTCCAAATATGCGCGTTCCCCGAGAGCTTTACTCATCAAGGTAACGTCAAAGAATTTACCTTCTTCCCGCTCGACCCGTGAGGGAATGTTCAAGGCGTGGGTCAGTGGGCCACGGTAAGTATAACGAATCCATTACCGGGGGCCAACTTGAGCAGACCAAGGCCGCGAGTAGCATGTCTTTCGAAATGGACAGTTTTCTTAGGAGGTGGGAAAAGTCTTGCCGGTCTGGCGTTCGAAGGGCGCGCGCTCAAGATACACAACGCCCACAAGAATTATGCAGAGAGTCAGAGCCGCAACCCAGAGAGCCGCTGCCGTCGAAAGATAGCTGACGAGGACGGCTGCGCCGCCGCCGATGGCGCCAAGCAGATACAGCGCCAAGACGGCCCCGCGGTGTCCAAGGCCAAGATTCGAAAGGCGGTGAGCGGCGTGATCCTTGCCGGGCGTGGCGAAGGGCAGCAGTCCGCGGCGCGAGCGGGAAATCGTGACCAGTGTCGTGTCGAAAATCGTCACGCCGAGGATTAGAACCGGGGCAAGCCACGCGGAGAGATGACTGGCGTTCTCCAGGCGCAGTTTTAGTGCCAGCGTAGCCATCAGATAACCGAGAAACATGGCGCCGCCATCGCCCATGAAGATCTTCGCGGGCTTGAAATTCCAACGGAGAAATCCTGTGGCCGCGCCGAGAATAGCGGCTGCCAGGACGGTAACCAGCGTCTGGCCGTTCAGGTAAGCGAGCATCGCGAAAAAAACAGAGGCCATGGCCGCGATGCCTGCGCACAGGCCGTCCATATGATCGAGGATGCTGAAGGAAGCGGTAATCCCCACAACCCAAAGAACGGTAAGAGCGGCATCCAGGAGGTCCCCGCCGCGTCCCCCCACCAGCACACTGAAAACCTGCGCGCGAATTCCGCTGATCAGCAGGATTGCGGCCGCCAACGGCATGCCCACAAAGAGCTTGACTTGATGATGAAGCAGGCCGCGGTCGTCGAGGATGCCCACACCCGCGACGAGCGTCGCGCCGATAAGGATGCCCACGATTTGGGCGCGTGCCGGTCCATTGAAGGCGAGGAGTACAGCGATTACCACTGCGACGTACATCGCCAGGCCACCAAGGAGCGGGATCGGCGTGAGATGAACCTTGCGCGGCCCCGGCAAGTCGACCATTCCAACGCGCAGAGCCAGGGCGCGCACGGGAACAACCAGCATTAGCGATGCAAATAGCGCAATGAAAAATGCGAGCAGGCCTGCGGCCATGCAACCTCGTTTTATCAAGCGAGCCGAATCCGGCCAGGCCGAAGAGGGCGGTGACTCACATGATTCTCGCCGGGTTGGGGGTCCCGGCTCCCAAATCGAACTAAGAATGACTGCCCCACGCAGCCTTAACACCATACTGCGATTTTAGTTTCGCTGCAATCGGGATCATGCTTCTGGTGCACTGGTAATTTTGTGGGGCTTGGGTTCAGCGTTCCGTCAACATTCGAGTGAAGATGCGCTTCACTTCCTCTTTGTCGCGCGTGGCGTAGTACCAGTCGATGGTGCGCCTGAGGCCCTCCCGGAAGAGAACTTTGGGTTCCCAACCAAGAAGTTTCTTGGCGAGAGAATTGTCGGCTACGCGGTTGAGCGGCCCGGTAGGCATATCCTTGCGGAGTTTGATCTCGGCTTTATGTCCGGTGAATTCGCACACCATTTTGGCGCAGTCAATCACGCGGATTCGTTCCATCGTTCCGAGGTTAACTGCCGTGCCGTCATTGATTTTCTCCCCGGCAAGGATCGTGCCTTCGACGATGTCGTCAATGTAAGTCCAGTTGCGGATCTGCGTGCCGTCGCCCCACACTTCGAAGGGGTTTTGGCCGAGGAATGCGCGCGCAATCATGGCGATGACGGCGTGATTCTCCACGCCACGCGGGCCGTACACCGTGAAATAGCGGCAGGAAGCGGCTCCCATTCCATGTTCCTTCGCATAAGCCTGCAAGGTGAATTCGCCCATCAATTTGGCCCAGCCGTACGTATTGTCAGCGTCGTTCGGGCCCTTGGTGAGGTCTTCCGTGAGATAGATCTCTTTCTTCGTGTCCGATTGCAGAAAATTTGGATACACGCAGCCGGAAGAAGCAAACACGACTTTTTTCACTTTGGCTTTGAGCGCTTCGGCAAAAATCATACCGTCCAGGAAAAAGTTCGACGCTGGGCCCGCCTGGTGGAGATCCACGTAACCGCGGCCGCCATGGTCCGCGGCGAGATGGAAAACCGTGTCGACGCCCTGCATTGCCGCGCGGGTCACGCCGGGTTCCCGCAAATCCGCCTGCAGGAAATCAACTTTACCCGTCGCGAGATGCTGGCGAATGTTGCCGAGATGGCCGCTGCTCAAGTCATCGACGATGCGAACTTTTTTCGCGCCACGCGCCAGCAATTGATCGGTGAGCGTCGACCCGATGAACGACGTTCCGCCCGTTACAAAAACAGTCTTTCCCGCCCAGAATCCATCCCCTGTCGTCACGCTGAAGTTGCCTCCTTGACTCTAGAATCAGCCGTCAGGTGTTCGATAATTTCCACGAATTTTTGCAATTCCTTGACTCTATCATAGTCGGGAGCGGCAGCCCGCGCCGCCTCGCCCATTGTCTTCAACATTCTTGGGTCGGAAGCGAGAGCGCGAACGGCGCTCACAACCTCAGCCGGCCGGTCTGGATCCGCAGCGACGGCAAAGCCTCGCTGAATCCCCAGCGACACGGCGTCCGTTTCTCGCGGCGCCACTGCGACGATTGGTTTTCCCGCCGCCAGTATCCCGTACATTTTGCTGGGCACCACCACGCCCTCCAGGCCCCGCTTTATAGTAATGACGTGAGCATCGGCGGCCGCGAGCACCGACGGAATCTTGCTCACCGGGAAAAAATCCAGAAAGCGTATATTGCTGGAACCTGCAGCAGCC
>Ga0210407_10000175_pt1 | contig 78747 bp, 124 predicted proteins | sample IncBWC27MmetaG_FD_150860 | JGI IMG/M metagenome (GOLD analysis project Ga0210407, IMG submission 150860) | Forest soil microbial communities from Barre Woods Harvard Forest LTER site, Petersham, Massachusetts, United States - Inc-BW-C-27-M | ecosystem: Environmental > Terrestrial > Soil >...
TGGAACCGCGACGACGGAAAGTACATCCCGTACTGTTCTACTTTTCTGGCGCGAGAGCAATGGGCCGATGAGCCGTGGACTGGAGCTTTTGAAGGGCGCTAGGCGCTGCGGGAAGGTTGGCGCGGCGGCGACGCAGGAAGAAGCAGAAAGGGTGAAAGAAAATCATGGGCGAATGGGAGATTACGGTAAGGCCGTGGAAGGCTTCGGGCGGCAGCACGGTGCATGATGAAACCTTGCTAGTTGAGGCGGATTCGTCACGGCAAGCCCTGTTGAAGTTTTACCAAGCAGAGGACTACGATTTTACCATTTGGCGCGTGATTGATATTGTGCGGCGCGGGCCAGAAGTGAGGTGAGCGGGTGCCGGTAGACCAGAAGAAATATCCGAAGAACTGGAAGGCGATTAGCGCCGAGGTCAGGAAGCGCTCTGGAGGGCAATGTGAATGCACGGGCGAGTGCGGCTTGCACAAAACGACTGGTGGAGCGCGAAGATGCGTGGAGAAAAACGGAGAGGCAGCTAAGTGGGCTCGCGGAAAGATTGTACTTACGGTTGCCCACCTGTGTCATAACCCGCGTTGCGCGAGACGGAAGCATCTCAAAGCTATGTGTCAGCGCTGTCACCTACGATACGACGTACAGCTCCACAAGCAGCACAGGCGCGAAAGACGCGAGCGAGAAACCGGACAAATGAGATTGCTTTAGCCAAGGAACAAGACTAAACTCTCGCGCAGCAAAGGAGAAAAAGCATGAGACCTAGAAGGGCATTTCCTACCATCGCTTTGCTGATTCCGCTGATGCTGGCGGGCTGCGCGGCGCGGCCTATCCATCCCGGCGCTGCCAATTCCTACGACTCTAACGCTTACGACGCGCTGATTGTGGCGCACAGCGTCATTGAGACTACCAAGACCGATTTGGCGAACAATGCCTTCCCCGCATCTATCGCCGGAAACGTCAAGACGGCGCTGAACGACCTGATACGCGGCTATGACGTGGCGCAGACAGCCTACACTGCTTACCACGCTTCGGCAGTAGTGGGCACGGCCACTCCCGCGCAATCGACAGCCCTGACCAACGCTCTCAACGACGTGAACAGCAAGACCGCCGCGCTCACAGCGGCAAAGGCGGGAAAATGAGCACCACCGTAACCGTTACGACACCTAGCCCGAATCCTCCCGGCAGCAAGCTCCAAAGCATCCTCAGCATCATCTCGCTGGTCTTGCAGGCGCTCACGGCCATTCCCGGTCTTGGTGTACCGATTGCCATTGAGCAGGCGTTCCAGAAGATTCTGACCAATGCGCTCGCGGCTTATCAGGCAGAGACTGGCCAGCCGCTCGACTTGAGCAAGATTCCGCAAGAAAGCCTAGTCCCTTGACATTAGCGCCGAAGCGATGGCGCTAGGAAGGCAAGGCGCGTTGCCACGATGGAGTAGTTTGCAGTGACTTGGGGCCCTGCTGGGTTCGCGCTCGGTCAGGGCCTCCTCCTAAAGCCTATGCTCCTAACAACTCATCAACGCGAAGAGCTTTCACATCATGGCCTGTGGATACGCGAGGCTTGCGACAAGTGCCATAAGCTTCTGCTTTTGCCGTGGTGCTTCACGCGGCGCGGCGAGAAAGGCGTCTATTGCTCAAGGCTTTGCCGGGATGGGGAAGAGCGAGCGCCTATTGGAACGTGTGCGAATTGTGGGGCGAAGTTGGGCCCAGTACGCAGAGGAACGAAGTTCTGTTCCGCGACCTGCCGGACACGCCAACACAGAAGTCCTAAACAGGGCGAAATTCGCGTTACTGGCCATTGAAACTAAAGGACTTAAAAACAGCTGGATACATTTAAGCTATGGACACACAATCTGAGGCAAAACTGGCGGAAGTTCACCCTGAACTGGCAAGGCGTATCGAGCAGCTAGCCGCTTTGCTTTCCTTCCCGCTCATCGTGACTTGTGGCTTGCGAAGCTGGGCGGCTCAGGACACGCTCTTTGCTCAAGGAAGAACTACCCCCGGCCCGGTAGTGACGAATGCCAGAGGCGGATGGTCGATGCACCAGTTTGGGCTCGCCGTCGACGTGGCTCCCACGGACGGACATAGCGTGGATTGGAATGGCAAAGACGCCAAGTGGGAAGAGATTCTAGCGAAGGCTCCGAGCGTAGGCTTGGCGGAAGGCGCAACGTGGCGGACGTTCCCCGACGAGCCGCACCTTTATCCACAGGAGATTCCGCCAAACCCCGATGACACCCTGCGCTACACCTTCAAAGAAGGCGGCATGGCCGCAGTCAACGCGTGGGCCGATGCCCTGATGGGGATTACCAGCGACTAGCTAACCTGGTTCAAGCTGAAATCCGTCACCTGCACGGGCGCGGCAGCCAGAATCGGAACGTTGAATACATGGCTGATAGCCGTTCCAGCGCCGTTCACGCCGGAGATGGTCAGGTTATAGGAAGCTCCGGTGTCGGTAGCCGCCACGGACGCTGTAAACTGGAGCGTCTTGGGGTCTACCGGGCCGAGCGTTACGAGCGTGTCATCCACGCTGACCACCGGGCCAGAGGTAAGAGGGACAAAGTTCGTTGCCGGGACAAGCCCGATAGCGAAGGTACTGGTGCTGCCTTGCTGCGTTCCATTGATAGCCATTGATTCTCCTTGAATGATTTGAAACAACTCGAAATCCGTTACCTGGTTGATGCTTACAAGCTGATTGAGAGTGTGCGCGATGCGTTCGAGTTCATGCGCGATGCGTTCAACTGCCCGCAGTTCCCGTTCTTCCCGCTCTTCTTCGTGCCTCATCGGATTATAGAAAGAGCATGCCCGCCAGCGATTTCAAGCAGAAAAGCCAGTAGGCCGCACGCGAACGATAGCCTGCCGATTTCCTGTAGCTTGGGATTGGCGCTTAGGGCATACATGAGCACACCGACGAGCGCGACCAATAAGCTGAGATAGATAATCATGGATTCAGTCTCCCCTTTTCAGAAAAGTTTGTATGTTCCCTTCATCACACCTTTGGAGTCGGAACAGGTTGCGCAGTAATTTGCGGCTGGCCTGCCATCGCGGTCTGTTTGTCGAGCGCACCCTGAAAGTTTGGGGAACCTTCGATTCGCTGGCTAAACGCACGGGTAAGATTCGAGGCCAGCGCGTTGGCAAAAGAAAAAAAGAATTTATAAAAGCCGCTGGAATTTGCCTGCGGAGATGGAAGCGAGCCCACGAAGTTGCTGAACACCATGTAGCCTACGAGAGTTGATGTGGCTTGATGCGCGGAGATGTAAGCCCAGATTGTGCTCACTTTTCCTTCTTTTCGTTGAATCGAGGATATCTGTCCATCTGCTCGCGTATCTTACCAGCACAATCGGCACAATAGGGATATTTAAAGTGAGTTGAGCCGTTTATCTCCACCATTTTCTCTTCATGGGGAGGAATCTCTTTTCCGCACTTCTCGCACTTCACGGCTCCATCCTCAGAAGCAAACCAATTACAGCGATGCCCAAAAATGCGAGACTGATGGCAACAGCCCACGAAGCATTGAATCCCGCGCTTTTCCCCGCACTTTGGCTGCGCGATTCCCGCAAGTCAGTGATTTCCTTGTTAAACCCTTCTTTTATGGTGTCGATTTTGTCGATTACCGCTTGATGATTGGACATATACTCCTGTCGCGGCATGAAACCAGAAGCCTGGTCAGCGAGAGTTTTCCTGAACTCGTTCACGCTATCGAACCGCTTCTCTGTGGCTGTTTCGGCTTTGGCCACGGCTTCCTTGCTGGACGTGAGAGCGAGACTTGTCTTTTCGTCTGTCGCGCGAAACCGCTCCTCGTAGCGCCTGTCCCGCTCATCCATAAGCGTGCGGAGGTTCAAAATCTTTTCCAGTATGGCGGTATTGTGCTCCTCCCCGGTCATTTCCCCCTCTTAGGCCGCACCCTTAAAAGGTGCGCCCGTTCCCGCAAGAGCAATTGAATCACATGCAAGAGTTTAATCTCCAGCTTGGTTAATCTGTGGGAGTCTGGTATCACAATATCCATTACTGTTTGGTCAGCTCCAGCCAATGCAGATTGAACAGATACCCTGCCGTTCCTGAGCAAACAAAATGCAGCGTCACTGGCCCTGCTGGAAGAGCGAGAATCGGCCCTGCTACCGTTTGCCACGTCTGCCAGCCGCCTGTCGCGGGGATAGAGACAACGCCCAGCATGGTGCCTCCCTGCTGAATCGTGAGTGTGCCGCCATGAGCGCCCGAAGAAGAACGAACGGTTAGTGCATAGTTCCCTGCTGCCGGCACCGAAACCGAATAGTCGTAGGTCTGGCCGTTCTGGATGAAACCAACATCGAGCACGGAGCCGGAATCGGTCGTGTTTTCCGTCTGCATCGCTGGGACGGCAGCGATAGCGGTTGAGGCTTCCACATGCACGATGACGGCGACGGGCGGGAGAGTGCCTTGCTGGAGCGCCGCGATTTGAGCCTGCATCGTTGTGATTTGTGAAGCGAAGCCCGTAGCCTGGGATTGGAGAGTCGAGATAGTCGCTTCGTCACTAGCGAGTTGTGTCTTGAGCGCGGCAATAGCACCTGCATCGTTCTGCTGAAGCTGAAATACGGTGGCGATGTTGTTCTCTATCGTGGATTTGTAGCTGAGCAGCGCAATCGAAGCGTTGGTCTGTGAGGTCGTCACATCGGGGTAGACCGCAAGCGATGGAGCCTGCGCGTTAAGGCTTATAGCACAGCAGAGAACGAAAATTACTAGGGTCTTTCTCAACTTTACCTCCATGTGTCGCTGCCTGAATCGCCGTCACTGTGTTCCATGTTGTTGCTCCGGCTGTCGGCAAGAGCCAATCCCAATGGAACCTGTCATCCTCGCTCTTGCGCCAGTAGTGCGATAGCTGCCCCATGCCGACCGAGAAGCCGAAACGGATACTCTCGCGGGCCTTGAATTCTCCGTAGCCTCCATCTGGGCAATGCCCTCCGATGCCGAACTGCTGGCGGCAGGTGTGAATGTAGTGCGTGGCGGCAACGGAACTGCCAGCCGGAAGTACGAAGTCGGTCAGGACATGGAGCACAACCTTACGTGGCCCCGCCACCGCCAGCCCCGGCAAGAGAAGGAAGAGAAGGGCGAACTTTATTGATTGGTGCATAGGATTTGGATTATCTCCGTGTTGCTAGCACCCGGAGTGTTGTTGAACGTAAAAACTACTCCGGTATTTGTCAATGCAGTAGGTGTTAGAAATTCTGAGGCCGCAAGAATTGGCTGTGTTCCACCCACCTGATACGCGCTGCAAAACGCTGGAGCTTGAATGAATGGCGTGGGAAATGTATAGGTGATAGTTGGATTAGCTGTTAGGCCGACAGTGCCGTTCGTGATTGTTCCTTGAACGGATTGCGTGGCTCCAGTTAAAGCCGTCCATGCGGCGGTGGGTGTATTACCCCACCCGCTACTGAGCACTAGCTTAGCTGCTGTGATGGGAGTGCCTGTTACAGAGCAGGAGCCGAAAGTATTGATTGCAGAGTTGGCGATACTGCCTTGCGTGAACGTGTTGGCGCACGCATCGGTGAAATTGATGGTGCCGCTGGTCTTGGTGAACATTGACATCTTCGTGCCGATAGCGGAGAGAGTTGCGCTGTAGGCGTTGATATTGCAGTTTGTCGGGTTGGCTCCGCAGAAGAACAGAGAAGAGTTGCCAGTCCCAGAACTATTCGATTCGGTAATTTTCGTGCCGCTTAAATTCACTGTTGCTGTTCCGTTGTTGTTGAAGAAAATCCCGAATGTGGCGTTGCCGTTGCTCGCGCCAATAAGATAGTCGCTGAAGGAATTCCATGTCCCGTTACTTTCGAGTCTTACCGCAGGGACGTTGCCAGCGCCGCTCGCGTTCACTCCCCAATACATCCCACCAGTCGAGTTGACGATGTTGCCGTTGAGGTCGAGCCACAGAGACGCCCCTCCACCGCCAGCGGCTCCGTCTGAGCCGAAGCAGTCGAGAGCATTGAGTGTGAGGATGTTCCCGGAAGCGAAGCGGCAATTCGTATTTCCGAAGCCCTCTGTAACGATGTTGCTAAAGTAGGTGACGCCGCACCCGCCCTTGCCCAGTAGTCCTGTCGAGCTTGCAGAGGCAGCCTCCCACATGCTGAAGGACATATTCCAAGCGGCCATTGCCGTACAGTTTGGGTTGACGCCTTCAAATTCGATGAGGTTGACGGCGTGGGTCGTTCCGGCATCCGACTGGCCGTATCCCCATACGCCCCAATCGTGGGCATACCAATTCGCGGGGCCGACGATGCATCCAGCGAGGCTTTGGCCACCCGTGCAGTTAGCAAAGTTCGTGCTAGGTAGAGGGACTAGGATAGAGTTGCCCATTCCCTGTCCCGCTACGGACGGGCCTACCTGCGTATCGTCTGCGAGCGCGACTCCGGCACAAGGGCTTCCGGTGGGCACCGTGCCGACATTGAGCAGGCCCCCAGATGGAATCGTAATGAACGCCTGCCCTGAAGGAAACACAACAGTCTTGCAAGTAGTGCCCGCCCACGCAGCAATTGCGGTATTCTGGATGGCGGTTGAATCGTCCTGCGTTCCCCAAACGAGGGCGCAGATGTGTCCACCAGCTTGCGTACACGATGCCGTGGCATTGTCAACGGCACAGCCGGGGAAAGTCGTTCCGACACTTATACTATTTGCGCTGTTGATGGTGCAGATAAAGCCTTGAGGTAGAATCACGCTTCCGCAAGATGCGCCGTTGCAGCCAACCGTCATGCTGTCGGGAGCGGTCGTTCCAAAGACAATCTTCCCTAAGTCTGCGCTGGTAAATCCGCAACTCGCATCCGGGCAGGTCACGGTATTGCTGTTTTGCACGAATGTCGCAGCGGAATTGGATTTCACGTCCCACTTCGCGCCGAACGATAGAGGGCTTAGAGAGAAACCGATACTGGAATCCACCGTCCAAGTATTCGTCGCCGTGCAAATGTAGATGCCAAAAGGGATGACTGAAAGCTGAACCGGAGCCGTCGTTCCCGGTGTGCATGTAGCAGGCAGCGAAGAGACAGACGTGATGCCGGAGCCGGAGCCGCCAATGGAAACCGTCTGCCTATTTGCGCTATTGTAGCCTGGCCCCGATAACTGAATGACATAGGTGCCAGATGCAATGTAGAACGTTGCGAAACCGGAAGGCCCAAGTTGAATGGGCTGGGCAATGGATTGGGTCAGCCCGACATCAGAGAAGATAGCTGCCGTTACTGGGCAGGGATAGCCATTATCAGGCGAAGGGCAGACGCGGAGTTGGGCGTTGGGAGCAGGGGGGCTGAGATTAAAAATGGTGCCCTGCGCTTCGGCGTAGCCAGCCCAAGCCAAAATCATCAGCAATGCAAATAATATTCTTCTCATCCCAGGTACTCCAATCTTACCCGCAATGCGTACAGTCCAGTAGAGCCCGTATTCGTGGTGGCGTAAGTGATATTCTGACTTGCTGCGCTGAAAAATAGAAAGGAATTTGTTATTGGCGAACAATCACTTCCCAAACTCGCCAGATTCGCACTTCCTGAATTTATAGTTACCGGGCCGGAAGGCCCGTTGTTATACCCAATGGCAGAAGAAACAGTGCCCGCGCTTCCCGCCGTGGTGGTAAAAAGATAGACCGTAGCACGGTAAATCCCCGCTCCGGTCGATGGGACGGCATATAGTGTCGTCGTTCCAATGCTGGCATTTTGCCCCAGCACAGTCGCACTTGCCACGATTGCCGGAAGTTGAGTGGCGATGACTGGCGGAAGAACTGTGCCTGTCGCCGCTAGTGTATTGAGGTTCGCGCTTGTGCCAACGATGCTATATTGAACAGGCCCAATCTCGTTCCCCTGGAAGTCCCTGAACGTCACGGCGTAAAGCGTGTTTGATGGAGTGATGTTGTCGTTACCCCACAAAGGCAAAGTGAAGGTTCCATCTTGCGCGGTCATGGCTGTGTAGGTCAGTGCAGGAATGATGCTTGTGCCGGAGACACCTATCGGGTTGCCAGTTCCAATGTTTGTGAGCTGGAAGATGACCTTTCCCTGCGCGATTTTCCCGCTGGTGAGAGTCTGTAGGGTGCCTGTTACGGTGCAAGGTGTGGGCATCAGCTTAGGCGGTTGACGTTCCCGCCCCTCCCAAAGATTCCACCACCGCCACCTACTCCACCGCCTACTCCGCCTTGATTCACTGGCGTCTGCGAAACAGGTATGACCGTGGCACCGCCGCCAAGCGCTGCACCCGGAGCCGGAGCCGATACCGCGCTTCGGTCGCCATTCTTATCAATCGCCTGTACCCAATAGAATCGCGTAACGGTGTCATTGAGACTCGCTCGCATGAAGGAATTGCTTGAACCTCCCAAGTTTGCCGGAACGGTTGTTAGCGGCACGCCAGCCGGAACTTGGTTGGTAGAGGTTTCAAAGACAGCATAACTCGCCGCATTGACAACTTCGTTCCATGCAACCTGAACTGCATTGGGATGTGAAATCGTCGTTACCATCGGCGCAGCGGGAGGAAAAAGACTGCCCTGCACCTGATTGGCAACGGTCATCAGCCAGGTCAGAAAGTCGTAGGTCGCTGGGCCAAGAGCGGAGTCCTGTGGCACACCGTTCCACACGCGACGTGGGCCGCTAGGCATTCTTGGCCACCTTAAAAATCTTCTTGGTGTTCACGGGATTCCCATTAGGAATAAGCGAATGCACGTTGAATCCGTCACGGATTACGGCGATGCTTCTGACATCAGTAACAAACAGGCAATCGCTTTCCCTGTCCAGCAACTTCTCGAAGTTTGCTATGAATCGCTTCTTGTAGCTTGTGAGAGAGTCTCCTTCGCGCAGAGGGATGTCAGGGTTATCGCGCCATTTTTCCTCGACAGCTCTAATAGCTCCATCAGCGATAGCAGAATCGCGGGCATGAAAACGTCCGAAATTGAATCTCCGGTATCCGTAATCAGTTCGAACCGGGACTCCAAGCTCATTCCCGGCCACATTCCCTGCCTCAGAGTCCAAGTCTGAGCTGACAACATGAGCCACCTTGCCTTTCAGTGGAGCGAGTAGCGCTCGCCATTCATTCTTGGCCTTACGCTCCAGCGGCACGAAACGCCAGCCAGAGACACGACCGCGCCTGTCTAGCTTGTTTTCTGGGGCAGCCACAACGTAAATCATTGCGTCTCTCCCAGCATGTCTTTGAAGTCGTCAATCTGACGCTGGATTATCCCGCGCTCCGCGCCCTTCGCGCCTTGTAGTTTTTTCTCCGCGGCAGCCAGCGATTCCCTTAGCACTTCCTGTCGCATCATGGCGTCCGAGGCTCCGCCAAATGGAGTAGGATTGCCTCTTGGCATGTCGCCCCCGCCTTTAAGCGCGGCAGCGGCGGCCGCCTTGTTGGGGTAAACCTTCTTCGGAGAGATGTTCTCAGGCTCAAAGCCTTTCCCGCCGAGAAAGTCAGCAGCAGCGGGATTCCTTAGCATTCGAGGGACACCAGCACGAAGTCCAGCGCTTGTAGGCGATAGCTTGGCGATGAGCAAATCCATCTTGGTAGGTCGCGACAAGCGTTGAACGGTATCAATGGCCCCGGAGCGCCCTACTTCTTGGTTGATTTTGTCCATGTTGATGCCGAAAGGCTCGTACTTGCTAAGAATGTCGAGCGTCTGTACGCGGGACTTTCCGGTGAGCGGTTCCATGATGTCGCTGGCATTTTCGCCCGCGAGTGTTTTTGCAATAGGTGAGCGGTGGAAGTCATCGAGGTAGCCCTTCCACTTCGCATTGGCGTCAATCCATTGCGGCTCTTGGCTCGCATCCCGTGCGCCTTCACGCAGGATTTTCGAGAGTTCTCCGTAAGCCGCTGAAGCAGCCGCTTGTGCCGGGCCTTGTAAGCGGCCCATCTGCCTGCCCAAGTCCGAGCGTGCCTGTTTCACTTCCTCGAAGGTCATTCTTCCCGCTTGTGTCGTTCCAATGTCTCCTACAGCAGCTTTAATCTCATTTGGCTGGAAACCTTGCTCCTTGAGAGCCTGTGCGATTTCATCCGGGGCCATGCCGCCTTGCTTCAGGCGATTCACGAAGTCGGCGGTATTCTTATTGACGAAATTAGCCATCGAAGGCTTTTCCGGCGTGGTCAGTTTCTTAAGGCTGGTTGGCAACTGACTTTGATCTTCGAGCGTGTCACCCATTGCCGCTGAAACCCTGCCACGCACTTCCGCCTTGTCAAAGGCCCCTTCTGGTTTTGCAGAGTCAACGGCCTGAGATACCTGAGCCATTGCCTGTTGAGCGTCCTGGTGGACGGCATCAGCTACGCCAGCGACATGTTTTTGTAGTTCGAGCGCGTGCGCGTGCTGGTCGGCAAGGACACGGACTTTTGATGGCCCTTCGTTGAGAATCTCTCTTGCCGTATTTTGGAAGGCGGATTTTCCTATGGGGTCAGCAATAGCTTCGGGAACTTTCTCTCCGCCTTTTAGCGTAGCGAGTTGTGTCCCAAAAGCCGCAATGTCGTGGGCCGACTTACCAACGTCGTACTGCCGCATCTCGCGCTGTGGGCCGCCTGTAACGTTGGTCAATTTACGAAAGAAATTGTCGATTAAAGGATTGATTGCATCCATCGCATTGCCGAAGCCAGAAGTAACCGCGCCCGGAACGGCGACAACTGGATTCGTTGTCATGCTGGCTTTCATATCTTCCGGCTTGAGCGTCCAGAACTTGCCGATAGTTTTTGCCTGTTCAGTAAGATTTGAACCCAAATCCGAAACAGGGTTCATCGTTTCAGGGATGCCAACGCCGCTAGCAGCGCCAAGTACGGATTCCCGCGCAATCGTCCCGGCAGTAGAACCATCATCGGGAGCAGTCAACTGCTTGACATTGAGAATTGGCCCACCTTTGCGAGACTGCATTGCCCCCGGTTGCATGGCGGCAAGGTGCTGTTCGATAGCCTGATTCACAGATGCATCATCCATTGAGCCGGGAAAACGGACAGCTCCGACACCTGGAACGCGCACGATTTTGTCCCCATCAGGCACTAAGGGTTACTCCCCTGAACAGGCTGAATCCCTTGTCCGGGAACATAGACATGCGTTGCACCATCCCCAGATGGTTTTGGCTTCTTCTGGTTCTGCTTGGCTTGCACTTTGTTGGTCGCAGGCGGAGATGGCAACGCAGCGGTCGGGCCACCCGTTACTGGAGCGCCTCCAGACGATACTCCCGGCATCCCCGCCCCGCGAGCTTCGCTTACCCGTTTCGTTACATCATCGAGCCCAAAGGCTTGTGAGAGAATCGGGTGTTCAAAGGCAAGATTCTGAATCGACTGAATAGCCTGCAATCCTTCGGCAGTTCCCTTCTGGTTTAGAGCGGAGTTGGCAAGGTCAAGAAAACCTTGCTTAATTCCCATGCCTGTTACGGCGAGTTCATACTTCGCTTGCTCAATCCCTACCTGTTGGACGCGTAGCTTGTAAGTTTTCTCAAATTGCGCGGCCTGATTATCAAGACGCTGCTTTGCTACAGAAAGCCGTCCTGCCGCCATGTCTTTCTGCCAGTCGTTCTTTTCCGCCGCGAGGTCGGCCTGTTGCTGCTTGATTTGGTTGGCGGTATCGCCTTGCTCTTTCTTGCGTTGCACGTCCTCGGCGCGAGTGTCGGCATTCTGCTTCGCTACGTCGGCCAAGTCTCTGCGGTATCCAAGCTCGCCCTGCTGATAGGCTCCAGTCTGAGCAAGGCGAGCCATCGTCTCGGCCTTCTGTGCTTCAAGCTGCTGGGCCTGCAATCTCTGCTCTGGCGGCATGGAAGCCCAGCCATAGGACTGTGCTCCGCCAGCAAGCGCCTGAATAATCTTGGCGATAATCGGATGAACGCCAGGGTCAATCTGCCCTTGCATTTGTGGGACAGACGAAGCCATCGGGTTAGAAAGGGATTGCTGCGCCTGCTGCATCATCCCCTGCGTTGGGTCAGGCGGCTGTTGGACTAGAGGATTCTGAGGAGTGCTCATAGCGTCCAACCTCCTGTCGTCGGCGTGCCACCACCTTGTGTGGGCACCGTAGGCACACCTGGAACTGGCCCGAACACGCTAGGAGGCAAAGAGCCAGGTGTATCGCCAGGCGCTCTCCCCGGTACTTGATTACCCTGTCCTAGTAAGTTTGCAAGAACGCCGCCAAGCCCGCCAAGTCCACTGCCAAGACTTTGATAAGGGAGTTGCGCTGAGACGTTTGGCTGATTCTGTGACGCTCCCGCCATAGCTCCGGCAGAAGTAAGTCCCTGCTGCGCCTGAAACTTGATTTGCTCGTTATTCAGTAGATTCGCTAGATAGTTTCCTGCTCCGCTTGCCGCCATGCCTGAGCCGATATTTGCAAGTCCCGCCGCAGTAGTTCCACTTGGCCCATAGCCCAATCCTGTTTGACCTATCTGTTCGCGGAACTGTCCCGCTGCGTTGTTGCCTTGCTGGGCGTTCTGCGCTGCCGCCGCAGCTTGAATATTCTGAAGGAACGGGCTTCCAGATTTCGTATAGGGCGTATAGAATGCTTCCGCTTGGTCGAAGGCTTTCTGCTTATCGGCCATTTCCTGCTGGGCGATTTGTTCCTGCTGTGTCAGAGCCTTCTGTTGACGGCCTCCAGCCTTGGATGCCTCGACAGCTCCGGCGATGGCAGCCCCCGCAGCGATAAGCCCTGAAATCAGCGGCATCGAAGTTCTTTCATGTACGTCACCTCTACCTGCTTATAGCCTAATCTCTCATACAGCTTTCCAACTTCCGCGTTCGGCGCGGTGAATCCCATGCGCGTTGCGCCCATCTCTCGTGCCTGTTTCTCTGCTTCCCACAAGAGTTTTATCGCTCCGCCTTCCTTGCGTTCTTGCGGCTCGACGTACCACATAATTTCCGTTGCCGTTGGCTCTCCAGTGAAGTAATGAGGGAAAATAATAAACCCTAAAAGCCCAGCCACTTTGCCACCATCGTTCTCATATAGCAGGACTTTCCCGTTTGCTCCGCCGATGACATTGAGCGCCAATTTTGCGCTTTCCTCCGGCGTGTCTTTTAGCATCCCGGCGTATGGGCCATCCTTAAGAGACTGACTACCCAGCCTCACGATGTCGGATACATCCTCAACCGTCGCCGCTCGTATCAATGCGCCTCCGCGTAGTTCACAATGTCCTGCACCGATAAAAGATTCTGCGCCTCGCAGTCCGGTATCTCTTTCCCTAGCCCGTCCTCAAGAGCCTGAATCAAGCTGGCCATTTCGAGAGAGTCCGTAACCAGTGTGACGAGTCGGCAGTCAGGCGTCACCAGCTCCCCCGTTTCTTGCTGGATAACTCTAGTCACTTTCTCCAATGTCTCGCTTCTCATCATTGCGCCATCCTTAGCCCTCTGCCGCCGCCACCGTTACCGCCTCCCAAACTTCCAACCGTGGGTGCTGTTGGCACGGTGCTCGCTGCCTGTGGAGCGAAATTAAATCCTAGTCCGTTAAGCGCCTGCTGGAGCCAGGTCATCGGGAGTCCCGCTTGTGGCGCATTGCCTTCCTGTCCAGATGGGCCGCTGATTTCAGAAAGATTCCCAAGTGGGTTAACTTTCATCACGTTGCCGCCTTGCTTATTGTTGCTAAACAGTCCTCCGATAGCCGTGGCAAGATTTTGCAAGTAAGAAGAGTCAAAGCCCTGCGATGGGCCACTAGCGCGAATCGCTTGCGGCCCAAGAGTATTACTAGTGCCGGGAGCCGGGGCGAGTGGAGGTGTGGGATTTGCAGGGCCTTGTGGGTTCCTGCCATTTTGCGCTGGGCCTGGCAATGCTCCATTTCCGGGGAACTGTGTCGCTGGATTAGGGCCTTGCTGTGCGGGGCCGGGCATCTTTCCGAACGCCCCGCCAAACGCCGAGCTTGGCCCCATGTAAAGTCCTGGCATACTATCTCCCTACGATACCTGTATACGCTACTTCGTACCCGCGCAGCTCATAAAATCCCGGCCCGGACGGGAAAGTACATCCAATCTGAAACCTTCTCCCCTTCACTGGCCTGAATCCGCCGAACTTGAATTTAGCAGGGGAGTATTCGAGAAACAATGGATTTGAGTTGCTATCCACGCCGGGAATGAGATTTGTGGTCAGTGGATTCACCCCAATGACGAACCTATCGTCATCAAAGGCATTCACCGCCCAAGCCCATCCCTGCGAAGCAAGGTTGTTCGGAATCTGATTAGTGAGTGCCCGCATCCATTCGAAGGTCTTAATCATGTGCGGATCTTCGTTGCCGAAGGCATGAAGCGTTACGCCGGGAGTAGGAACGCTGCGCTCCGCCGAAATCGTGAAATAGCTGGGCTGCCAATCCACGTCTGTAATCAAGTCCACGTCGCCAACAGACAGGTGATTCGTGGAGTTCCCATCGTAGGACGTGACGATGCTCTCGCAGTTGATGTCGTACTGATACCAAGTCGGCGCATTGGTCGCCATGTCGAAGGTGAAATAGCTGGGCTGACCATTGGAAGCAAGAAGGTCAAGGTCGAGCAGAAGCAGTTTGTTGTTGAAAGTTGAAGAATCAAGAGCAATGGCAAGGGCTAGCCAGGAACGGTCGCCTTTCTTATAGAAACTCATTCTGGCGAATTGCAATCGTGCTCCGTTGATACGGTTGAGCACGTCCTGAACGGGCTTGCCTACGTTCTTTGGCGCGTAATGGTCGGTGAAAAGCCAGACTTCCCGGTCGGAGGAAAGCCACATCGCTCCAAGCGGAGTTACTGCTGTAGCATAAGGCGAAGCACAACCAATCTTATAAGGGAGCCTCTGAATCGTCGCCGCAAGCTGCGCTGGATTTGCAATAGTGTTGTCACTGAGAAGCCCCGTCAATTTGTACATGTCCTGACGGTTTGACCAGATGATGAGCCCGGTTGGGAGATTCGCCATGCCGTTAAGTTGCCCGTCACCCAAAGGCATCGTCACTGTGTTCAGCGGAGAGAAGCATTCTGGCGGCTGGCCGATGACTGTAGCTTCGATGTTGCTATAGAAAAAGGTTTGGAGATTAGCCACGACTCCATAAACGAGCACTCGCCCTTGGTAGTCTTGACAGAATGCCCCAATGGGCGGAGGAACATTGTAAATTTGCGCAATCTCGCTGGTGAATGGAGGGTTGGGCGGTTCGGAGTTGGCGGTATCGTTGAATTCCAGTCCCGCAAGCAACGCTGTATTCCCTATCGGGTTGAAGGCATTCCTGCCAATTAGGAAATAAACTGGCTGGCCATCGCCAGTAGCATAGAGTTTTACGAATCCCTGTGCTGGAGAGGAATTTAGTAATTGCGGATCGTAAACCTGAAAACGCGCTCCGCCAATTCCACCGCCGTTATAAGGGAGATGCAATGTCATGGAAGTGGCGCTAGCAACCGCCGATATGTAATTCCCTGTAAAGGCGGAACCTTCAACCCAAATAGCCCGTCCAATCCATGCCGATGTGAATGCGGTGCCGACTCCGGTAACGGTGGCGTTGCCGTTCACGACTGTAACCGTTCCGACTTCCACAAGGTCTATGGTTCCGGTTTGGGACGCATACTTCACGAATTGCGAAGCGGGGGAAGGGGCGGAAGTCTCTCCATTTACATCTGCCTCCCAAGCCCATTGATAGGAACGCCCGACTGTTTTGGTGATACCTAGCGTCACCGTTCCAGCTCCGCTCGTAGCTGCTGGCCCTACTTGCACGAAGGTAAAAGTCGAAGCTCCGGTCTTGGTAATTTGAACTGCTACACCTGCCGCTGTGTTGAAAGTGGTATCGGTCACGCCTGAGATGCCAACATAAACCCCCGTCACCATTCCGGCTGGTAGTGGCGCGGTCGTGGTAATGGTCACGATGTTATTTGCGCGTACTGCTCCTGTGGGAGCGGCCTGAATCGTTGCCGTAGAGCCAGCTACGAGCGTGATGCTTGGAGAAACGTCAGGCGCATCCAATCCCCAAAACATGAAGAGAGGAGAAGCCTCGGCAAGCGTGTTTGGCACAGTCTTAGAACGAAATTGCCCATTTGTCTCATAAATAGCATTTCCGATTCTGGTTCTCATCCACGGGCCGTTAAGAACGGAAAGCGCAAAAGGGAAGTCCGCACTAGGAGATTGACCATTAAACCTATCCCATACTTCATCGAGTGGCTGTACTAGTGTTGCGGCAACCATTCCAGAAATAGAAAGCGGGTTATTACAAATCCAACGCGGCCAGAATGCGTCATCATTATTGTCGAAGAGTACGCGGTTAACCAAAGTCGCCGGGGAACCAAATCCAGTCGGGTCCAGGAAGGAATACATGGAAATAATACGATTGCCATTGGCCGTGAATCCACTAGCGGTGGAGTTGAAAAATGGTGCCCAGCGAGCCCTGCGAATCGTGCCGAACTGCCCGGCGTAGACCTGCGAGGAAGCCGCCCAGAATTGCGGCGTAAGCAAGTCGGGACTGGTGTAGCCGTTATATCCTCCTACAAGGGAATCCAGCGTAAGGACTCGCGGCCCTGTCTCGTTCTGTGTCTGCTCGAACTCCGCTGGTGCTCTGCGTCTCTCGGCCATTAGCGTGACCCGCTAGGAGAAACGGTGTAGCGCAAAAGCCTTTGCGGGAAAGGGCGTACCCTTGCTGGTTCCTGCCGCTGGCGAACCATGATACTGTCGCGCATGGAGTCCAGCTCCGTCTTGGCTAGAGCCGCCCAAGAAGTGAAGCGCGAATCATTGCCCGGCGTGGACATGAAGTTACGCGTGGCGATGGTCGAAATGACGTTGTGATGCCCATCTGGAATATCAGGAACGGAACAAAGATTGTAGTTCGTAAGCGCCGGGATTACAGGGTTTGGAGCGGTCAAGAGTGTCAAAGCCGTGTCGCTGGCAATAGCTTTTACCCGGAACGTTTGGTTGTTCGCACCTTGATTGAAAACCAGTTCCATCCCGATGTCGGTGTCCTGGTCATTGCCGGGCAGGGCGGAAATAAAATCAGCGGGGACTACTTGCGTGAAGTTCGTCCCTGCTCCCGTGATTGCTGTTCCGGCGCTCGACACCGTGCCGTTGAACACGATGGCCAGCGGCATGAAAATGAAGCTGTAGGTCACTTCAATCTGCGTGCCTACTGGCAGAGGTTGAGCAAAGAGCACGCTGAACTTGCTGAATAGAATGTAATAGTATGGCCCGCTAGTGGCCGCTATCTGCGGAGTGATTTGCTGCTGCGCCTGAAAGTCATCGTCGTTCCAGCTGCGCGGCTGACCCTTGCTCCAGTTTGTGTCGCCGGGCTGAAGGATGCGGAGGCGGTCAATCTGGAAGGCGCGAAGCGAAACAGCGGTATTGAGATTCCCGTTAAAGTTAGCGAGGAAGTCAAACTCTACCGCTGAGGTTGCAACGGTTACGATTTTCTGGTCGGTGAAATAGCTGTCCTCAAGCTGGAGGATATAATCCCAAGTCTCTTTGTACGCAGCGTTTACTTCGTCCAGATACTCGGAAATATCGTAGGACGGATTACGCCGCTGCACTCGCTGGCAAAGAGAAAGGGCATTCACTCACTGTTACCTCTTGGGTGCCGTTAGTTCCGCCATGCGTTTCTCGACTTCCGCAGCGACAAGCTGAGAAATCTGCGCGGGGTCGGGCTGGATAATCTGGATGTTTGCCGGAACCTGCGCGGCGGGACGGTTCACCACTTCCGGTCGCGCCATTCCGAGGATGTCGTAGCATTCCTGCTCGTAGGTAGTGGGACTCCAGCGCCCCGGCCCACCCTGCATCTTCACGCGGAACTGCAATTCAAAAGCCTCTACCACTTTCTTCCTGAAAACAAGATTCCGCTTCTTGCCTTCGGCGGCCAGTATTTCCATCTCTTTTTCTGACGTATGGTCGCTGTTGCAGAACATCAAGCCCACAGGATAGAACGTGCCATTGAACTCCATGCCCTTGTCGCGGCAGATGCGCGTGGCCAGTTCGCGGGCGGAGATGGTGATTTCCTTCTGGTCGGCTTCCTTGTCCACCCAGCTTGTAACGTAGGTGTCCTTGTAAAAACCATCAGGGTCAAGCGCCGTCCAAGCCCCAGCAGATAGCGGAACCTGAATGCGATAGGCTTGAACGTAATCGACCAAAAACCCCTGGTCGCCTCGCTTCGGAAAATCTTCTGGACTCCAAATTGCCCACGGCATTATTTTGTTCCTTTCTCTTCAAATGGCATCCATGCTGGTTTCGGTGGCCCTTGATTGGCTACCGTCACGGTGTCGGCAATCTTGTCATTCAGGGCGATGCCGTCCGATTCTTCCATCTTGTCCTGCCCGTAGACCACGACACTGAACTTTGCACGCATATCTTCCGTCCGCATGGGAGGCGTGGTATAGGTTTTGGCGCTGGGCGCTCCGGCGATGAAGGCTCCGTCTTTCTTCCAGAGATACTTGTAAGGAGCAACGAGGTCGGTATCGACGGCAAACGTCGCCATCGTGCCGGGAACTGCCGCTGGTGTGGTGCTAATTACTTTGGTTGCCATAAACCCTTTCCCATGCTTCGGCGTAAGAGCGGCTGTACCCTACCCGGCTTTCGCTGAGATGCAACCCAGCCCGTACTACCCGCTCCGCTCCGTCCATGTAGCTGTCGGTCATTTCATCGGCCTTGCGCTTGTTGTAGTCCTCGCGTTCCTTTTTGTAGAAGTTCACAAGCTCTGCCGCTGAACTCGTTTCCCGGTTGCCCACGGAAAGAATCTGTAAGTCACGTTCCGTGACGCCCGGTCCTTCGGTCGTGCGGGCTACATAGTCCTTGCCCGTCACGTCCTTGCCAATTAAGTCGAGCTTGCCATCAGAACGCTTTTTTGGCTTGAGCTTCCAAGACTCAGGAAGCGCGGCCATCAGGCGACCTGGTACAAACCTTGGAGCGGCGATTCGGCAGCCGCGAAGTCAAAGTTCGTGGTCGTGCCCGCAGCAGCAGCTAGCGCCGTTGAGAGAGCCGCGTTCTGTGCCGCCGTCAGTTCCATGTCCACAAGAATGGACTGGTTCGGAAGCGTGCCTGTCCAGACCTGTAAACGGCAAGCGCCGCTGGCGCTGACGAGGTTCGTGCAAACTAGCCTTGTTGCAACCAAAGTCGCCATCTGATTCTCCTTTTAACCGATTCGAGCAAAAACGTTAAATCCTGTTGCCGTGCCGAGCGTTACGGTCAAAAAATTCAGCCGCATTTTCCCGTTACCACCCAACCCTGAAACATCTAAAGCAATGGGTATATTATTCGTCGAAGATTCGAAAGCAATTCCTGAATAAGGTGATAACCCCGCTGCTGCGCCACTTACCGGAGTGAGCTTATTGAAAATGCCGAATACCGGAGTGAATGCCGGAATCCCTTCTGGAACAATGGCTGCTTCAAGCTGCCCCACTACCGAAGTCAGCGTTCCGGCAATAGGGATAGGAACAACCTGCACAAGCAAGACGCCGCGATAGTTCGAGGACTGAGGAATAATCCCGAACGGCGCTTGTGCTCCCGTCGTCTGAATGTTGCTGTAGAGCCACTCATCCACGCCAAGGCGCAGAGTGAAGCTCGTTATCCCTGGACTGTTTGCTGGCATTTAGTGTCCAAAAGCGCAGATGAGCGTCTTTACCGCCGTGACGTTGGTGGTGTTGGCCACTTCAAGTCCTGTAGAACTGACGGCGAAGCCAAGATTCCCAGTGGCACTGAAAATTATAGAGTAAGTTGCTACTTGCCCATCTGCCCAGATACCAACCGGGCCGAACACCGGAGGAATCTGTAACTGGAAATCGGAAGTAGCCGCGTAAGTGTTGAAAAAGAAAGTCGAGGCAGGAAGCGCATATCCGCCAGTTGGATAGCTAGCATCGCCGTCCACTTCCACGATGGCGAAGAACTCGGACGCGCCCCAAGCCCATTTGTATTTCGGAATGATTGTCAGAGCCATCCGTTACTTCCCTTCTTCCGGGTTGTACTCCACGTCGTCGGATTTGAGCCCGCCGTTGATGGTGTTGCTGAACGAATCGTCCAGGTCATCCATCGCCTGTTTCAAGGCTTTGGAAGCCTGCCCGCCAAGTTCAGGAACCTGCCCCGTAATCGAAGTCCCGTCGCCGCTGGTATTCACTTTCCCCATTGCCATTCTCCTTTAGGGCTTTGCCCGATCTTTCACCATGTCTCTTGTGTCGGACACATCAGGGCCATCTGATTCCGCTGCCTTGTCCGTGACGCTGAGTGATCCCATACGGCGGAGCGCTTCTGCTGCTGCGTCTTTCGCTCCGCCGTCAGGATCAGCACCGTAAATGTCCTTGTTGCACTTAGCCATTTTTAGTAGCCAGCCGGAACGCTCAAGCCAACGACTGCGGTGTTGGCGTTCGGGAAATAGGCTCCTAGGTTTCCACGGAACTCCAGATAGGCCACAAATGCATCGTTGTAGCCGCCCGTGGTAGTCGGCACGCGGTTCAGAATCGAACCTGTCCGGTCATCAAAGCTAAGTTTCCGCGCCGTGACCTTGAGCAAGGATTCCTTGTTCACGAAATACAGTGTGTCGCGCGGGGCGTCCGTGTCGATGACCCAGGGGATGCCTTCAAACTCATAGGCGGTGTAGCCCAAGTCCATCTTCATGGCCGTGCCGTTGAACTGCTTGAGCGTCCAGCCCATGTCGGCATAGGCGTGAAGTTGGCTGCCGTGGCTCCAGATGCGGAGCTTCGACAGGTCAACCGCGCCGCGAACTTGCTGAATCGTCCAGATGCCGCGCCGGAGGAAATCACGGGTTAGGGCAGGCGTCCCGGCCAGCGTAATGACGTTGGCGTTGTACTGCGGATTGGCTGCCCGGTTAATGTTCTGGAAGTTGGCCGCGAACGTGCCGTTGTCGACGATGACCTTAAGGCCCGCCATCGCCTTGTTGAAAGAGCCCGAAGAAATGATGGCATCGCCTGATACTAGTACGCCAGCCGCAGAAGCCGGGCCGACTACGATAGTGACCGCGCCGCCTGCCGCCGTCAGGTTCGTTGTGCCAGCCACGCCTAAAAGGTTCGAGACGGACACGATGGTTGCCGTGCCCTTGACGGTGTTGACCGTGCCAGTAAGGAAGTCCACTGTCAGGCCGGGACGCAAATAACGCGCACCGTCTCCCAACCCCGTCACGTCCACAGTGGTGTTGGCAACCGTCGAGAGGGTGACGCCAGCGCCGACTTTGGCAAGAGTGCCGGAGCCGTCGAGGAAGGAATACCAGTTCAGTTCCTTGATGGCATCCACGACGCCGTTGCGGACGTTAAAGGCAAGGGACTTCACATAGTTGGTAGCGTCTCCGCCACCGCCTGCGTCGAGCGCCGCCCCGGTAAACTGAATGGGCTTGACGTAGCTGTAGAAGCCCACGATGGCGCGGTTCACGCGCTGGGAGTCGCCAGCCGGAAGCGCTCCGCCATCGCCATACCATGCGTGCTGGCCGTTACCTGCCATGTGGACGGGGATTTCTAGTCCACGGTTCGAAATCATGGTGCCCGCGCCTTCGAATACATCGTTCCAAAGGACGGCGGCGGTATTGAACTGTTTTTCTACGCGAGGATTGAAAACGACCTTGAAAATCGGGTCTGCTGCGGACAAATCGAATTGTGCCACTTGAGCCTGCTAGGCCGCTATTTGTATGCCGATTTCAGTTCTGAGTCGGAGATATTGCCCCAGATGGGGTCGTGCCCGTGGCCCTCTTGTTTCGAGGACGCGCTGCCGTTTACGTTATCGGCGGCAGCGGGAATCTCTCTTACGCCGTTCGCTTCCACTGTGGAGCGGCGGGTATGCTCGGCATTCGATGCGGCTTTGGTTTCAGCAGTAACGAGGCCAGAAGCCTTCGAGAAGTAGGTCGGCACATCCACGTAGACGCCAGCGGCTATCCGGTCACGGGCCTTTGCATCTCCCCAGAGCATTTCATTCGTTTTCAGCCGGATATAGTCTCTATCCTTCTGCGAAACAGATTCAGGGAGCTTCGCCAGCAGACCATCCACGGACACCTTATAACCTTCTGAGATTGCCGTCTGCCTGCGTGCGGACTCTTCCTGATTCTCTTTCTGAATGAACCTGTCCAGTTTGGCCTCGATTGCGGTGAGTCGCGGGTCAACTGCGGGTGCCGAATCAGCAGTTCTGCTCGAACTGCCGTTCGCGCTGCCATTGCGGACTTCGGCGGGGAGACGGTTAAACCAGCGGTCGGATACTCGCTCCAGCAGTTGCTTATGCAACGCCGGATTGTTCTTCTCAATTTCATCGAGCAATAGGTCAGGATTATTTTCGAGAAGTGCGGGCAGGTTATCAAGAGCAGTTTTGGCTGCCTTGAACTCCGCTGCGGTAGCCGGAGTAATGCCCATATCGACCAGTGATTTATACGCCTCTACGTCTGCTTCCGTGAACTGAGGTTTCGTTTCCACGGTTTCCGCCGTGGTCGTTGCCGCAGTTGTTTCAGTAGAGGTAGCGGTGGTCTGCTGAGTCGCTGCGGTCTCTAGTTCGGTGAAAGTCAGATTACCTTCCATGCTGTTCCTTGTAGACTACAAACAAGCGATAGTCAAGACAATTTCATCCGTTGCGTCCGTTGCGCCTTCTTTGCTGCGCGGAGTGAGACTGTCCGCGAGGGCCAGTATGGTGTTGGTTGCCTCCTGATGGCTGCGGCTGATGGGGTTTCATGGCATTGCCTTTTTGCTGTCCGGCAACCTGCCGCTGCTGTGGAGAAGTCTGTTCGGCGGGTTTCCCGCCTTGCTGTGGCGTACCTCCGGCTTCCTGTCCCGCTCCCTGAATAGCCCCTTGAATCTGCGCCATCTTCTGCATATTCAGCAGATGTTTGTGCAGATGGTCTTGCGCTCCGGCCTTCACTTGCGGCGGTTGGTCGTCCCAATCGTCCGACTTCATCCAGTCCGTGAGCGTCTGGATATGCACAGGGTCATTGTCGCGGGCAAGCATGGGGTCGGGGAATTGGCCCGTAGCTTTTGCTCCCTGAATCTCTTTGGTCTGCACTTTCGAGTCCCGCGAGTTCGGGCTTAGGTCAGGAGAAAGCTGATACAACTCCAAGACTTTGTTCTGTACTGCTTGCGGTAGTTGCGGATTGAATGCTCCGGCTGAAATCGCTTGCACGAGATTCTGCTGCTTAGATGGGTCGAGCGGAACGATTCTGGCCACCCACCGAATACCATCGAGTTTCAACATCTCTCCGCGCAGCATCTTAAATTCCCACTGTCCATTTTGTCCCATTGTGGCTTGCACGCGGTCATCGAGCCAGTTTTCTGCGGCCAGTTTCGTCATCTGCATAGCCCAGAGTTCGTTTTCTTCCTTGTACATAAGCTGCAAGGGCGCAAGCATTCCTTGCGCTTGAGCGGCTGCTGTTTGCTGCCCGCCAAAAGTATTGATACCCGTTTCGTGCTGGCCGATTGCTGCGGGAGAAACGCCGGAATGGAACGTCATATCCTGCAAGCGGGTGTTTTTCCATTGCCAAACGTCAGAGGAAATCTGCCCTCCGGGGTGCCATTTCACGGCTTGGTCGATGTTTCTTTGCCCCAGGTTCTTGCACTCAATCATGTAGCCGCCGTCGCGGATGATGTTGTTCTTATCGATTTTCTGCGTGTCGGCTAGAAGCAGAGGCATGGTGTTGTAATCGACGTGGCGCATCAGCATGCGGTCGCATTCATCGAATTGCATCTGTAGAGGAATCAAATCGTCGTCGCCGTCGCCCCAGAATCTTCCTTCGACGTGGATGTGTTTGAAATGCGTCCAGTGGTCGTCCATCGACTCGTTACGCGTTTCAAGCAGGCAGTCATCGGCTTTCCCGGCATACATTCCAACCGGAAACAGCTTCCTCATCTCATCATCAAAGAAGTATTGGCTTGGCCGAATCCAGCCTTGAATCAGAATCTTTTTCTGCTGCGCTACCGCCCGTTCATACCAACCCGGATATTGCGTCGGGTCGCTCGGCAAATCAGGAATGGCTTCCTGGTAGACAAGTCCGATGTCCTCGCTGACGTTCACGCCTTCGCCCGCCGACTGCATCCCGCCGAATTTGGCTTTCGGGAAATTCGCATGGAGCGCCACGGAATCAACCATCCGTACACGTAGAAACTCCGGCGCTTCTCTTAGCGTCTTGACACTAGAACGGACGTAAGCCTCGAACGGCCAAACCACTTCGCAGATTTCTTGTCCTTTGGGGTAGGCTACTTTTCCTTTCATCTGCGGGACTTGGGCCGTTTGTGGCGGAGTGTTTATAGGTGGTGCGGGAGCATCCGGCCCACAGGCAGGGCAGACCTGCGCTTGCCCTTCGCCCTGTAACTGACAGACCGGGCATTGCCAACTGCCTTCGCTGATTTGCACTTCGACATCTTCGTAGACTGGCTGGGTAAAAAAACCGTATCTTGGATCAACGGAATAATAGTTGTACCGGAAGGAGTTTCCAAAGAGACGAAGGTTAGTTGCCTCGCGCGCCCGAATTGCATCATAGCCAATATTTTCTTTCTGTATGTCCAGTGAAGCCCTAGCCGCCGCTGCAATGCCTTGAGATTCCGCATCAGGGCTGGTCGGTTGAGCAATAAACTCCGGGGCCGTCTGGACGTACATGGCTGCGCCATAGCGGATATAGCTCCTGTAGTAGTTCGAAGCGAACCCATACTCAGCGGAATTTACGCCAATGCTGTCGAAGGAAAACCCGATGTCGGAAAGAACGGAATCATGGTAGCCAGTGAAGAACAGGTGATTGCGGAACCACTTCCGATGGAGTTGCAATTTCTCGTACTGTAGCTGCCAGTAGCGCTGGTCGAGCATCCATTTAATTCGTTCCTCAATGGGCCGTCCCCACGGGTAGGACGGAAGGATTGCCCGTTTGTCCTGCTTTTCCTGTTTGTCGCGGACAAGCGAATCGCTACCCCCCTTGAACATCGAGGTAACTTTCTGCATTATTCCGCTGACTGTTCCGCCCACTTACTTTTTCTCCACATACTGCGGCATCCCAGGAATCTTGAAGCGCACTCGCTCCAGCATTTCCATTTTGCGTTTCTCCGTGAGCGGTTCCGGCTTCGCCAGTTGCTTCACCGCTTCCGCCAGCGGGTGCTCGTCAGGCAGGGGATTTAGTCCCTTGCTTTCCAGTATCTTGTCTATCAGTCCCCGGTTTGTCCGGTTGTGCTGATACTGCTGGACTGCCAACAGAAGTGCCAAAAGTCCGCTTGAGATATAACAGGCTAGGTGCGACTCCAAGCAGTTCCTCCTTTTCGTAATTGTCCCAATCTTTTTCGCTCATCGTGTCCTCTCTGGATGGCAGCGCGGGCACGCATGCCGCGTTCCTCCTTGCACATGCGTATCGAAGGGCTTGAGGTCATTGCGCGAGAAGCATTGCCCACAGATACTACACCGCATTACTTGACCGACAATCGGCTTGATGGCCGGAGCTTCTTTCAGCTCTTTCGCTTCCTGCGCAATTTGTGCTTCGAGCGCCGTTCTAGCGTCATCCATGTTTCACTTTGACTTTCATCTTCATCTTGGCTTCGACTTTGGCTTTCTTCTTGTCGGGAGTTTTACCTTTTTGCGCCAGCTTCATCGCGGCCATGACCATCGGCTTCATCAGGTTGCCCATGCCGCTAAGGTCTGCCATTGATTTCTCCTAGTAGGCGCTGCGCATCCTGCCACTGGAGCGTATCATCGTCGCGCCACTGACAGCATACGTCTCCCGCTGCAACTTCCGTTTGGAGCGCACGGCAAAATCCAGTTGCCGATTCCCATTTCTCTTCTTTGCCTTCCGTCTGGTAGTGGTCGCAATCGTCGCCGCCGTTTATACCTCCGCAATTGGCTCCGCCGTATTTCTGGCCCGGCTTAGGAGCGTTAATCCAGATGAGCCCCATGTAATCGGGGTCGGAAGCAAACACCCGATAGAACGCTTCGCCCTTGTTCGTCTTGCCATAGAACTGCATGGAGCAGCACGGCCAGTACTCAATCTGCTTGGCGTCGGCAGTCGCTTCTTTCGGCCATATCAATTTCTTTATGATTTTGCGCGGGCCGATAAGCGAACAGGTTTCCGCTGTTTCGTTGTAGAACTGGCAGTTGTAGCAGGAGGCTGGTTCGTCGTTCATTTCCTCGGACGTGGTGAAAAGCGCTTCGCCTTTGGTGTTGACGACGGGAGATAGACTTGTAGGCGCTGAGAAGGCCATACGCATGGCGTTGACTTTCCTAAGCTGCTCCGGCCCGTAGACCGGAAAGCCGCCTTCGATGATTTTAAGATCGCTTCTGCTCACGTTTCGCTCTGGCCTTGTCCACTCCTGAAATCGTGCCTTTATTTCTGCTAGCGTAGAAAACTGATTCCGCCTTTTTAGGGTCTTTATACGTTCGCCGCATCGCGGCCATGATTTTATTCCCCTTCTCAGTTAAGGGCATGGTTCACGGGCTCAGGAATGTCGTCGCTGACCGATTGATTCAGTTCGCGCTGCATGGCGTGAAGGGCTTTGGTGATTTTCAGAATGAATTGCCCTTCGAGGAAAACAGGGGTGAAGTTCGCGGCGTCGATGAAGTCGGTGTCTTTCTTGTGGAGAAGTAGCCGCCAGCGGTCTTGGCCGAAAACCGGGAAAAGCAACTGGCCATTCGAGCCGTGATATTCGTAGCCTTCGGGGGGCAAGAGGACTTCAGCGAAAAGCGTTTCTACTAGTTCATCGGGCGTGGGCGGCGGAGGTGCCATGTTCATTGCGGAGGAATCTCCCTAGCCTGTTGTACTCTTAAATCCTTAATTCTCAAAGTGGAAAATCCGTGGCGGCGCAAAGGTTCCTTTTCCTTGTGTTCCTCGACGCGCTGCCAGTAGAGCCGTGAGGCTACGTCAAGCTTTGGATTCTCCCACTTTTTCGGCAAAACAAGTTCGCTCGGAAGCGGCCTAAAGGTGTGAATCAGGTAGCGGATAGCGTCAGGACAATGGGAATTGGCGTGGCTCGGCTCGTTTTTCGGATTACCGGATTTGTCTTTTGCCCATTTATAAGTCGTTAGTTCGCGGATGGTGTTGGTGCAGGACTTGGCTACGAAGTAGCGCGGAGAGCCTTCTTTTCCGGTGAAAGGATGCTTTAGGCGAGGGTCGATGTGCATGTATTGGGCGACTTTGAAAAGGCCGGGTTTCACGTCCTTGATGGCTGCTTGGCCGGAGATGCCGTAATCTTCCAGCTCAATCGCCGCCGCTCTTTGGGCATAGTCGTAGGCCATGCCTTCGAGCTGACGGCCATCCATTTTTTCGTGGAACTGTTCGGCAATGGGTTTTACGCGGAGTTCCGAGCCGTAGATTTCGGCAAACTGGTAGAGATTGCCGTCCGGGGCCAAGCTCGCTATGGGGATAGCCCAAGGATCGCCTTCTTCGCCGCCGCCAACGTCCGTGCCGACAAAAACAGGCCATTCTACGGGCGGTCTCTGGTGCCCGGAAAACACTTCCCAATCCCGCGCGTCATCCCAGACGTGGGTATTATCGCCAAATTCCTTATAAATCAGGTCGGTAAAGTCGGTGAAACTTCCGTTTACGAAGCGGTCGTACCAGTCCGGTGGATAGAGGCATTTTCTGCGGATGTGATATTCCTCCGGCAGAAAGACGTTCTCCATCGAAGTCGCGCCGATGCCAAGATTCAGGCTTTTCATTTCCGCCGAGCGGTCGGGGTCGAAGAAATACCGCCACTGGTAGTCGTGCCCGGCTGGGTTTGAGGCGCTACGGTAGATTCTTCGTGAAACGTTTTTGCGTCTCAGGCGTCCGGTAAGCATCAGGAACACTTCTTCGGAGACTTCGCTGGCCTCATCTACCCCGGCAAAGCTCAAATTTAAGCTGCGGATGTGGCCTGTCACTTTAGGGTCGGAAATATCGAGATGCCGGAAAATGACTTGATGGCCGTTAGAGAATGTCCAAGTCTTTTTGGCTTCCGCCCAATCGCCCATGCTAGATGGCACTAGTTCAAGGAACGTTTTCATGGTGGTGGATTCAAGGGCTGGCATATTGAGGCGTCCGAGGAGGGAAAAACCGTTCGGCTCGATAACGGCGTTGCAGATACAGGACGTACAGAGGGAGACGGATTTGCTTGCGCCTTCTCCGCCGACGAAGGCTACTGCGAAATACTTCGAGGTTACGAATTCCTTGGCTTTTGGTAACTTTTCAAGTCCCGCGATTGCGTCAGCGAGTTCTAGTTCTCCGGTGTAGAAGCCCACTTATGCCAGCCTTCGACTAACGCCTGCCTATGAATCTTGCGCTGTTTCTCTTCCCAGCGGCTTGCGCCGTCTATCTTATCCCAAATATAGAATCCCACTAGCGTCCAAAAGGCTACCGTGAACATCTGGCCCCAGGTGGCTTCGAAGTTCGGTTGATGGTACATCAGATTCCTCCATGCCGCGCGGTAAATGCTATGCCGTAGGCGTTGCCGGAGCCCAAATATAGTCTCGGCAACCGTTCAAGTTTGTGATGGCCTGTCCTATGGAGCAAAAACGAAAGACCCTCACCGGCCCCGTAGAAGGCAAGCTGAAAGCCCACCATCCCAGCGCAACTCTGAGTAGGCAGGTTCATCTCGCGCTCGCCCCGTGCCAGAAAACGGCAGGTAATCGCTGAATCCGTCGCGGCCAAAGTCCCGGCTGCGGCTAGTTCCAGTTTTGCGAAGCGGTCGTAAAAGCGATGTTTGGTGAAAGGGCTTTCCGGTTCGGCGTGATAGGCCGTGCCACTATCCTTTGGAGGGTTCCCCGCGCGCCTTTCGGCAAGCACTACTGGCTTCACCTCTCGGCTAAGCGCCCACGGTTCACCTTGTCTCGCCAACCCCGTACTTACCCTCTCCTCATGCGCTGGCTCAGTCTGTGCGCCACAGAATTGAGCCATAGCTCCAAGAGCAAAAAGCAAAAGTCCGCTCATTCGATTATCGCCAGTCCCCCGCATTGCCAGCAGCGGAAACTCTTTGCGACCCCGTGCTTGCATGTTTTAGCAGTATGTCTATGTTCACCAACTCCACCCGATGTGGATTCGGATTCTGCGTTATTAGCAGGTAAAGCTGCTGCCGTAGGTCGCTCAGGCGCACTAATCCGCCGTTTTGCCACACGTACTGACGTAGGCCGTGGCAGTCCCGAATTGTCCTCAAGTTCTCCAAGTAGTGTCTCCCGCATCCACTCCACCAGCGTCTTGCCCTCTCCCCGCGCCCGCTTCTCCATCCTGTCGGCGTCTCCTGATTCTACGTAAACCACTAATCGAGCCCGCTGGTCGAAGATTCTTCGCACTCGCCAAACCTATAGCATGTCGTATATATGTGTCAAGAGAATTCGCAAAAGTTGTGGATGAAGATATGCATTGGCAAAGGGGTCCCCCTCTTTTCGGCTGCTTCCCTTAGCCAGTACTGGTAGTCCTGAGGCGTCCCATAAGACTTATTGTGTTAACTAGGATGTGATGATACTAAAGGACTTAGCTTACACTTGCACAATTATGGTGCAATGGTACACTATTTGTCTGGAGTAACGTCTATTGCGGAGTCTTGCTTAACTGGAGTGTTTGGCTGTACTTGCATAAGATTCTGGATAGCAATCGTCAGACCGGGATCAGGGGCTTTGCCTTGCTTCGAGTTTAATGGCCAGATAGTATTTTCAAGGACCTTAATTGCCATGTTTTCAGAGTTTTGCGAGAGTCTATGCTTTGCGACGCGAATGCTTTCCGGGATCAGGTCCATACTCGCAAGTCTTTCTCTCTGAAGTGTCTCATCGAAATTGTTCAGGTCTATCACGTTTGTAACCGTGTTATAGGCTATGCCTAGGTCTCTTTTAATCTTTAGCTTAGACTGCCCATTAGCTCTTTTTGCCAGAATTGCAGACTGAATAGCAGGGGCTTTCCTTGAGGACTTTGGCCGATACGCTTTCTTATTGGCTGTAACAGTCTCTAATTGCGGAGAATCGGTGCTCATGCCTGGAGTATCGCGCGGACCTGCCTGCTATTGCAAGAAAAAAAGGCCAGAGTTTTTAGGCTCTGGCCTTTGGGTTTGAGTGTTTTCTGCTACTTGCGCGTGTAGGCTAGGAATTTTTCGCGCTGAAAATAGGGGTTGAATTGCCTGCAAACGTCTGCGATCTTGCGGCAGTCTACGTCCCACTGACTTTCGGCCATGTCTGTTAGGACGTTTGGGTTGATAGGCTTTAACGGTCTCGCGGACCGTAGCGCATCTGCTAGGGCAATGAAGTGTTTGCGTGTCATGGTTTGGCCGCCAGTCGGAAGTACTCTGGTAGGCTGGAAACATAGAGAATATTATTCTCCGCGCATTTGTTGCGGCATTCGAGCGTAAGCAAGGGGTGTGGCGCGTCCCCTACTCCCGTTACCACGCCGTCACATATCCAGACTTTTGGTCCGCGCTGTCTGGCAAGCCAGTCTAGGGCAGGTCCGTCCACCCCGTTACCGTCGCCCATTCTTTCCGGGTTGGACGCGTATCGTCCGTTTTGCGCGAAGATAATGAGCCAGCCGTCCCTTTTGCCGTCTGAACAGTATCCCGCTATGGTTGCGGCTGGCGCTGTCTTTAGCAGTTCTACCAGGTCCCCGCTGGATAGGTTCATCGATCCCGATATGTCTATTAGGATATTTCCGCCAATGCTAGGGACCTTGCGATCCCATGCCATGCCATCAAACGCCGGGAGTAAGGCGCGTAAGGGATTACGGAATGCTCCCATAAACCCTGCCTTGCGTTTGTGGCCTAGTCTCATCCGCGAAATAGACTTGTCTAGGTTAGGTTTGACAATTTCCATGTCGCACCATTCCGGGGTTTCGTTGAAAAGACGCGGCAGGGTAGTACTGCCCTTGGCGTCCAATTTGGACAGGTCCTCGCGTTCCGTTTGGGGTTTGCCAAAATAAGATTCTAGGGTTTTGGCCGTGAGGATTATTTTGTCGGTAACTTCAGACGGGATGCGTGTTTTGCCTTTCATGCTTGCGCCGATAGCGCGAAGCGTTAGGCTGGCCGTTTTGAGCACGGCCATGTCACGCGCGTTCAGTACTTTATCGGTTATCTTGTTTTTTACGCTGAGAATCTGCAAGGCGCGCTGTGCGTGTATCTCGCGGATGAATTCTTGCGGTATCTCGCCGTCAATTTTCGGCATGGGCAGGTTTTTAATGCTGTCCACACCTTGCGCAAAGGCAAACCCGTTAACGATGTTATCTAGGACGGGTTGTACCCATTCATTCTTGGCGCAATGGAACGTCCGGTCTATATCTGGGGTTATCGCGTCAACGGCAAGGTGAGCGTATTCATGCGCGCGGATCGCTATGTCCTTATCTTCATTTGTCAGTGGCACGCCAAAGGCACGGCCAGTGTAAGAGGTAGTTCCAGCCGTGCCTTGCATCGGATCGCAGACCGTGTATTCTCCGTTTCCCCTGCCTGCTACGGCTGGAACTGGAATGTACTTACGGTCCTTGGCGCGTTTTTTGAGTATTTGAGGTATCACGCGACACCCCGCAGTTTGAGGGTGTCGGTTATGTCCTTGGCGCGTTCCGCATAAGCAAGGACAGAGGCAGTTTCCATGTCCACCCCTGCATTGCGAAGCTTGGCGTAGGCGAAGCTAGCGCGGGTGGAAATAGCGCGGGAGCTGTCTTTCCAGGAGTCCTTTACCGCGTCCCCTAACCCTGCCCATGCCGAATTCAGCGCGGAAATTAGTCCGGGATGAGGATCAACCAAATTGATTACACACTCGCACCTATCCCGCAAGGCAGGATCAAGCTCATCGGCTGTATCGTTGGAAGTAATCACGGCGCGAAAATTCCTGTTCGCCGTTACGGTCTCGCCGTCCGCCAAGGTAATTCTCGCGGAGTCCTTGCTGTCTAGGACGGCCAGTAATGCATCCTTTACAGCACCAGACGCGCGGGACAGCTCATTAATTACCAGAGTCTTTCCTTCCCGGAATGCCGTCACTACAGGTCCATCATGGTAGACAAAGGCATTTCCTTCCGGGATATAGTGGCCAAACAATTCCTGCACAACAGTATCCTCTGAGAGATTCAGGGACACCGTATTACTTGGATTCTCTCCCCCTTGCGCTGTGAACGTTTTTCCGATACCGGGTTTCCCGCAAACGCAAACAACCCGCAAGTGTTGGATCGCGGTATCCAGTAAGGACCATGCATTTAGATTAGTAGTAGTCATGTCGGTTTTTCCTTTTCTTGATTCAGATTCGGGTTGCCCATGCGAGGACACCCCGTAGGCATAGAGTAGACTGTAGCGTGTAGCAATGCAAGTGAATAATCGCCTGTCTCGACAAATGTAACTAGTAGTACGCGTATGAATTACGCGAATTGTCTTGACATGGGAAAACAATAGGGTGTAAAAACTACAGTGTAGTTTGTCGGTTCCATGCGAGTACGGGATATCGGGAGTTTAACGGTACTGGTATCCCGTTACTATCCAAACGTACAGTACTACGCCATTAAGGGGAGTTTTTGTTACTCTCAAAAAAGCCGGGGGTTTTTGGAAAATTTCCTATATATGGCCCGCAAAAATTTTTGAAATTCATCCTGTGGGAAGTAGGACCCATGCCAAGGGACCCTCTCTGCCCGATTGGAGCCGAACATGCCCATTAAACTAATGGAAAATGAAAAAGATTCTATTCCCAAGCCTAAAGTGAAAGCGGTTATACGCCAAACGAAGATTTGGCAAGAAGCCGTAGAGTTCCTTGCTGGCGGCAAGCCGTTTGAAATCAAGCTGCCCAAGAATTTCCTGCTCGCGCAGGGCATCACCGATCCGGTGGTATCTTTTAAGGTTTCGCTTCAGCGCTTTGCGGAACGCAAGGGTTTCCGCTACCGCATCTATATCGTGGACGCTGTGATCTATTGCGTCCCAGTACTCACATCCTGAAAATTGGTACTTGACGTAGTAGTAGCAGTAGCACATAGTCGGCGGCAGGAGGCAATCATGCCGAAAGCATCATTGAGTAATGACAAGCGCCAAGCACTGATGGACGACATCAGGCAGGGCTTGAGAATGAAAGACATTGAAAAGAAGTACGGAGTCACTGGTGGTACGGTCAGCTATTATCAGAACAAGATTGGCAAGCCTGGACGTAACGGGCATCGCCGCATCGCTCCCATCGTTCTAGGCTCTACGATTGACAACGCCCGCTCCAGTAAAGAACAAGTCGCTGAACTGGTGGATTTGCTGTGGACGCGGCTGCCGTTGCCGGAGAAGCTGGCTATCCTCAAAGGAATAAGCCGATGAAAAGGAAAGAGAAGTCCCTAAGTCTGGCCACCGTCAGGAAATTCTTCCCAGACGTAACCAGCGTAACCGACGCCGACGACAACACCATCCTTGAAGTCACCCGCACAGATTCCAGTTCCGGTACTACCAAGAGTCATAACCATTGCGCCTTTGCCAAGGCTTGCCAACGCAAGTTCCAAGCCCGTGGAGTGATTGTCTCTGTGAAAACCTGCTACATCATCAAAAAGGACGCGGCTATACGCTTCATTCTGCCGGAGAGCGTCAGCCGAGAGATTGTTTCCTTTGACCGCAAGGGCGGGTTTGCCGAAGGCCACTACCAACTGAACGCCCCTACCAGCTCACATCGTCTTGGTGCTCGCCAGGAACGCGCCGAAGGCGTGCATGTAACGAAAAATGCCAGCAAGCGCAAATTTCGCCACTTTACTTCCGGTATCAGGGCTATGCTGCACGGCAAGAGGATTGACGAGGTTGCGTAAAAGCAAGAAAAAGCCGCTCTATCGCTGCACGTTTTGCGGGCATCGCTCGCGCCGTACTGGGGAATGCCCCTTCTGCGGACAGCTTAGGAAGGACCCTTTGGGCCGTGAACTAGAGCGCAGAAGGGCTAGGAGATACCAGGAATGACGCCGGAAGAACACAAAATCGCTCTAGCGGAGATTGAAAGGCTCATGGACGGAGACCCTGCCAAGGACAGTGTGGAAGGCATGCTCTTAGCGCAACTGGCCGAGAAGGTCCAGAAGCACGAAACGGCTGTTTATGCCGAAAGACTAGAAATCTGGAGCCGCATCACCAAAGAACCCCTCTTTCAGTTCTTAAAGCACGATCCCGTAGGCCGTACCATCCTATGCCTGTTTGCTAACGGCCAAATCTCGCATGGCAAATGCGCGCAGGCCATAACCGAGAAGTTTTGCTTGAATCTTGAACCAGATTTGCCGGAATGGAAGGGCTACGATGTCCAAGAGTAATGGAACTATGGGTGTCTACAAGTTCGCGCGCGAAATGCGCTGGAGCGTGGATTGGGTGTACAAGCAGATTCAGGCGGGAAACCTAAAGGCCGTGAAGGAAGGCCGTAAATGGGCTATCCCTGAAAAAGAGCTGGAGAGATGCCGCGCCAAGTAGGACCCCAATGTGTGCGATTTAGCCGCTAGGCTCGTTCTCCCGGTGCTGCCCTCAGTTCAGGGCTACGCTCGTACAGTGTCTTGCAACCCATGCAAAGCCACCCATCTGCTATCCAAAATGCCGCTGTGTAGTTGTCGCCTGGCTCAAAAGGGTCAACGCGCCGCACGTAGGCTCTCCCATGAATATGGCACTCTGGCTCATTCGGCTCGCTCATTCCGTCTCTCCCGGTGCTGCTTTGCGCCCCGCTTCCCATTCAGAAAAAGTATCGTTTAGCGCGGGGGTTTCATCCCAGCTGAACTCCACGCTCCACATCGGCCACTTGCCATCATCCTGCATTCCTTCTACAGAATCATTTGTGCCGAAGTCGCGCAAATATCGCAGGAGTAGTTTGCCGTCGTCTGTAAGCCATGCCCAGCCAATCCCCGTTCCATGCTCGACAAGCCCCCAGCTATCAAGAACTTTCGCGCCGAACTCTACCCAGGAATCGCGCACGTCTTCTGAATCATTGCCAAGCTGGAACTTGTAGAAGCTGCCGTTTTTATCGTGATTCTCGGCGCGTTCAAGCAAATGCAGAACGGTTTCCCAGTGGGCATCAGTTCCGCAGCCACACAGCCCCATCTTTTCGATTATCCCGCGCACCTTCAAGGCATCAGCCCTATTCCAGTTTTCGCTCACAATTCCTCTCCCGGTGCTTTTTGCTGCGCCGCGCGAATCACGGCCTACACTTCCACAGTAGTCGTGCGAAAAAGTAAGCTGTGCCGCCAACGATAGCGATACCGATAACCCCGGCAAGCGCCACAATCAAAGTGCTCGTAACTCGTATCAGCGTGTCCCGCGCTCTCTCGCTCGACTCTGTGCTCATGGTTGCACCTTTTTCCTGCTTCCCCATTCTTCGCCAGGATAGCAGTCCCATCGTCGCTCCCTTCCGCGCTCCTCGTGCCAAAGCCAGAGAATCAAAAGGGTGTCTCGCCGCACGCAGAGTTCTTAGCCCAAGCCGTGCAACCTGTTAGCGTCACTCCGCGCGAGACACCCATCTCATTTTCCGACTTGAATCTCATCTTGAATCCTCATGTAAAGTTTGTAACTCAGAAGCACCGCCACGGGTTCATCGCCATCTTGAATCACGAATAGTTCATCGTCCAATTCTCGCAGCGTATCGGCATTGAAATGGCGCAGCTTTGTTATCCCGACGTGCTTAACGCGCTCGTCTATGTACATCGTTTCCCTCGCTTGCCTGCTGGCTCCGTGGCGCTGCGCTCCTGGCTGGCGGCGAGGGGTGCTTTGATGGAATCCAGTCCAGCATCCACGCGTGGATTTGTCCGACAAAGAATGTTCTTGGCTTCTGGGTGCTCGCTGGCGAATATCGCTTCAAGCCAATCGCTTGCGTGCTGTAACGCCGCTCGCAGTTCCGTGGATTCGCCTGCCGCCGCGACGTTGTTGCCCCTTCGCCAGCCAAGTGAGTAAGCCTCGGAAGCCGTTAATCCGCAAATGTGCTCACCGTCAACTATTTCCAGTATCGCGCTACAGACCTTGCACACTACGGGCGGCGCTGCCTCGGCCCCCGGCTTAACCAGCGTCAGGTCAGGACGAAACTTGCGAGCCTCCTTAGCTGATTCGTTCAGTGGCGTAGTTGGCTCCTGTTTGCCCTCGACGGGCGGGGCGGCGCTGTCATGGAATACATCAAAGCAACGCGCTCCAACACCGCTCAATGGCATCGGACTTTCCTTTGTTCCCTTGCAATGGGGGCAACGGGCTGGCGCTGGCGGCTCCTGTTTGCTGGAGAGAGCGGCGTTCCAGGCTGTTCGAGCTAAGTCTTTGGGCACATGAGATTTTCCATTGTCCACGATTTTTGCCCACCATTCTTCAAACGTTCGCGTCCCCGGCTCCCGCAGGGCTTCGCGCACGACCCCTTCTAGTTCATCGGCGCAAAGAGTAACCATCCATCGAGCGCCGTGTGTCTGCATATCGCTTGTGCCCACACGCACTTTCCCTTCGCGCCACTTCGCAATCAGTTCCCGCAACGTGCGCTCTACATCCATTGGCTTGTCGGTCATGCGATTCCCCTAACTTTGCAACAATCCAGCTTTGGTTTCAGCCGGTCTCCATCTAATTCTCGCGCAATCTGACGGTCGATGCGCTTCCGTAGGTTGACGTGCGCTCCTGTTGGCCTGTAGCCATTCTGAATCAGGTCGTTGCGCTCCAGTAGCGTGTAGCAGCGATGCGTCCATGAACAATGCCGAATCGCAAAGAAAACGTGAACGCGACTACGGCCCTGACTCACACGGCGCACGACTCGAAGCGTCCCAGAGCGCGAACGTAGAACGTCTCCAGCCCTGACTTTCCATATCCAGGAGAATCCGCGCTGTTTGTCGCTCTCCATTTTCATACGCTTTGTGCGCTCAATGTACCAATCGTCGCTCGTGGCTACATCCATTGGCTCCTCCGATGTCGTCATGGCTGCGATGTCTCCTTCCAAAATGGTATCGGCTTTGCATCCTTCGGCAGATAGAGCGGATGACGCGGCGAGCCATCTTTGTTCCTGCCAAAACATTTGAAGTCCGTCCGCAGAATTTGTGAAAACTTTACGATTACTTTCTCATCCCGCTTTAGATAATGGCCGTGCTTTCCCCACGCCGCGATGATGATTCCAGCTTCTCTAGCCGAATCCTCAATCCATGTATCGTTGTCTGGGCCTATCGGGTCTTTCGCTGCCATCATCTCTTTGGGATTGGTCGCCCGAAACGCAAACAGATTCGTCATGCACAACGCTCCGTAGCCCCACGCATTAGCGAAGCCTACGCAGCGACGAATCGTAGGGTCGTCTTGGATTTCATCAGCGGTAGACGGGTTCAGCCCCACAAACATCGCATAGGCTCGCTTGCGCCCGAATCCTTGACGCTCCTCTCCGTCAAGCATCGGCCAGTCGCGCCAAAGCGTATAGCGATAAACTCTATCCTCGCTGAGAATTGCGCTCACCCTCTGCTCCCCGCTCTCACTTTGAACCTTTAGCTGGATTGCACCAGCAAACAGCTATGGCATGAGTATCGTCAAGGTTTAGAACGTGATTTTTGCTTTCACAGCTTGGGCAATAAGGAATAGAAGTTCCTTCCCTTGCTTCCAACTCTCCCCCGCATTCGCGACAATGCAATTTAATTGTTCTCCGTTCCATTGTTCTGCTCCCCGCTCTCTTGGTAGTAGGATGGGTCACGGGCGTAGCCTCACTTCTTTTTTGCCGCGCGTCGTGCGCTGGACTTGCGTGATTGACTCGTAGACGATAAACTTTTTCTCAGCAGAATCTTCTTCTGCGAAGTGAACAGTGTCTCCGTTGAGGAAAAACTGGCCTCTGCCGATACCACGCTCATCAACAGGGATTTGCCTCATCACTTCGCTGCAAGGCATGCCCTTGCGATAAATCAGCACTCGCGCAACCATGCCGATAGTCGGTTTAGTCCGTCGCTCGCTCATTTCTGTCTCCCACGCGGTTTGCGCTTGGTGCTGGGCTTCGCGCCTAAAGTCCCCGCCTGTGCATCTCTTGCTGCTCGCGCCATACAACATAAAATCATTTCCCGGTAGAACATCGGAGGCGTCCCCTTGTGTCCTTCTCCTGCTTCGCCGTGCATGCAAGGAAGCTCTCGGAGCGTTTCCCCTATCTCGAATATGATTCCTTCGCCCATGTCCTTGTTGACCTTCTCGCACCATTGTTTCTCCGCAAATTCTTCCAACTTCGCCAGCACAGTCCCATGCGCCAAGTCTGCCTTGAGCTGATTCTTGCCTTGCTCCACCTGTATCGCCGTCAGCTTCGTCTCCAGCGCATTAATCCCTGCCAGCAACTTGCCTTGCGATTCGGCCACGCTCTTCAGCAATACCGCATGCGTCTTGTGCCATTCCTCGCTCATTGTTGCTTCGCCTGCCGTGATTCCAGCTCGCCAATCGGTATCTGCCACTTGCGGCCTAGCTTCTTTGCCGGGAGTTTGCCCAGATAGATTTGCTGATAGATGTGATTCAGCGACATCCCCGTTGCTCTGGCGAAAGCGTAGACGCCCACGTATCCATTGCTATTCTTCGACATCTATTTTATCCCCTTGTACTCAATCCCTCTCGAATGTTCGCTGTGTGGTGGATGAATCGCTTTGCGGCTCCGCCAGTCTTTGGACGGCTGTTGTCCTCCCGCGTGTCTTTGCCGCGATAGGTTCCAAGACGCCCAGACTTCGGCATGGCTTTGAGTTTGTAATCGCCCGGCTCGAACGATGCGCCACGGTCAAAGGAAACTACTTCCTTGCTGACCGCTTCGGGAACCTTGTAGCGCGTGGCATGCGTTCCTTTGATGACGTAAGCGATCGAAGCGGAGATGATGACACTCGCTGCGCTCTCTTGCCGCTTCACCGCCGTTGCCATCGCGCATTCCCCGTGATTCTTCTTGACGCTTGTTTTGTAGTCCTTCTCCGTGACGTTGACGAGCAAATCGTCGTCCGCATCCGTAACTGTTTTAACTTTCGGCGCGAACTTCTGAACCACGCCAAGAGCTACTCGGCCAATCCTGTTGCGATTCTTCATGTAGCGCCCCCCTTATGAGGGCTGGCATACTTCTACTACTACTCGGCCAAACCTGTCAAGGACATAAAGTGTCACTTTAGCGATTATCCACAGACACTTTTTGGCTGGTACTTTCGTACTATTGCATAGCCTGTTTTGGTAGTAGTAGTATGTTGCCAGCGGGAGGCGCACATGGACGGATTGGACTTCATGGCAATCAGTGCTTGGGAACTCGACGAGGAACAGGGCATGCGCGGGTGGCTCTTGTGGCTCAAACAGGCCGAAAAGCTCATGCACAAGCGCACTCTCGACGGCTGCGAGGATGAGGACGGCTATTCGCTGGACTCCGCGCACGATGCTTTTGAGGCAGAAATCTCACCCGAAGATTACGCAGCAGGGAAACGAGCCTAGTTCGCAGCCCCCTGCACTAGAAAGAGGAGCCGAAATGAAACACTTTCCAGAGAAAATCTACGATATGCGCGGCAACAACAATGGCTTGTATCGCGTCGCTGTGGTCTGGTGCGCGGTTTGCCGCCAGCAATGGGGCGAAGGCTCTTGGCTAGAGGGCATGAAGGGCTACGACAAGGCCCACCAACCCACCTTCTCCGAGGGTATGACCCGCTTGAATTCCGTGCTAAAGCGTGTCGCTGAGGCCGCCGTGCCGGATACCGAGCGCGAGGATTACAAAGCCTATGAGCGGTGGCGCGAAGATAGGGCGGTGCGCGGATGATTCACTCCATCCCTTGCCCTGATTGCTCGAAGCGCATGGATTCGTTCCTCTGGTGCGAGCGATGCCTTGGAAGCGGACGTATCGCGCTTATCGCCAAGCCCCAGCCCAGCGGGAAAGCCCTGCTACGCGCGGCGGGGATATGGTTTGGCTTTTTTCTGCTTGGTATTTTGCTGGTGCTGCGGCAGTTGAGGTTGCTCTAATGGACGCCTTCTTTCAAGCGCATGAAGCGTGGATTCTAGTTTTCATAATCGCTGGCAGCGTCAAGTTCGTCTTTGACGTATTCGACGTGATGAAGTGGTGGAGCAAAGAATGACCAGCGCGGAAGTGACCTGGAAATCCATCGGCAAGTTCCTGCTCGCGGTCTTGGGGGCTTTGGCCTATGTCTACGGTCTGCTGTGGCTGCGGGGGCTGGGCCAGTGAAAAAGCTCTGCCTGTTATGCAAGAAGCGTTTCTCTGATGGCCTTTTCTGCGCTCATTGCACGTTTGAGAAACACATGAAGTCTATGAATCTCACTATCGAACCGGAATTTCTTTTTCACCCGCAACGCAAGTGGCGATGGGACTACATCCTTTCCGGTCATAGAATCGCCGTGGAAATTCAGGGCCAGATTTGGCACAAAGGCGGTCACACGTCCGGCAAGGGAATGCAGCGCGATATGGACAAGAGAAATGCCGGAGTCATGCTGGGCTGGCGCGTGCTTACGTTTTCGACTGACGATGTAATCAGAGGCCGCGCAAAAGCGTTTATCTACGAACATCTCTTCACCTAAAAGGAGCTTTTCAATGGCAAATGAGCAACTGGAAATCCCTAGCGAGAAGCACCGCTTCAGCAACACAAAAGAAGTGCGAGACGAAATCAAGGCTCTTGCCGCGAATGGCGAGACGAAAGAGCTTCCTAAGCTGAACCTGCTGCAAAAGCTCGCTGCCATCGTTGCGGAAATCGACAACGTGGACAAGCGCGGGCGCAACGAGTTCCAAAAATATGCATATGTCAAGGCCACGGATGTCGCTTGGCTTGTCAGGAAAGCCCTGTCCAGCCGGAATATCTACCTGGTGGCCGACGTGGTGGAAGTGCGGAACTACGAAATCCCTGCTAGGGAAGGCTCCATGCAAGCCGTGGACGTGAAGATGCAGTTCAGCTTCTTTGATGGCGATGTGGTGGATGGCATGCCCGTTGTGCTCCATGCCTTCGGTACGGGCACCGACAAAGGCGACAAGGCCATCTACAAGGCCATGACCGGCGCTTTGAAGTATGGGCTTCGCCATGCTTTCCTCATCCCAGATGAGTCTGACCCCGAAGGCGATGCCAGCGTGGACAAGCTGACCGCCAATGCCAAGAAAGTCGGCGAAGAGAAGGCCAAAGCCATCAAGGAAGGCAAGAATCCACCTGTCCTTAGCCTCTTCTACATCTGGAACGATGAGAACCAGACGGCTGAGATTGTGGGGGCCGAAGAGCTGAAAACGGCCAACAAGGACATCCTCAAGCAGTTCTGGAGCAATGCGGCAAAGGCCATCATCGTCACCGGTGAGCAGTTGGAAGGGCTGAAGTACCAGTTTGAGCAGCGGGAAGTGCCGTTTAGCCCATTGAAGGCGAAGGCATGAGATTGCATGGCCAAAGTGTGACGAGCTATAGAGGCAGGAACAACCTCCGGCAATGGCGTAGCAAGAGTGATGAGCGGGCAGGCATGCCCGTAGCTTCACAAATTGGATGGGAAGTCACACCCTTAGCGCGGGTTCCTGTCCAATGAAATTCTCTGAACTCAAAGCGAACTGGGCGTGGTTTCTGGAGCATATGCCGGACGATGAGCCTTGCTCGTTCCCGCGCAGAGAGGTCAAGCGCAGAATCGCCAACAAAGAGAAACGGAGCAGGGTTTCCTTTGCCTGCGACCCGGATACCTACTCCGAGTTCCACCGGGAGCGGGAACGCATCATGCGCGTGCTCGATGAAAACCCCACGCTGTTCGGCCTGTTTATGATTAAGTGCTTGGGCCATTGGGATGACATCGACATCGCAGAGTGGAAGAAAGAGCAGGAAGGGCCAGATGAAAGCTGATAGGCAGGCGACGGAAGCCGCTCGCTTCGAGGACGATAGGAGCTATATTGCGAAGGACGGCAGGCACGTCCTGCGTGGATACGATTGGGACGAACGCAAGCGGGAACTGTTTAAGCGCAGCGGAGGACGGTGCGAGTTCCTGAACTGTCAGGGCTATCGCTGCTCTGCCGAAGGCGCTATCCCGGCGCACATCATTCCGAGGCACCCGTTGCGCGATGACCGCTTATCAAATTTGAAGCATTACTGCATCCCGCACGACAAGCAGATGGAGAAACAGGCTTGGCGGAGAATACGGAGCGACAAAGCCGAGAGGATAGCAAATGGTCAAATACCCTAGAATGAGGCACTTCCGGTCTGGCGATACGAACCACGTGGAAACCTGGTGGAGCAGAACCACGGAGATTGGCGTGGGCGTGGTGCCCGTCAAGAGCGATAACTTAGAGCCTGTGCGCTTGCCTGTGGGCCTAGAAGTGACCGTGGCTACCATGCTGCGCCATTTGCCGAGCAAGCGCGAGCGGGAAGCAAAACGCTTTCTCGCCCTCACGGAGCGCAGCTAGAATGCGACTGTATTTTATTCGCCGGGACATGGAAATTAGCGATGCTTTGCCGCTAGATATGCCCTATTTGCGAAAACTCCAGAAGGAAGAATCTTTCGCGCTTGGCTGGATTCCTGAGCAAATCTTTGACAGGGTTTGGGCTGGAACTTTCACGGGATGGATTTTGCTTTGCCGCGTGAATGGCGACCCTGTGGGTTTTTGTTTTTGCGCTCCGGGCTATAAAGCCCCTTTTTATGGAAGAATCTATCAACTCGCGGTGCAAGCCGATGCGCGGCGCTATGACTATGGAACATTCCTTGCCGACACAGCGCATTCGCTTATTTCGGAATCAGGCTCGCAGGGAACAACGCTGCGATGCGCCCATGATTTGCCGTCGAACTTCTTTTGGGATGCTCTGGGGTGGAAGCTGCTAGGGATTATTCCCGAAGGTTCCAGCGTGGGGGACTCGCCGCGCAAGACAAAGCGAGCCTTGCACAAGCGATTGAAAGTAGGCACGTCGCTATTCCCGTTGGTCGGCCTTGAACGTGAACTGGCTCGCAGCTAGGGGGCGCGGATTTTGCTTGCAAAGGGAGCGAAAAAAGCTCTTGTAGAGAAAGGAGTTTTGCTCTTGCGCGGCCCCCGGAGCGGTGAGGGGGGAGCCAGCGTTTCGCTATTTCTTCTACCGTAAAATAGTTTGAGAATTAGCTTGACAAACCTAACGCTAGGTTGTAGGATGGGGTTAGAAAGTGAGGCACGCCATGACATACGAAACGCCATTCGGAACCTTCAACACCTGGGAAGAAGCTGCTATAGCTTGCGAGCGCTGTGACATGGACCCTGTTACCTGCATCAAGATGGTGCGGCCATGAACCAATGCGGCTTTCGAGGACTTGGCCATTACTGCACACTCGGCAAGGTGCAGTTTATTTCTCGCTATCAGGAGACGAACGATTACTGCGTTGACGGGCGGCGCGTTTCTGTGACTGATGCTGGCGACGTTCACCATGACGAAGAAGGCGATATTGCTCGCATCTACGCATTTGAGCTTTCTAAGCATCAAGAGTATCTACGCTGGCATTCTGAGAATGTCTCTTGGCTGAAGAATAAGCCATTCAAATTCAGTGCGGGAATCTGCAAGGCGTTCGCGGCATGAGACGCAGGGGCACGCATCCTTTGAGCGGCAAGAAATATGCCGCTATGTTGGCGAAAATAAGTGAACCTAGATTTGTTGCTGAAGGGGCTTGCGGCGGTGAATATGCCGTCGTGTGGGACAGAAAGCGCCAGCGAATCGTATTTCCTTATCTGCGCACTGGCGTAAGCCTATCGGACGACCAAATTAGAGCCATTGCAGAAGAATTGAATGGTTTAATGGGAGACGCCAATGAGCGGCTCTGACAAAGTTTATATCCCTGAGTGGATGCCGGAGCGCCGCCAGGACTTCATGGTGACTTGCGATGAAGTACCCACTCCTCATTCCTATGCCATTTGCTGTTGCACGGCGAACCACAAAAATCCCAATCCAGTGCCATCGTGGACTTCGCATGACCCATTGACCAGATGGGCAGACAGTATCGTATATGCGTTTTCGACCGGACAGTATGGAGATTTGCACGTTGATGAGAACTTCGCCAAGGCAGTATTGGATGTGAAGAATCGCATCAAGGCATCCCAAGCGACGAAGCAATTAAAGCAGTGCCATACCTTGGCTTGCAGATGCGGGAAGAAAATTGAAATTGAGACGTTCGGTTGGGGACCGGGAGAGCATGGCGAATCTTGGATGTGTCCTGACTGCAAGAAGCGATACATGGAGTTATGCGAAAGGCAAATTGATGAATCAGGAACATAGCGAGAATCATTACAACTGTAATGCTTGCGTGGCGTTTAACGTTTATTGGATTAGTGGACAAGGAAAGATGGTCAATTTGAGGCAGCGTTACATGAGCGATACACCTAAGAATCCCGCCGCAGTAGCTCTCGGCAGCATAAAGAGCAAGAAAAAAGCTAAGTCCTCGCGCAAGAACGGCAAGCTAGGCGGCAGGCCAAAGAAAGTAGTTGACAAGGCGGCGCAATGATTTACAATTTCCGCAGATATCTGTGGTCGGGCTTGTGGCGTACCCCACTTTGCCGTGAGCCGTTGCAAGCCCACCACGCATATCTGGAAAGACTCACGGCAAATGTCCTCAAAATTGACCACGTACTTTGTGACCATCACGAGAGAGTCATTCGCCGCGCTGTGAAGCGATTTTGCTTGACATTCGATAGCGTTATACTGTAACTTCCATGCTCATGGCGAACACAAAAGTAGGACTTGCGTACCGCAGCACTCGGCGGAATTGGGTAAAACTGTGGACGCATGAATGGTTGCGCGGCACTTCGCGGTTTGAGTTGAATCCAGCGCAGCGGAGCGCGTTTGTGGACTTACTGGCGATGGCCGGAGACTCAAAAGTACCGGGGAAGGTCTGCGCTGGAATTGATGTTGATGGGTCGATTCTCGGCTTTCCGCTGGATTACATTGCTGGCGTTCTGACGATGGATAAGCCGTATCTCAGGGACACGCTATTCCTTCTTGAAAAGCAGGGAAGAATTGAGACTTCACTGGACGCCAGAGGTAACTCGATTATCACTCTCACAAGCTGGGTGAAATATCAGTCGGAGTATCATCGCCAGAAAAGTTACAGGTCAAACTCCGATGAGGTGACAGGCAAAGTTACAAGTGAAACTCCTGCGAAGTTACCAGTAGAGGGAGAAGTAGAGGTAGATGGAGAAATAGAAGAAGAAACATCTTTTGGTGTGTTTTGGGATTTGTATCCTCGCAAAGTCGGAAAGGCAAAGGCAACTGTCCTGTGGAAGAAACTAAGCTCTAGACCGGAGCTTCAAAAGAACGCCTTGCATGGGCTGAAACTTTGGAAACAATCCGAGCAATGGAACCGCGACGACGGAAAGTACATCCCGTACTGTTCTACTTTTCTGGCGCGAGAGCAATGGGCCGATGAGCCGTGGACTGGAGCTTTTGAAGGGCGCTAGGCGCTGCGGGAAGGTTGGCGCGGCGCGGGCCAGAAGTGAGGTGAGCGCAGATTTAGCTTGTAACGGGCCAAGCATGTAAGTACGATTCGCGCAGCAAAGGAGAAAAGCATGAGACCTAGAAGGGCATTTCCGACCATCGCTTTGCTGATTCCGCTGATGCTGCTGACGCAGGCTTACGCTTGCACGGGTGGCGTGGTTCACAAAGTCACCGTGGCGCAGCACGACTTCCGCATCGCGGTACAGGCGTTTCAGGACACGGAGATTGCGCTCTACAACCAGGGCGGAGTTATCTCACCGGACACGCACCGGGAGATTCAGGAATACATCGGCAAAGTGGCGCTGGCGGGCGTAGACCTAGACCAAGCCTTAGCCTCAAACGCTCCCACTTCGACGCTCAAGACCAAGCTCGACAGCATCATGGCCTTACTTGACCAGCTCAATACGCAAGGGCTTCTGGGAGTGAAGAGCCAGAACGCCAAACTTGCGCTGACCTCTGCTCTGCTTGCCATAAAGGGCATTGTCGCTGGCGCGGAAGCGTGGGTGACGCAATGAATCCTTTGCTCATAGTCCAGATTCTCCAAGCCCTGCTCGCGGCTGAGCCTACGGTAGTCCAAGCAATTCATAACCTGCTCTCCGGCACGGGCACCGCCGATGATTTGGCCGTCCTCGGCGCGGACAAGATTGCTTGGCAAGCCATCGCAGACAAGGCAGCGGCGGAAGTGGCAAAGATACCGCCGACTACCACCAAGATTCCGTGAGTTTCGCGCTAAGGGGCTTGGCGCGATAGGACGGCTCCCCACCTTCCCCAAGAGGCTAACTAGGGCCGTCCGACTTTTGCGCTCGACACGATGGGCGCTGGAAAGGTGAGCGTTACCACGACATGCCCAAGGGAGCGGAACGTTTCAATGGCTTTGAACCCGCCGCTCCCTGGGCCTCCTAAAAGGAAAACTTATGAAACGCAGAGCGGAAGAAGCGGAAGTCATAGTACGGCTGGACTATCTGGACAAGCAGGCGCATATCTGCGTAGGCTCTTGGCCGCGCATGGCAGCCAAAATGAAGAAGATGTACGGAGAGAGCATGGACAAGGGCGTTCGCAACCAGTCCCAGCGATGGCTGATTCCGCTCCGGTGTATCAGTTTCCGTTCCTTGAAGCCCACCACAAGGCCTAACGTCGTTCAACCACGCCGTTCAGCAACGCATTCCTGAGATTATCTCGTGGAACTGGTACTCCAACGCCTGACGCTGACGCCAAACTCCACCGAAGGGGAACTTCGGGGCGGGGGCAAGGTTTGGGACACGCTGGAGCTGCCTGTGAAAGACGGTCTACCCGGTTCCGCCATTCCACCGGGGAAGTTTTTAGTGGTGCTTAGTCAGTCGCCTAAATTTAGCCGCAGTACGGATTCTTGGGTGATGCAATACGCGATGGAGATTCCGCATGTGCTTGGGATTCCGAGCAGGTCAAATATCCTCATCCATTGGGGCAATTCCGCCGTAGACACGGAGGGCTGCGTCCTCGTGGGCGACACGGCGGCACAGGACTACATTGGGCAGAGCCGGAAAGCCTTTTCTGAACTTTGGGCGCTTCTCAAGGCAGCAAAAGACGCAGGCGAAGCTATCAGCCTGACCGTGCAAGGCGGGATACCGCAAACGCCTAATACCTCTGGCGACGTAGCCGATGCTCTGGCGAGCGACTGATGCCAGTGGAATGGGTATTCGCGGGGCTAGGCGTGGCTATGCTGCTTCTGCTGGCCTACCTGCTCGACCGCGCGAGAAGGCGCTAGGCTGTGGACGGTACATCGTCCCCTTCTGCCCAGCGTCTCTAAGATTGTCCGCTTGAGTTCCAAGGAAAAGATGATTCGGATTCACGCATTGCCGAATATCGCAATGATGAAGAACCTGTTGGCCTGTCGGGATATCTCCACGATGAATCATCCAAGAGAATTTGTGAGCATAGATATTCCCCTTGCCCACAATTAGATGACCGTATCCTTTGGCACTTTTAGAGCCAATCCAAAACCAACAGGAATCCGTCTTGTAGACCTTCTGCCAGAAACGCTCTTCCGCAGTGCCGCGAAAACCTGTTTTCGGGCCGGGTTTCATGCAACGCATTTTAGCACAGTTCTCGCTGCTTTTTACGCAGGCGGAGCTGTGACTTGGCTGAGCGAGAAGTCCGTGACCTGAACAGGCGCGGCAGCCAGAATCGGCACATTGAACACATGGCTGATAGCCGTTCCAGCCCCATTCACGCCGGAGATGGTCAGGTTATAGGAAGCTCCGGTGTCGGTAGCTGCCACGGACGCCGTGAACTGGAGCGTCTTGGGGTCTACCGGGCCGAGCGTTACGAGCGTGTCATCCACGGTAACGACCGGGCCAGAGGTAAGTGGTACAAAGTTCGTTGCCGGGACAAGCCCGATAACGAAGGTGCTAGTGGTTCCTTGCTGAGTTCCCTGAATAGCCATGTTTCCTCCTGAGATTTGAAACAACTGAAAATCCGTTACTTCATCTTGCGGCGGAATCAGTACTGCTAAAAGCTGGTCAATCTTGGCGCTCTGGTCGGCAACAGCGGCCTCGATGGAGTTCAGGCGGTCATTGGCCTCATTCAGCGCCTGCTCGATCTCCCGGAGTTCCCGGTACTCCCGCCATTCGGTCATCGGACTATCGAAAGAGCGTGTCCGCCTGCCACTTCAAGCAGGAAGCACAGAAGTCCGGCGAAGTAGCTGATACGCCCGATTTCCTGCAACTTGGGATTGGCGCTGAGCGCATACATGAGAACGCCGACGAGCGCGACCAATAAGCTGAGATAGATAATCATGGATTCATCCTCCTATGGTTTGGGCGGTGGTGCTGCTTCTTTCTGAACAGAAGCCTGCGCATCGGCAATGGCCGCACTCGCTTGCTTTGTGGCCGTGGCAGCAGTTTGCATGGAATCGGCAATCGGTGTGGTCTTTCCGCTGTTGGCCCATTGCTGCCAGAAACGCGCTTCACTGACTACCACTACCAGCCCGGTAGCGACGAGTACATGCCGGAACCAAGGCCAGCTAAACAGTGCCTGTGGGATGTCCACAAGATTGGCAAGAATGACGCCCGTAGCGGCGCTAACCGCCGATTTGATGGAGCCAATTACGAGGTCGCTCTGCTTGACATTCATTGCTTTCCTCGTTTCTCCCACTTCGGATATTTCTTCATTTGCTCTTTTATCTCAGCCACGCATCCCGCGCAAGGAGAAAGAACGCCTTCCTTCATGACTTCCTGCCCCTTGGGGATGTCCTTGCCGCACTTCGGGCATTTCATGCGCCAGTCCTCCTACGATGAGAAACGCCACGATTCCGAGCATCGGCGGTACGCTCCAGTTGTACGGCAGCCAGGATTCCAGATGCAGGATAAAGCCCATCCGGAAGAATGCTTGGGACAGCCAGAGCAGAGCCAGCACCAGCGACACCGCGCCATTCCTGACGTAAGGCGCTCGCCCGCCGATGCACAAGGCCCCCCAGAGCAGAATTCCGGCTTCTACAAGTTGCACCCACTCGTAGACCTTTGCAGGATGTCCCAGCGAGACGTAGGCCATGCGTGCAACCGTCATAGCAAGAACCGAGGCAAACCCAGCCGACCTGTAACTCAGTCCCTCACTGGCAATCCACACCACGCAGGTTAGAATAAAACCTGTCATTACGGCATAAGCGGTTAGATATTCCAGCGACGTATCGCCGGAGAGCCGCTCGACGCCCCAGATAACCGGGACGTAGGCTGCCTGAACGCAGAAGTAAGCGAAGAGGCTCGCCTGGTGCCGCGTGCGCCGGCCAGCAAAGAGAACAGCAGCAAGAACCAGTACCGCCATTAGCTCTCAACTTGGCCTGTAGCCTGCTTAATCTTCACAGTGACCGCGCCTTCTGGTTTCATCACCGTCACTGTGATTACTCCGCCTGTGACTGCCAGTTTCACGTTCTCATAGAGCACTACAACCCCACCGGGGTGCGGCCCTCCTCCGGTTCCCATAATCAGTCCTCCTGACGTTTCCAGTGTTTGCCGTTCAAAATGCCCTGGATGTACTTGATTTGCCCCCGCAGCACCACTACATCCCTGCGAAGCTCTTCGATGTCGTCACGCGGTTCCTGCTCCTGAAGTTTCCATCTGAATAGATACCGCGCTAGGGCAAAGTTGCAAACCAATGAGAATGCTGTGCCTGCGAAAATCAAACCAATCTGTTGCCAGAAGGTCATGGTTCCTCATTTCCCTGTCAACAAACGGCTTACCAAGTTTGCCACAAAGATTCCTATCACGACGATGATTCCGATGACCCACTGATTCTGCTGTCGCCCCTCCACCCGCTGCCCGCTTGCTCCCACGCCCTGATACTGGTTCTGCTCCAAGGCGGCAATGCGTTTGTCCTGGGCCTGTGCTTGTGCGCCCTGCTTTTCGAGCGCCAGCGCGACGTTGTTGGTATTGGCAACCAGTAAGGCATCGATGCGCCCTGCCTCTGCTCTCTTCGCCTCTCCATCGGCTATCCGGCGTTCAGCAAAGAGCTTTTCCGTGAAGCGTTCCGCCTGTTCCCTCAAATCATCTTGCCGCTTCTGGGCAGCTACGGCCATTTCGTTATGGTGCCGCCTCTCCATCTCCACCAGTTCCTTGACGTTGGCGGTAGGGTCGATAAGCGGAATCTGTGGAGTCTTCTCTTTCAGGGCATCCAGCCGCAGCAGAATCTCCCGATATTCGCTGAGCTGCTCCGTCATTCAAGAATCCCCATTCGGAATCCATTGGCTACCGCTTCCGCTGCGTTGCTGGCTCCGAGTTTCCAGCACAGGCGATGCACCAAATCCCTCACCGAAGCAATGCTGACATGCAGGAGCGAGGCAATTTCCTTGCGCGTCATGCCCTTGCTCAGCAGGTTCAGCACTTCTCCCTCGCGTTCAGTGACCCTGACCTTGACGGAAACTTCCGCCGTAAGATTCACTGGCAGCGCCATGCGATGCGTTCTCCGGGCTTCCCCTGAAGCTCCACCCACTCTCTGCTTACAGAGCGAATCTGAATAGGCTTGTCCGCTGAACAGGCAGGAAACTTCTTGAAGAATTTGTGAAAGCCCACAACCACCGTACCGCCTTGCGGGATATGCACGACCCCGCTCTCAACGTGCAAAAAGGGCCAGGAGAGCAGAGCGATAAGAGACCATGTAGCGGTTCCATTTCGTCCGGTGTTCCTGTTTCCATAGCGCATCTTTACATCTCCGGCTGCAAAACTTTACAGGGCCACCATAACGGCGCATGAAGGGCTTCGCACAGTTGTTGCAGTACCCAATGCTGAACTTCCGGCACCGGCACTTGCGCCTTCGGCACCTGCTACACTGCCCCGCATCAATTGAGCACGCCTTGATTGGTTCCTGATGCGGTGACACAAATAGGCACGCTCCCCGGTATGGGATTCCCATTGATGGGGTCTATCGGCAACGCGCAACTCAGCATGAGCACGAAGCCAGAGATGCCGTGAAGATTAGCAAGGAACGACCCCGGAAACGGCATGATGCTGCCCTGATTGATGAGCTTTGCTAAGCCGTCATAGTTGTAGACGTTCAGCGAAACGATGTCGGAAAGAGCGAGAGCCACGGTTCCTGAGATGTTTCCGCTGGCATCCGGCGTGACGTTGGCGACTTGCTGCGATGCTCCGCTGGATAACTGGTAGATGCCTATGGTTCCTGTAGCTGGAGCGCCGTTAATCAACACCTGCCCGGAGAAGCTGAAGTTGACGGTTTGCGGTGGAGTGGTGGGCTTGGCGGTCAGCGTGACGTTATCGAAGTCCAGTTGCGACGGCCCGGTAGACGTGATAAGCACTCCCAGATTCCCCGTGGGTTGCGAGGCTCCTACGGGACAAGGAAGCGTCACCGTAATCCATGCTCCCAAGGGAATCGTGGAACTATCGCCGCTCGTAGCGCAGAATGAAGCCCCGGCATCGGTCAGGGCAATCTCATAGGCGCTGGAATGGCCGTCATTTCTGTGGCCGATGGAGAGAGTCAGCGTGTAGGTCGTGTTGATGCGCGGAGCCACGCCGAAATCCTGCGAGCAGGTTCCCCCGTTCATCCAAGCTATGGAGGCTCCATCCGGCAAAGTAGCGAAGTAGCCTACGGGCTTCCATGTGGCGCAGTTCCCTTTCCATCCGGTAGGAGCCGTTCCGTTCCAGGTGCCAGCGGCAATGGTGTTGCTTTCAAAGCTGCCGTTGGTCACGCTCTGCGCTGCCGCCAGCCCCGGCAAGAGAAGCAAGAGAAGGATTAGTCTCACGATTCCACCGTCACATTGAACACCGTAGATTCGAGATATCAATTCATATCCTCAACGACGTAATAAACATTGTAAGTAACGCCTGCTGGAGGCCCTCCTGTTGCTGAGGTGATGGGCTGTCCGGCTTTTACCCGAACTAGAACGGAAAAACCCGCCGCAGCCACATTGTTAATTGGGTCTACCGATTGGAATTGCCCCGAACCTCCAACGGTCTGAGAACCCAAATCATCTGTGTACATAACAGGCACTGTGAAAGGAGTTGCTGGCGAGGCTTCAAGATATTCCGATATCCTGAATAGGCCAGAACTACTAGGCGTAAACAAGGTGGCACTAAACGCTCCAGTCTGATTTAGAGACTGGATTGAAGCTACAATGGTTGGGACTTCAGCTTTCATATCTTCTCCTTTTTTATTTGCTATCACAACTGATTTGAATGACTTCAGTGTCGTTGACTGTCGGTGTCCCATTATAGGTAAAAACTACGCCGGTAGTCGTCAAAGAACTAGGAGTCAAAATACTTTGATTATCCGTAATGAGCGGCTGGTTTCCACCAACTTCTATAGCCGAACACACCACGCTCGATACATCAACGAATGGCGTCGGAAAAGTGTAGGTAATCGTGGGGTTTGCCGCTTGTCCTGCTCCGGTGTTGGTGATGGTTCCTTGAACGAGGCGGGTGTTGCCGGAGAGTGCTGTCCATGCCGCCGATGCTCCCCAGCCCGCGCTGAGAACGAGTTTTGCCGCCGTGATGGTTGTTCCGCTGATGGAGTTTGAACCGAAGTAGGTTCCTGCGGCGATGCTGTTTGCAGAGCCGCCCTGTATAAATGTATTGCCGCCGTCATCATAGAATTGCGAGCCAGCAGTGGTGATAAGAAATTGATTGTTAGCGCCTGCCGCTTTTACGGTGGTGCCGCGAACGTGCATCTGCGTTACCGTGCTGTTCAGCCAAATGGCCGCGCCGCCAGCCGACGTAGATAACATGCCCAGAGAATCATTGGTGAGATTCACGGTGCAGGCTGCGACACATTGTGTTTTCATGACGGTACACGCAGTGCTGAAAGCGCAATTGAGGAAATCCCCGTTGGAATTAAGCATGCCTGTAGAAGTAGCGTCATTGACTAAAACGATGGGGGTCAGGAAGTTCTGTCCGTAGTAACTACCGTTTGAGTTGATGATGGATGGCTGGCCGTTGGTGCCTGCCAGCAAATTAAAAACGATGGAAGTCCCATTTGAGCCGAAGCAGGCAATCTGGGCAAGCTGCATGACTACTCCCGCGTTTGTGGCGGTGCAGTTGATTGCGCCGAACAATTCCGAAATGTCGTTGAAATATACCGGGTCGCCGCACGAAGAACGCCCCATATCAAACCCTACGGCGTTGGGGTCAAGTATTCCCCAGTTGGAAAACGTGAGATTGAATCCCGTAGAGCCTGTGCACCCGCCGCCGAATGGTGAGCCGTCAAGTTCAAACAGGTTGATAGTGGGATTCCCAGAAATCGAAGCCTGTCCCAATCCATTGATGCCAAAATCGTGAGCCGCAAGATTGGGAATTCCGCCATTGCAGGCGTGGGCGCTGAATCCGTTCGTGCATCCAGCATAGTTGTAATTCGGCGTTGGAATCAGGACGGAGTTTGCTGGCCCTTGTCCAAAGACTTCCGGGCCTGTTTGGTTCACGTCGATGGGGGAATTGCCGGAAACGCCAGTCCATCCACCGCACGGAACGCTTAAAGAAGCGCCCGCGATATTCATTACCGGCCCGCCGATAAAAGCATTGCCTTCCGGGAACTGCAAAGCCTTGCAAGCGCCGGGAGTTGAGAAGGCTGCCGTCGCCGCTGCGTTAATGGCCGTAGCGTCGTCTTGGCTGCCCCATGCGAGAGCGCAAAGAGGATTCCCTGCCGGGACGCAATTGGCGAGCGCGGTTGCGGCTGCGGTGATGCTGGTCGCGCTGTTGACGGTCGTGATGGTCGTTTGAGCTAGGAGCGCAGCGTAGTTGCCCGTGCCATTGTTCGCGCTGTTCGGCCCTGCGTAGCCGAAAACAATTTTCCCGACATCCGTCCCCGCAACTCCCGCTGTCGAGCAAGGATAGACCGCCCCCGGACATTGGAAATTGCAATCCCCTGCTCCGCAAGTAACCGTGGCGCTGCCGATGGAGAACGTTGCGTTCATGGTATATTTCGCATCCCACTTCGCACCATAGGCGAGCGGAGAAATTGTCTGCGAAGGGTTGGATGGAAACCAGGTATTCGTGGCGGTGCAGATAAAAACGCCGTAGCCCGTGCCATTGATAGTCAAGTTTACCGGAGCCGTAGTTCCCGGTGTGCAAGTAGCAGGCAGTACAGAGACACTGGTAATGGCGGAGCCGCCACCACCGCTAGGCCCTGTGAGTGTGATATTGGTTAGGACGGTGGAATAGCCAGTGCCGAAACTCTGGACGACATAGGAACCTGCCGGGGCAAAGAACGTGTAGTGCCCGTTGGCCTGTACGGAGAATGGGTTAGCTTGCTGCGTGGTGCCGCTCTGGTCGCTGTAGATAAGCGTCAGGGGGGAGCACGGAGGCCCACCAGACCCACCAGAAGCGCATACAGCGATGCTTGCAGGGCCATTGGGGAATCCGGCAGGAGCTACGCTGCCATCAAACCTCACGACCGCAGGTGTCGTTTGCTGCGCCCTTGCCAGAGGAGCCAGTAGCAGCAACATAAAAAATAGTATTTTCCTCATTGTGTCAACTTCCTCCCCAAATAAACACCTCCGCCGCTCCCTCCACCCCCAGCGTTGGTCGCTGGCGTATTGCCAGCCGCTGGTGTTGTGATTCCAGTAACGGCAAGGTCGGAAGCGAGTTGCAATCGCCCTCGTAATATCTGCTGCTGAGCCACGGCGATAGTCGCAGCGGTATATGCGATGGGCGGAGAACCTACAGCCGGAGGGACACTTACAAATAATACGCGCTGCAAGGATTCATCGAAGTAGGGATAAAAGAAGTATTGCGTGTTGGCGAGAAGCCCAGTGATGGTTTGATTGCCGGGGAAAGGGCCAGCTACGGTGTTGTCATCCCGGTATATCCGCAGGATAGAAGAATTGTTGGTGCCGTCCCAGAAAAGGGAGATGGACGTAGTAGAAGGACATGTAAAACCGAAATTTGTAGCCAGCGCGGTGGTGCGGCTACCGGCAGACTTTAACTGCGTGCTGGTAGGGTCAACCACAGGCTTGTTAAGAGAGCTAAACCCTGCGCCGGAAAGGTTCTGTCCCACAAGGATATTGAGTGAGGTTTGAACCCAGTCCAGAAACTCATGCGTGCCGTGACTCAGATTCTCGTCGTGCGGTCGCAAGCTATATTGTCGTAACCTGCCCATCTATCCGCCCCACTCGTAAATCCTACCCCGCTCGAACTTCGTCGCCACGCCCGTTAGGTTCTCTATCTCAAAAGGTGCCGCGACAACGACGTAAGTAGCTCCATTCCGCTTGAGTTTGTCTTTAGATGCCGCCAGTCTATTCTTGAAACTGGTCAGCGAATCTCCCCCTGGTATGGGAATATCGGGATTGGCTTTCCAGCGTTCGCGCATATCGGAGAGCAGTTTTTCCGCTTTGTCCTTGCTCTGGCCGTGCGCGTTGGCAAAGTTGAAGCGTCTGAGACTTTTCCATTCCTCGCAAGGCACGCCAAGATTGCGGGCAAGGAAGAACCCGCTCTGCCCATCCAAGTCCGAGCACACTACCTTCTGAGCGCCGAGTTCCTTGAGGCGCGGGGTCAATTCCTTGAGTTTTTTGAGCTTTTCCCGTGGAGCAGGTGTCTGCCGCCAGCCCATGACTCTTTGCTGTTGGTCGTAGATGGATTCCGCTGGGAGTACGAAAAGCACCTTCATGGCGCTTGCTCCTCTCTGAGAATGCTTGCGATTCTTCCGGCCTTCCCGGCCTTTGAACCTTTAGACTTGGTTTCCGCTTTCTGTTCTTTGGTCATTTCCTTAATCATGTCGGCGTTTTGCTGCATACGCTGCTCCGCTTGCTGAATCTCTGCATCGGAGAATACGCCTTCTCCTGCCACGCGCAACCTGTCTTTGATGTGCGCGTTCTCGACGCGTAGAGCTTGCAGTTTGTCAGCCAGGCTCACGGGCTTCAGTGTTTCTTCCACGCCCTTCGGGTTGATTCCGCCCTTCCAATCGCCTCCAGGACTAGGCGGAGGGTTTGCCGCAACTCCTCCCGGAGATGGACTACCGCTACTAGGTGTTCCACGTGGAACATTTGGAGTGCCTGACGGGGGTTTCTGTATCGGCCCTTCGAGCGGTGGCCCTGTTCGCTCCGAGCCTGCCGCAGTAGTCTTTTGAATCTCTTTGAGGAGTTTTCCCATGTCGGCAGCGTCCAGCATGTTCGCCACTTTGCCAGCCACAATGATAGGCAGAACAAGCCCCAACCCCGGCAAGCCCGATGCCTGCCCTACAGCTGCCGCTCCTATCGCCGCTGGCCCCGCCGTCAGCGGGTGACGGATGATGGCCTTGATTTTCCCCATGAAGTTCGCTTTGGTTTCCTGCGAGTAACGGTCAAGGTCAACGCCCAACTCCTGAGCTTTGGCAAACGACTTCGCGTCAATGCCGTACTTGTCGAGGGCTTGCTTGATTTCTCCTGCCGCCGTGGCGTTCTTTGGGTCAATGAGCTTTGAAAGAGCATTCGAGTGGTTCGGCTCGTCTACCAACTGGCCTAGCAATCCGCTCTGCATTCCCTTATAAGTCCGCGTTTCATCGATGTAGTGCTGCCAGAGTTTCGCCTGCTGTGTACCCAATTCCTGCGCCCTGTCTCCAGTGGCTTTGTGGAGACCGTCATAAAGAGCGTTGAGCGCAGCGGCTTCGCGGAACTTCCCTGCACGTTCTAGGGCCGCAGCATCCCTGCCTACGTCGGTCGTAAAAGACTTTGCCTCTCTCAGCGGAATCATGGGCCTGGATTCCGCTCTAAGAATCTGTCCTTCCGCCCCTTCTGGCAGCGCCTTCATGGTCTTGCCCATCACGTCTCTAGCCGCCCCTGCCGCTTTGGACACATCGACAAAACCCGTCTGATTGCCTTTACTCTGCATGTCCATCTCATCGGCGGATAGGACGCTATTCACGCTCTGGCTGATTTCTCCATTCGGCCCCATAATGCGCTCGTTGAGCATAGCCAGAGGCTTACGCAACATGTCGTTTACGACACTGACTTTGCCCTTGTCGATAGCAAGATTCCGGTGGATGAGTTTCTCCGATGCGCTAATCTTGGCCTTCAATCCCTCATCTATCGCTTCCGGCCCCGCCATCTGCATCTTAAGTCCAGAGAGGCCGCCAATCCCAGAAGCGATTGAACGAGGGTCGCCGCGCTTGATTCCCTGCTCGATGTCGCTAGAACCACTTTCAATCCCCGAAGCCACCCCTTCAATCCCTTTTGCCGCCATGTCGAACGGAGTCATCAAGGCAGCGCCAACGGAAGCTAGTGGCAGGTATTTCTCCATCGGCTCATTGCCACCCAGAGCCTTTTTCCAGTTGCCGAAGGAATCTTTGGCCATTCCGCCGAAAGCCGTCCCTGCCTGTTTAGCGGCATCTCCGAGCGTGTCGGCGTCTTTGATTCCGAAGGCTCCCAAAGCTGCCTGCGTAGCGGAATGAACGGGACTATCCCCGGCGTTTAGGATTGGCCCGCCCTTGCGGTTCTGGTAGGAGCCTGCTGGCACCGCGCCTTGATGCACGCCTAGCTGTTCTTCGGTGGGCTCATTAGCAGGATGGAACACACCGACAGGATTCCCGTTTGCATCCCATCGCTGTCCACTCGGAGGCGGCGGGGTATCGGAGACCGGGTTGCCTTGTGCGTCCCAGCGTTGCGGCATCTATTTATACCAAGTCTTTGTTTTGGCATCCCATTGAGCGTCGGCAGGCACACCCTTTGGCCGGGCGGGTGCTGAACCTTGCGGCGCGGCTGCCGTGCCTGCCTTTGGCGTTGGCCGGAACTCCGGCGACGGCGCACTTTGCACCTGCGGAACATCTACTCCAAGAGCATTGAAGAGCCACGATTTCACGCTAGGGTCACGCGCTGCGGCTTCGTTGGCAATCTGCGTCCGCGTTCCCGACATGACCTGAGCAACATCTTCCGTGGTCGCATCCTTGTGTAGAGAACGGTAGTTCCTACCTGCTTCGTTAGCCGCTGCTTGCGCCTCATCCACGATGTTATGGCGGACTTTCTCATCCGTGGCGGCTTGCTTGAAGTTCCAGTTATGCACCATGTTGTCGTGCTGGTTCTTGACACTCTGAACGTAGGCATCGGCGCGTTCTTTCATGCTATCCGCGCGAGATGCAGCCGCAGCGCCCATCTGGCCGCGATAGTTGGCCAGTCCGGCTGCCTGAGTGAGTCCGGTAGTGGCGCGGAGTTCCTCTGTAGGGATGGCTTCCTGGTCTTTGAGAGCTGCAAGCTGGTCGCCCAGAGATTTCTGTTGTGCTCCGTACTGCCGTATGCCCGGCCCGTAGACAACGCCCTGTACATCTTGACCGGGGCGTGTAGCAGCTCCTAACGTGATAAGGGCCTGCCCTAGATTGTGAAAAAATCCCTTCACCCCTTCCCCGTGCCGAATGTCGGGCGTCCAACCCATCTTTGGCGGTTGCATCGCAGCCATTTTTTTCTGGATGTCCTGCTCTTGGCTGCCGATTTGTTCTAGCCTTCCGCTGGCCTGCTGATATTGAGGAAGGTTAGATACTTGGCTGACCATCGAAGCTAGGTCTGTCCCACCAGTAGCCGGAGCACCTCCTTGTGGCTGGACAGGACTGGTCGGAGGAATAGCGGAAGGCCCCGGTGCAATAGGCACTCCAGCTTGTGGCTGCCCACCGCCCATCATCCCCATCAGTTGCATGAGCTGCGGAGGAAGTGGGCTATCCGTTGCTTGGGTTACGTCGCCTTCAGCCATTATTTCCCCTGACCTGTTGGAATGCCGCCAGCACCGAAGATGCCGCCAGCCATTTGCCCGATTGCGCTCATCGTTTCAGCGGCGGTATTTGTCGGCTGCTGAATGCTAGTGCTCGTTTGCCCCAGCAAAGAGGCTGGATTAAAGAGTTGCGCGAGCGAAGAAAGTCCTTGCGCTCCGCCCATCTGCATCATTTCGTTCTGGAAAAGATTCTGCAAATACATCTGCGAAAGATTTTGGGCTTGTCCGGTAGCTTCTCCACCAAGCATGGCAGCCTGCATTCCCGATGGTGCGGCACCATAGCCGGAAGCGTTCAGTCTTTGTTTCGACAGAGCCGCTGCATTTTCTCCATGGTTCACGCCTTGCCCGAAACTGGCTTGCTGCTGTTGCTGATAATACGGCGAACCAAGATTCATCAGTTGCTTGAAAAAATCCATTGCCGGGCCTGCGGAACCGCCCATCATCTTCGTAAACCAAGGAATCAAGGCGTTTCTTGCCAAGCCCGTTTGCAGGTTGGTTTCCGCAAGGTTGGCAGCCAAAGCTCCACCATCCTTAGTGCCAAAGCCATAAGGATTTGTCGTTCCCGTCGCGCCAGCCGGACTGGCGGAAGGCGGAGAACCAAACAAGGAAGGCCCGCCAGGAATACCGGGCATGTTTGTGCCTGTCTGTCCCGGCCATCCAAGAGGATTAGAGCCTTGTCCCTGTAACGGGTTAGGCATCGTACTCATTCAAACGCCATCCTTCCTCCGCGCTGGCTTCCACTACCTTGCTGCAAAAACTGCTGTAGCCACGCCTGCATGGGATTCGGAGTTTGCGCCGGTGCTTTAGGTGCCGGAGGCGCGTAGCTGAAAGGATTCCCTCCAAGAGCGTTCTGCAAGAGTGTGTTCGGCATTCCCAGAACAGGGTCGCTGCCGGCGCCTGTAGCGGCTCCGCCAAAGGGGTCGTTGCTCGTCGGATTGAAAGACAGGTTCCCTCCAGGCCGTCCGAAGAGTCCTCCCGCATAGGTAGCAAGGTCTTGACGATAGGCAGAATCAAACGGCCCTGTGCCCGTAGCCCGCACCGACTCAGCGCCCATTACATTCGCAGGAGGAGGCGGAGCTTGGTAGGCCGGAGTACCACCGGGAGGATTTTGCGCTGTAAACTGCCCTGCTCTTACCATCTGCGATGTCCCACCAGAAGTAGGCGTTTGGTTTTGCGCCATGGGCTTTGCGCCGACAGGGCCAACGGAGGGGCTTTTCCCGCCAAAGTAAGGCACGCCAGTCTTGCCGGGTTGCCCCATCATCACATTCATAGGGTTAAACATTGTTCCCATAATTATCTCGGCGGGCTTGGCCCAAAGCCCAACTGAATGCTCCTCAATGCGTAATTTACACCCGTTCCACTTGGGAAGTTAACAACAAACTGAATGCGCCGTCCCATCACGAAGTTGACTCCGCCAATCTTAAATAATTCCGGGCTATGCCGGAACGGAGCGCCGCTCGATAGATTTGGATTTCCGCAAAGGGAACTCGAATCATTCACTCCCGGTATAAGCGAAAGCGATAGCGGCGAAGCAAAAGTATAAAAGTCATCATCTATGCCCAGGGCTCCAAAACTCCATCCGCTCGCCACTGTTCCTCCGGTGCTGGATGCGTTAGCGCCGACCTGGGTGTAAGTGAAAGTTGTTGGCGTCGGAGTAGTCTGAACAGTGAATGCCCCGGCAGGAAAGTTCAGCCCGGTCACTCCCACGACAAAAGCCGTGTTATTTGGCGAGAGTCCGTGAGGCGTTGCCGTTGTCACCGTGACCGTGTTCAGGGCTCGCGCTATTGTTGCGATGGCTACCGTCGTGGAATTGGCAAGCGTGGATGGGTCTTGGTTGGTCGTGAAGCGTAGCCACGTTGGCCGCTTAATCATAAATGCGGAATCGTTTCCCCACGGTTGGGTCGTGAATCCAGCTCCCGTAACAACCGTTTCCGTGCCAAAGAGTCCAGTCTGGTAGTCTGCATCCTGAATCAAGTCCGTCGAACCGACGACCATCCTCACTGCCCCGCCAGTTTCATAGAGCACTTCGAGCGAATTGCAGTTGATGTTGAAAACCCAGAAGGCCGGGTGATTCGTAGCCATGTCGAACGTGAAGAAAGACGCTTGTCCATTCGAGGCCAGCAAGTCCAAATCGAGGCTCACAAGAACATTGTTCGATGCTCCATTCGATAGCGCGATGGATACCCAATTCCTGTCGAGCGAGTGATAGTAGGTCAAGCGCACGTTCGCCAGTTGGTTGAGCGGGATGTTTCGCAGGATATTCTGAATCGGCCTGCCGATATTTCTGGGAGCATACTTGTCCGTGTAGAGCCACAATTCCCGGTTCGATGTAACCCAAATGGCTCCAAGCGACGTGACGGCCACGGCGAAGGGATTCGCACATCCCAAGCTATAGGGGAGGCTGGTTATCTGCGTGCCTAGACCGACAGCAGTATTCGCCGCCCCCAAGCCTAGAGGGGTGTTGTCAGAGAGAAGACCGGTTAGCCGGAACATGTCCTGCTTGTCGCTCCAGATAATGAGTGAACCGGGCAGGTCGGCCATGCCTGAAATGTTGGCATTCTGAATCGGGAGCGTAACCTGATTGAGGGGAGCAACGGATTCTTGCGTAAGCCCAACCGTGGTGCTCTCGATGTTCGTAAAGAAAAAGGTTTGTCCCGGAATGGTTCCACCGTAGATAAGTAAGCGTGACTGGTATTCCTTGATGAAAGCTCCTACGGGTGGAGGAACGTTAAAAAGCTGGCTGACTTCCGTGGTGAATGGAAAGTTTGGAGGCTCGGAGTTGGCGACATCCAGATAAGAGATACCTTGCCCAAAAGCAGAACCGGCAGTTGGAGCGAACGCATTCCTCGCTATACGGAAATAAGTCGCTCCGCCATCGGCGGTTGCATAGAACCGGATGTGCGTGGTTTGCGGGTCATACACTAGAAAGTTTAATGTTGGAAACACCCCCAAGGAAGTCGCTACCGTAAGCTGCGTAGTGCTCTGCACGCTCAAGATGCGGCTCGCTGTGTTCACGCCGCCGCCGATAGTCATAATGGAACGCCCTACCCAAGCCTGCGAAAACTGCGTATTCGTCCCGGTGACGGTCGTTCCAGCCGATGCTATCGTTCCAGGTTCTTGGGCGAAAAGTGTTCCAAACTGAAGATTGTAAAGAACGAATTGCGTGGCAGGCGAAGGAGCTGAAACGTGGTTTTTGTTGACATTCTCAAAAGCATAGGCATAGGAACGTCCCACGGACTTCGTAATCTGCGTGGTCAGGTTCCCGCTTCCAACGATTAACGCCGTATCAAAACCAGCCTGCGGCCAAGTGTAGGTAAAAGGCCCGGCACCGCTTACCTGGACACCGCCGAATGTTCCATTAAAACTAATATCGCTGACCAGTGTTACATTGATTACACCGTTCTGGTTGGAAAATCCGACCACCAACGCCGCAGTTGTTGCGGTCACTATGCCGTTTTGCCTGCGAATATTCGTAAGTGCCTTGCTGTCGCCGGAACTGATGGTTATTTGGAGGCTTGAGTCAGGGGCATCCAGCCCAAAGCCTTCAATGGTCGCTGCGTTGGCGAGCCTTCCTGCCATTTTGATTGCGCCATTCATCTCATAGACGATGTTTTGCAGGACTTCCCGCGAGAATGGCCCGGCGAGCGATGGTGCTGGAGTGGTGTCGGCTGTACCAGACCCGGTAGGGTCGTAATAAGGATTGAATCGCTGCGTCTTAGCATAAGAAGCGCCCGTATCGAAGCTGAAGAACTTCCCATTGTTATCTCCCAGCAGATAGTTGGACAAGCCCGGTAAGGCAAAGAACTTCAGTGTAGTGAATGGTTGGTTCTGGTTCGTCCAGTTTCCTTGTGCCTGTGATACAAGATTGGCGAAACGCGCTCTCTGCACAAACCCATAAGCCCCTGAGTAGACGTTTGAAGCCGCTGACCATTGGCGCGGAGTCTGGAGCGTTGGGTCGGTGTAGGTGTTGTAACCCAAGTTCAAAGACGCCAGTACTTCCGCTGGAGCGGATTGCTGTGCGCGAACTGGAGAGCGTTGTGCCATTAGCGGAGAAACGCCCTATTCTTTCTGCCGATTCCATACGGAAATCTTTGCTTGGTCGGAGGGTTGTTGCTTTGCCGCTCTATGAGAGAATCGCACATCATCTGGATGTTCTTCTGGCTGATGGCTGTCCACTCGGAAACTCTCGAGTCATCTCCTGCCACGGAGTACATTTTGGATAGAGCCACGGCGGCAATCACGCGAATATGTTCGCGCGGAATCTCCGGCAGCGCGGAGAGGATGTAAGGAGAGCCAGCAGTAAGGGCTGGGGCAATCGCTGTTTGTGTAGTAAGCGACGTATCGCTTGGGATGGTCACGATGCGGTAGATTTGGTTTGGCCCGCCTGTTTCTCCGGCAACTATAAGCTCCGCTTGAATCTCTTCCTGCTGAGCCGTGGCGGGCTGCGAGCCTTGAAAGTCGGGCTGCAAAAGTTGCGTAAAATTGGTTCCGTTGCCAGTGACCGTAATGCCAGCCGATGAGATAGTTCCGCCGAAAAGATAGCTCAAGGATAGCGGCCAGAACGTGTAAGAGGCTTCAATCTGTGAGCCTATGGCTAGTGGCAATGCGAATCTCAGATTATTTCTGCCGTTCAGCCACCAGTAGTATGGCCCGGTCTGTGTTGGCTGAGAGGTCGGGTTGGCGGATAGCGCCACAAAGTCAGGCTCGTTTGGAGTCATGGAGCGCGAGGATTGAAAGAACCCTCCAGAGGGAGGCAGCACGCGAATGCGGGTAAGCTGATAAAGCCTATTGCTTACCGGGGACGAAAGAGCGCCATCGGCGTTGAATTGCAGGTCATAGCTGAATTGCGCCGTCACAACCGTCACAACCTTGATGTTGGTGAAGTAGTGGTTCTTGAGCTTCGATACTTCCTCCCAGACGTGAATGTAAGCGGCGTTTATTTCGCGTAGATACTCACTAAAGTCATATCCGGGAACTCTCTGAGCTACATACTGCACAAGCCCAAAGACGTTCGTTGGCGGCGATAGAAGGGCCGGAACTTGCTGGGCAACTGGCATATTTAGAATGGCCCCTCTACGCGAACGTGAACCGCATACTGCATAACTGTCCCGCCGACCGATGCGTAACCGCTCGTAGCGAACTGGATAGCCGCTCCTGACTTGGCGAAGAACGTATTATTATTGGCGTTTGTAGGCCCGATGGTGCCGACCGTATTGGCGCTACTCGTGGAGACGATGAGCGATGACTGAGCCACGGAACTGTCGGCATCCGTCCATAGGATAGTGCAGGATGGCAGGGTTGAACTAGTCGTTGCCGCCTGAGTGACCACCGTGTAGCAGGATATACGGTAGTAGCCGTTCGCAGTAGGTATCAGGAGCGTGGTCGTGCCGACGTTGGCTGTCTGCGCCGTGAGATTCGATACAGCCGACTGCTGCACCACCAAGTTTGGGCTAGGTATACTAGCGCCGTTAATGACGGGGCTAGTGAGCGTGACTACTCCGGTAATGGTACATGGCCCAGTGACAGGGCAAGCCAGCTCCGTGTCTGCCTGAACGAATGGCGTTACTATTGCTGGCCCGTAAATCTGGATGGTGTAGCGCCCTGGCGCGGCATAGAAAAAGAAATTCCCATTGATGTCGGTAAGGAACGGGTTGGTTCCTCCACTGGTCGTGGCATTGCTTGTGGCCAGCGTGGCGAGAGTCGAGCAGGGAGTTGTGGTTGTATTGGCTGGCTGCGTGCATACCGCTACAAACTGGAACGCCAGCGGAGTTCCACGGGAGCCGATAACCTGCGATTGATAGCGGACGCTCTGAGCGAAGGCGCAGCTAGGGAGCAGGAACAGGAACAGGCTTGGTATGAGAAGCCTTCTCATTCTTAGCCTCCTGCTGCTGTTCGGCGCGTCGCTTGTCCAAACGGTCAAGAGCCGCAACAATCTGTTCGCCTACTGCTTCTCCCGGATGTCTTTGCGCCCGCATGGCCTCGACGGAGTAGGGCTTGGTGAGTTCGAGGAACGAATAGCACAAGTCCTCATAGGGCGTCGGTTTCGTTCTGCCGTGCCCGGTGACTTCCTTCTCTCTGACCTGCCCTTCGTACCACTCCACCTGTGACATCATAAATGCGCGGCTGGCGTTCTCTGACTTCAGTTCGTAAACCGCTTTCTCTTTGGCGTCCGGCTCATGGTCAAGCAGAACGACTCCGCGCTTCTCGAATTTCTCCGTAAGTGGCTTTACGATGTCCTCCATGTGAATCGCTTCAGGAGTGCCCTTCCTGTCCGTCCAGTCGCGGTGCCGGATGGTTCGGGAGATGTCCGGCAGCTTCGTCCAGGTCTTTGCCGGGAGAAATGCCAGCGTGAACCCACCATGCCGGATGTATTCGGCATCAGGGGTGTAACCAGGCTTCCCCATGAGGTCAGGATTCGGCAAGGCTTCGTGCGAATAAATCCAGTAAGGCATCAATCCCTCCAGATTGCATCCCACTTCTTTTGCGGGATGTGTGAAAAGCTGAATTGCGAATCTCCGCGCATGCGCTTTGCCACTTCTAGCGCAGCGTCAAAGTAATCCGCTTCCATGTCCGTCTCAAACTTCTCTTTCACTTTATCCTGGGCTGCCTTGTATTTGCCGACAAGGTTCCCAATGTCTCTTTGCTTCTGGGCATGGCGCGGGTTCTTCGGGTCGGATGCTTCGCGCCAGCCTTCTTCGGAACCGATAATCTCAGCCATCAGTGGTCAGCATTCCCTTTTTCGGCAACTTCCTTTGCATGCGTTGCATTCGAGGAAGTACCTGTTCCGCCAGAGAGTACCGCGCTCAATGCCGTGACATCTACCGCAGTCAGCGTCATTACCACGCGGTTCGTGCTCAATGGAAAGTTACCCTCCGCAAATTCCAGCGATACCGTTCCATCTGCGTTCTTCGTGGCCACTAGCCAGCGCCCTGTGAGCGTCGGCATCAGCCTACCAAAGCCCAGACTACCGCTGTCGGCACACCGGCACCGGCGAAGCCAAACTTAAAGAGTAGCCCGGAACCCATGCCGGAAACGGTGTAGCTAAAGGCCAGAGTTGCCGCCGTGTCTCCGGTGAGCTGCCCGGTTACGGCAAATGTTTGCAGCGGGGGAATGATGAACCACGTCACGCCACCGTCAATCGAGCCTTCAAGGGTTGCTGTCGTTCCCGCCGTGCCCGTCACTTGCACGATGAGCACGCCCTGATTGTCTCGCGTCGGCTCTGGAACGGTGAAAGCCACAGCCGTATTCGCAGCAACGAGCGTACCGAGTTGGGCAGGCTTCCCGCGAGTCAGTTTCGTGACCAGCGTTGGGACTGCTACTCCACCCGGAGCTAGAATATCAACTGTGGCTGAAGGCATTAGCTAACACCGCCTCCCGTGTCGGTGACTTTCCGGCTGAAAGCTGGACCAGGCAGTTTCCCTGGTCGCCCTGTCTGGTTCTTCGGCGGAGGATACTTGATGGCCGCGCCTTCGTCTGTGCTAGTGGATGGGCCTTTGCGATGGCGGAAGTCAGGGCCTTTGTAATCTTCCGGCATGTTCAAGGCTTCGTTGTCCCCAAAGTTCCCGGCGTCTTGCTGAGTCCTTAGAGTCGGTGTATCGGGGTCGCTCGGCCCGGTAGACTCGCGGCCTACGTTGGCCTTTGCTACACCCCGTTCATCCTGAATGCCGCCCCAGAAGTCAGCGGTTCCCGCAGTGTTTGTGAGGGCATACGTAGCAATGCCCTCCGCAAACGAAGTGGAATCCGTCCCGTAGATGTTCGAGTCTACGCTCTTGGGCATTAGCAGAACCATACCCTTAGAGTGCAAACGAACCCCGTAAGGTTCGTGGCGGCGGTGACATCCACCTGCGCGGTGCCTCCACCAGCCACAGCCTGAGCGAACGCATGCACTTTATTGTTGGCCTTATCGAACCCAGCCATGTAGGCCGTACCGTTGGCGGCGGTGTTTATCCAGGGATTCACCACGTCAACCGCGTCAATCGTGGTGAATGCTCCACCGGAAAGCGTGTTGAGATTGGCAATGCCGAATGGATAGCCACCAGCAGGGTAGCTGTTGTCGGCGGTTATCTCGATGAGCGCACTCAGAAATGCTCCCGGCACCTTCTCGGCATGGAACATCGAGGATGCCCGGTATGCGTAGGAGGCTGCCATTAGGTCTTACCGTCTTTGCTGACATCGGAAGCGTCGTTGCCGGAGGCAGGTTCGCTCTGGCTGGATTTTCCTCCGCCCTGGGTGCCATGATTCCCCTCGCTTACGGCGCGTTCATCACGCTCACCGTTGATGTCGAGAGTCGGGTCAGGCACGCCAAGGATACGGCTGGCAATCGCTTCGGCTGTCCCTGTCGGGTCGCCGCCATAGAGTTCTGGATTGAGTTTCGGCATTTCGTCTCCTTTAGTATCCGGTTGGGACAGACAAGCCCAAAGTTTTGACATGCGCGTTTGGCACATAAGTGCCCAAATTTCCTCTGAAAATCAGGTAAGCCACAAACGCATCCGTGTACTGGCCTGCGGTGGAGCTTGGCACCTGGCGCAGAATCGAGCCCGTGCGGTCATCGAAACTGAGTTCTCTTGCCACAACCTTGAACAGTACGTCGCGGTCAACGGCAAAGAGATGGTCTTTCGGGCAGTCGGTGTCGATAATCCATGGGAAACCTTCCCATTCGACAGCCGTGTAGCCTAGGTCGAGCTTCTTGTTGGCGTCGTTGAATCGCTTAAGCGTCCAGCCCATGTCCATGTAGGCGTGAAGCTGAGATGGATGGCTCCAGAATTCGAGCGACGGAGAAACGCGTCCTTGCAGGATTTGCACGGTCGCAAGCATGCGGCGCAGGTGGTCGCGGGCAAGAGCCGGAGACCCGGCTAATGTGATAACCCCGGCATTGTATTGCGGGTTGGTGGAGCGGTTAATGTTCTGGAACGTCGCGGCAATCGTGCCGTTATCGATGATGAACTTCAGCCCGGAAATGACGTTGTTGAAAGAATCGGATGCGCCCGTCGAGGCCGTCACGGTGATGATATCGCCGGAGGCGGTCGTGAAAGCTACGTTGGTCGGCCCAATGACAAAGTTCGTTTGGGTCGCATCTTCAATCGCGCCCGTCATGCTGATGATGGTTCCCGTGCCGCGCACGGCGGAGGTCGCGCCTACATGGACGGCAATGGTCATGCCAGGTCGCAGCCAGTGCGTTCCTTCAATTGACCCTGACGCTACCAGCGTCGTGTTGACGGTCGTGGAAGTCAGGACGGCGGTTCCAAGAATGGCGAGAGACCCTGTGCCGTCGAGGAACCCGTAGATGTTCAGGTACTTGATGGCATTGATGGTCGCCATCTTGATGTTGAAAGCCAGTGCGCGGGCATAGGTAACGGCATCGTTGCCAGCCGCGTCCAGAGCCGCGCCAGTGAGCTGCACGGCCTCGACAAAGGAAAAGAAGGAAACCAGAGCCGACGCCATGCCTTCAGACCCGCCAACGGGGAGTGTGCCGCCGTCAGAGAACCAGTCGAAGTTGGCGTTCGGGTTAAGGTGCGTCGGGATTTCCATGCCGCGATTGCTGATGGGGATGCCCTTGCCGTCAGCGTAACGGTTCCATAGCACGGCTGCGGAGTTGAACTGCTTGGAAATTCTGGGATTAAAGAAAATCTTCATCAGCGGGGCTGCCGCTGTGAGGTTGAAAACGGCCAAGTGGCCTCTTATCTGCTACTTAGCGGGCGTTGGTCAGGGCTTTGGCGAGTGCATCTTCTGTTGCTTCCCAGCTCTCGGATACCGCAGCCGGGATGTCAAGCGGGTTCGGCCCGCCCGGAAAAGTAAAGTTTGCGCCAGCCTGTACAGCGTCTCGCTGTTTTCGCTCCGCCTCTGAGGCGGATTTTCTATCGGCTGCCCAGCTCTCGATGATGGACTTGAATCGCGGCGCGACATCCACGAAGTTACCGTTGCTAACACGCTGGACGGCGTTCGGGTCTTGCGCCAACTGAGTGTTCAAGAGGGCACGCATCCCGGCTTTCTCGCTGGGCGTAAGGTTCAATGCCTTCACGCCTTCCTGAGAAAAGAAATCATCCACACGCGCATCGTAACGCTGTTGCGTCGAGGCCAGCGCCGCAGCGTTTGCACGCTGTTGCTCCCGTGTCTCGAAGCCAGTAACCTTTTCGCGGAGCGCCGCGACTTCGCTCATCAACGCGGAGTCCGGTGCTTTGCCGTTACCTGCTGGCGTTTTGTCCTTTGAAGCATGGCGGTCGATGTACAGCTCGGCGAGCTTCTCTTGGAAGTTCTCGGCTGTCTTGGAGTCCGTCTGTTCTAGGAGCCGGAGGAATTGCTGAGGGTCGTTGGCAATGAGGTAGCGAAGGTTTCCTAGCGCCGCAGGCGCTTGCAAGATGTCGTTAATCTTGTCCTTCGTTACGCCGCTATCGATTAAGATGCGGCCCAACTCCGCAGCCTCACTCGCACCGGGGTCGGTGACCACGGGTAGCGGGGCATCAGCTTGTTTCGTTGGTTCCTTCGGCTCGGCAGCGTCCGCAGGATTCGGCGAAACGGTTACATCTCGAAGTGTAGCGTTCTCTTCGGGCATGCAATCTCCTTGGGAGGGAATATAAACTCATTGTTCCTAAAGTCAAGTCTTTTCACGATTGCCTCTGAACGTGGTGCTGGTTGCCGCTCGGCGGCTGCGGTCTATGAGGTTTTGCGGTCTGCCCTTTTTCCGCCCTTTGCTGCCTTACGATTGGATTTTTAGGGACTTGCCCGCCCGTCTTTCCGCTCTGCGTTCCTTCCGGTTGCCGTGGCCCTCCTTGCGCCGGAGGCTGCCCTGCTGTCTGAGCGGCGGCCTCTTGGCCAGCTCCTTGCACCACAGCCATCATCTGTTGCTGTTTCATTTCCGTAATCATGTGGAGTTGCGCGTGCTGCAAGATGAGTTGGGTCAATTGCGGGTCGTCGTCGGCCTCATCCGAATTAAGCCACACACGGCAGATGTTGATGTGCGCGGGATTGTTGTCCCGAATGAGCATAGGCTGAATCTGTTGCTTTGTTTGCTTCATCTGCTCGATTTCTTTCCACTGTTTCTTGTCGTCCATGTAGGAAGAACCGAGTTCCGCGTCCAGATGGTACAAGTCGAGCGACTTCCTGACTACGCGCGGGTCTTGCGGATTGAGGACACCGGAAGCTACCGCTTGAGCGAAGGCTTCCTGCTCGGCTGGGTCAATCGGCAAAATCCTTGTTTCAATAGTGAACTTGTCAGGGTCAAGCGCGGAGCCTCTGAGCTTACTGAACTCCCACCTGCCGTTGATTCCGTTCACCGCATGAATCCGGTCATCCACCCAATTCTCAGCGGCGAGTTTCAGGACTTGCTTGGCCCAATTCTCATCTGACACTTTCCAGAGCATGAGATTCGGGAGCAGCGCATTGTCGCTCTTGGCCGCTGCCGATTCCTGCCCGCCGTAAGTATTCGTTCCGGTTTCGTGCTGCCCCATCGCCGCTGGGCTGACCTGTGCATGGAACTGCATGTCCTGAAGCTGGGAATTCCTCCATTGCCACGTTTCAGGTGTTAACGGCTGGGCTTTGATGGTTTCAAACGCATCGCGCACGGGCCGTCCGGCGCTCTTCACTTCAATCACTGTAGAGGGGTCGTTGATAATTTCGTTCTTGTCGATACGCTGAGAATCGATAGCCAGCAGTGGCACGGAGTTGTAACCCTGATTCCTGCCAATCAGGCGGTCGGTCTCATCTAGTTTCAACTGCGGTGGAATCAAATCATCGTCGCCATCGGCCCAGATTCTTCCCGGCACGGGGTTGAAAACGTAGTGCGTCCAGTGGTCGTCTATCGATTCGTTCCTCGCCTCGCAAAGAACATCTCCGGTCTTGCAGATGTAGAGGCCATCGGGGAATTTCTTTGCTAGTTCCTTATCGAAAAAGTAGGTGGATGGCCGCAGCCAGCATTCAATCAGCAGGGCTTTTGCTGCGGCGGTAGCGCGTTCATACCAGGCTGCGTATTGGGTTGGGTCTCCAGGGAGGTCAGCAAGAGATTGAAGATATATAAGTCCCAGATCGCCGCCAGTTGCATACGCCTCTCCGCCTCCCTCATCGCCGCTCGGCGCAAGCTGTACGTCAGGGAAGCACGCTTGTAGAGCCAGGCGGTCAACAACCCGGTTGCGAACCAGAAAAGGGGCATGCCATAGGTCATAGCTGGAACTCCTGATATAGATTTCAAGCGGGTTTACAGCTTCGGTGATGATTTCGCCTTTAGGATAACGCACATTCCCTGCAACAAATGGGAGCCTGCTGACGACGGGTGGCATATGCTGAGTAATTGGGGTTTGGCAACCGGGACATTGGCTGAAGTTCCCCTCAAGAGGCCCGCAAGTTCCGCACACGCTGGCCCCTGGTGAAAGAAGAACATCCGCATCCTGATACACAGGGCTGGTGACATAGCCGTACCTCGTATCCTTGCTGAAATAGCTGAAGCGGAAACTGTTGCCAAAGAGGCGCAGGTTCAGTGCTTCGATGACCCGGAGGTAGTCGTACTTGACCGATTTCTTGATGATTTCGAGCGCCGTTCGCGCGGCCTTGGCCGCCCCTTGCGCTTCCGCATCGTCGTTCGATGGCACGGGCTCGATGAGCGGCTCGTTCTGGACATAGGCTCTTACGCCTTGCCGGATGAGCGAGCGGTAGTAATTGTTCGGGAAAGCATAGTCTCCCGAATCTTGCAGCAGCACATCCCAGGCAACATTGATTTCGCTCCATTCAAGTTCGTGATAGCCCTGGTAGATAAGGGCGTTCCGCATCCACTTCCTTGCGAACTGAATCTTCTCGAAGCTGCCTTCCTGGTAGTAGTAATTCGCAAGGCCCAGAATCTTTTTGTCTATCGCTTCATCGAACTTGTACTGCGGCCTGATATCTTCGGGGCGCGGTTTCTCGGTGGGACTTCTTACGGGCTTGCTGGCGTTGCTGAAAAAATCCTTGATGCTTCCGCCGATGCCACGGATAAGGGACTGGCTTCCGCCTGGAGGGGATTTCTTACCATTACCGCCGACACCTGTGCCCACGCTTGGCGAGCCGGAGCCAACCGCTAAACCGCCCTTGGGGACATCAGGCACTATTGTCTCTCCTCACGGCGCGGTATACGTCCTTGGTAAAGTCAGGGACTCCGATGGGGACAGTGAGCCGTTTCCGCATGTCCGGCTTGAGCGGAGTCTTTCCCGGTTCTTCACCTTCCATAGTGATTGCCGGGATTTCTAAGGACTTCACGGAGAAAATCCTCATCCACTTCTCTTCCCGGCTGTTGCTCATCCATATCTGGTAAGCGAGAAGTGCGGCCAGCGGGAGGCTTCCCGCCAGAAAGCTCAAAAGCGAAATCGTCGCCAGCGTTGTCATCGAAAACCCCATACTTGAACCTCGATTCGATTGGAAATTCCACGGCTAACCTCCTGTAAACCTTTGATGCACCCGGTTGTTTACTTCAAGCGTCTCAATCAGTTTTGTTTCCTTCAAGATTCTTCCCGTCAGATGGCAGGTTGGAACGGTGGGGCCGTAGGCAATCGGCGGCGCGTTCTGGATTTCTTTTAGCTCCTCGGCAACCTGCCTTACCAGTTCAGGTGTTGGCATCGGCAATTTCTCCTACAATCTTTCTGCCTTCCTTCACGGAAGGATTCTCCAAATCGTTCAGGATGTCCTGCACGCGCATGCGTTCGAGCAAATCATCATCCCGCCACTGAGCGCAGACCGCTCCATTCTCTATTGTCGTTTGCAGCACACGGCAAAAACCTTTGGGCTCCAGGCGCTTATCGTTGCCTTCCGTCATGTAGTGGTCGCAATCATCGCCGCCGTTTTCTCCGCCGCAGCTTGCCCCGCCGATATCCTGTCCCACTTCCGGGGCGTTAATCCAGATGAGTCCTAATAGTTCCGGGTCGTTGGCTGCCGTGAACATTTCCGGCCCGTAGTTCGGCTCGCCTCTGTCCCACATCGAGCAGCACGGCCAGTACTCAATGGGCTTGGCGTCGGCTGTTTCCCGTACTGGGTAAGTGAATTTCTTTACTTTCGTCCACGGGCCGATGAGCATGCAGGACTTCCCGTAGTTGAAGAAATGGCAGTTGTAGCAGGTGGCAGGCTCTCCGCCCATCGATGCGGACGGCACAAACATGACTTCGCCCTTGCTGGGAGTAGGAACGGTATAGATATCGGGGCGAGACCCGGCGCGGCGCTGGGCGTTAATCTTTTTCAGCGTCTCCGCCGTGTAGACGAGAAATCCTTTGCTCACTTGTCCTTCATCTTCACCTTGAGTTTAATGCTCTTGAGCTTGCCAGCGGTCGCGGCTTTCTTGGCCACGTCCACGACAGGCTTCATCATGGAAGTTGAGTTTGCCATAGATTCTCCTAAGTAGCGAAGGCCATGCCGTTCGCGTAGTCGCCGCGATTCAAGTCCTCGGCATAGGTTCTGGTAAGCGTCGCCCCGGTCGCCCCGCCATTCACCGTGGTATTGAAGCTGGTGAAGTCGGCTGCGGGAATGACCACGGCAAACCGCAAGTCAGCGTTGGGATTCAATCCATCGTTAGTGGAATAAAAATCGAGGCGCACGTTGCCGCTAGCCATTTTTAGAGCGACGACGGAAACACCTGGGATATTTACGGCCATACTAAACTCCTTTGATAATCGGTGAGGTAGCTGCGGCGGCTTTAGCCTGCTCGGCTTTTCGTTCGAGCAGGGCTCCAACCGCTTCCATGAGTTCGCTGTCCTTGAGGATGCCTTTGGCTACGAGGATTTCTTCGAGTGCTTCTATCGCTACGGCGGTGGAGCCGACATTCGTTACCAGGCGCTCTTCCATCGCGGAGACTTCGCCGCGCGAGATGGGCTCGCGCATGACTTCTCTCCACTTGGCTTGGCCCGTCAGCATCAGGAAGCCAGTTGGCTCTTGAGCGATTCCGCCGTCGCGGTCTTGGCAGCGAGTATCGCATCGGCGGCAGCTTTATCGGCAGAGGCTTTCATGTCTGCTGCTCTTGCGGTTGCAGCGGCTTGCGCGGCATCGGAAACTTTCTTCGCCGTGTCGGCGCGGTCTTGCGCTGCTTTAGCCTCGGCCTGCGCGGCAAGAGCCGCAGCTTGGGCGCGGGCAAGAGACTCCTTTGCGGCAGCGTCGGCGGCAGCGGCAGCTTCAGCGGCAAGAGCGGAAGCGGGCTTCGGGTCGGCGTAGAGACGTTCTAATTCGTCGCACATCGCAACTACATCGGCGGGAGTAGCCAGTCCTTTATGAACGCGGGCGGAAATGTCAGAGAGATTGAGCATGAAATCCTCCTACGGGCGAGACGATACCACATTCGGCCTTTGAAAACGAGAGAATCTCGGTCGCTGATACTTTTTCTGCGTGGGAACGCCTTCTCCTTCCCGCTTATGTTTGTCGGCTTCATACCAGTAGAGCCGGGAAGTTTCATCGAGCGCGGGATTTTGCCAGGGCTTCGCGGCGGCTATTTTCTCCGGTTCAGGGCGGAAGGTATGGATGGCATAGCGAATAGCGGAAGGGCAGTGAGAATTTTCGTGCGCTGGCTCAAACTTAGGATTCCCGCTACGGTCTTTGGCCCATTTGTAGGCTGGAACTTCACGGAGAGTGTTTCGACACCGCGAAGAGACAAAGTATCGAGGGCTGCCAGCAACGCTGGGATTAAATGGGTGGGACAATCGAGGGTCAACGTGCATGTACTGCTCGGTTTTGAATAACCCCGGTGTGACTTCCTTGATGGCGGGCTGGCCGAAGATGCCGTGCTCTTCGAGTTCGAGCGCGGCAGCTCTCTGTGCATAGTCATAAGCGATTCCTTCTATCGGGTGGAGCCCGATTTTGGTGTGGAGTTCCTCGCTGATGGGCTTGATTCGGAGTCCTGAACCGTAAACTTCATCGAACTGGTAGAGCCGCCCGTCAGGAGCAACTGCGATAATCGGGATGGCCCACGGGTCGCCATCTTCTCCTCCGCCGATGTCCATGCCCACGATGACCGGCCAGTCGTTCGGAGGGTTAGGTTCGCCTCCAAAGATGTCGTAGTGCTTGGTATCGTCCCAGACATGGGTGATTTCCGAGAATTCCTTGAACACCAGGTCGCTGAAGTCGGCAAAAGAGCCGTGAATAAAGCGGTCTGCCCAATCGGGAGGGTAGGTATTGAGCATGTTTTCGATGGTTTCAGCGGGCAAAAACACGTTGTCCATGCTGGACATGGTGATTCCGAGGTTCGCTTGAAGTGCTTTTTTCCGGTTGGGGTCGAAAAAGTGTCTCCAGACCCAATCGTGGCCCGCTGGGTTCGATGCCAGCCTTATAATTCTTCGCGGAGCGGTCTTTCGGCGCACTCCGCCCAAGATTACGAAGTAAATCTCCTCGCTAATCTCCACAGCCTCATCGATAAAGGCCGCAGAGAGGTTCATGCTCTTGATATGCCCGACAACTTTGGGGTCGGTGATGTCCAGATGCTTGAAAATCGTCTGATGGCCGTTGCGCCACTGGAAAATCTTCTTCGATTCCTCCCATTTGCCCCATCCTTCCTCGACCAGCTCCAGAAATATCTGCATGGTGCTCGTCTCAAGGGCGGGCATGTTCAATCGGCCAATGAGAGAGACACCATTCGGGTCGGCATTGGCAAACGTGATGGCCGAAGCGCAAAGAACTACGCTCTTTCCCGACCCACGGCCACCGACGATGGCCCCCATGCGGTTATCGGAGGCTAGGAACTGGTATTGTTTGGGAGCTTTGGGCAGGTTCTCGATGAAAGTTTTGAAGTCGAGTTCGCCGGTGCGAATGCCCATGCGCGAAGTCTATCAGGTTTTCAGCCACACCAGGAACCTTACTATTCTCGAATCCCAATCGACGGGCTGAACGTTCCAGACAAAACCTAGGAGCGCCGCAAATATCCATGCTCCGCAAGAACAGAGCAAAACGACCAGAAAAATCTTCCATAGAAAGCTCATATCCCACCATGCTTTGCTGTGAACCGAATACCATAGGCATTGCCAGCGCCGAGGTAGAGCCTCGGCAAACGCTCCAGCTTGTGATGGCCTGTCCTGTGGAGCAAGAACGAAAGCCCCTCCCCTGCTCCGTAGAAGGCAAGCTGAAATCCCACCATCCCGGCGCAACTCTGAGTGGGCAGGTTCATCTCACGCTGGCCCCTAGCCAGGAAGCGGCAGGTAATTGCTGAGTCCGTCGCGGCCAAAGTCCCTGCTGCGGCTAGTTCCAGTTTGGCGAAGCGGTCGTAGAACTGGTGGGGGTTTTGGCTCGCGCCGGGCAACCCCCCGCTGCCCTTGAACGTGTTAGTACGCTCCACGCCAAGATTTGGCACAGCCGAGCATAGCAAACACCAAAGCAAAAGTCCGCTCATTCGATTATCGCCATCCCTCCGCATTGCCAGCAGCGGTAGCCTTTCTGCGTTCCATGCTTGCAGTACTTTCCTTTGGCTCGCTTCGTAGGTTTATCCGCCAATACGGGAGCAGCCGATACCCCGCGTCCATGAACCTCTTCCACTCCAACGGTATTAGCCCGCCGTTCAGCCACACGTACTCGCTCAGGCCGTGGCAACTCCGAATCTGTCTCCAGTTCTCCAAGTAGTGTCTCCCTTGCCCATTCCACTACCGTGCGCCCTTCACTCCGCGCTTTCTCTGTCAGCCGCGTCAGGTCGCTAGCTTCCACGTAAACCACCAACCGCGTCCGTTCCGTAAACAGCTTCCTCATCGCACATATGTTTTACATTATCGGGCACATGTGTGTCAAGAGAATTCGCAAAAGTTGGGAGGGATTCTGTAAATCTAAATAGCCATACCGGGGGTTTTTGGCTGCTTGGGTCTGGTTCTAGTTAGGTACTGGTAGTTTTGGTGCGTCCCATAAGACTTATTGTGTTAACTAGGACATGATGATACTAAAGGACTTAGCTTATAGTTGCACAATAATGGTGCAGTGTGACGCTATTTGTCTTCCGGTGCGGCGTTAACTTCGATGACTGGCTGAGTGGTATCTGCTTGAGTCTGCGGGCCTTGCTGCTTGAACATGATGTTTATGGCTTGGCTGAGATGGATTTGCTCGGGGCCAGGGCTGTTTTTTGCGTTTTCGCCGATTACTCCCATGTCATTCAAGAACTTACGGCCTAGCTCGCCATCGCCCTTTTTAAGCTGAGTTCCTATGGCCGTGATTGCTTCAGGAATCAGCGTGGCACAGGTAAATCTGCCCACTTCCATCTGTCGGTCAATGTCCGATTCCTCTGCAATTGCCTTGGCTGTGTTTACAGCGATTTTTAAGTCCTTTGCTATGTGCGCCCAAGGCTTACCATTGGCTCTGCTGAGGATAACAGCAGTCTTAATCGCTGGGGCTTTCCTTGATTTGCTGGTTTTGATGGCTGTGACGGGCTGAGAATCACTTGGTGAGGCATCTGGAGCGAGGGTCTGAGTTGCGGTGCTCACAGGAGGGATTATCTGCTTTGCGCTGCGGGAGGTCAAGCCTTTTCTGCCGGGAAGCAAACAGGGCATTTAGGGCTGCCGTACCATGCTCCGCCACACTTCGGACAATCGCCACCATCCACGTATTGCTGCGTAGCCTGTTCTCCCGGTGCTGCTTTGCGCCCCGCACTCGTTGCCAGCAGAAAGAAAATCGCTACGAATAGAGCCGAGAGCATTTTCTCCAAGGTATTTCTGGCCGTCATGCAAGCCATCGCCACACAAAATGAAGCTATAAAACCAAGTGTTCTCACGTTCCCTCTCCCGGTGCTTTTTGCTGCGCCGCGCGCTCTGCTGTGATTCTTAGCGCTAGCCAACGCTCAAAATTTGCTTGCCCTGTTCCCAATACCCTTCTAGCTTCGATTAGGCCGTCCAGCCTAGCGGCGCTGGCATAACGGGTCAGCAGGTCGGCCAGTTCAGTTACGGTATTAGACATGTAGGTTTCGTGGTGGAATCGGTTGTCTTGGCGAATCAGCCACTCTCGAGCAACCTGACGCGCTCTCTCGCTCGGCTCACTCATTTGTAGCCCCTTCCCCAGCTAGGCGGGTCATGGGCGCGACTCCGGCCAAACGGTTTCGCGGGCTTCATGCGAGCCTAGGCCGCGTTCAAGCAAATAGGTATAATCCTGTAACTTGCTGCACTCATGTTCCGCCATACAAACCTTGTGCGCTAATTCCAATTGTCCCATGCCGAGTAAGTCGATAGTTTTTATCAGCCGTCTAAGCGTTTTCCGTTCAATCGATATTGAACAATGCTCGACTCGCTCATCGTCCAAGCAGAACTCTTTTGCCAAAGAATCTAATTCCGGTTGACGCATCGTTTCCTCTATCATTTCTCCTCCGTGGCGCTGCGCTCCTGGCTGGCGGCGAGGGCCTTGTCGAGAGCCTTGATGCACAAGCTTAGGGCATCGCGGTAGCCGTCACCATAAGACTCCCTATCTTCGGCGTGTACTCCAAATCGCGGGTGTTGGCGCAACTCCTTGACGGTCTGCTGTATTCGCGTTCGCAGTTCCGTGGATTCGCCTGCCGCCGCGCGGGGTTCTGCATCATCCAATCGGCTCAATGTTTGCGCTAAGAAACGCTTCTCGCCGTTGGCTATTACAAATTTATCGCCTACTTCCTTTGGCAGCCCGTTGCGCGTGGGCGGCGCTGCCTCGGCCCCCGGCTCCTGTTTGCCCTCGACGGGCGGGGCGGCTACAAAGCGTTCATGCTCACGGTCTTGTAGGGCAGACCATTGCTGTTTCATGCTGAGGTACATATCTCGAAGCGTTTCGATGGCCTCAACGCTAGTCTTGGCTTCAATGTTCAACTCTTCGCAAATATCAGATATTTCGCCAAGCTGCTCTTGAAAACTTTCTCTCAGCATTATCTCGCGCTCAAGTCGAGAACCGGCTGGCGCTGGCGGCTCCTGTTTGCTGGCGCGTCCCGCTGGCGTGCAGAATGAATACACAAAGCTGCACAGTTCCGCTTCGATGATGTCTATTACGGTTTCGCTTCTGCCACAAAACTCATCGCCAATCCTCTTCGCCAATTTCTGTATCTCGGGATGCACCTGCTCCACACTCATCGCCCCCGGCTCCCGCAGGGCTTCGAGGTTTACGCAAGCGACAAACAACTCCATTGAAGCTCTCGACTTTTCTCCTGCATATTCGTATTTGAAAAGGAATTTACCTTCGCCATCCGTAACTGTAGGCCAGCCGTGATTATCATCACTCAGCGTCCACGGCCTAGGCGCTGCCCTCTCGCTTAGCTCCCGTAACGTGCGCTCTACATCCATTGGCTTGTCGGTCATGGCCGAACCCCAAGTTCTCTTTGGGCTACTTCGAGAGAAACGACAATCTCCTCATTCCAGCGCCCGTAATGGTCGAAATGTTGGCCTTCGTGCCCCTCGCGGCGAACGCAGCTAAAAGTGTGACAGCCGTATTCAAGCGTTCTGCCATCGCGCGTGCTCCATGTCGCTTTACATTGCTTGCTCACATCCATTGGCTCCTCCGATGTCGTCATGGCGCTTGCCGCCGTACTCGAATCCAACCATAGTCACGATAGATTTGCTCATGCGCCCGACAGACTTTCACTTTGTGCTTATGTGTCACGCGGCCCCACAGCCAAATTCTACCGGGAGTCTTGCCGCCGCAATCACGGAACGGGCACATAATGACTCTCTTC